>Ga0326727_10003412_pt1 | contig 50900 bp, 40 predicted proteins | sample MB2enrmetagenome_FD_207643 | JGI IMG/M metagenome (GOLD analysis project Ga0326727, IMG submission 207643) | Lab enriched peat soil microbial communities from McLean, Ithaca, NY, United States - MB29MY | ecosystem: Environmental > Terrestrial > Soil > Wetlands > Peat | place: USA: New York...
TTACAAGCCTTAACAGCCACATTCCTTGGCACTACAAAAAGGCACTTTTTGCGATTTTTTCAAAGAGCGGCTACGTAATTACAGCTAGTTACACCAAGCGAACCTGCTTGAACTGTAGAAGAAAAGTCTAACAATCAGTTTGTATTGGAATATTCTGCGCTTTTTCCCACTACTAAACACAGATAAACACACAGGTATTGGACCGGTTGGCCAAGGTGGAACCCATCATTCCGGTTGACACCAAATAGAAGGAATTTACTGGGTGTTTCAAGAACAATGGAAAGACGTGGTGCCCCAGGGAGAACCAACAGAAGTAAAGGTTCATGATTTTTTGAAGAAGCCGGGAGAGCTAATCCGTATGGTGTTTACGATATCGGTGCCGATCATGATACCGCCGCATTCGCAGCATAAACAATTCGACACTGGTGGCATGTCTTTGGCTGCCATGCGTACCCAAACGCAAAAGAGTTGCTATCACCGCAGATTGTAGTGGGGTAATGGTGGACATGTCAGATTGTGGAAACTGGAGTTGCAAGGTTTTGCAGATGAAATAGCCACTCCCATACGGGTTTGTCATTATCCTCCAGAAACCAGCAACTGGAACAAAGAATGAACACCGGCTGTTTTCATTTATTACCATGAACTGGCGTGGTGAAGCCTTGGTCAGTCATGAAGTTATGCTCAACCTATAGCCAACACTAAAAAAAATCTGGGCTTTCGCTAAAAGCTGAACTGGACAAAAGGTAACACCCCCAAGGGAATCAAGGTCTCCGACGATGAGTTTGTAGCCATCAATACGGTCAAAGATGATTTTCATGGAGGCTGGATCAATAGCATTCAATCTAGAGGCTATTTGCAGCATTTATATTTTTAGAGATCCTGACTGGCGAATTTATTTTTAAGGTCAGGCGCTTTCAAGGAAGATGAGGGTCGGGTCTTCCAGGTAGCATGACACTTTGGTAATAAAACTTGCGGCGTCAACCCCGTCCGTTACCCGGTGGTCAAAAGTGAGGGAGAGGGGAAGGATCTTCCGGATGACGATCCGCCCATCCTTCACCCACGGCTTGTCGGTGATTCGCCCGCAGCCGAGGATAGCGACATCGGGGTAGTTGATGATGGGGGTAGCGTAGGTGCCGCCGAAGTAACCGAAATCAGTGATGGTGAATGTGCTCCCCTGCATCTCTTCCAGAGTGATCTTCCGTTCCCGGGCACGCTCACCCAGCCGCTGGATTTCCATAGCCAGTTCGATAATGCTCTTTCGTGCCACATCCTTCACCACTGGCACCATCAGCCCGTCGGCAGTATCGACGGCAATGCCGATGTTAAAGTATTTCTTGACGACGATCTCCTCCCGTTCCTCATCCACGGCGGCGTTCAGCATTGGATGTACCAATAGAGCATGCTGCACCGCCTTGATGAAGAAGGGGAAAAAGGTGAGATGGATTCCCTTTTCCTTTAGCGCCGAAAGTTCCCGCAGGCGCAGCTCCCACAGGTCGCTCACGTCCACTTCACCCATGCAGGTGACGAAGGCGGTGGCAAGGTGAGCCTTGACCAGGTTGCGTGCGATGGTCCGGCGTACCCCGCGCAAGGGGATCCTTTCCACGCCGCCATGACGGTCCTCAACAGGCCTTGCCGGGGACGCGGATTTTTCAACATCATCCAGAGTAACGCTTCCACGAGGACCACTTCCGGCGACCTCCACCAAGTTTATCCCCAGTTCCCGCGCCCGTCGGCGCACCGCTGGGGTGGCGAGGATAACCTCTTCCTCCGCAGCCTCTGGAAGGGTTCCCACCACGGAAACCGATTTCTGGTGGAGAGTCGGCTTTTCATCGGGTTCAACGATAATCATCAGTACATCGCCGACCCTCGCCATGGCCCCTTCCTCCCTGGCAATTCGCACAACTCTTCCGGAGCGCGGGGCGGGGAGCTCGACCACCGCCTTGTCCGTTTCGATCTCCGCCACCGTTTGGTGCTCGGTCACCATCTCTCCTTCATGCACGAGCCAACGACGGACTTCCCCTTCGGTTATCCCTTCACCCAGGTCAGGGAGCTTGAATTCATATGGCATCAGATGTTCCTTCCAGTGTCAATATTTCATCAGTTCGTCGAGCGCCTTGCGTATGCGCTCCACGGAAGGGAGGTAATGATCGACCAGCTTGGCCAGCGGGACCGGCGCGTCGGGGCCGGTCACCCGCAGGATCGGCCCGCGGAGGCTGAGAATCTCCATCTCGGCTATGGCCGCAGCCAATTCCGCACCGAACCCTCCAGTATGCGGCGCTTCGTGGACGATCACCACCCTGCCGGTTTTCCGCACCGAGGCAAAAAGAGTCTCCTCGTCAAAGGGGGAGAGGGTCATGAGGTCGACCACCTCGGCGTCGTATCCCTCGGCTGCTTCCATGGCCCGGTGGAGCATGCTCCCCCAGGCCATGACCGTTACGCTATTTCCCTCGCGGACCACCCGTGCCCGGCCGAGTGGCAGCAGGTACTCTCCATCTGGCACTTCCTCCCTGATCAGGCGGTAGAGGCGTGTTGGTTCGAGGAAAATAACCGGGTCGGGATCCCGGATTGCGGAGAGGAGAAGTCCTTTTGCGTTGTATGGCCCGGAGGGGACAACCACCTTGATCCCCGGCATATGGCAGAAGAAGGCTTCGCTGCTCTCCTCGTGAAATTCCGGGGCCTTGATGCCACAACCATAGGGGGTCCTGATAACGAGGGGGCACGAATACCTTCCCCGGGAACGGCTGCGGATCCTAGCCGCATGGGAAAAAATCTGGTCGAAGGCGGGGTAGATGAACCCCATGAATTGAATCTCAGCCACTGGCCTTAAGCCGTATATGGCCATGCCAATGGCGGTTCCAACAATGGCCGATTCCGCAAGGGGGGTATCGATTACGCGCGCCGCGCCAAAAAGACCCTGAAGCCCCTCACTGACCCGGAACACCCCCCCGTCCGTTCCCACGTCCTCACCGAGTAAAACCACGTCCGGGTTAAGCTCCATCTCCTCCCGTAGCGCCAGGTTTATTGCCTGGACCATGTTCAGTTGCGCCATTTAAATTACGTCCATTCAGTTTGCATCATTTCATCCCGTTGCCGTTTCTGCCGGGGGCTCAACGACGCGGTGACGTAGTCAAGCATTTCTTCCGGAGCAGGCCCCGGTGCATTTTCCGCCTGATGGACGGCCTCATCGACGGCATCTAAAGCCTTTGCCGCTGTTTCCTTGGCGTATGACTCGTTCCAGAGCCCTTTTTTCGACATAAAACGTTCGAGTCTTAGGATCGGGTCTTTCCCCCGCCATGCCTCCACTTCCTCGGCTGAGCGGTAGCGACCGGCGTCATCCGCCGTTGTATGGTTCGCCATTCGGTAGGTGAAACACTCGATAAAGGTCGGACCATTGCCATTTTCAGCCTTTACAAGAGCGTCTCTTACGGCGCGGTAAACGGCAAAGACGTCGTTGCCGTCAACTTGTACTCCCTCGAAACCGTAGGCAAGCGCCTTCTGCGCCAGGGTTGCGGCGGCGGTCTGTTGTCCGGTGGGGAGCGAGATTGCCCACTGGTTGTTCTGGCATATGAAAACGAGGGAGAGCCGGAAGACCCCGGCCAGATTGAACCCTTCGTGAAAATCCCCTTTGGATGTGCCGCCGTCACCGAAATAGCAGACCACAGCACGGTTATCGCGCCGTATTCTCGCCCCCATGGCCGCTCCCACTGCATGAGGGATCTGGGTGCCAACAGAGACACAGACGGGAAAGATGTTCAGCCCGTCTGGAATCCTGAGGCCGCGCTCGTCGCCGGCCCAGTACTGGAAAAGAAGATGGATGGGATAACCGAGGGTGATGAACATCCCCATTTCGCGGAAGGAGGGGAATATCCACTCCGTTCCGGCAAGGGCATAGGCGCTCCCCACCTGGGACGCCTCCTGGCCGAGCATCGAGGGGTAGGTGCCGATTCTTCCCTCGCGCTGGAGGGAGATGGCACGCTTGTCAAATGTGCGGGAGAGGATGAGGAGTTCGTAGAGACGGCGGATATCCGCTTCGCCTAGGGAGGGCATGAGTGCATCGTCGGCATTCCCCGCTTCATCAAGGATGCGCAGGCGCTCGACGTTGAATGTTGCGATAGGCTCACGAGGCATGGTTATAAGATAGCACATCGGAGAACAGAGTCAACCAAAGATGGCGGTCTTTAAGGACAAACAGAAAATTTGCGGTATAATTTATAAGCTTACGCATCTCGGGATTATAAATAACTTTTCCTGGTTTGGGAGGAAACCAATGAAGAAGGTGGTGATTGTCAGCGGCTGCAGGACCCCCACCGGCAGGCTGATGGGGGCGATCTCCACTTTGACCGCTCCCCAGCTCGCGGCGCCAGTCATAACCGAAGCGGTCAGGCGGGGAGGGATAAGTCCCTCCCAGGTTGACGAATTAATTTTCGGCAACGTCATCGCCGCCGGGATAGGCCAGAGTCCGGCCCGCCAGGCTGCCATTCTGGCGGGCCTTCCGGCAAAAACCGCCGCCGTGACCGTCAACAAGGTCTGCGCCTCGGGAATGAAGGCCATCGCACTGGCAGCTCAGTCGATCATGCTCGGGGAGACGGATATAGTTGTAGCTGGAGGTATGGAGAGCATGAGCAACGCCCCGTTTCTCCTGCCTGAGATGCGTCGCGGCAAAGGTTACGGCGATGCCCTCGCCGTAGACGCGATGATCCGCGATGGTCTCTGGGATTGCTACAACAACGCGCACATGGGGACCCTATGTGAGCTCACGGTGAAAAAATACGGAATCACCCGGGAGGAGCAGGACCGTTATGCCGTTGAGAGCCACAGGAAGGGGGCGGCAGCAGCCGATGGCGGGCTGTTTGCGGCGGAGTTGGTAACGCTCAAAGTGAAAAGAGGAAATGAAGAAATCATTGTCAATACGGACGAGACCATTCGCCGGGATACAGGCTTGGAGAAGCTCGCCGCTCTAAAGCCCGCCTTTATACAGAACGGGACCATCACCGCCGGCAATGCCCCGGGGCTGAATGACGGGGCGGCTGCCCTCCTCCTCATGGCCGATGAGATGGCGCAAAGGCTCGGGCTCACCCCTCTGGCCGAAATTATCGGCTGGAGCACAGCCCATGCTGATCCCAAATGGTACCCAGTTGCCCCGGTCAACGCAGTGTGGCGGCTTCTGAAAAAGAGCGGCCTCACGCTTCCCTATTTTGACCTGGTCGAGGAAAACGAGGCATTCGCCGCCCAGACCCTGGCGGTAATCGGGGAACTCGGTATCGACCCGGATAGGGTAAACGTGCATGGCGGCGCCATCGCCCTCGGCCACCCAATCGGCGCGAGCGGGGCGAGGATTATAGTGACCCTCATCCATGCCCTGCGCCAGAGGGGTAAGCGGCTCGGTCTCGCCACCCTTTGTTTGGGAGGGGGCGGGGCAATGGCCATGGCGGTAAGGGTTTATTGAACAATCTTTTTACGTGTGGCCCGTTTTTGAAATAAATGTCAATCTGTGAGGGTCGGAAACCTGGGTCCGCTCAGAATGCCCTCGTACTGAATCTCTAGAGATCAGACAAGATCATCTTATACTGTTATATTTTCACGGAGTACTGGTTGCACTCGCTTTTTCAGGCTTCTGAATCCCACCGATTTAAGACATGCGTTTGCTTATTGTCCGGAGATCGATATGGCTGCTAACGATTTTAAACGGATTGGAGTTGTCGGCGCCGGGACCATGGGGAGTGGGATCGCTCAGCTTCTGGCCCTCAACGGTTTTTCCGTCGTCCTGGTAGATCGTGAGAATTCGGTTCTTCGCATAGCCCTGGAACGGGTGCTGGAACGGACCAAGGCCGAACTGCGGGAGGAGGTCGAGGGACGCATTGCTACTTCCGTTATTCCGGAACGGCTCAAGGTGTGCGACCTGGTCATCGAGGCGGTTTACGAAGATGAAGGGATAAAGCGGGAGACATTAAACATCATTGGAAAGATTTGCCGGAAGGATGCCATAATTGCCAGCAACACCTCGGCCATCTCCATCTCCCGACTGTCCATGTCAGTTCCCGATCCGGGTCATTTTATCGGCATGCACTTCATGAATCCCCCCGCGGTGATGCAGCTTGTGGAGGTGGTCAGAGGGGAAAAGACAGCCGACGCGACCGTTCAACTGATAACTTCCCTGGCGAAGAAGCTCGGCAAGGTCCCGGTGGTTATCCGCGACACCCCCGGCTTTGTCGCCAACCGGCTCCTCTTTGCCCAGGTCGGCGAGGCCCTGCGCCTCCTGGAGAGCGGAGCGGCGACAAAAGAGGATATCGACACCGTCTTGAAGCTCGGCCTGAACCACCCTCTCGGACCGTTTGAACTGGCGGATTTCATCGGCCTCGACGTCAGCCTTAGGATCATGACATATCTGCACGAAACCCTGTCGGATGAGCGTTACAGGCCGGGGGATATCCTGGAACAGCTCGTCAGGGAAGGGAAGCTGGGAAGAAAAACCGGCGAAGGGTTTTATCGTTATTCTTGAAACCATTTGCCGGCAAGCTGTCGAAAAATGTCATGAGAAGGCTGAGATTTACGGTGCAAGCAAGCGAAAAAGCGAGGCGATGAGCTCTTGAGCAAGCAGCACGATTTGCAGAACCAAATTGGACCGTGAAGGCAACCTGAAGGGGCCAACCGAATGGCCGAGTCAAGACCATTGTCCAACCCCGAAATAGTCTTTTTTAACAGCCTGTCATGTGAATGCCCGCACTCCCAGAACATGCTCCCCAATAATCAGCTTCTGGATCTGCGAAGTCCCCTCATAGATGGTCGCCACCTTGGCGTCCCGGAGATAGCGCTCTACGGTATAGGCGTTTGAATAGCCGTAGGCCCCGTGGATCTGGATGGCGTCCAAGGCGACGCGGACCGCCGCTTCGCTAGCAAAATATTTAGCGATTGAGGTCTCCAGGGTACTGCCGACGCCGCGGTCCTTCAACTCCCCTGCCCGGAAAACGAGTAGCCGCGCTGCATCTCGGTCTACAACCATACGCGCGATCATCTCCTGCACGAGCTGGAAGGTGGCAATCGGCCGACCAAATTGCTTTCTCTCCCTTGCGTAAACGATGCATGCATCGATGCATCCTGTCATGATCCCCACGCAGCCAGCCGCCACCCCATATCTGCCATTATCGAGGGCCGCCATGGCGATCCGGAACCCCTCCCCGACCTTTCCAAGGAGGGCGTCGCCGGGGATGACGCATTTATTGAAAGAGAGCCCAGCAGTGTTCGACGCCCGTAGGCCCAGTTTTCCCTTAATTTCCATAGAGCTGAAACCTGGTGTTCCTTTCTCGACAATAAAGGCGCTGATCCCCTCATGACCCTCGGCCGGGTCGGTCCTGGCAAAGACGATGGCGAGCTCGGCAACCCCGCCGTTGCTGATCCAGGTCTTGGTCCCGTTCAGCACCCAACCCTTTCCCTTCTGCGTCGCCAGAGTGATGATCCCAGCTGCGTCGCTCCCCGCTCCCGGTTCGGTGAGGGCGAAGCAGCCAAGGATCTCCCCTCGGCAGAGCCGCGGCAGATAGCGTTTTTTCTGTTCTTCGCTCCCCCAGCGGTAGATGAGCTGCTCCACAAGCGAGACCTGCACAGACAGGGTGGTCCTGACCGACGAGCAGCCGCGGCCGATTTCCTCGAAGATGAGGGCGTCGCTTATGTTGTCAAAGCCAGAGCCGCCGTACTCAGCGAGGATGACCCCGCCGAGAAGCCCGGCTGCACCCATCTTCCGGATGATGTCGGCGGGGAACCGCTCTTTTGTATCGTTTTCACGCGCTGTCGGAATGATCTCCTCATCGGTGAAGCGGCGCGCCAGTTCCCTTACCTGGCGTTGCCGGTCGGTCAGGCTGAAATCCATGATCTTCGCTCCCGTCTCCCCGGAGATGTCGCAGCTTCTCAAAATTATAACGCCTAGGGTGGAATAATCAATTTGATTTGCCTGAAATCCACAAACGGCGCGCAAATTACCGTAAAGCCCCTGGGCTTTAGCCAGTGGAATATAAGGCGGTTTTGACTTGCTTTTTTCCGCTTCGCATTTTATTAGATTTTTCCTGATTTGTTCGCATATCCAGGTTACCGACACTCTGTGCCAACTTCTATTTTGTTTCCACGGTTAGCAGTACATCAAGAACCAAAAAACAATGATTGATAATGACACTCATGAAATTCAGTTCAAGACGACGCCTCATGACGAAGAAATAGTGGGCGTGCGCCTGGCGGCGTTCTGGAATCTCGGCGCCCATCGGGTCTGCCATACACAAAAGTTGCTCGAACTTTCCGTTTATTTATCGATGATTGTTGAAGTGGTTGAATCACGAGCAAAGATAGGCGCAAATGTACCTATGGTTGATGAATTAGTTCCTGCCAAATAGAGAGGAGAGAACGCTCGAGAAATAGGCGATACCGACGCTGCCGACTGCCAGGCCGCGCATCGAGACTGGCTTCTTCTTGATCAGGGGAGATGGAGGAGAGGAGGATGGCGATCTGCAGATAGATCACGATACCGAATACCTGGCTATAATGCTTTGCGTCGTCGGGGACATGCTCATAGTTTTTTGCCTCCTTCTGGATATAATTCTTCCCTCCCTCATACTTGGCGATATTTTCCAGTAATCGGCGATTTTCTCCAGGCATTCCTTAAAGACCGGCGGCGGCGCTTTTACCCCTCTCGCCTTGGGTTCCAGCTCCAGCAAGTTTTTCTGCCCCCTCATAAAAATATCCATTGGTGCTTTTCGACTGGTTGAAAGCCCATTTATCCAATGCTTGGGTCATGCTCATGATCGATCGCGTAGAGTATCCGGGCCATTGCAAGCGGAAAGGTTGGCGAGATCGCAAGAAAAACTGTCGTCGGGGCCAGTTATCTAACCACGGCCCTTTTTTCTTCAGCCATATTTTTCCTTTTCCGAATTGCAATTCTAGGCAGAGAGGAGGGGGGGATAAAGGCGTGCATTGGTACTTTGAGAAGCCCACTTAGATGCCAACAATGTAATCGTTTGCTTGCGACTTGGAATGAGACAGCAAATCCGTTTATCTCTGACCGGTAGGGGCAATTACGTTTGCATGCGCCCTTGTATTAGTCATATTTTTTCAGGTATTTTTCCGCTTCTTTGAGATATTTGCTGGTTGGGAATCTGATTAGGAGGCGGTTGTACGTCACCTGCCCCTTCTCTTTCTCGCCACTGGAAAGATATGCCTTTTCCAGGTAAAAGAGCGCCTCATCCAGAATTGGCGACTGGGGATATCTGTTCAGGCACTCTTCTAGACGCTTGGCCGCAGCCTGATATTTTCCGAAACGGTAATAAAACCTACCGATATAGATTTCGTATTGGACTCGCTTGATAACACAATCTGCCAGCTTCTCCCGCGCCTCGGCGGCATATTCCGTTGTTGGATACTGTCTAAGGAAGCTTTCAAATGCCTCAACGGCATTATTAACCGGCGTCTGGTCAGTATCGATGCCGGTTATCTGGTTGTAATTGCAAAGCCCGAGCCGGAACAAGGCGTATGGCACCTTTGCATTGCTGGGGTGGAATTTGCGGAAACTCTCGTAGGATGCGCCGGCTTCGATGTAATTTTTGTTTGCAAACTGGGCATCAGCGACCTTCAGATCAACCATGGCGCTCAATTCCGCTGAAACAGTACCGCTCTCCTTCACTTTTTTCCACCGGGCAATAGCATCTTCGTATTTTTTTTTCTGGTAGAACTCCTCTCCTTCAGTGAAATATGTTTCGGCGGGTTTATTCACCTGCGCAGTGGTGGCGCAGCCTGCACAGCAGGCCAGCAGGCAGCAATAAAGGATTATTCGAAAGGGCATGGGACGCTCCTGGAATTATTTTTTGTCAAAAAGGAAATTAGAGGAAAAGTGCGTCATTGTCAATAAAAGTTAGCTCCTTAGCCTCTTGCGAAACGCCATGAGTAGGACGGGGTGCAAGGCGCAAGCGAGCGAGAAAACGAGGCACACATGTGAGAATGTTGTTCTTTAGAGTTGACGGCAACACAGAAGAAAGGCCCCGCAGAAATTATTAAAAGAGGCTCGCTGGTTACCCTTTGGTCGCCCGTTTGCGCCTGTTGGGGTCTAGGTCCTTCTTGCGCAGCCGGATCGATTTTGGGGTTATCTCGACCAGTTCATCATCGTCAATGAACTCCAGCGCCTGCTCCAAGGTGAGAATGCGGGGCGGGGTGAGCTTGATGGCGTCATCCGAGCCGGAGGCGCGGACATTGGTGAGCTTTTTCCCCTTGCACGGGTTCACATCCAGGTCGTTGTCCTTGGCGTGCTGGCCGATAACCATCCCGCCGTAGACCTCCACTCCCGGTCCGACAAAAAGGTAGCCGCGCGGCTGGAGGGCATCCAGGGCATAAGCGGTCGTTTCGCCGTTCTCCATGGCGATCAGCACCCCGTTTTTGCGTCCCGGGATCTCCCCCCGGTACTGAGCGTACTCGTGGAAGGTATGGGTCACCACCGCGGTGCCGCGGGTTTCGGTCAGAAGTTCCCCGCGCAGACCGATCAGTCCCCGGGCCGGAATGATGAATTCCAGCCGGATCGTTTCCCCCATTGGGTTCATGGCAGCCAATTCCCCCTTGCGCGGTCCCATCCGCTCGATGATCACCCCCTGGTATTCGCCGGGTACGTCCACCACGAGATACTCCATAGGCTCCATCCGCTTCCCGTCGATCTCCCGATAGATCACCTCAGGTTTGGAAACCGCCATCTCGAACCCTTCCCTGCGCATGTTCTCGATGAGGATGGAGAGGTGGAGCTCTCCCCTGCCGGAGACCTTGAAGGTATCCGGGGAGACTGTATCCTCCACCCTGAGCGAGACATTGGTGCGGAGTTCCCGGTCAAGGCGCTCCCTTATATTGCGCGAGGTGACCAGCTTTCCTTCCCTTCCGGCGAAGGGGGAGGTGTTGACGATGAAGTTCATGGCAATGGTCGGTTCGTCGATGGAAACATAGGGAAGCGCCGCCGGATTTTCTAGAGATGCTAAGGTCTCACCGATCCACACATCGTCGAAGCCGGCAATGGTGGCGATGTCACCGGTTGAGGCCTCGGCTATTTCCACCTGCTTAAGCCCCTCGTAGCCGAGCAGTTTGGAGATGCGCCCTTTGACCACACTGCCGTCGCGCTTTACCAGCGCCACGGTTTCCCCGGCGCTCACTCGGCCGTTGAAAATCTTGCCTGTGGCAATCCGGCCAATATAGTCATTGTAGTCGATATGGGATACAAGCATCTGGAAAGGCGCGTGCGGGTCCCCCTGGGGTGGGCGGACGTTGCTCTCGATCACCGCGAAGAGCGGCTCCATGCTGGAAGAAGAGGCATCGATATCAAGCTTGGCATACCCCAGTTTGGCGCTCGTGTATATAATGGCGAAATCGAGCTGATCGTCGGAGGCATTAAGCTCGCAGAACAGGTCGAAGACCATGTCCAACACTTCGGCGGGCCGCGCACCCGGCCGGTCGATCTTGTTGATTACCACGATTGGCTTAAGCCCCAGGTCGAGGGATTTCTTGAGAACGAAACGGGTCTGGGGCATAGGACCGTCAAGGGCGTCCACCAGGAGAAGGACCGAATCGACCATCTTCAGGATCCGTTCCACCTCGCCGCCGAAATCGGCATGGCCCGGCGTGTCGACGATGTTGATCTTGTAGCGGCCATGATGGACCGACAGGTTCTTGGCAAGGATGGTGATGCCGCGCTCCTTTTCCAGGTCGTTAGAGTCCATCACCCGCTCAGTTATGACCTCATTCTCCCGGAAAACCCCTGCATGGCGCAGCATGGCATCCACCAAGGTGGTCTTGCCGTGATCCACGTGGGCGATGATGGCAATGTTTCTGATCTTTTCCTGCATTATATCAAACCCCTTTTTCTTTCAAATTTTGCTTCGCTGCAAATAAAAAGACGGGACTTTGCCCGTCTTCATTATATCGTCATACTTCTTTTTAGTATGCCAATTTTCCCCAAAAATTACAACCAATATTATTGACTTGCCTTATGGTTAGGTGTTTTTGAGGCGCATTAATTGCGATTCCTCGCTCTTTGAATGTTGCAGTTGTGGGGATTTTACAAAGCATGCTTGCGCTCAGCAATACAAGGCCTGGGCAAGTTGAACGTTATTAGGGGTGATTTATGGTTTCGCGCAAAAGGGGCAGTTTCAGGTTTTTGCAAAGGCCGCATGTCCCACTATGAGCTGACGGAAGGTTTTTTCCTTTTCCCGTAATAGAAAAAATGAGTCAACCCCCTATTGGCGCTTTAGCTTCTCCTCTTTGACAATATGTTATAAAAAAATTCACCCAAAAGTAGTTCAACTCCTCTAAAAGGGTGAGCAATTCGTAGCGAAGGTTGTCATATCTCGCCTATGCGGATTTTTACCGACGGGGCAACTTGAATTGGGCGGTTTAAAAATTATCAGAGAATTAAGTTATCAAGATTCAGGGAGAAACAGGAAATAATCAATCAAAGGTATGACAGAGGCCAAACCTTCGTCAAGGTAAATAGTTACTCGTTATGCAGAAGTTAGCACGGCATACCTGCTGCCCCGCAATACAGCGTAAAAACGTCAAAACATCGAGACGTCACTAGCACGCGTAGCGGGCCGCCATCTCCCCGACCTTCCTGCCGATTTCCTCCCGAAGTTCCGCGGGGGCCAGCACCTCTGCGTGTTCCCCATAAGAGAGGATCCAGGAGGCTATTTCCATTCTCCCTCCGGCTTCGAATGACAGGACAATGCTCCCGTCAGGCATTGACACTGTTTTCTGGCTGGGATGCCAGAGTCGGTCGCGGACCGTGTGGGCGATTACCGGCGAAAATTTTATCCGAACCTGCATGACGGCCTCTTCCACGATGCCAAATGCGCTCCTGAACTGTCTTTCCGGCCTGAAATCTTCCGGGATCTCAAAACGTTCCCTTTCCACCTCGACGCGGCTGATCCGCTCCGCGGCAAAGGTGCGCATGCCTTGCCGGTTATGGGCAAAGCCGAGGAGATAGAGCCCTCCCTTGAAGAAGATCAGGCTGTAGGGGTCCACCCGGTAGGCGGATGCCTTCCCTTTCCCCTTCGCGCGGTACGCCAGCTTTACCCGGTACTGGTAGAGAAGCGCTTCACGCAGCAGTTTTAGCGGTTCGGCCACTTTGCCATAATCACGCTTCCCCTGGAGAAGGGGGATGGAGACAGTGGCGATCCGCTCCATATGGGCAGCGTAGCGGGGAGGAAGTGACGTATTCACCTTCCGGAATATTGAATCTATCTCCTCCTGAAACGGGGTCCCCTGCAGGAAATCGCACGGGGAACGGAGAAAATAAAGGGTCATAAGTTCCTGGAGGGTGAAATTGATCGGCGGGACATTCTTGAAATGGGTGAGAAAGCGGTAGACCTTGCTCCCGTTCAGCCATTCCGAAACAAGGGGATAGCCGGCCTCCTGAATGGCGCTCAGATCCCGATAAATGGTGCGTCTTTCGACACCACTCTCCTCCGCCATCTCATCCACTGACACGCCGTGGCGCGCTTCGATGAAGCGGATGAGGTCATGCACCCTCCCTGCCTGGGAATATTTCCTGACCGGTTTCCCCTTACGCATGGCTTTTCACTTTCCGATTGAGTGGACTGTATCCCGGATGTTATAATCATAGCCCAAATAACGGTCTGTTGAAAAGAGAAAAGGCCGAGAATTGCAGAATAGAGATCTTTCAAATCGCAAATTCCAAACAAATACAATCAAGAAATAAATCCCTGATTGTTGGATCCATCTTCAGCAGTAATGCAGCATAGAATACTTCATATCGCGTAGTTACGCTTCAAATCAGGCCATTTTATCCACTACATTATCGATTATTTTTGGCCTGTTGAGGATAGGAATCTTCATTCTCTGAAGCAGCACATTTATGTGCTTTTCCAGAGTTGCCAACATTCTCTGCCTGATGTTCTTTGCCATTGTCGGCTGGAATAAGTCAGGGGATTTGAGTTCACGCAAATCTTCCTGCAGTTTTCTCGTTACAGTGCCGGGCCCTGATGCCTTCATCCACAACTGAAGGGTCCACCACATTACCAGGGCCAGGAAGCAGACCATGATGTGGGCTTGGGTCCTATCCATTAACTTGTGAAAGATCGGCTTCATGCCGAGATCGTGTTTGTCGGTCCGGAACGAGTCCTCAACTCCGGGGAGTTGAATGTAGGTGTCCAGAGGCTTTCAGGTCGCTTCCCGTCCAGTTGATGCGCAGTATGTCGCTGCCGCCGGCGTAAAGCACTCACTGGTAGCGCTCTTCTTTCTTTTTGATCACATGTGGAGACTTGCCTCTTTCCCGGCACCGGTTTCATTCACCTCCACGGTGAAGAGTGATGCGGCCCGGCTGTTTTGCTCAAGCAAAAGGCCGATTCTCCACTCGACCTTCTGGCTTTCCCTGGCCTTGCCACGTTCCACCTGCAGTGATAGGTTGCGAAGGCTGGCCTCCAGCCTGACTACAAATCGGATAAGGGTGGCGTTCTCTCTCTCCATGCGCCCGGAGGAGCGGCACAGGACAAAGATTTTCCGGAGAGCAGCAGAGGTTGACATCGACACCGGGCTGAACCTGTTCCCTGCTTGTTTGAAATGTTCTTGACCGAACTTCTTCAGCATTAAGTTGGGGATCCTACTAGATACCACACGCCGTTTGAACGGAGATACCCAAGGTAGTCCTCGCTCACCATGCCCCGGTCATGACCCAGACCAGGTTGGCCTTGCCAAATTATTGGCGCTTTGAAAATCAGTATTTGGAATTTGCCTGTTCGTTGTTACCTTTTCTTATAGAGCCCAATCAATTCGGCATCGGCGAGTATATGACCATGCATCGCCTTTTCCAGATCGGTCTTGGTGGTTCCTGTCACGAGATTGAGCCTCGTGTCCAAGGCATAGAGTTTAAAGAAATAACGGTGGACACCAGAAGGGGGACATGGTCCGCCATAGCTGTTGCGCTTCCAGTCATTCTTCCCTTGAATAGCGGTAAGTGGAACATTATCCTCCGCTATTTCCCGGGTAGCGGGATCAATATTCCAGACCACCCAGTGGACCCACATCCCGACCGGGGCATCAGGGTCGTCAACGATCAACGCCAGTGATTTCGCCTCGGCAGGAACATGGGCAATTTCCAGCGGCGGGTTGACATCGTTCCCATCGCAAGTAAAGCGCGCTGGAATATAACCGTTGGTAACGAACGCGGGACTCGTAATTTTCAGCTTGGTCATTTTTTCCCCCTCTCTTCCCATAGCGCTGGAAAAAAATACGGCAACGATCGCTATTGCCAGCAAGGCAGCTAAATGTCTCATGCAACCTCCTCGACACCCTGTTTTAAAGCATAGCCTTAAACAGGCCAAATGCAAGGGAAAGGTTTAAAGTTGGTTTAACCAGCCGAATTATGCTATATAGTCCATATGTGTTTGATTCTCCTGTCATACCATGCCCATCCTCTCTATCGTCTCATCCTGGCCGCCAACCGGGATGAGTTCTTCTCCCGCCCGGCCGCTCCGGCCACATTCTGGGACAATTCCCCGCAGATTCTGGCCGGCAGGGACCTGAAAGAAGGGGGCACCTGGCTCGGGCTCACAAGAATCGGCAGGATCGCCGCCATTACCAACTACCGCGACCCGGGATCAGAGCGGAAGGATGCGCCGTCCCGCGGTGAGCTGGTAATCGGATTCCTGCGCAGTTCCATGTCAGTGGAGGATTACCTGGCATTCCTGAAAAGGGAAGGGACCAATTATAACGGCTTCAACCTCATTTTCGGCGACATGAAACGCCTCTGCTGGTTTTCCAACCACAGTGCATTACCCCAATTTCTTGAACCGGGCAGCCACGGCCTCTCCAACCACTTCCTCGACACCCCTTGGCCGAAGGTAAAGCGCGGCAAAGACGCACTGGAGCGTCTTGTCGCTCCGGGAAAAAACATCGAGCCTGATGCGCTTTTTGAAACCCTCGCCGGACGTGCTATCGCCCCGGACAACCTCCTTCCCGAAACCGGCGTGGGGATTGAACTGGAAAGACAACTTTCGCCTATTTTTATTTCGACACTTACTTATGGCACGAGGTCTTCCACCATCATCCTCATCGACCGGTATGGGGAGGTCACCTTCATCGAAAAAACATACAACGGTCAACCGGAAGAGACGAATAGCGTCACTTTTCGATTTAGGATAGGGGAGGCGGAAGAAAAGCCTTCCGATACTCCCTGACCAGCAGATTCTTGTCGCCGCTGTCGATAACTTCCCAGGGGAGAGTTTCATCCAATGGGATATTCCGGTAGACGAGTTGATCGGTCTCCATACCGATCTCCTTCGCTCCCTTGCGCCAATTCCCCAGTTCGGCCGCTCGCACTAGAAGTCCGGCAAGCCGGCGGTCTCCCCGGGATAGAAGTGCTTGAAGATAGGCGTCCCGCGGGCTTTCCGAAATCATCCTGACATTGGCGAGACGCCCTATGGCCTGTTGCAGGAAACGAATCTTTCCCTCCAGCGACTTTACCTCCTCCATGGCGCACCACTGAAACGGGGTGAACGGCTTCGGCACGAACGGGTTGATGGAAAGGGTTATTTCCCCGAGTCGCCCTTTCGCGCGCGCCGCTGCGATGACCCGCTCCCTTATCTCCATGACCATAGTGACCATCTCTTCCAGGTCGGTCATGGTTTCAGTAGGGAGACCAATGATGAAGTAAAGCTTCAGATTGAGGATATCGCTTTTGATCAGCCGGTCGCAGGCGGAGATAATCTGCTCTGTGCTGAGCTCCTTCTTGATCATATCTCGCAGCCGCTGGGAGCCCCCTTCCGGGGCGAGGGCTACGGTCTTATGGCCGCTTGCCTTGAGGACATTAATCAGGTCGCTGTCAAGGCCGTCGATGCGCAGCGATGAAACGGAAACTTTCCCCCCCTGTTCGATAATGTACCGTGAGAGTTCGCCGATGCCGCGGTAGTCGGATATTGCCGCCCCCACCAGCCCCAGCCTCTGGTGCTTTGCCAGCCCAATGTCCACCGTCGCCTTCACCGACGCCAGGGATCTCTGCCGGTAAGGGCGGTAGATGAACCCGGCAGCACAGAAGCGGCAACCGCGGGGGCAGCCGCGGGAGAGCTCGATTAGGAACATGTCGGAAAACTCGGTCTCCGGCGTGAAGATCGCGGATGTGGTGACATGCCGGTCAAGCTCCTTGGCCCATCCCCTCGTGACCCGTGAAGGTATTCCAGGCATAACCCGGATTGTTTCTACCCGTGGCCCATTGTAGCTCACCTCGTAAAAAGCCGGGACATAGATGCCAGAGATCCGGGCAGCATCCTCCAGCAGCCTTTTCCGCTCCATCCCCTCCTCCCGCAGCAACGTCAGAAGGTCCGGCAGGAGCGCTTCCGCCTCGCCGATGCAGACCAGGTCCATGAATTCCGCCACCGGTTCTGGATTGAGGAAGAGGGCCGCGCCGCCGGCAATGACAAGCGGCTGCGTGTCGCTCCTTTCCGCTGCGAAAGGGGGAATGCCGGCCAGCCGAAAGATCTTGGGTATATTTAAATAATCACTTTCAAAGGAGACCGAAAAGGCGATGACCGCGAAGTCGCTGAGCGGCCTCTGTGATTCGAGGGAAAGGAGAGGCGTCGCGGATTTTGCGTATTCCTTTAACTCTTCCGGATCTGGGAGAAAGGCGCGCTCACAGAGAATATCCGGTTGGGCATTGAGCAGCATATAAACCGCCTGGAATCCAAGGTTGCTCATGGCGATACGGTAGCGGTTTGGGTAGACTAGGCAGACCGGCAGTTTCCCCCCCCAGTTTTTCAGTGTCGCCCCGCGCTCGGAGAAGAGGATACTGCGGTATTTCTTGATGATATTCCAGGACATATTACCCGCTTCCCAATTGCCTTTTGATCTTCTACAGGTGACAATCGTACATGAATCCATTCAGTTTTCGCATCCTGCGCCACACTTGCAACAAACCCCCGTCGTCAACGCAATGGAAAAGTTCCTTTTTGTATGCTACCACATCTCAGGCCTTGAAGTCGAATTTTGCTACTTCAAGTTTATTAACTCAGTTTTCCGTGCCTCGCATAAATCATTTCATTGTTTAAAAAAAATCCGTGTTTCTTTATAAACCATCAATCATCAAAAAAACTTGTGGAATAATTTGTTTCGCTTACCAGATTCATCGGTAATTTACTTACAAAAACGGATGGATAATCAAAATGAAAGGATCCGCCCGAAAGAAGGCAGACATTTCGGCAAGAAAATCAAGCAGAGCTGGAAAAAGACCCGGCCCCCCGTGGAGGGGGGAAGGGGGGCCGGGAAAAAAACCTGTACTTGGCAGCGGGGGTAGCGCCGCCCTGAAAACGCGAGCGTTTATCACTCCCTTTTTCTTAAAGGGGGGATTGGGGGTTACAATTTGGCCTAAAGCCCCCTTTTCAAAAGGGGAGCCTTAAAGTCAGTCCACAGATTTCCTGAGGAATGTCGGTATATCGTACTGTTCCTCTTCATCCATAATAAAGCTGCGCTGCCGGCTGAAGCTGTCGCGATGCTGCTTATCCCGGATGAAGGTCGGTATCTCCCGGTTTATCTCGTTGTTCTTGCCGGCTAACGGAGCGACATTTATCTTCTCATGACGTCCTTTCTCCAAGTCGAAGCGGTCGCCGAAGCCAGTGGCGATGGCGGTTATCTTGATGTGGTCGTGGAGCATCTCATCGATAACCAGACCAATAATGATATTGGCGTCCTCATGGACCTTCTCGTGAATAATCCGACTTGCGGCGTCGAATTCATCCATGGTCATACCAGAGGATCCTGAGATATTGACAAGCACCCCCTTGGCGCCAGAGATGTCGATATCTTCCAGGAGCGGGCTGGAGATGGCCCTGGTGGCCGCATCGACGGCCCGGTTCTCGCCATTAGCAACGCCTATCCCCATCATGGCCATGCCGCGCTCGCTCATAATCGCCTGCACGTCGGCAAAGTCAACGTTGATAAGGCCCGAGGTAGTGATCAGGTCGGAAATCCCCTGCACAGCCTGACGCAGCACATCATCGGAAGGTTTGAAGGCGTCGAGTATCGACATCGATTTTCCGGCCAGACCGAGCAAGCGGTCGTTGGGAATAACCACCAGCGAATCCACGTACTTTTTCAGTTCCTTGATCCCCTCCTCGGCTTTGCCCAGACGTAGCTTTCCTTCACGGGTAAATGGCTTGGTCACCACACCGACGGTGAGAGCGCCAGCCTCTCTGGCCACCTCGGCGATAACCGGCGCCGCACCCGTGCCGGTGCCGCCCCCCATGCCGGCGGCAATGAAGATCATGTCCGCTCCCTGGAATGCCTTTGCCAATTGCTCCCGGTTTTCTACAGCCGCATCGCGGCCGACCTCGGGATTGGCCCCGGCCCCAAGCCCCTTGGTCAGCTGTGTGCCGATCTGGATCTTGAGCGGCGCCTTGGACAAGCGCAACGCCTGTGCATCAGTATTGGCGACGATAAAGTCGACACCGTAGACATCGCAGGCAATCATGGTGTTGACAGCGTTCCCTCCGCCGCCGCCTATCCCGATAACCTTGATCTTCGCGTTCTGATCAATACTCTCATCAAATTCAAACATAGCAACTACCCCCTTTTTTGTTGTCAACCCAATTTATTGAAACTTTCCGATGCGCAGATTTTTGATTCGGCCACAGGCTTTACCCTGCGAGCAGCCTGTACTGTCCAATTCCTTCGGAATTGTCGTGAGATCAAGGCTATTGAGAAAACATGCCTCTAACATCAGGGAATAACTATTCTTCGTTCTGGCAAGGCCGTCGAGTGATGACGGGAGGTATAGCTTATCCACACCGCGCTAAGAATGCCTAAGAATTACGCAGCCAGGGTGGAAAAGCATGATTTTCAACCTAGAAGAACTCGCCGAACCACTCCTTCATCCTCCTGCTTATCCTCCGGAAAAGATTCTCATCGCTCTGCGAGGTGGGGAATTCGCGGATCCCCATGTTCTTGCTGCCATAAACTACCAGTCCTACGCCAGTGGCGTAGACTGGGGAGTTTACCACATCTACCAAGCCACCGATATTCTGCGGCAACCCCCTGCGTACCGGCAGATTAAAGACCTGTTCCGCGAGCTCCGGCATCCCTTCCATGATGGTGCTGCCACCGGTAATCACGATTCCGGAGGCGATCATCTCTTCGAAACCCGATCTGACGATCTCCCGGTTTACCAGGGTATATATCTCATCCACCCGCGGTTCGAGTATCTCGGCTAGAAGCTGGCGGGAAAGGATGCGCGGCTTTCTTCCCCCCACGCTCGGGACTTCTATGGTTTCGTCTTTGCCGACCATGGAGGCCATGCAGCAGCCGTATTTCTGTTTGATCTTCTCCGCCTCGGCCATCGGCGTCCTTAAGCCCACGGCGATATCGTTGGTCATCTGGTTTCCCCCAAGGGAGAGAACCGATGTATGCTTGATGGCGCCGTCCACAAAAATCGCGATATCGGTGGTACCGCCACCGATATCGATCAATGCCACGCCCAGCTCTTTCTCTTCGGCAGAAAGGACCGCCTCCGAGGAAGCGAGCTGCTCTAGCACGATGTCGGCCACGTCAAGCCCGGCCCGGTTGCACGATTTGATGATATTCTGGGCGCTGGCAACAGCTCCGGTGACAATATGGACCTTAGCCTCCAGCCTCACCCCGCTCATTCCCAGTGGTTCGCGGATACCGTCCTGGTCATCGATGATGAACTCCTGGGGGAGGATATGGATAACCTCACGGTCCATCGGTATGGCGATTGCCTTGGCAGCATCGATGACTCTCTTGACATCGTCCGGCGATACCTCGCGGTTCTTGATGGCAATGATTCCCTGGGAGTTGAACCCCTTGATGTGGCCGCCAGCGATCCCGGCATAGACCGACTTGATCTCGCAGCCGGCCATCAGTTCCGCCTCTTCCACCGCCTTCCTGATTGACGCCACAGTGCTGTCGATGTTGATTACCACCCCCTTACGCAGGCCGCGCGACGGGCTCGAGCCAATGCCGACGATATCGATCCCTTCATCGGTAATATTGCCGACAATGGCGCAGATCTTAGTGGTACCGATATCAAGCCCTACGATCAGATTGTCTTTTCTTACAGTCATATCCCCCCCTTTTTTGCAGGGAACGCAGCTTTTCCGCAATCTCTGAATTGATCATGTGAAAACGCTTCGCTCCTTCAGAAATCCCTGCTGTTGCATCAAGCCTTCTTAACTATTATTTTGTCGCTGTAATCGAGATCAATGTATTCCAGGGTCGGCATCTGGGCCTGCAACCCCCGGTAGATGTGTGCCAGCCGTGCCAGTTTTTCGTCGAATCCGCTGTTGCCGAGCTTGACCGGCACCCCGCCCCTCACGGTAAACAGGGTAAAACCGTACCCCTTGTCGAAATGGATTTCGGAAATTTCCGCCAAGGTAAGGATCTGTCCACCGGAAAGGAGCTTAACCAGTTTAAGTGCCTCTTTCAGCGCGTCCCTGGCGCCGGCCGGATCCTTCCACATATCCTCTTCGCTGATGCCGGTCAGCACCGGATAATCGAGCCGGTCCCCTTCGGTCAACGGCTTGAAGACCTCACCTTTGTTGTCCAGGTAATAGAGATACCCCATATTAACAACCGCCACCGGCTCCCGCTCGGTTATTTCGATGGCGAGAGTATGGGGAAAATAGCGTCGTACTTTGACTTTTTCGACCCAGGGGTTCTTCATCAACTGCTCACCAATCCGCTTTAACTTCATGGCCATCATGTCATCTCCGGCTTTCACGCCGGTCAAGGCGATGACATCCTCTCTATGTAGCCTCTTGAGAGAATTGACCTCGATCCGATCAAGACGGAGAAAAGTCGTATGGATCACAACCCCGTAAAGCTCATAGCCTATAACCGCCACCAGTGAAAAGACGGTGACGCCGCCAGCCAGGCGCGCCGCTTTTTTGAAAAAGTTGCGGTAATTGATCGGCTTGAGTTGTTTTTTCAGGCGATTCCTGGCAGCCACTTTACCCTTTTTCATGCTCAGATCATGCATAGAAGCCAGTTGGGGATCTGTTCAGGTTTTTGAAACTCGGCCCTCAGCCCCCACTCCCCATTTTCAGTGAAGCGGAAAGGATTATCTTTTCCACCAGTTCTGTAAAACCGATACCCGCCCCCCGGGCAATTTCCGGCAAAAGGCTCAATGCTGTCATCCCCGGCAGGGTATTCACTTCCAGAAGATAACATTCGTCCTTTTCCGTCACCAGAAAATCGACCCGGCTGTAACCGCAGCACCCCAGAGCCCGGTGCGCATCTTCGCCAGCCTTGAGCACCTGCCTGTAAAGGTCCGGCGGCAGAGGGGCGGGAAGGATATGTTCTGCCATGCCGGGGGTATATTTCGCTTCGTAATCGTAGAATTCCTTCTTCGGCACGATCTCGATGGCCCCCAGGGCCCGTTCTTCCAGTATTCCCACCTGGATCTCCCGCCCCTTGATAAACCGCTCCACCAGGATCTCGGCGTCGTAGGAGAAGGCCGCTTCCAGGGCCGGCCGAAAATCCTCCACGCGCCTGACAATGGTTACCCCGACCGACGAACCTTCCTGGGATGGTTTTACCACCACCGGCAGGGAAAAACCGAGGTCCGCAAGCTCCGGCTCATGGCTTTGCTGCACTACCCGGTACGGCGCCACAGTCAGGCCGCTCGCCTGAAACAGCTTTTTAGCAAAGATCTTGTTCATGGCCAAGGCGCTAGCCAGGACCCCGGCGCCGGTATAAGGTATCCCCATCACCTCCAGAAGGCCCTGGACCGACCCGTCCTCGCCAAAACGGCCATGCAGGGCGATAAAAGCAACCTCTACCGATTCTTTAGTGAGAATTTGCGCAAGGTCGCGTCCCATATCGATGGCAACCGCTTCATAACCGAGTTCCAGAAGCGCCTTATGGACAGCGCTGCCACTTTCCAGGGATACCTCTCGCTCCGCGGAAAGCCCACCCATCAGCACAGCTATTTTCTTTGTTTTCAGCTCTTCCTTAGTCATAATTTAAAACCTTTTTTTTGGCGCAACGACGCGAAGACGCAAAGAAAATCCTTAATAAATCCTGCTGCTTCGTAAAAAGTTGAAACTCCTCACATCATTATAAAGCAAAGTCAGATTCTCAATAGCATGGCACTCATAAAAGGAAAATTTTAAAACAAGTTTATTAACTTCCTTTGCGTCTCCGCGTCTTTGCGCCAAAAATGTTACGGTTCCCCGGCGATCCACACTTCCTCTTCCAAAGTAATGCCGCTCATTTCTTTAACCTTCTCTTTGATGATCCAGCAGAGCTCAATAAAATCGGCGGCCCGTGCCCCTCCCCGGTTAACCAGGAAATTAGTGTGCGCTTCGGCTACCTGCGCCCCGCCAACCCGGTATCCCCTTAAGCCTGCATCGTCGATAAGGCGCCAGGCTTGTTTTCCCTCAGGGTTCTTGAAGAACGAGCCGGCGCTGGGATAACTCACCTGTTGGGCATTGCGCCGATGCGCAAGGAATACCGCGATGCGCCCTTCTATCTCTGAAGCGCTCGCCGCTGCCACTTTGAGCTTGGCGCTGATGACGATCTCCCCAGGCGCAAGGGTCAGCCGGCGGTAATCATAGTTCAGTCGGGTCCGCTCCGTAACCGTTACCTCTTCTCCCCTGATGGTGGCAAGACTCTCAACCCGTTCCAGGATCGTTTCCCCAAGGGCGCCGGCATTCATGCAGAGAGCCCCCCCCACCGTTCCCGGTATCCCGCTCAGGAATTCGAGACCGGTCAGGCCCTTGTCTTCGGCAAACCGGATGAGCGCGCCGGTAGTTACACCCGCCTCTGCAAAGATCCGGTAGCCATCAAGCTGCTCCAACCCGACAAGGCCACGCAGGGAGACAACCGCTCCGCGGAAACCGCCGTCTAGCACCAACAGGTTATACCCTCCGCCAATCACCAGCCGGGGAATTCCTTTTTCCGCCAGCATGGCCAGCAGCGCCTGCAGATCGGCAAGATCGGCAGGAATGACGAAGAGATCAGCCGGCCCCCCCACTTTCAGGGATGTATGCCGGGAAAGATGCTCATATTCGAACACCTCGCCCCTAATGCGTCCTTTTAAAAGAGAACGAAAATTCTCTTTCAATCTACCTTCTCCGCCAAACGCTCAAGCAACGCTTCTCCCGCCTGCCAGATATTGCCAGCGCCAAGGGTGAGGATGAGATCCCCCGGCTTGGCGATCCCCGCCAGGTGGTCGGGAATCGCCTCGCGGTCGGCGATAAAAGTCACATCCTTCTGGCCGTGCCTGCGGATGGCATTGGCCAGCGCCTCGGCGGTCACCCCCTCGATCGGCTTTTCACTGGCTGCGTAAATATCGGTAACGACCAGGAGATCTGCGTAGTAGAAAGCGGTCACAAACTCGTCGAACAGTTCCTTGGTCCGAGAATAGCGATGGGGCTGGAAGGCAACCACGAGCCGCCGCTCGGGCCAACCGTTCTTCCCCGCGGCAAGCGTGGCCCGGATCTCGGCGGGATGGTGGCCATAGTCGTCTACCACCATAATCCCCCTCACCTCTCCTTTGATCTCGAAGCGGCGCCCCACACCGCCGAACTGGGCGAACCCCTCCTGGATCCGGGCAAACGGGACGTCAAGCTCCATTGCCACGGCAATACAGGCCAGGGCGTTGAGGACATTGTGCCCTCCCGGCATGCCGAATGAAATTTCACCCATCCGGTATCCCTTGTAATGAGCGACGAAAGAGGTGCTGTTCCCAGCAAGCCGGATATTGGTGGCACGAATGTCGGCCTGGGAGGAGAGGCCGTAGGTGACGAAGCGCTTCTTGACCCGCGGAATGACCTCGGCGATATTCCGGTCATCGAGGCAGAGGACCGCCAGACCGTAGAACGGGACCTTGTTGATGAAATCGACAAAGGTATCCTTGATCTCCTGGATGCCGCTATAGTAATCGAGGTGGTCGGCGTCGATGTTGGTCACCACGGCAATGGTCGGCGACAGCCTGAGAAATGAGCCGTCCGATTCGTCTGCCTCGGCGACGAGGAATTTACCCTGGCCGAGTTTGGCATTGCTCCCCAAGGTATTGAGTTTGCCACCAATGACAATGGTCGGGTCGATCCCCCCGTGGGTTAGGACCGTGGCCACCATGGAGGTGGTTGTGGTCTTGCCGTGGGTCCCGGCAATGGCAATTCCGTATTTCATCCGCATCAGTTCTGCAAGCATCTCGGCGCGGGGGATCACCGGTATCATCCGCGCCAAGGCCTCGACAACCTCAGGGTTGTCGGCCCGGACCGCGGTGGAAGTGACCACTACATCCACGTCTACAAGATTCTCCCGGGCGTGGCCGATATGGATCTCCCCGCCGATGGCGGCAAGCCGCTCGGTGGTATCCGACTGGCGCAGGTCCGATCCGGAGACCTTGTAGCCTAGATTCAGAAGAACCTCTGCGATGCCGCTCATGCCGATGCCGCCGATCCCGACGAAATGTATTTTTTCAATTTTTCCGTACATGATGCACGCTCCGCTTGCAGGTACAGGTATTCGTTAGCTTCGCTCACAGGTAGAGGAAAATAAAATCTTTTCCCACCTCTACCGTTACCTGCCTCCTTTCACTATCTCAGCCACAATCACCTTCGCCGCATCAAGCCTGGCAAGGTTTTTTGCGTTTCGGCCCGCCTCCTCGATCTTCGTCGGGTTGCCAATCAGATCGGTGATCAGTCGCGCCAGGCTTTCCCCGGACAACTCCCGGTCAAGGATCATGAAGCCTGCTCCTTTCTTCAGGAGCGCCTCGGCGTTACGACGCTGGTGGTCATCCACCGCATAAGGATAGGGGATGAATATACACGGCTTGCCGCAAGCCGTCACCTCAGCCACGGTGGTTGCCCCTGCCCTGCAGACAATAAGGTCAGCGTTTCGATAGGCCACGGCCATATTGTCGATGAAGGGAACCGTCTCTGCTTTGAACCCCTCCCGCTTATAGGCTTCCCGCACCTCCGCCAGGTCGTTCTCCCCGGTCTGGTGAGTGATGGTCAACCTATCCCGGAACCTGGAAAGAAATGGGAGAGCCGCAACAAGGGCATGATTGATGCTGTGCGCCCCGGCGCTACCGCCGAACACCAGCAAGTGGAAATCCCTCTCCTCCCCCTTTTCAGAAAGGAGGGGGCCCGATGGGGCTAGGTGATTTCCTCCACTTAGCACCTCCGCCAGGATCTCCTTTCTGATCGGATTGCCGGTAAAAAGGATTTTCCCGCCGGGGAAAAACTGCTCGGACTCCGCCAGGGATATGAATACCCGGTCGCTGAATCGGGCAAGGGCCTTGTTGGTGAAGCCCGGGATGGCGTTCTGTTCATGAATGAAACGCTTAAGCCCCATCCCCGCGGCGGCAAGCACGACCGGTCCGGATGCATATCCTCCCACCCCCAGCACCAGATCCGGCCGGAATCTTTGTAAAATCTGCCGGGCCTGGGCATAACCATAGAGAAGCATGGCCAACCCTTTCATCCTGGATAAACAGTTCTTTCCCCGGATACCAGTCGCCGCGATGAATTCCAGGCGAAAGCCGAGCCGGGGGAGTATGCGTGCCTCTATCCCTTTTCCAGTGCCGATGAACAGCACCTCGTTCCCCTTTTCCCAGGCGAGGAATTCCTCAGCCACCGCTATGCCGGGGAAGAGGTGGCCGCCGGTGCCGCCGCCTGCAACAACTAACTTCACTGCCCCCCCCTGAAACGGCTGGAGACATTCAGCAGCACCCCCACGGCGAAGAGGGTGATGATCAGGGAACTCCCGCCATAACTGATAAAGGGGAGCGCCAGGCCTTTGGTGGGGAGAAGCCCCGTTACCACCCACATGTTGACGAACGCCTCGATCCCCAGCAGAACGGCAATACCGAAGGCGAGAAACCGGCCGAAATCGTCTTCCGCCTGGAGCGACACCCGGATACTCCGCTGCACCAGGAGAAAGAACATGGCGGCGATCACGATGACGCCAATGAAGCCGAGTTCCTCCCCCACCACTGAAAGGATAAAATCGGTATGAGCTTCCGGCAAGTAAAAGAGTTTCTGTTTCCCCTCCCCCAACCCCTGGCCGAAAATGCCGCCGGTGCCGAAGGCAAGCCATGACTGTATGATCTGAAACCCGGTGTTGGTCGGGTCCTGCCAGGGGTTCAGGAATGCCAGGATGCGCCTCCTCCGGTAATCCACATTCATCACGAGGAAATAGAGAAAGGGAAGCGCCAAAAGAAACATTGAAACGATATAGGTCGGCCGGGTCCCCGCGGCAAAGAGCATGGTGATCGCAACCACCCCCAGGGTGATAGATGACCCCAGGTCGGGCTGCTTGATGAGCAGGGCCAGTAGTATGGCCAGGATCACCATATAGGGAAGGAAACCCGTGGAAAAGAACCTGACCTTCTCCTGCTTTTTATCGAGCGAGTAAGCCATGTACATGATCAGCGCGATCTTAGCCACTTCCGAAGGCTGCAGGGAAAAGCCCGGCAGCTTTATCCAGCGCGACGCCCCCCCAGCACTCCCGCCTATGCCGGGGACCAGGACCAGTAACAGAAGCGCCAGACAGCCCAAAAGGATCGGCACCGCCGCCTTTCTCCAGAAATGGTAGTCGACCCGCATGGTAAATGCCATGACCCCGAAACCTATGAGTGCAAATAGCCCCTGGCGCTTCAAGAAATAGAAGCCATCGTGGAACCTCTTGGCCGCCATTATCGAAGAAGCCGAATAGACCATGACAATCCCGAAGCAGGTGAGCGCAACCGTCATCAGGAGGATTATCATGTCATACCCTTCTATCCTCTTCATTTATCCACTCCTTCGCCCAAGGCCCTGGCCAGGGCGCAGAACCTTTCGCCACGCTCCTCGTAATTCCTGAACATATCGAAACTGGAACAAGCTGGGGAAAAGAGGACCACGCCACCGGGAGCGGTCAGCCGCCAAGCCAGCTCCACCGCTTCTTCCAGACTCCCTGCCAGGCGGGTATCGGCCAGATGGCCCAGCGCCCCCTGGATTCTTTCCTTTGCCTCGCCAATCAGGATCAGGTGCGCGACGCGCTCCTTAACCAGTTCCGCTAGCGGTTCGTAATCGCCTCCCTTATCCTTCCCCCCGGCGATCAGCGTAACTCCGCCAGCAAAGCTCTCCAGGGATTTAACCACGCTCCCGACGTTGGTCCCCTTGCTGTCGTTGTACCAGGGTATGCCGTTCACCACGGCAGCAAGCTCCATGCGATGCGGCAGACCGGGGAATGAGAGCACAGCCGCCTGTGCCCGGGCGGCGTCGCACCCCAAAAGGAGCGATGTCGCCAGCGCCGCCATGATGTTGTCGAGGTTATGCACCCCCTTCAACAGGTATCCAGTAGTGGGAAAGCGCTCATCCCGACCATCCCAGCGGAAGGTGATGTAGTCGCCAAGGCAAAAGATTCCCTGGGAGAGTTCTTCCTTCCGGCTCATGGGGACCAGCCGGGCGCGCAGCTTGCCTGCGTAACCCGCCACCAGCGGATCGTCCATATTGAGGATTGCGAAATCCGCAGCGCTCTGGTTCGCGAAAATCCTTACCTTGGCGTCGATATACTCCCGTAAGGAGGCGTAGCGGTCCAGGTGGTCCTCGGTAATATTGAGGAGCACCGCCACGCGGGGATGGAATTCTTCGATTCCCTCCAGTTGAAACGAACTCAGTTCAACCACAACCCTTTCTACGTCCGCACCGCCGGTGACGAGCTCTATCAGAGGATTGCCTATATTCCCGCCGACAAAGGTCTTGAAGCCGCATGCCCGGAATATTTCTCCGCTCAGGGCGGTCGTAGTAGTCTTGCCATTAGTGCCGGTGATCGCGACCATGGGGGCTAAGATAAAACGACTTGCCAACTCGATTTCACTGATCACCCAGCGCTTCCGGGCACGCGCCAGCATAAGAGGCCCGATCTCCATCGGTACGCCGGGACTCACCACGATCAGGTCTGACAAAAGGAAGCTCTGTTCATCGTGTCGACCAAGCTCAAAGTTGATCGCCAGCCCCGCAAGCTGCCCCAGATACGGGGCGAGCTGAGCCTCGTCCTTCATGTCGGTGACCGTGACCATTGCACCCCGCTCCGCAAGGAAACGGGCCACAGCCACACCCGTGCGGGCGAGACCGACAACCAGTACTTTTTTATTCTTAAGTTCCATTAAACCTGTTCAATGTTATAGGTTCGCATTCAACTTTGAGCGTTTAAATGCTTTTAACGCAGTTTCAACGTCGAAATCGCCACCAGCGCCAGAATGATTGTGATGATCCAGAAGCGGACTATGATCTTTGGCTCGGCGACCCCCTTCAATTCGAAATGGTGATGGATGGGGGCCATGCGGAAGATCCTCTTGCCGCGGTACTTATAAGAGCCGACCTGGAAGATGACCGACAGAGTCTCGATGACGAATATCCCGCCGACGATTACGAGCAGGATCTCCTGCTTGGTGATCACAGCCAAAGTGCCCAGCCCCCCGCCGAGCGGGAGGGAACCTACGTCCCCCATGAAGACCTCGGCGGGATAGGAGTTGTACCAGAGAAAACCGAGACCCGCGCCAACCATGGCGCCGCAGAGAATGGCCAGTTCGCCGCTGCCGGGTACGTAGGGGATCTGCAGGTACCCAGCAAGCTTTGCGTTGCCTGCCAGGTAGGTAAAGATCATATAAGTGCCGGCATTGATCGCCACCGGCCCGATCGCCAGGCCGTCTAGGCCGTCGGTCAGGTTTACTGCATTGCTCGCCCCGACAATAATAAAAGTGACAAAGGGGATAAAAAATACCCAGAGATCTGGATGGAGCTTTTTAAAGAACGGGAAATACAGCTCAGTGGGAAAACCGGTCTTTAGATAAAGGAAAACCGCCACCACTGCTCCCATCAGGATCTGCCAGAACATCTTCTGTCGGGGGGAGAGACCGCGCGGGTTCTTCTCCACTACCTTCTTGTAATCGTCGACAAAACCAATAAGACCATAACCAACAATAATGAACAGGGTCAGCCAGATATAGATGTTGGTCAGGTCGGCCCACAACAGGGTCGGGATGACAATGGCCGCCAAGATCAGCACCCCCCCCATCGTCGGGGTCCCTTGCTTTTTGAGATGGGATTCGGGCCCGTCGGTCCTGATAATCTGCCGCGCCTGCAGCGCCTCCAGTCGTCGGATGATCCAGGGGCCTATAATGAAAGAGACGACCAGCGCGGTGATCATGGCGTAGATTGTCCGGAACGTCAGATATTTGAAGACGTTGAACAATTTAATGCTGGACGCTAGTGGGTAAAGAAGATGATATAGCATCAGGCCGCCGTTCCTTTCCCGTCCGCACCTGCAAAATGCCGGCGGATCCCGCCAGCGACTTTTTCCATCGCCATGCCGCGCGACCCCTTCACCAGGATGAAGTCCCCGGGCGCAAGGGTCATCCGCAGATCGGCAAGGATTTCATCATGACCACCGGCTACGATCACCGCGCTTGAGGGAAGACCACCTTCCCTCGCTCCAGCTGCCATTGTTTCCGCCATCTGTCCCATGAGATAGAGTCGCTCCACGCAAACTGCGGCCAGCCGCCCCACTTCCCGATGGGCTTCCCCGGCCGACGCTCCCAGTTCCAGCATCTCCCCCAGCACCGCGATAGCCCGGCATTCCTCTTTTATATCACCCAGTGTCGTGAGGGCCGCCCGCATGGAAGCTGGGTTGGCGTTGTAGCTGTCATCGATGAGGACGACCCCATCCAGTTCTTCCAGGTTGAAACGCTTGTCATAGGGGGTGAACTGCTCAAGTCCCGTCTGGATGAAGTCCGGCGGAACATCCAGGGCCGCCGCCGCCGCCGCGGCAGCCAAAGCGTTGGCAACATTATGCAGGCCCAAGACCCTCAGCTGGACCAAGCGACGTTCTCCGGGGAAGCGAAGGCTAAATGTCTGGCCATGCCGCCCCCGGTTCTCGATCTCGCAAGCACTCACGTCGGCGGTGTGTACGCCGAACGAAAGGCGTTTCACACCAGGCGGCGAAGGCAACCGGCTGACGAGAGGATCGTCGGCATTGTAAACAGCACATCCCGCAGCGGGGAGCCTCAGGAACAGTTCCCCCTTGGCCCGGGCCACCGCCTCTACGCTCCCCATGCTTGCCAGGTGGGCTGGAAAGGCGTTGGTGATCACCCCGATTTCAGGTAAGGCCAGCTCGGCTAGCCGGTCGATCTCTCCCGGCTCGCTCATCCCCATCTCCAGGACGGCCCAGCGATGGGTGTCGTTTAACTCGAAGAGCATCTGCGGTAGCCCGATCAGGTTGTTGAGGTTACCCGCGGTTTTGAGCCCTTTGCCAGTGAGGAGAAGTATCCCCGCAAGCATCTCCTTGACGGTGGTCTTGCCGTTGCTGCCAGTGACCCCGACCACGGGAATGGCGAAGCGCCGGCGGTGATAAGCAGCTAGGTCGCCAAAGCCACGGATGGTGTCCTGCACAGCCACAACTGTCACACCGGCGGGAGCGGCATTTGCTTCAAGCCAGGCGGATTCAACAAGAAACGCCCCTATGCCTCGTGACGATGTGGCCACGATAAAATCATGACCGTCGAAACGCTCCCCTTTCAGCGCAACGAACAGTTCACCGGCCCTGACCTGGCGGGAGTCGGTGGAGATGCCGGAGACTCCCCCCTCTGCATCGCCGAAAACGACGCCGCCGGTCGCCCGGGCTATTTCCTCAATGCTGAAGCTGAACATCTCTTTATAACCTTCTCTGCTTAATCTAAATCCAAAATCCTCAGATGAGATTTCGTCCCATCGCTCACTAGGCCATTTGTCACTATTGCTCCCAGAACCATTAATAAGGACAAAGATGAACACAAATCACATACAGATCTACATGGATTTCCTTGCTAATTAATTTTGAATTTTATCCACCTTTCAGAGGCAAATCCGATTTTATTTTTGCACGACTTCCTGGAAAGCTTTAGCCGCCTCTTCTCTGTCATCGAAGTAGAAACGTTCTGTGCCGATTATCTGGTATTCTTCATGCCCCTTCCCCGCCAGAAGGATAATATCGTCTGGCCTGGCCAGCCTGACCGCTAGCCGGATCGCCTCCCGCCGGGATTCGACCAGGACAAAACCCTTTCTTGCGAACCCTCCGGCCAGTTCCTTAACACCATATTCCCTGATCCCGCAATGCAGGATACCGCTTCGGATCGCCGCCATAATGGCGGCGGGATCTTCTGTGCGTGGGTTATCGGAGGTGACTATGGACAGGTCGCTTTGTCTTCCGGCGACCTCACCCATCATCGGACGCTTCCCCCGGTCCCGGTCACCGCCGCATCCAAAAACCGTGATGATCCTCCCAGTCGCCAGTTCAGACAGGGTACGGAGCACGTTATCCAAGGCATCGGCGGTATGAGCGTAATCGACAAAAAGCGCTACCCCCCGGTCGTTCTCCACCATCTCCAGCCGGCCAGGCACTTTTTTATGGCGCTCAATACCCCGGCAAATCGCCGCCAACGGCAATTCAAGTGCAACCCCGGCAGCAGCGGCAGCCAGGATGTTATAGAGGTTGAACCGCCCCGGCAGGCGCGAACTAAACGCTGCCTCCCCCCGTGGGGTCACCAGGAGGCCGGAAATGCCGGCTACGGAAAAGCGCACATCCCGCGCAGTGACCCGTCCGGCAGCGTTCATTCCATATGTGAGCACGGGACAGGACGCTTGCCCTGCGACTTGGCGCCCGTATGGGTCATCAAAATTGACCACCGCCCGGCGCCTCTGTTTCACTTCATCTGGTCTCAGAAGCTCAGAGAAGAGCCGCTTCTTGCTAGCCAGATATGACTCCATGTCCCGGTGATAATCGAGATGGTCGCGGGTCAGATTGGTGAAAACTCCGACATCGAACCGACAGCCGTCCACCCTGTGCTGTTCCAAGGCATGGGAGGAGACCTCCATTACCACCCCCTTCGCCCCCAGGTCAACCATTTCCCTAAGGAGCTGATGTAGGTCGACCGATTCAGGGGTGGTGTGGGGCGCGGGAAATGCCTTATCCCTAAAGCGGTAGCTGACTGTGCCGAGGAGCGCGGCGGGAATACCGGCTTCCTCAAGGATCGCTTCGATAATATAACTGGTCGTAGTCTTGCCGTTCGTACCTGTAATCCCGATCAGGGGGAGCCTATCGGTAGTGTTGCCGTAAAAGAGTGCGGCCATCAGGGACATTGCCAACCGGGTATCAGTTACCTTCGCATAAGGGATCCTGGCCGGCACAGCAGAGTCATCCTCCACCACCAATGCCGCTGCGCCGTTTCTTACCGCCGTTTCGATGAAACGATGGCCATCGGCCGCACACCCCCTTAACGCGAAAAAGAGACCTCCGGATTGCTGCTGACGCGAGTCATAGCAGAGTCCGTGGATCTCAATTTCAGTATCTCCGTAAATCTTCAGCGGCTCGATCGGTTTTAATAGATCCCTGAAATACATTTGGCCTCAATGGCATCTGTTTTGTCAATTATTTCCACGGGAACAGCCTGTCATGCGCTGGCGGCGAACTTCACCCAGACATGGTCGGCCGGCCCGATCCTTTGCCCCGGCAAAGGACTCTGCTCAACTGCCCGGCCACTCCCCAGAAGCTTCACATTGATTCCCTTTTTTTCCATTGCCTGTAACACCTCGCGCATGCTCATGCCATGGAAATTCGGCATGACCGTTCCTTCGTTCCCATCATTGATCATCCCTTCGGCGGCTGCAGTTGTATGATCCGCAGTAGCGGGGATCGGCGCATCGACGGTTTCAGGCCGGGTTTTTATCACCTTGTCAGGCGGCACTTTCAGGTAACAAAGAGTTTGCTGAGCAATAGCACTGAACGCCGGCGCCGCCACCACGCCGCCGTATGGACTAGTCTTGGGTTCATCGACAACCACGAGTATCGTCAGCCGCGGATTGCCGGCAGGCACAAACCCGACAAAAGAAGCGGTGCGCTTGTCCACTGAATATCCCTTGGTGATGGGATCGACCTTTTGGGCCGTGCCAGTCTTGCCTGCCACCCGGTATCCTTCTACTGCCGCGTTCATCCCGGTTCCTCCTTCGCTGGTGACCCTTTCCATCATCTGCGTCATCGTTGCCGATGTTTCCGGTGAAATAATCCGCCGCCGCACCTGTGGAGAGACATTCTCCTGCTCGACGCCGTTTTCGTCGCTGATCTTCTCAACCAGATAAGGCTTCATCAGCACTCCGCCGTTGGCCACCGCCGATATGGCCGCGGCAAGCTGCATCGCAGTCACTGAAACACCCTGGCCGAACGAGATGGTGGCGAGCTCAACTCCGAACCACTGGCTCCCGTCTTGCAAATATCCGTACGCCTCTCCCGGCAGATCTATGCCCGTCCTGGCGCCGAAGCCGAAATCTTTCAGATGACCGTAGAGCCTTTCCTGGCCCAGCCTGCCGCCGATTTTGGCGGCCCCGATATTACTCGAATATTTCAGGATATCGGCAACAGTGAGACGTCCGTATTTGTGGGTGTCATGGATGATTCTCCCCCCAATGGCATAACTGCCGTTCTCGCAATTGAAGGTGTCATTCGGGGTCACAGCCTTTTCTTCCAGCGCCGCGGAAATCAGAAAGACCTTGAAGGTGGAACCGGGCTCGAAACTGTCGACAATGGTCTTGTTCCGAAAAAACGTTGAGGAATACCGAAAATAGGCATTGGGATTAAAGCTCGGGTAATTCGCCATGGCCAGCACGCGCCCCGACTGTGGTTCCATCACCAAGGCCATCCCTCCTTTGGCTCCACTTTGCGTAACTGCCTTGGCCAGCTCCTTTTCGGTGATATACTGGATATTCTTGTCCAGAGTCAGGGTGACGTTTTGTCCCTTGGACGCTTTTGTCACCACTGTCGCCTTTTGGGCAATGTCCCGACCCAGGGCATCCCTTTCAGTGACAAGATAGCCGGTGCTTCCCAGGATAGTGCTGTTGTACTTCAGCTCAATCCCCTCCAGCCCGTCTGGGTCGAGTCCCGTAAAGCCGATCACATGCCCCGCCACCTCCCCATTTGGATAAAACCGCTTGGTTTCCTTGACAAACCCGATTCCATCGAGATCAAGCGCCTTGATCTTCTGCACCAGGTCCGGGGGCATACGCCTCTGCAGCCAGACAAAATTTCTGCTGCCGTTCAGCTTGTTTTGTAAAGTTTCCCGGGGCACTCCCAGGAAAGGCGCCAGCTTGGCGGCGGTTTCATCAATGTTATCTATGTTACGGGGTTCCGCAAAACATGAGTCCATTTCAATGGAGACGGCCATGGGCGCATTGTTTCTGTCGTATATAGAGCCCCGCGCCGGGGTGAGCGCCACGATTTTCTGGTGCTCCTTTTCAGCCAGCCTGACCAATTGCTCTTTTTTGAAAACTTGAAGGTAAAAAGCCCGGGCAGAAGTAATGGCAAAGAAAAAGATGAAAACGCCCGCAACCATGCGGATGCGAATCCTGGTCCATTTTTCCTTGCGGTCCCTCATTTTATGATAACCACTTGCTGGTCGGTCGGAAGCGCCATTCCCAGTTCTCCCTTGGCCAGTGCCTCAACCCGCGCCGGGGTTTTTAGCGACGCGACTTCCAGCTTAAGGCGGTTCTGCTCCTGCTGCGCCTCTTTGAGCTGGCTGCTTAAATCCGCTAGCTGAAGGTTAATATCGATAACCTTGGCCCGTGACCAGACGTGAAAGACCGACACAAGGGTCAATAGCACCATTATCACCATCAGCTGGGGAAACATGTCCCATCTTTTCGCATTGACTGCCAAAGCATCGAGTTGCTGGGGAGCGGCCACTTTATTCGACATGGTTCTGATGTAAGCCATGGGAGCCTCCTTCGATCAGCGTACTGCGTGCTGTTTTTCTGATCCGGCGGATCGGTCGGGTAACCCAGTGCATTGAATCTTTAATATTTTAAAGTTTTTCAACCGCCCGTAACCTGGCGCTGCGCGCCCTGGGGTTTACCTCCACCTCCGCCGCGCTGACCTTGACCGGCTTTCCGGTCAGGACCCGCAAAAGCGGCGTGCTGCCGCAAACACAGTATGGCAGACCCTTCGGGCAGGTGCATCCCTGGGCAAGCCGGCGGAAGCTATTTTTAACAATCCGGTCTTCTAGGGAATGGAACGCGATGACAACCCCCCTCCCTCCCCGGTTCAGCATCCTTACGCCCAAGTCCAGCGCCTTTTCCAGGCTGACAAGTTCGTCATTGACTGCGATGCGCAGGGCCTGAAAGGTCCTAGTGGCGGGGTGAAGCCGCTCTTCCCATGCGCCCCTGGGAATTGCCCCCTTGATTATCCCCACCAACCGCAGGGTCGTTTCAATGGGGGCCTCATTTCTTGCACTTACGATAAAAGCGGCGATCCTCTTGGCCCAGCGTTCTTCGCCAAAATCGCGGATAATCCGCGCCAGATCCTGTTCCGGCAGGGTATTCACCAGATCTGCGGCGGTGGAGCCTGATTCTCTGTCCATCCGCATATCGAGAGGAGCGTCCTTCAGGAAACTGAAACCCCGCTCCGTACTGTCCAACTGGTGTGAAGAAACCCCCAGGTCCAGGAGAATACCGTCGATCCGCGCGATGCCAAACCCCGCCAGCGCCTCCGCAACCCTGATAAAATTTCCCTGCACCAATCTCACTCGGTCGCCAAAGGGGAGAAGCCTTTCCCGAGCGGCCTTAAGGGCTTCCGCGTCACGGTCGAAGCCAATCAGTGTCCCTCCGGGGGAAGATGCTTCCAGAATAAGCGCGGCATGACTGGCGCCGCCAACAGTGGCGTCAACATAAATGCCCCCCGGCTTTGGCGCCAAATACCGAAGCACCTCTGCCGGCATTACCGCAATATGCCTAAATGTCCCGGTTATAAACCCAGCTCCGCCAAAGCCTGGGTGTCAGCAGGGAAATTCTTCATATCCTGGGCAAGGACCTTTTCCCATTCCACCAAGCTCCAGATTTCAATCTTTTTCAAAGAGCCTACAAACACGATCTCTCGCTCTAGGGATGCATATTTGCGCAGATTGGGAGGGACTAGAACGCGTCCGAGCTTGTCCGCTATACAGTCGACAGCAGAAGCAACCATCGTGCGCTTGACACTGTCGAGCTGGGCAGATGTAAGCCCCAACCCAGCGCCGTTTTGAAGTTTCTCTTCAATAGAGCTCCATTCCTTGTAAGGGTAAATAACTAGACCGGCAGTAAATCTCCCCTCTTCCAAGCTGACCGGACTCGATTTGGTGATGAAAAATCGGGCATCTTTGAACTTTTCGATAAGCACTTCCCTGAACTTCGCAGGGAAACTCGTCCGTCCCTTAGCATCGATGGTCGTCTCAAAAACACCTCGAAACATGCTTGCTCCGGTATTATTTGCCACAACTTTCCACAATTTCCCACTTTGTGGTCAGAATATACAAAGCGAAAGGGGAGTTGTCAAGGAAAAATCAACAGAGGAAAAAGATTTTTTCTACAATTTTTTAGGGGGTTAACAGTGATCATCGGATATTAAAAGCTGAACTTGTCAACATATGGGAAAATAGGGGCCAAAAGGTGTGTAGCCCGGCAGGAAAAAAACTGGCAAAACCGGCTGGTTTTAAGAAATTTAATCACGTGGCAGTGATTAGTGGAGAAATCTACGAAGCAATGTAAGGCGGTTATTTATGGGATTACTGAATGAATTATGACTCCCCTGCCGGGGTCATGGCAATGACGTCGTAACTGAGGAACGTGCGTCCCTGTTGCTACCGTGCGCATTGAGCCCTCGGAAGAGCAAAGTCCATAAGGACTTCTCGATCATGCTGGTAATGATCGTACCGGCTAATGCCGTAACCAGAAAAACCGTCACTGCGCAGAGAATGCCCGTACGCTCAAAAATCACAGCTGCGAGGTAAAATACGATAAAATTTGTCGCAAGCGCCAACACAGTCTCCACCTCCCTCTTTACTGCACGGATGCAGTTATTCTCTTGTACTGCTTTACTTTTTTATCGGGAGCTACGGTGGAAACTTTAGCGGCAATGGAAATATTTTTTTGATCATTGCAAAGTTATCCAAAAAGAATAAAGATGTAGCTACTAATCCAGCTTGCTGTGCGATTCAGGTATCTCCGCCCCTTGCAGAGGTTAGGGAGCAGCAAGGGCGCACGGTTAAGAGATGTAAAATAATATCATGACTGCTTGATGCAATGAGTTATTTGTTGGTGCATGGATAGCGAAGCGGCGATCTGAGAACGTTATCAGAATCTTGCGTGGGCAAGGGATGAGCGACTGAGACGCCTATATGCCGCAGCTCAGGCAAAAGCGGTTGGCCATGACGATGTTACACTCGTATGGAAAACTACAGATTGGCACGTTGCTTGATACAGAAAGGGTTGAAGGAGAAGGAGATTGTTCTGCGAGCAGAAGAGATGGAAAGTAGTTCGCGGTAATTACAGCCGTACGGGTGCCGGTGATTTGGTCATGAAGTGATCGTCAACCTGATTAAAGCAACTACCACTCAAAGCGGATTGAAAGTACTAGCAGAACTCGAGTCTAAGACTTATCGGAAAGGTATCCAAGTACCGACGAAGAATTTGTTGTAATACGCTTTTTCGCAATGAGTTTCATGGTGAGTGTAACTACGCCATTACCCTTTCAAAGAAGTGAACTACTCCTGACTTAAGCTAGGGGCTTCCTGTTTCAACGACACATTACTTGTAGACCGGGAATTGCGTCCCATTCCGCCACAAGAGATAAATAGTTTGTGTAATTAATTGTACTCCTTAGCTTGTCCCTACTTGTCGTCTCGTTTCCCCAAGTCATCGTTAGAAGGTAGAGCGGACACGTTCCACCCACCTCCCAAGGCACTGATAAGGAGAACGCTGTCGGTCATCCTGTTGCCGAGTATGGTGATCACGGCCCTTTCATTATTAAGATCCATCACCTGAGTGTTAATAACATCCAGAGCACTGGCAGTTCCTGCCTTGTACTGATTCGTGGTAAAAACCACGGATTGCCGGGCGGCCTTTACCGCCTCCTCCTGCGCCCGCGCCTCTTTCTCAAGGATACGCAGCGCCGCCAGATTGTCCTCCACCTCCTGGAAGCCGGTGAGCGTAGTCTGCCGGTAGGCAGCGACACTTGCATCATAGGCTGCCCGTGCCTGGTCGGTCTGGGCCCGCCTCAACCCACCGTCGAACAATGTCTCGGAGATCGCCGGCCCGAATGCCCAGAAGCGGCTAGGCCAGGTGAACCACTGGGATGGACTCGTGCTTTCAAGCCCTCCCAAGGCGCTCAAGGTAATTGTTGGGTAATAGGCGGCTTTGGCTACACCGATCTGGGCGTTTGCCGCAGCAACGCTCCTTTCAGCTGCGGCGATATCGGGGCGCCGCTCCAGCAACACCGACGGCACTCCGACAGGTATGGTTGGCGGTATTGCAGCAAGCGGCGTGAAAGGGATTGAAAAAAGTGAAGCGGGCTTGCCGATGAGGACTGCAATGGCATGTTCAAGTTGCGCGCGCTGCACGCCTACGTCTATCGCCTGGGCTTCGGTGGTTTTTAACTGGGTTTCTGCCTGGAGCACGTTCGCCCTCGACGCCACGCCACTTGCATACTGGTTTACAGTCAATTCGAGGAATTTACGGTAAGCGCTCACCGTCGCATCAAGGAGCTTTTTCTGGGCATCAAGGGCGCACAGCTGGAAATAGTCCTGGGCCAGTTGAGCCTGTGTACTCAAACGGATTCCTTCCAGCTCCGCCGCGCTTGCCTGGGCGCTTGCCCGGCCCGCCTCGACGCTGCGCCGTATCTTTCCCCAGAGATCCAATTCCCAGGAGAGGTCCAAGGGGAGCTGGTAGTCGGTGTAGGCCCCTCCCAGGCTGTTATTAAAGGTGCCCGAGGTGCGGGTACGGGTGACCGAGGCCCCTGCCGTAACTGTCGGGAAATAGGCGGCACGGGCTTCCTGGGCCAATGCTCGTGCCTGTCTAAACTGTGCCTCAGCTGCGGCCACGTTCTGATTCGAGATGTTCACCTGTTGTTCGAGCGCATTCAGTTGCGTATCATTGAACATCTCCCACCAAGCGCCCTTGATAACATCGTCCTTCGGCTGCGCCACCTTCCAGCCAGACATTTCCTTGAAGACCGGAGGGATCGTGGCCGTCGGCCGCACATAGTCCGGGCCAACAGAGCAGGCGGTTATAAGTGAGAATGCCCCTAACACAACGATAATTTTATTGTTTTTCATCGCGACTATCCTCTCCATCCCTGTTTATTTGCCCTTTTCCCCGCCCCCCGCCTCATTTTAAGCCAGAGCCGGAAGCGGTCCATGTAGAGGTAGACCACCGGCGTCGTGTAGAGGGTCATCATCTGGCTGAAGATCAACCCCCCCACGATGGCGATACCCAAAGGACGGCGCAGCTCTGATCCCACACCGGTTCCCACGGCAAGCGGCAGGGCGCCAAAAAGCGCCGCCATGGTGGTCATCATGATCGGCCGGAAGCGGAGCAGGCAGGCCTCGTAGATCGCCTCCTCTGGGCTTTTCCCCCCGTTGCGCTCGGCAGCGATGGCGAAATCAACCATCATGATGCCATTTTTCTTGACGATACCGATCAAGAGGATCACGCCGATTATGGCGATCAGGCTGAGATCGGTCCGGGTGAGCATCATAGCGAGCACCGCCCCTACTCCGGCCGACGGGAGCGTGGAAAGGATGGTGATCGGATGTATGTAGCTCTCGTACAATACCCCGAGAACGATGTAGACAGTCACCAGAGCCGCCAGGATCAGCAGCGGTTCGTTGGCAAGCGAAGCCTGGAAGGCCTGGGCCGTACCGGCAAAGATCCCCTGGATGCTTACCGGTATTCTCATCTGCCGCGTGGCAGCCTCGATCGTCTTCACCGCATCGCCGAGTGCCACTCCGGCCGCCAGATTAAACGATATGGTCACTGCCGGAAACTGCCCCTGGTGATTCACCGCCAGTGCCGTCGTCGTCGGCTCATAATGGGTGAATGCACTCAAGGAGACCTGGCCGCCGTTGGATGAGGGGACGTAAATATCCTTGAGCGTGTCGGGGTACTGCCAGAAGCGGGGATCGACCTCCATGATTACATGGTACTGGTTGAGGAGCGTATAGGTAATTGACACCTGGCGCTGGCCGAAGGCGTCATAAAGGGTGTTGTCAATAACCAGGGGGGTGATCCCGAGCCGCATGGCAGTCGGCCGGTCGATCACCAGCATAGCATCAAGCCCCTTGTTCTGCTGATCGCTGCTTACGTCGGTCAATTGGGGGATGGTGCGCAGCTTCTGCAGCACGCGCGGGCCCCAGGTTAGCAGATCTGGCAGATTTTCCCCCCAGAGGGTGAACTGGTAGAGGCCAGAGCCCATTCTCCCGCCGATGCGCAGATCCTGCACCGGTTGGAGGAATGCAGGGGCCCCTGGCACCCCCGCCAGTTTTTTCCTCAGCCGTGCGATCACCTGTTGCGCTGTGCTCTTACGTTTCTCGAACGCTTTCAAGGTAATGAACATCCGGGCGGTATTGGTAGTGGAGCCGCCACCGCCGCCAGTGAACCCGGTCACATACTCCACATCCGGGTCGGTCTTGATGATCTTCACCACCTGCAAAAGCTTCCCCTGCATGGACTGAAACGAGGTGGCCTGGTCCGCCTGGATGTTGCCAGTGAGACGCCCGGTATCCTGCTCGGGAAAGAACCCTTTAGGCACGTACCAGAAGAGGACCAGATTGACGATGACCGTGGCAATGGTCAACAGGAGCATGACCCGGGCATGACGAAGCGCCCAGCTGAGGGTCGTCTCGTACAGGGCATGAATCCAGTTGAAAAACCGTTCGCTCGCCCGGTAGAATGGGCCGTGTTTCCGCTTGCTTTCGGGTTTGAGGATGGTGGCGCTCATCATGGGAGTGGTGGTAAGCGAGACGATGAGAGAGACCGTTATCGCAGCGGAAAGGGTCACGGCGAACTCGCGGAACAATCGACCGACCATCCCTCCCATGAGGAGGATGGGAATGAAAACGGCCACCAGCGAAACGCTCATGGAAAGAACTGTGAAGGCGATTTCTCTGCTCCCGGTCAATGCCGCCTGAAGCGGAGTCTCCCCCATTTCCCGGTAACGGGTGATATTCTCGATCACGACAATGGCATCGTCAACGACGAAACCGGTGGCAATGGTGAGGGCCATGAGGGAGAGGTTGTCCAGCGAGTAGCCGCACAGGTACATCACTGCAAAGGTGCCAATGATGGAGACTGCCACGGCCACGGCGGGGATGAGCGTGGCGCGGACGTTGCGCAGGAACCAGAAGACCACGAGAATGACGAGAATTCCCGAAGCCATGAGGGACCACTCCACGTGCTTCAGGGAACCGCGAATAGGCGGGGTGCGATCGACGACCACCGACAGCCTGATGGAACCCGGCATATCAGCCTCCAACTGAGGCAGGAGGCTGCGGACGCTGTCGACCGTATCGATGATATTGGCTCCCGGCTGGCGGAAGATGATAACCAAGACGGCCGGCTTACCATTGACGAACCCGGCAGTCCGCAGATCTTCCACCGAATCCTGGACGGTTGCAACATCAGGCAGTCGTACCGCCGCGCCGGAACGGTAGGTGATGACAAGAGGACGGTACTGGGCGGCCTTGCTGAGCTGGTCGTTGGTGCGGATCTCCCAGGTTTTCTCCCCCTTTGCCAATTGCCCCTTGGGGCGGTTGGTATTGGTGCTGGAGAGCACCCCGCGCACATCTTCGAGGCTGATGCCATAATTGCTGAGCGCCATGGGGGTCAGTTCGACGCGGACCGCGGGCAGCGAGCTCCCACCAACAAATACCTGGCCAACCCCATTTACCTGGGAGAGCTTTTGCATGAGGATGGATGACGCAGCGTCGTACATCGCAGGCTTTCCCACCGTGTCGGAAGTGAGGGCCAGGATGAGGATGGGGGCGTCGGAGGGATTAACCTTGCGATAGGTCGGGTTGCTCGGCAGGTTTGCCGGCAGGTAACCCCTTGCAGCGTTGATCGCTGCCTGGACATCGCGGGCCGCCCCGTCGATGTTCCGGTCCAGATCGAACTGGAGGGTGATGCTTGTCGTGCCCAGGTTATTGACCGACGTCATCTCGGTCACCCCGGCGATGTGGCCGAACTGGCGTTCCAGGGGGGCGGCGACCGAGGTCGCCATGGTCTCGGGATTGGCGCCGGGGAGGCCTGCCGACACCGAGATGGTCGGGAAGTCCACCTGGGGAAGCGGCGACACTGGGAGGAGCCGAAAAGCGATCACCCCAGCTAGGACCAACCCTAGAGTTAGGAGCGTGGTTGCGACCGGGCGTTTTATAAAGGGGGCGGAGATGTTCATCTGGTTCCATGAAGTGGTGGTATGGTTAATCCCATAAAAACCAATAGAAAACGGCTCAAATCTGATTTAGCGGATTCTCGCGGATTATGAAAGTGGTTTAAAATCAGAACCGGGTTTTGTCTTATCCGCGTATCTCCGCTCGATCCGTGTCCAATTGCCTTTTTCAGCCTGTTTCCTCAACGTCGGAATTTGTCGCACGCAGCCGCCGCGCCAGCCTGTCGAAGGCCAGGTAAATTACCGGCGTGGTGTAGAGGGTGAGTATTTGGCTGAAGATCAACCCGCCAACGATGGATATGCCAAGCGGCCGGCGCAGTTCCGCTCCCATCCCATGCCCGAGAGCCAGTGGAAGGGCTCCCAGAAGTGCCGCCATGGTGGTCATCATAATCGGCCGGAACCGGAGCAGGCAAGCCTGGTAGATCGCCTCTTCGGGGCTTTTCCCTTCATGGCGCTCGGCATCAAGGGCAAAGTCGACCATCATGATGCCGTTTTTCTTGACGATGCCGATCAGGAGGATGATGCCGATGATGGCGATAACGTCAAGCTCAGTGTGACAGAGCATCAGCGACAGGACCGCTCCCACTCCGGCCGAAGGAAGGGTGGAGAGAATGGTGACCGGATGGATAAAACTCTCGTATAGCACGCCCAGCACGATATAGACAGTAATCAACGCCGCCAGGATGAGGAGCGGTTCATTGGTGAGTGATGCTTTGAACGCCTGGGCAGTCCCCTGGAAGCTCCCCTCGATGCTGGCCGGAAGCCCCAGTTGGCGCGTCGCATCTTCCACCACCTCTACCGCTTTACCGAGAGCCACGCCAGGAGCCAGGTTGAATGAAGTGGTCGTCACCGGGAACTGCCCCTGGCGGTTGATGATCAGCGGCCCCGTGACCTCTTTTGAACGGGTAATCGTACTGAGCGGTACCGTTCCGCCGGTTGTGCTATTGAGGTAAATCGAGCTCAACCCGTTTGGCCCCTTCTGAAAGTCGGGCTTGACGCCGAGGACGACACGGTACTGGTTAAGCTCCGTGAAAATGGTCGAGACCTGGCGTTGGCCATAAGCGTCGTAAAGGGCATCATCAATATTTTGCGCTGTGATGCCAAACCGTGCGGCAGTACTCCGGTCGATGTCGAGCATGATCCGGAGCCCCTGGTCCTGCTGGTCGCTGCTCACGTCGCGCAGCTCGGGACGGGTACGGAGGAGATTCACAAGCTTGGGTGACCAGCTGTTCAGCTCGTTAAAGTCGGGGTCCTCGAGCGTATACTGGAACTGGGTGCGACTTACCCGCGCATCAACGGTGAGGTCCTGCACCGGCTGCATGAAGAGGGAGATGCCGTCGACCTTCGCCAACGCTTGCTCTAGCCGCCGGATTATTTCACTGGCGCTGGCGTCCCGATCGCCGAGGGGTTTAAGGTTGATGAGAATGCGCCCGCTGTTCAGGGTGGTATTGGTGCCGTCCACACCAATGAAGGTGGAGAGGCTGTCCACCGCCGGGTCTTTCAGGATCACTGCAACCAGTGCCTGCTGCCGATCGGCCATGGCTGTGAACGAGATCGACTGGGGCGCTTCCGAAATCCCCTGGATGGCGCCGGTGTCTTGGACCGGAAAGAACCCCTTGGGAACGGCAATGTACAACAGCACCGTCAGCACCAGGGTCCCCACAGCTACCACCAAGGTTATTGTCTGATGGCGGAGCACCCATTGCAGCGTCCTGCCGTAAGCGGCGATGAGCCGCTCGAAAAATTTGCCGGAGGCATGGTAAAACCGTCCCTGCCGCTCCTCGGGAACATGCTTGAGAATCCGGGCACACATCATCGGCGTCAGGGTCAGGGAGACCACCGCCGATATAAGGATGGTGACGCCAAGGGTGATGGCAAACTCCCGGAAAAGACGCCCCACCACGTCCCCCATGAAAAGGAGCGGAATGAGGACGGCGATGAGGGATACGGTGAGCGACAGGATGGTGAAGCCGATCTGCTGGGATCCCTTGAGTGCTGCCTGGAGTGGTGGGTCCCCCGCCTCTACATAGCGGGCAATGTTTTCGATCATGACGATGGCGTCGTCCACCACGAAACCGGTGGAGATGGTGAGGGCCATGAGGGAGAGGTTGTTGAGGCTGAACCCCAGCAGGTACATCACTCCGAAGGTCCCCACCAGAGAGAGCGGCACTGCCACGCTCGGGATGGTGGTCGCCGCCATATTGCGGAGAAAGAGAAAAATGACGAGCACCACCAGCGCCACGGCCAGCAGCAACTCGAACTGGACATCCTTGACCGACTCGCGGATGGTGGTGGTGCGGTCAGTCACCACAGAAACCTTGATGGCAGAGGGGAGGGCACTCTGCAGCTGCGGCAGGAGCTTCTTGACCCGATTGACGACTTCGATGACATTGGCCCCCGGCTGCCGCTGGATATTGACTATCACTGCGGGGGTGGTGTTCATCCAGGCCGCCTGGTTCACGTTCTCGGTACCATCGATCGCCTCCGCGACGTCCGAGAGCAATATTGGCGCGCCGTTCTTGTAGGCGATAACCAGAGAGCGGTAATCGTTGCTCGTAAAGAGCTGGTCGTTAGCGCCGATGACGTAGGACTCGCGCGGGCCGTCAAACGCTCCCTTGGCCAGGTTGACGTTGGCTGAGGTAAGAGCCGTGCGCAGGTCTTCGAGGGTAAGCCCGTAAGAAGCCAGGGCCGTCGGGTTAGCGTGGACATTCACTGCCGGCCGCTGACCACCAGTTATGCTGACCAGACCGACGCCCGACAGCTGTGAAATCTTCTGAGCGAAGCGGGTATCGGCCAGATCTTCCACCTTAGGCAGGGGGAGGGTGTCGGAGGTCAGCGCCAGTGTCAGGATCGGCGCGTCGGCGGGGTTGACCTTGCTATAGACAGGCGGGATGGGCAAATCCGTTGGCAGGAAAGAGAAGCTGGCATTGATGGCCGCCTGGACCTCCTGCTCCGCCACGTCGAGGCTCAAATCGAGACTGAACTGCAAAGTGATGATTGAACTGCCGCCGGAACTGGCCGAGGTCATTTGGGTAAGACCGGGCATCTGGCCGAACTGCCGTTCCAGGGGTGCCGTCACTGAGGTGGCCATGACGTCTGGGCTTGCCCCCGGGTAGAAAGTACGGACCTGAATGGTCGGATAATCAACCTGGGGTAGGGCAGATACCGGTAGCAGCCGGTAGGCGACAGCGCCGGCCAGGAGGATGGCGATCATGAGAAGAGTTGTCGCCACCGGCCGCATTATGAATAGGCGGGAAATATTCATTAACCGTGCCTCTGCTGGTTAGCGCCGTGTTGTCCTTTCTGCTGGGGGGTGCTGTCCCCCGCTTCCTTAACCTCCACCAGGCTCCCCTCGCGCAGTCGTTCTGCGCCATCCGAAACGACGAGTTCACCAGGGGTCAATCCGGCGTCAATGGACGTCTCCCCCCCCTCAGTCACACCAAGAGTGACCGGGCGCACCGTAGCAGTTTTGTCTGACTTGACAACGTAGACAAAGGCCCCTTGGGGGCCTCGTTGAATGGCGGCTGCCGGCACGATGATGGTATCGTGCCGGACTTCCACGAGCAGGCGGGCATTGACGAACTGGTCGGGGAAGAGCTTATTTCCTTCATTGGGGAAAACAGCCCTGAACTTGACCGTGCCGGTGGTAGGATTGACCACGTTGTCGATCGTCAGAAGGTAGCCTGTAGCAAGCTTCTGCTTCTGCTCCCGGTCAAAGGCTTCGACCATAAGGCGCGCCCCGCTCTTGAGTTTTCCAAGCACCTGAGGGATGTTGTCTTCGGGAATGGGGAAAATGACGGTGATGGGGTCAAGCTGGGTGATCACCACCAGACCGGTCGCATCAGTCGTTTGAATGAAGTTTCCCGGGTCCACCTGGCGAAGGCCCACCCGCCCGCCGAGCGGAGCGGTGATGTGGCAGTATACCAGCTGCAGCTTGGCGCTGTCGATCTGTCCCTGATCGTTCTTCACGGACCCTTCCAACGAGCTAACCAAAGATTTTTGGGTATCATACTGCTGTTTTGCGATTGAATCCTGCTCAGATAGCACCCGATAACGTTCCAGGTCGAGTCGCGCGTTTTTGAGTAAAGCCTGGTCGCGAATCAATAGCCCCTCGGCTTGGGTCAACTGCACCTCGAACGGCCGGGGGTCGATTACTGCCAGAGGATCGCCTTTTTTCACGATCTGGCCCTCGCGAAACAGTACCTGCATAAGTTGGCCGTCGACCACACTCTTCACCGTTACGGTATTGAGTGGGGTCACTGAACCAAGTCCGGTGATAGAAACGCCGATGTCACCCTTGCGCGCCTGTACGGCCGAAACCGGAACGCTCCGTGTGGCGGAAGCCGCGGCTTGTTTGGCTGTGCGGGATTCCTTCTTTCCCTCAAGATTAAAAAAGAGATACGCCCCGCCTGCAACGAAGAAGAACAGCAGCAGCCAGATCCACCACTTTCTGCGCAAAGTGGCCATGTGCGATTGCTCCGGGACGTCGTTATTACCGGTTTCATGTGTGAAAATCATGATTCAGCCTCACTTGTAAAAACAGAGAATACGGATGCAAGTCAATCTGTGTTTTAGACGGACCCATATATAAAAGGTTACATATATTTATCTAGACTTTCAACCGGCTGGGAGAGAAGGAGTGGTCAGGGGTGGATTGCGCTGGTTTACTCGGCGTCCGTGAGCTTTCCGTCAATCGACACAAAGCTTTTATACTTTTATATATAAAAAAATCTTGGCCCCGAGAAGGGATTTCTTTTCAAATGCTCCTGTAATGGCGATAACCTCTGCCGGTGCTTAACTTAGTTGAAAATTACTGGTAGTCAATTTCCTGGATTCGACCTCATCTTTAACCTATACCTACATCTTTTACTGCTGTTTCAGCGTTATCGTTCTCCCCCCTCCGTCTTGCACCATGCGCCGATATCTTCTATGATCCGTTTTGCGATTACCGCGGACAGGCCCTCACCATACTGAAAGTGGGTGGAAGCCTGTAACGGTGTCGGTATCCTCGCTCTGCTCCCGGTCACAATGAAGGTCTTGAAAGTGAAGAAAAGAAATCCCAGGTGGTCTTCGCCGCTACGGGCACCCTAAAGGTAGAACCGGTGGCCTATCTTCTAGATTGCCGTCAAGATTTTTGGTGGGCGGCAGATCTCCACCCCACGGCAGTTGTAATCTGACGCACATTTATCATATCCGACTTAAAATACCTTTTGATCCGCTCTAAGTCCCTCCTTCTGCACGACAAGAACAGAGCCGGTTTCTTTGAGATTCCTCAGATATCCGGTTTAGCGATCCTGTAGAGGGACTCGATCCTCGACTTCATCTCGCGGGAGTGATGGCTAATGTGCGCCTGTCTCAAAAATAGCAGCAACAGGCTAAGAGCAAAAATAAATTCTGTAACGCACGAGCGGCCACCTATTTACTTGAACACCATAAGCGTGAATCTTCCGTCGTCCATGACTGATCTGGACCCCCAGTTTGGCGAGAAGAGGCTGATCGCGCATTGCGGGCAAATGAATATTAGCAGCAGATGAAGTGGATTTACAAGGGAAAATAGAAAACACGGATTTTATACTGATTACCGGTAGCGAATTCTCTCTGAGTGCCCTGTAATTTCAAGTGGACAAGGCTATGATCAGCGTGGTTGGGGATGACAAATTCCCGCGCCAGGTTATTGCCGCTGACATGGGTGAAGAGCCTTGGCGCGCCATTTTTGGTATAGCGGAATTTGCTGCTGGAATTGCCAATGAGGAAGTTGACGTTGCTCCCTATCCGCTTGGCTTAAGCCTTTAACGGCTCCCGGTCAAAATCCTTGATGGCGCAGCGGAAGTTTTCTGTTTTCCAGGATGGGATCGCGCGTTTTGCTATAGGTTATGGGGGGTATAACGTTTGTAGAGATCGATAAAAAGCCACGTATTCGTGATTTCTTTCTTTTCGGTCATGTTTTCTGGGTGAGTGTCGCGCTGCATGTTCCTTCTAACTGCTCCGGCTGGAAAAGGCGCTTCCCCCGATCCACTCTTCCCACCTGGAGCCTGGATCAACGAGCCCCCACCCTAGAAGCGTGGAATGAATGAATTCCAATACAGCTAACTTACGGCCAAATCGATTGATTTCCACCGCATGCGACGGAGAACATAACCCTCGGTGATTCAAGGTCTCGAACAGGGATTTTTTAAGCAGGTAGGATTTTCAATGTTGCTATGATTCCGAATCGTTTTTCTGGGATTTTTTTGGATATTTGAATTTGTTTTTTCTTCCATTTGAATCCGTAAGGAGCGGAAGAATGGGATGCAAATGTACCCGAAATAAAGTGGAATGTGGCTTTTTGCGAACTGGAGCGGCAACAGCCGATCCAGTTTTGATCCAGTTAGGGTAAGTTGATGGGCTGTAGCAGAATAAGCCTTAGAGCCATGTCACAGGGTGGCCTGAGTGGATACAGGATTGCGCTGTTCATGGGTTGACATGCTATTCAACCTTGTAGGCTTTCCCCTCGAATTCCATCCAGTCGCCGGGAAGTAGTTTTCTTCCCCGGCGCAGTTCAATTTCGCCATTGACTAAGACTTTGCCACTGGTAATGAAAAGCTTCGCCTCGCCGCCGGTTGAAGCGGCATTGACCGCCTTCATGAAGCTGTCGAGCTTGATATAAGGTGTATGTATTTTCATCATCTTGACCTTTCCCTGGTTGCATTTCCCGGTCAGTTTATGTTAAGAAAGAAAAAAAGAAAAGGAGTTATCTCACCATGATCACCACATCGGATTTCAAGCGCGGCGTCGTCATCCAGATAGACGGTGCTCCGTGCATGATTATAGAAGTCACCTTCCAGTCACCCTCGGCGCGGGGCGCCAATACCATGGTGAAGAGCAGATACCGTAATCTCATCACTGGCCAGGTGCTTGACAAGACTTTCCGCTCCGGCGACAAGGTCGAAGAGGCAGACTTCGAGCGGCACAAGGGGCAGTTCCTCTACGCCGCCGGTGACAGAGGCATCTTCATGGATCTGGAGACATACGAGCAGTTTGAGCAGGAAGCGGAAGGGTTCGGGCCGATAGCTCAATACCTCATTGAAGGGACCGAAGTCCAACTCGGGCTTTTCCAGGGAAGGTTGGTCAATATCGATCTCCCCCTGACCGTGGAACTTGAGGTGGTCGAAACGGCACGGGTTCTGAAAAACGCCACCGCTACAGCCCAGACCAAGGAGGCGGTACTACAGACCGGCCTTAAAGTTCAGGTCCCTCCATACTTGGAGGTGGGAGACCAGGTGAAGGTGGACACCCGCGACGGGCGTTTCATTTCAAGGGCATAGAAAAATCTGTTGACACCAACCATAAATAGATTTATACAATGAGGTCTCATTTGCCCAGGTAGCTCAGTCGGTAGAGCAGAGGACTGAAAATCCTCGTGTCGGCGGTTCAATTCCGTCCCTGGGCACCATGTAAATCAGGGGGTTAGCATACCGACGCTAATCCCTTTTTCTTTCTGCGTGGCTTCTCGCGTGGCCTCTTTTTTTGCAATGCTTCAGCAATTTTTATTGACGCTTGTAAGTTAACGCGCGCTTTGGGTGTAATTGACGGTCTATTTGGGTGTAAATAAATTTTAATAAAGGGGCAAAAAGGGGATATTTAAATGCCCTTGAAAGCCCCTTAATTTTGACAAGCAGCTGAAA
>Ga0326727_10003414_pt1 | contig 50885 bp, 38 predicted proteins | sample MB2enrmetagenome_FD_207643 | JGI IMG/M metagenome (GOLD analysis project Ga0326727, IMG submission 207643) | Lab enriched peat soil microbial communities from McLean, Ithaca, NY, United States - MB29MY | ecosystem: Environmental > Terrestrial > Soil > Wetlands > Peat | place: USA: New York...
AGAATTGACCTTTTGCGCCAGCTGCCTGATTCAATTCGACTAATGTGATGGCCGGGCCGACGCGTGCACTGCCCTCCCCGATTTCCAATTTGCGGAATCGTTCCAGCGATAACACCCAACCACCTTGCGCCACTCGTGCGCCGGTTAACCCCGAACCCGCGCCAAGCACGGTAACCGGAATTCCAAGCTTGCTCGCGTCGTTCAGCAAAGCCGCAACTTCGGATTCGTTTGCCGGTGCGAAGAACGCCTCAGCCCATCCTTCAAACCCGGAAGCGTCTGATACGTGGCCGGGGTCGATTGTTCGGGAAGCTCTTGGTTCCATAATCTAAAGGTACTCCGCCGACTACAATGATCGTGATGCTGCGGCTCGCGCTGCTTCTCCTGGCCTTTTCCGCCTTTGGGCAGAATCAGGTCTTCGTTTGCCCCATGGACCCGGATGTCCGCTCATTCACGCCCGGCAAATGCCCTCGATGCGGGATGGCTCTTCAGGCAGAAATTCCCGAGCCCACTGAATATCCGATGGATTTCAAAGTCGAACCGCCACAGATTCCCGCCAATCAAGACATCACCTTGTCCTTCCGCGTCCTGGACCCCACAACGCACGCGCCGGTAACCCGCTTCACTGTTGTTCACGAGAAGCTGTTCCATCTGTTCCTGGTAAGTTACGATCTTACGTATTTCTCGCACGAGCACCCAGTGCTAGGACCGGATGGCTGGTTCCGGCTGCAAACTCGTCTCCTCAAGCCCGGGACTTACCGGCTGATCGCGGACTTCGACCCCGAAGGTGGTACCCCTCAACTCTCTACCAGGACCTTCTCAACGGCAGGTTACATCGTACCTCTTGAGAACTCCATCTCGCATCCGTTGCCTGACCTATCGCCGAAGACTTCTATGAATGTAACCGCCCAGCTTCGCGTTGATCCGCCTCAACCCATCGCCGGAAGGAAGACCATGCTATTCCTCCACTTGGATCCTGGCGTTGGCATTGAGAAGTATATTGGAGCATGGGCACATCTATTGGCTGTCAGTAATGACCTCGTGGATACCATTCACGACCATCCGTTTCTGGCCGATGGCGGCCCGGACATGCAGTTTAACTTGTTCTTCCCCCGCGCCGGCACTTACAGAATCTGGATCCAGGTACAGCGCATGGGGTTGGTAAACACGGTTTCGTTTACCATTCCGGTTAGTGATTTATAAATAGTCGGGCAGCCGCTCCCTGGGGCGAGCTAACTACAATGCGGGTTCCGCCAGGCAGCGACAGCGGCGCTCGCAATACGTAAGTCTTGTTCCACCTCGGATGGAACTTCCGTATCCAAATCAAGCGTCGCACGGTCTCATCCGGCAGGAGTGCCGTTACTTCCAAAGCCCCTTCCGGATAGATCCCGCACAGTCTAACGGCGCGCGGAAGCACACTGGATGAACTCACGCGAATCGCCGCTCCCTGGCAAGTCAATTCAGCAGGTTGGGTTACCGCCGAATGCGGAGCCGGGACAGACGCCCCTTCCGGCGCGCCACCCTCCACCCAGGCCACGAATAGCTCAATCTCAGGCTGCGTCAAGCTTGCATCGTCGCGAAACTCACCAACCCCTTTGACCGGGTCGAATGGGGGCATGCGTCTCGCCAAAACCTCATTGCGAATCGCCTTCGCCCAAGGTCGTGCCTGCTCGTAACTTAGCAACGACATCGCCATTCCGCCGTCTCGGTGGCAACTCGAACAGTGCCGGTTCACTAACCGCGAAATATCGTCATTCCAGGTGAGTTTTGTGGTGATCAGGTCGTGGCCGAATGCCTGTACCGCAGCCAGCAAGGCCAGGCTAAGCGAGCTTCCGCGCGTACTCCACCTCATCCCGCATGTCCTTATCCACGTCGCCCTCTTTCTCATACTCAATGGCGACTAAGCCTTTGAATCCGATTCGTTTCAGTGCCTGCATTACTTCCGGAATCCTAGCGATCCCTCGGCCAAGCGGCACGTTGTGCTCCGCTCCCGAAGCTTCCACATCTTTCAAATGGACTACTTTCAGATAAGCCGCGAGTCTCAGAACCGCATCCACGGGGTCTTGCCCACACGCCGCCATCTGACCCACATCCAGTGTCGCGCCCATCGCGTTTGACAAGCCCGAAAGCCCTTTAAGGACATCGTCTACAGTCTCATACGGGAACTTCTGCGGGAACCAATGATTGTGAATTCCAAAAGTTAGTCCTTCGCGGGTAAACCGTTCATCAATACGATGGAGAATCGCTCCAGTGGCATCCCCGGATACATTGCCCGCTCCAAAGATCCCGGCGTTCCGCACAGCAAGGTCGAGGTCTTCATCGGTCTTGATCGTGGCCGTATAGTAAGACACGCAGCGAATCTTTGCGTGGTCGAACTTAGCTCTCGCCGATTCGCACATCTCACGTGTCGGAGGCTTCATCAACATGAATTCGCCTCTCGACATCTCGATCTCACTAATCTCCAGAGCTTGCAGCCGCTGGATCATTTCATCGATGGACAAGCTGTGATAAGAAAATGTCCCAATGCCGATATTCAACCGGCTCGACGCCCTTAGGCTCGGCGCTCCCGCCAGAGCCACGCTGAATGCGCGCCGTGTCATAGACCCAGCGCCCATTTGATTCCTTCCGCGACCATCTTCTGAAAATCCGGGCGGTCCCAGTTCTCCTCCACATGTCCCAGCGTGGTGTAATAAACCCGCCCCTTGCCGTACATCTTCGTCCAGGTTACTGCGAAGTCGTGATCCGCGCGGTGCACTCGCGGGTTCGCTAAATCCAACTTACTCGCATCAAGGCTCATCAGGACATGGCACTTCTCCCTGGAGAAGCCCTTCATCTGGTAGATCTCATCGCGAAGGGTGAATGACGCCGGCCACTGCAACATTCCCGGGAACTTCGCATCTTCCACAATGATCGGCGCATCGAAGGTCATCCACGGATGCTCATCATAGGTTCCACCGACCATGTCAACATACTCCGGCCAGTTGGTGAAAGTGATGGCGGCGCTATGGATTCCCACAAAGCCCTTCCCATCATCGTGGACAAAGGACAGGAAATCGGCCTTCTGCGGACTATCCATTTCCAGGTTGCCGCCGGTGTAAAAGAACACGGCGTCAAAGTCATTCAGATTCTTCGCGTTGTATTCCAGCTTCTTCTTGGTAAGCGCTTCGGTATCGGTCCGGATGTACGTATCCCAGAGTCCCGACTCTCGTCCCAGGCGTTCAACCGTCGCAAGGGCATGCGACACCGCCTCATGACGGTAGCCTTTCTCTTCCCCGATAGCCAACAGCTTCTTATGTGGGCGCGTCTGCGCGCTACAAACCGACGCCACAATCGCTACGGAAACAATCCATTTCATTCGATTACCGGCTTGCTATGTCAGCCACAAGCTTCTTAGCTGGCAGGATATCTTTCACGGGGGTGTTAGCGTCAAACACTAAGTTAAAGAAGCCCACCATCATTTCGTCCCAGCTCTGTTCGCCCCACATGACTTCCTTATTCGGATCTGCGTTATCCGGATTATTGGGTGAGTTGTCAAAGTGCGCCGTGCACTCGATAATGGTCCCTTTAGGAAGCACAATGGGCTGCTCCAGCGTGTACCAGTTCTGCCAGTGCCAGCTGAAATGTGGCACGCTTAAGATAGTCTGGGTTTCCCCCGTGGGATAGACTAGGCGATACATGAAGTCCTTGCCGCGGCCATGCATGTGCGGATGCAAGCCGGCGAGTTCCACCTGCGCCCCCACCTGAAAGCTCGCGTCCACGCGATAGTTCGGGTCGCCGGGAGGAATCTTGAAGGTGCCGTTAGTCGCGGAAAGGGTCAGTACTCTCTTCGCAGGAGGCTCCTTGGCGAACACAATTCCCAACCTGGTACGGTCGTGCACCGGTTTCCCGTTTGGGGTGTAGTGCACCTGGAAGATGATATCCGAGCCCGCCTTGATCAGCTTCGCCTGGCCGGGACGCAGGATCTCGGCGGGCTGTCCCGGCGCGTACCCCACAAGGAAGTCACTCGGAAGCGCGCTGGTATCCGGTTCCTCCGCGGTCTTCACTTGCGGCGCCACAAAGAACACTCCGGCCTTTTGTCCCTTGAACCAATTTGATTTCGGCTCCCGAACAAACGCGATGATGTGATGCACCACTGCGCGATCCGTGGGACGCACTTCTGCGGCCTGCACCCACTTATCTTCCGTGAATCCGGTGGGCACAATCACGTGCTGATACTCCACTACACCCGAGGCAGGCACCTCATAAACACTGGGCAATTCCAGAATTAAATCAGGCTTCCCAATGGCCCACCCTTCCGTCCATTGCACCGCTGGCGGCATATCCCGCGGGTCGCCCTGTGGTGCTTTCGCATTCACCCATGCCACCAGCGTGTCGGTCTCCGCCTGGCTGAGAACATTGCCGTTCGAAAACCTGCCGAAGTGGGGGTCAGCGAACCAGGGTGGCATTTTCTTCATCAGCACGGCCTCCTTGATGGCTGCGGCCCAGGGTCGCGTCTGCTCATAGGTGAGCATCGCGAACGGCGCTGCTTCTCCGGGCCGATGGCACGTCTGACAATTCTTCTGTAGAATCGGCGCGACATCTTTGGTGAACGTAGGCGTCGCCGCAAGGGCGCAGAACGGTACTAAGAAAAGAGCTAATCTTTGCAAAGGGAGACCCTCGTTGAGAAATAATGTTAAACATTGATTGTCACTCATGAACATCGTCGAATCCACCGCATCCTATGAAAAATGGCTCGGCAGCCTGCTTGAGATTGTCCCCGAGGATCTCGAGAAGAAGCACGCCGCCATGGCCCAGTCCGTGTTCCCGTTCCTGCGCGCCACCTTCTACCGCTTTGTGCAGCTTTGGAAAGAACACGCCGGAGAGGCGGTCCGCGCACCAAAGGTGCTGGCGGTTGGCGACCTGCACGTCGCCAATTTCGGAACGTGGAGGGACATTGACGGCCGCCTGGTATGGGGCATCAATGACTTCGATGAAGTCTACCCGTTCGCCTACACGATCGACTTAGTCAGGCTGGCATTAAGTGCTCGCATCGCGGCCGATGAGAACCATCTGGCCATCGGGCCAGAGGATGCCTGTACTTCCATCCTGGAAGGCTACAAGGCTGGCATTGCCGCCGGTGGTTGTCCGTTTATTCTTGCGGAACAACATCGGTGGCTGCGGGATACCGTGACCGGTGAACTCCGCGACCCGACACTGTTCTGGACCAAGATGGAGGAGATGGATCCGTGCAAGGTGACTGTCCCAAAGGAAGCGATGCGCGGCATCGACAAGCTTATGCCCACCGGGGCCTCAGTGGAGCGAATCGCCCACAGGGTGGCAGGACTCGGGAGTCTGGGACGCCAGCGCTTTGTCGCGCTAGCCATCCTCAACGGCTCGCATGTTGCGCGTGAAGCCAAAGCCCTCTGCACCTCCGCTTCCGTTTGGGCCGGAGCGAGAGGCGGCTCGGATCAACCGATGTACCCCGATATTCTGGCTACATCCATTCGCGCGCTCGATCCTTTCGTCCGGGTCAAGAAAGGTTGGATTGTCCGCCGTCTTTCACCTTACTGCTCGCGCGTCGACCTATCCGCCCTTCCCAAACAGCGCGAGGAATCGAAGCTGCTCCATGCCATGGGTTATGAAACGGCGAATGTTCACTTAGGCACCAAAGGCGCAGGAAAATTGATTGCCGCCGACCTCAAAAAGCGTCCAGCTAAGTGGCTCCATCGCGCGGGCGAAGCCATGAAGCAAGTCACGCTTCAGGATTTCAAGGATTGGCAAGCAGCGCATAGCGCGGTGAAGGCGAAGGTGTAGAGTGGCTAGGTTCAAACGGCGTCGTAAGCCATCAGGATGGATCTAAGACAAACGAACTCATGAACGGACACGATTCTCGCGCACGAGTCCCTTAACGGTCTCTCCCTCGGGAAAGTTTCACCGAGTGCTGTCGCGAAAATTCAAGCATCCGATCGATAATCTGGCGATCGAAGCGCGATGAGAAACCCTAACTCAAAAACCTACTAATTCCCTCCGCCGCCTTCCGCCCTTCCGCAATCGCCCAAACCACCAACGATTGGCCTCTCCGCGCATCACCGGCCGAAAACACGCCCTTTACTCCAGTCATGTAATTCTCATCCACCGCCACATTTCCACGCGTGTCCAAGGGCACGGCCAACTGCTCCAGAACGCCATTATGCACCGGCCCTGTGAAGCCCGCTGCCACCAACACCAACTCCACGTCCAGCGTGAACTCCGTTCCGGGAATGTGCCGCTGTTCGGGTTTCGGACCCACTCGGATTCCATGTAACTGCTTCACGCGGCCGTGATCATCGCCGGAGAATCCCAGCGTCATCGCCGACCATTCGCGGTAGCCGCCCTCTTCATGCGAACTCTCCGTTCGCAACTGAATGGGCCACATCGGCCAGGGCGTCGAAGGATGTCGGCCTTCCGGCGGAGACTCCTTATACTCCAGTTGATGAATGGAAACGGCCTTCTGGCGATGCGCTGTTCCCAGGCAATCCGCGCCCGTATCGCCACCGCCAACAATCGCTACGCGCTTTCCGGTCGCCAGGATCTGATCCGCAATAGTGTCCCCCTCGCACACGCGGTTCTGCTGCGTCAAATACTCCATCGCATATGCGATGCCCTTCAAATGCGCGCCCGGAACGTTCATCTTGCGCGGCGCTTCGGCGCCGCTCGAAATCAAAATCGCATCAAAGTCCCGCCGAAGATCCTCGGCTGCTACGTCCACTCCCACGTGCTTACCGGTAAGGAATTCAACCCCCTCCGCGGACAATTGCGCGATTCGCCGATCAATCAGATCCTTCTCCATTTTGAAGTTTGGAATCCCGTAACGTAGAAGTCCGCCCAGCCGATCCGACTTTTCGAATACCGTCACCCAATGGCCAGCACGGCAAAGTTGCTGCGCCGCCGCAAGGCCCGCTGGTCCCGACCCAATCACCGCTACGCGCTTACCCGTTCGCACCCGAGGGGGCTCCGGAACAATCCAACCTTCCTCGAACCCGCGATCCACAATCGTCTTTTCGATCAGCTTGATCGACACCGCTGGATCGCTAATCCCGAGCACGCAACTCGCCTCGCACGGAGCGGGACAAATCCGCCCCGTAAACTCAGGGAAATTGTTAGTCGCGTGAAGAATACGTACCGCCTCTTTCCAGCGGCCGCTATGTACCAGGTCATTCCAATCCGGAATCAAGTTACTAACCGGGCACCCGGTGTGGCAGAAGGGCACGCCGCAATCCATGCAGCGCGTCGCCTGTGCTCGCACTTTCGCCTCCGGGAATGGCTGGTAGATCTCGAACCAGTCGTTGACTCTTTCTGCAACCGGGCGCCGTGTGGGAACTTCGCGGGCGTACTCCAGGAAGCCGGTGGGCTTAGGCATTGGCCATCTCCTTCCGCCGCGCAGTTTCCAGCGCCTTCTTGAATTCACGCGGGAACACCTTATAGAAACGCGGCAGCATTTCACCCCACTTCTCTAAAATCCACTTAGCTCGTGGACTCCCGGTCGATTCAAAATGCCGGACGATCGCCCCGCGCAAAACCGACTGGTCTTCTGGATCGAATACGCGTTCCAAATCCACGGAGGCGCGGTTGCATCGCTTGTCCATGAAATCGCCTTCCTCATCCAGAACATAGGCGATCCCGCCGGACATGCCCGCCGCGAAGTTACGTCCGGTTTTACCCAACACCACGACTAAGCCGTTGGTCATGTACTCGCAGCCATGATCCCCCAGGCCTTCCACCACCGCCGACGCTCCAGAGTTGCGAACCGCAAACCGCTCTCCACCCATTCCGTTGAAATAGGCTTCTCCGCTTGTCGCCCCATAGAGCACTACATTACCCACAAGAATGTTCTTCTCCGGTAGGAAGGTGGAAGCGCGCGGAGGATACACAATCACCTTGCCGCCCGAAAGGCCCTTGCCCACGTAGTCGTTCGAATCGCCTTCCAGTTCCAGCGTTACACCGCGCGCCAGAAAAGCCCCGAAGCTTTGCCCCGCCGATCCGAAAAACCGGAAGTGGATCGTGTCGTCAGGCAGCCCCACCGAGCCATGCTTCCTGGCGATCTCTCCGGAAAGCATCGCACCCACTGTTCTGTGCACATTCCGGATCGGCATCTGGATCCGCACAGGCGAACCGTTTTCAATGGCCTCGCGCGCGTGGTCGATCAACTGGTAATCCAGCACTTGGTCGAGTCCATGGTCTTGCTCGGTGACGCACCGCCTCGCAATGCGGCCGGGTGTCGGCGGGTTATGGAGGATGGCCGAAAAGTCCAATCCCTTCGCCTTCCAGTGTTCACTGGCCCGCCGGAATTCCAGGCGATCCACCCGCCCGATCATCTCATCCACGGTCGCGAAACCTAGTTTGGCCATATAGCGCCGAACCTGCTCCGCCACGAAGAAAAAGAAGTTTATCACGTGCTCCGGTTGGCCTGTGAACTTCGCCCGCAGTACGGGATCTTGCGTCGCAATACCTACGGGACAGGTGTTCAGATGGCACTTACGCATCATGATGCAGCCCAGCGAAACCAGCGGCGCGGTAGAGAACCCAAATTCCTCGGCGCCTAACAACGCTGCTATCACAACGTCGCGGCCCGTCTGTAGCTTGCCATCCACCTGCAGGCGGACACGCCCTCGCAGATCATTCATTACCAACACCTGCTGCGCTTCGGCGAGTCCAAGCTCCCATGGGATGCCCGCGTGCTTCAGAGAAGTCAGCGGGCTCGCGCCGGTGCCCCCATCATGTCCCGAGATGAGGATTACATCGGCGTGCGCCTTTGACACACCCGCTGCCACCGTACCCACGCCCACTTCCGCGACCAGCTTAACCGCGATGCGCGCCCTCGGATTCACGTTCTTCAGATCGAAGATCAACTGCGCCAGATCTTCAATGGAGTAAATGTCGTGATGCGGCGGAGGCGAAATCAAACCAACTCCCGCAATCGAGTGGCGCACCCGAGCAATGACCGCGTCCACTTTGTGCCCCGGCAGCTGACCACCTTCGCCGGGCTTCGCGCCCTGCGCCATCTTGATCTGCAGCTCATCCGCATTCACCAGATAGTTGGCGGTCACTCCAAAGCGCCCGCTCGCAACCTGTTTGATGGCGCTCCGCCGTCCGTCCTTGTAGCGCGCCTCGTCTTCCCCGCCCTCGCCAGTGTTCGATCGCCCACCAATCTGATTCATCGCCAGCGCAATGGTCTCGTGCGCCTCCCGGCTGATGGACCCGAACGACATTGCGCCTGTAGCGAACCGCTTGACGATCTCTGTCGCCGGTTCCACTTGCTCAATGGGGATGCTGGAGTTGTAATTGAACTGCATCAGCCCGCGCAAGGTGCAAAAGTGCTTGGCTTGCGAATCCACCAGGTCGGCATATTCTTCGAAAGTCTCGAAGCGGTTCTGCCTTACGGCGTGCTGTAGCTTAGCCACCGTCTGCGGATTGTAGAGATGATATTCGCCGCTCAGGCGGAATTGGTAGTTACCGCCGATGGCGAGTTCCGGATCAACATCGCGAATCGGTTGATACGCGAAGTCATGTTTCATGATTGCTTCACGCGCCAGCACGTCAAGCCCAACGCCTTCAATGCGTGAAGGTGTGCCAGTGAAGTACTTCTGAATGAGTTGCTTGTTGAGCCCGATAGCTTCAAACACCTGTGCGCCGCGATAACTTTGCAGCGTCGAGATACCCATCTTCGAGAAGATTTTGAGTAGCCCTTTGTTGACCGCCTTGATGTAGTTATCGAGCGCCTTTTCAAGCGTAATGCCTGCGGGAAGGTTGCCGTCCGCCACCAGGTCTTCCAGCGTTTCAATCGCTAAGTAAGGGTTCACCGCGCTCGCGCCATAACCAATCAACAACGCGAAATGCATCACTTCCCGCGGTTCGCCGGATTCAATAATCAGCGCGACTTGCGTGCGGGTTTCCTCTCGAACTAAATGGTTGTGGACCGCCGCAAGTGCAAGCAGGCTCGGTATCGGGGCGTAGTCCGCATCCACTTCGCGATCTGAAAGAATCAGCAGAGTGTATCCCGATTTCATGGCTCGCGAAGCGCTACGGCACAAATCATCCAGTGCGCGTTCCAGGCCGCGAACCCCATCTTCGGCCCGAAACAACGTGGGCAGCGTCATGGCGAGGAAATCGCCTTGGCTCAGGCGCCGCAGTTTTTCCAGGTCGCGCCGGTTCAGAATCGGATGCGGCAGTTTCAGCGTGTGGCAATGTTCGGGGGTTTCATCGAGTATGTTGCGTTCCGTCCCGATGTAACTCACCAGCGACATCACCATTTCTTCCCGAATCGGGTCAATCGGCGGATTAGTCACCTGCGCGAACAGCTGCTTGAAGTAATTAAACAGAGGCTGCGGCTTATCGGAAAGACAAGCGAGTGGCGTATCCGTTCCCATGGAACCGACAGGCTCTTCGGCATTAGTGGCCATAGGTGTCATCAGCAGCCGCACGTCTTCATCGGTGTAGCCAAAGGCGCGCTGGCGGCGGGTGATGGTGGCGTGGTCCGAGGGATGCACGCGTGGCGGCTCAGCTAACTGGTCGAGCGTCACTTGATAGCGATCCAGCCATTTCCGATAGGGCTGGCGCGAACTGAGTTGCTGCTTGATCTCCTTATCTGAAACGATGCGACCGGCCTCCAGATCCACTAACAGCATCTTGCCGGGCTGCAGGCGGCCCTTGAGCCGAACTTCCTCCGGCTTCACCGGAAGTACGCCGGCTTCGGACGCCATCACGATCAGGTCGTCTTGCGTAACTAAGTAGCGCGCTGGGCGCAATCCATTACGGTCGAGCGTCGCGCCAATCACACGGCCATCGGTAAACGCGATCGCGGCAGGGCCGTCCCACGGCTCCATCAGCGAACAGTGGTACTCGTAGAAAGCCTGCTTATCGGCGGGCATGTGCGGGTTCGACGCCCATGCCTCCGGAATCAGCATAGACATCGCATGCGGCAGCGATCGACCGCTTTGAACCAGAAGTTCCAGCACATTATCAAACGCGGACGAGTCGCTGCCATTGGCCGGGTTAACCGGGAACAGCTTCTTGATCTCATCGCCAAACAACGGGGATTCGAGAATCGATTGCCGCGCGTGCATCCAGTTCACATTGCCGCGCAGCGTGTTGATCTCGCCATTGTGCGCGATGTAGCGGAACGGGTGCGCCAGTTGCCAGGTGGGAAAAGTGTTAGTGGAAAAGCGCTGGTGCACCAGGCAGAGCGCACTGACAAACTCAGCATCGTCGAGTTCCGGATAGAAGCGGGAAATCTGCGGAGCCAGCAGCAGCCCTTTATAAACTATGGTGCGTGCGGAGAGCGATGGAATATAGAAATCGGCATGCGAGATCTCCCGCTCCGCGCGCTTGCGGATCACATACAACTTGCGTTCAAGCGCGTCTGGATCAAGTCCGGAATTGCCCCTCCCTATGAAGATTTGCTGGATATAAGGCTGTGACGCGCGTGCCACGCGGCCGATCGCATCGCCATCAACGGGAGTGTCGCGCCAACCCAAAACCGCAAGCCCTTCTTCGCGGACAATCCGTTCCAGTACTCCTTCGCACACCAGGCGTTGGTGCGCCTCAACAGGAAGAAATACCATGCCCACTCCGTATTCAAATGGAGAAGGAAGGGTAAACCCGAGAGCAGCGCATTCGCGCACAAAGAAACCGTGAGGGATCTGCACCAGCAACCCCGCGCCGTCGCCCGTTTCAGAATCACAGCCACATGCGCCGCGGTGCGTCAGGTTGGCGAGGATCTGAATTCCTCGCGTGATGATGTTGTGTGACTTTCGTCCGTTTACGTGCGCGACGAAGCCGATACCACAAGCGTCCCGTTCGAGAGACGGGTCGTATAGTCCTTGGGCAGGCGGCAAGCCGTTACTTGGCCCATGGCAAAACGGGAGATCGGACATTTTTGACTCCGAGGGATTCTGGTAGTGTAGCAACCGGGGCAATATCAGGCAATCGAAATTTATCGCTGCGCTGTATCAGTATTTCTTATGATACGATTCTAGGTTTGGATGTTGCCTGAATTCAAGCTTTTCCGGGACGTGGCCCTGCTCAAGAGCCTGAGTCGAGCGGCTGCCGCGAATGGAATCAGCCAGCCCGCAGCGTCTCAAAACATACAAGAACTAGAGCGGCGGCTGGGTACCGAACTGCTGGATCGGTCCCGCCGGCCGCTCTGTCTGACTGAAGCAGGCAAGCTTTATCTGGAGTTTTGCCGCGACGTGATACGCCGAGTCGAAGAGCTCGAGGCGTCGCTCGACACATTGCGAGGGGCGGCGACTGGTGAGCTGAAGATCGCCTCTATCTACTCGCTGGCGCTCTCCGAAATGGGCCGCGTTCGCGAAGATTTTGAGGAACATTGCCCTGGAGTGGAGTTGAAGGTGGAGTATCTGCGGCCCGATAAGGTCTACGAGTCGGTTGAGAACGAAGCGGCGGACTTGGGCCTTGTGAGTTACCCGGAACCCACGCGGCAGATCGGCGTCATTCCGTGGCGGGATGAGCGAATGGCCGTGGCTTTGCCTCCCGATCATCGCTTGGCGGGACGCCGGAAGTTGAAGCCGAAGGATTTGGAAGGCCAGGACTTCGTGGCCTTCGATGCGGACCTCGCGATCCGGCGTAATCTCGATCGCTTCCTCAAAGACGAGAACGTAGAGGTTCACGTCACCATGAATTTCGACAACATCCAGATGGTGAAAGAGGCTGTCGCTCTAGGTCACGGCATTAGTATTCTTCCCGACCGAACAATGCAGATCGAACTGGAACAGGGCCGCCTGAAATGCGTGATCCTGGACGCCCCGCTGGTGCGGCCGGTGGGAGTGGTTCACCGCAAGCGCAAGAAGTTCTCGCAAGCGGCCGCGGCTTTCTTGAGAGCGCTGCCGGTCGCCTGAGAAAGCGGGCCTATGGAGTAGGGTCAACAGGGGCGCTTCCATCGAGTAACATTATTTCACCCATGACCGACTCCGCAAACCCCATCCTTCGCGGGTTGCACTATGCGTTCTATGACTGGACCCGCGAGATGCCGAAACAGCGCCGGGTTCTGGTATGGACTGGGATCCTGATCCAGGGGTACGCTATCTATGCAGGGTTTTCTCGCTCGCTGATCTGGCCCCTGATCTGGCCAACGGGCCCTTCTCTGCTTGCCAGTGTGTGGCTGCTGTACGTGCTCGGCGGGACCGTGATCAACGCCATGCTCACCTGGGAGCTCAAGCGCAAGACTCAGCTTGAATCAGACCAGATCGCGGCTCGGCAGATTCAGCAGACCCTCCAACCCGGATACATCGAACAATTCCCGGGCTATCAGGTGGAGACTTTTTATCAACCCTTTCGCGACGTTGGGGGAGATTACTTCGATGTGATCGATCTGCCTGGTGATCGGACCTTGTTTGCCCTGGCCGACGTATCCGGCAAAGGGATGCCGGCTGCGTTATTGTCGGCGAATATTCAAGCTTTGGTGAGGACTATCGCGAACGTTTCCCCCGATCCGCTAACATTGGCCCGCCAAATTAGTGCTCACCTGAACCGCTACACTCCGAGCGACCGCTACGCAACAGCCGTATTTCTGATCCTGAGCCATCAATCTGGAGAACTGACCTATGTGAATGCGGGTCACAACCCACCGCTTCTATCTGCTGGAGACTCCGTCATTTCGCTGGCCGCGACCGGGTTACCCCTTGGATTAATGCGCGGCTCTGAGTATGCAAGCGGAAGTACGGCTCTTCCCGAAGGCGGCAGCCTGCTTCTCTTCACGGATGGTTTGACCGACGGGATTTCCGGTGACGATCCGGAGGGTCGTTTACGTTCCGTGATGCTCGGCCGTCCTGCGGAGATCATGCCCCGTCTCAAAGCTTTGTTACAGCCTCGGCTGAATCAGGACGATGTTACGATTCTGCTGGTCAGGCGATTAGGACGCCACCCTTGAGTAAGTCTGGTATACCTCGTCACCGATGTATGGAAACGGGCGTAGCACTAGGTCACCAAGCCGCCAGTCATTCGATCCGGCTCGCGTGAGAATCGGTTTCTCGAGCTGAGCGCGGGTGAGTTGGGGCTGCGTTTCAGAGAGAGCGAATAGCACCTGCGAACCGCGCACGATGGCTACCTGATCCGGAGTTTGCGGGTCGACTGGTCGAACGCGCACGGGTTGATCGATCCCCAGTTCCACCAGATCACCGGATCGCCAGGTTCGTCCAACTGCGACGAAGGTTCCAGGAACGGGCTCCGATAACAGCCGCTTGCCGTTTATCGAGACGGAGGTTTGATTGCCGGCCCACGCCGGAATGCGCAGATGCAAAGTGAATTGCGTTGGTGCGCTTGTCTCGACGCGCAGTTTGACCAGGTCTTCGGTGGGGTAATTAGTCTCTTGGGTCAGGGTGCACTGTACAGATCCCGCGCTCCAGGTAAGCCGGGAAGGAACGTACAGGTTCACGTAGACACCACTGCGGTCTCTGAAGTAAGAACTGATGCCATAGTCGGATGCAATCTGGGGCAGCGTTCCGGAACAGCAGGGCCATCTGGCATCGAGATCCCAGCGATAAGTGGCGCCGGGTATCGGTTGCCGGAAAGTCTTCACGGCGGAAGGATGATAGTCGGAATAGTAGAAGCTGGAGCCGTCGAGTCGCATCAACTTGGCGCCCAGCACCGTGTTCCACATGACTTGTTCCATGCTGTCGCCATAGCGGGAATCGCGTGTGAGGCGCAGCAGATACCGCATGACCTTGAAGTGCGCGTAGGCTCCGCAGGGCGTTTCAAAGTGGCGGCGGGTTTCGGTGAGGCTCTTACCGAGTTCGCCCATGCCCGGTTCAACGAAGGCTTCGTTCGGCCCCCATCCGCCGGTGGCGAAGCTTTGATCTTTCCAGATCATGTCGACGGCGTTGTTTACAGCGCGTAAGTACTTGGGGTCGCCCAGTTTGAAGTAGCCCTGCATTCCCGAGCTGAGCGCATTCACGTGACTGTAGGCATGCAGGCCGGGAAGAACGTCATGGCCCTGAGAGAGCGGGTCGAAGAAGGTACGGTCCAGAAGATAGCGCCGGCCCATGTCGAAAAACATCCGGTCATTCGTGCGTTCGTAGGCCAGGAATAAGTTCTCGGCCATGGTGTAAGTCTCATCCCAGGTATAGGTTTCGTCCTTGTGTGGACGCTGTTGCTTCTCCTCATCAGTTAGGGCGTGGTCCGGCATGTGAGGACGCGCGGCTGTCGTGGTGGCGTAAAGCAGCGGAATGGCTTGCGTGTTTCCCGTCAACGTGTGGGCGTCCAGAAGAGCGAGGACCAGTTTGTCATAGGTGTAGCCGGGATAGCGCAGATCCACAAAGAACTTACCAGTGGGGTCGATTGTTTGGCCAAGACCAGTTACCAGGCGGTTAACCTTGGCGCGGGTTGCGTCGGAACCAGTTACGGCGGTGAAACGGGCCAGAGCGGAAAGATATTGGCCAAAGTGCGCGCCGGGGCAGAAATCGTCATACCAGCCTCCCATGTCTTCACCAGGCGCCGGCAGGCCCGCACGCTGGCGGTAGATCTTCAGCATGCGGTCTTCACTGAGTTCCAGGAAGAACGCATGGTTCTCATCGAACTGCCGCTTGGCGGGGCCGCCGGTGAGGCGCGCGGCGCCGTAGGGGAATTCAGAAAGCGGAGGAATGACAGGGGAGTTTGGCGCGCCAAAAGCTGCCTGAGCGGCGATAGATCCGACCGCGGTTTGGAGAAAAGTTCTTCGCTTCATCTCATTTACTCAAACAAGTCCGGTTGTTCGCGCGAGATGAGATCCCAAAGCGGCTGGAATTGAAACCACCCGACGCGCGGGCCGCCCACTTGCTGCCATGCGATGCGGGCGCTCTCGTGACTAATGCTGATGGGCTTGCCCGCCGCCTCCGCGAGTAACTGCGACTGGCAGCACCGGTCCATGGTGATGAACCACCACGCGGCTTCATCCACGGTCGCCCCTGCGGTAAGCAGGCCATGATTTTGCAGGATCACGGCTTTCTTTTTTCCCATGGCTTCGGCGATGCGGTCGCCCTCCGAGGTGTCATAGACTACGCCGGTGTAATCGGCAAACAAACCGCAATCCTGATAAAAAGCGCAGGCATCTTGCGTGATGGGATCGAGCAGGCGGCCTAGCGTGGACCATGTCTTTCCGTATAAGGAGTGCGCGTGGGCCGCGGCTATCACATCCGGGCGCGCCGCGTGGACGCGAGAGTGAATCGCGAACGCGGCCTCATTGATTGGCATGTTGCCTTCCACGACCTCGCCCGACTCATTGACCAGAACTAAGTCTGAAACGCGGATGTGCGCGAAGTGGACACCGAACGGGTTTACCCAGAAGCAGTCCGTGTGTTCCGGATCGCGCGCAGTGATGTGTCCGGCGACGCCTTCACTGAATCCAAACTTGGCGAAGAGACGGAAGGCGGCGGCCAGGCGCTGCTTACGATGCAGGCGCTCTTCGGCGTGGCTGGCGAAAGTGGGCAGGGCCGGCGTGGGCGCTACCTTCACCTTTTGATCAAATCGGGGTGCGGCAGGTGTTGCCATCATGATTAGCTATTCTCTCGCATGGGGAGACACGCAAATGATCGAAATCGCGAAGGGCTATTTCCGTAGCCGGGTTTTGTGTGCCGCGGCGCGGCTCGGCGTGGCGGATGCGATGGGCGGTGGAGCACGCGAAGTTGAGGCGATTGCGACGGCTTGCGGCGCCGACGCTGAATCGCTCTATCGATTGCTACGGGCTTTGGCCGCGATGGGATTGACCGCTGAGACTGCGCCGGGGTCATTTGAGTTGACGCCCATGGGCGAACCGCTACGCAAGGATGTTCCCGGTTCCGTTTGGCCTCAGGTGATCTTTTGGGGAGATCTCATTGCTGACAATTGGGCTTACCTCACCGATTGCGTGCGAACGGGGCAGACCGCACCCCAGGTGATGGCGAGCGAGAACGTGCAGTCGCGATGGTCGAAGGAGCCCAGCGCGCAAGCAATTTTCCGGGCCGTGATGGGCACAGCTCCGGTGGAAGATTATCTGCCGCTGGTGCGGAGTTGGGATTTTTCCCGCGCCCGCGTCGTTGCGGATTTGGGAGGCGGAGGCGGTTCGTTGCTTTGCGCTGTTCTGGAAAACTATCCGCATGTTCGAGGAATGTTAGTGGATTGGCCGGAGGCGATTGAAGCGGCACGTCCACGCTTCCAAGCCACGGGCCTGTTGGATAGATGCAGTTTGATCGGCGAGGATCTCACGAAACGTGTACCGGCCGGCGCGGATGTGTATGTCTTGAAGAGCGTGCTGCATGGTTACAAGGATCAGGGTGCGGTCAAGTTGCTGAAGCACTGTCGCGCGGTGATTCCCCATGGGGGCGCTTTGTTGGTTATCGAGGCGCTATTGCCGGATGTTGTGACCAAGGCGGACGAGAGTGTTGAGGCGCGTATCATGAGCGACTTGAATATGATGGCGGTTACCGGCGGGCGGGAACGGAGTGCGGCAGAGTGGAAGAAGCTTCTTGGGCTGGCCGGGTTTGAGTTAGCGCGAGTGATTCCAGCGGGGGTGCTTTCCATTATGGAAGGGCGGGCTGAAGCCCACCCCGCCTAAGGCGACATCATCGCGTCGCGCTTGGCTTTGAATTCGTTGCCTGGCTTCCACTCTGGATACCCTGCGCCGTTGGCCACTCGGAGGCCGACATCGAACAGCAGTTGCATATCCTGAGCTTCTCCGGATAAGTCCCATCCGGGTTTGATCTCGTCGGTGACCTTGTGATAGTTGTTCATGGTGTAGTCATCCAGTTTCTGACGGCCGAAACCAGGGTCTTTGCCAACGTAGTCGGTTCCAGGGTGGATATCTAACGCAGGCACTCCTTGCTTGGCGAACTCGAAATGATCGGAGCGGTAGTAGCCGCCTCGCTCCGGCGCCGGGTCCGGATTCAGCGTGCGACCTCCCTGATTGTCAGCCGCGATGCGGGCAACATCATCCAGGGTCGAGGCGCCGAGGCCCACAATTACCAGATCCCGCGTCTTGCCCCATACGTTCATAGAATCCATGTTGATGTCGGCAAGCGTTTTCTGCAACGGATAGAGCGGGTTTTCGGCATAGTATTTCGAACCAATGAGCCCTTTCTCTTCGGCGGTCACCGAGAGGAACAAAATGGAACGTTTGGGAGCGGGAGTCAGCTTAGCATAGGCGTGCGCCAGTTCCAGCAGGCCAGCGCATCCGGAAGCATTGTCAACCGCACCGTTGTAAATCTGATCGCCCTTGAGGTTGGGATCCTTGCCTAAGTGGTCCCAATGCGCGGTGAAGATCACATACTCGTCGCGGAGCTTCGGATCACTGCCTTCCACCTTGGCGACTACGTTCTTCGACCGAACTTCACGGACTTCGTTCTTGATGTCGAAAGACCACTTGGCGTTAAGGGCGACGGGGTGGAAATCCCTGCGGACAGCGGCCAGCTTCAGAGCGGCTAAGTTCTGGCCCGCGGCGGCGAATATTCTTTCCGCGGTGGGATAAGGAATCCAGGATTGAACGCCCACCCGGGAGGCGTTGCGATCCGGTCGCTGGATGTCGAAATTCTCGTGCGTGTTGCTGCCCACAACGACTTCGAACGGATAACCCGCGGGACCGGTCTCGTGGATAATGACTGCGGCCGCCGCTCCCTTGAGAGAGGCGATTTCGTACTTATAAGTCCAGCGGCCGTAGTAAGTCATCGCCTTGCCCTTGAACATCTTCGGATCGAGTTCACCAGGGTGTTCCGGATCGGGCACAGCCGGGTCATTCACCAGCATCACGATGGTCTTGCCTTTCACATCGAAGCCCTTGTAGTCATCCCAGCTATACTCCGGCGCGACTACTCCGTAGCCTACAAAAACAACATCGGAGTCAGTGACTTTGACTTCCGGGACGGGGCGGATGGTCCAGGCGACGTAGTCTGTCTTAGGCGTCAGCTCGATGGTCTGGCCGCCGGCAATCACCGTTGACGCGGGTGTGGAACGGATCCCGAAGAGTGGAACATCCTGGACATAAGTGCCGTTGGGATTTCCCGGTTTCAGGCCAAAGCTACGGAACTGGTTGACTAAGTAACGCACGCTGAGCTCTTCACCCCGCGTAGAAGGCGCCCGCCCTTCAAACTCGTCCGAGGACAGGATCTTGATATGTGCGAGAAGCCGAGCCGGTGTGATGAGACGCTCAGCGGCCTCCGGATCGAGTGCGAATGCCAGCGTTGCCGCGACCAGAAAGAACGTGAGTTTCTTCATGAATATCGCTCATTCTACACTTCACGCTTCGCCATTCTCCTGAACGCGAGGTTGAACGTCCTTTCCAGCCCCGGTGTCGCTCTACCAGTAATGGCTCGCAACAATCTGCGGGGGTCCGGCCGCGCCCCCGAACAGGCGGGTTTTCAACACGAACTGCACGTTGCGTTTCTCCCAATGCCGAGGGGCATTGGCGAGCGCCACTTCCAAATACGCGGGATTCGTGAGGAACTCGCCCGCTGCCGCGGTGCCGCCGCCCTTGATTCCTGCCGCCACCACGACGGGCTGCTCGGTGGTCGTATTGTAGACGCGCGAAACGATCGCGTAATCCTCATAATCCTGAGTCGGTTGCTGATCGGTCCGCACCTCCCAGGCATGGTTCTCCGGATGAAGGCGATCCCGCACCAGGTACGTCTTGGAAGCCGCGTCTTCGGCGAAGTAGAACCGCAGTTCACCGGTCAGGCTGAGGGTCCAGGAGTTGTTGAACGCACCGATCAGGACGGTCGATTTTCCACGCAGATCCCCCAGACTGGTGGACCGGCCGCCGCGAAATTCGACTGGCTTGCCGAATCCCCCAAACAGGGCCGACAGCCGGCTCAGCGTTTGGGCGTCGTTGATACCGATAGCGCGATCCCAGATGGGCACCAGGTCGCTTAAAGGAATGTTGCCCCTGGGCGCGATAAAACCTTCCTCACCCTGAGATCCGCCCTCGAAGAGTTGATCCCGATCACCTTTCAGTTTGTAAGTGTGACCCTGGCCCACGCACAGCACCACCGCGCCAGGCTGTTTCAGCATGGGAGCCCAGAAAAGTTCCAGACTGGTTGGCGTATGCCACTCGATAAGAGCAAAAGCCAGCGCCGCCACCAGAAGTACTACCGCGCCCCCGGCTGCAAGTCTCCCGTAGCGCCGGGGCTTGGTGGGCGTCGTCTCTACCGGCGGCGGGGGTGTTCTTGGTGGCTCTGCCTGACGGACGGAGGGCTGGTAAAACTGGGGGACATAGGCGCCGGCCGGCAGTTCGATGCGCAGTTCCTGGTCGTGCCCCAACTCCAGGTAGTACTGCGCCAGTCGCTTCCGCACCTGGCCGGCAGTGTTTCGCACCACGGGGTCTTGGTTGGTGTCATATTCTGGGTCGCGGTCGAATACCGCAATTCCCACAGTGCGTTCTTTTAGAAAATCGAGATTTCCTTCGCACGCCGCGTTCACCACGTGGCGCAGCAGGTCTGAACATCGCTTGCTGGTCCGAAACGGAGCACTGTTCAAAACGCGATCCAACTGCTCTAGAATCTGAGGCGTTTTCGGGTTGGATTCCGGTCCCACTGGGGGAATCATACCGTAGGCTACGGTGCTGCAAGTGATTCTATGCGCTGGAAGTACCGCAATGTACCTGCTGAAACACCCGGATGTTTGATAATCTTCGTTTACGCGCACCGTGAAACATTCGCGAATCCTTATTCTCCTTTGCGCTTCGGCCCTGATAGCTGGAGAGCCCACTTCTGTAACACCCGGCGCATCATCAGACGCGCCCCACGATGCGGCGTCCGCCCAATCCCTTCTCAATCGCTATTGCGTTTTGTGCCATAGCGAGAAACTGCATACCGCTGGTGTCGTTTTGCAGAATCTCGACCCCGCCATGACTGGCCCCAGCGCAGCCACCTGGGAGAAGGTCCTGCGGAAATTGGGCTCGGGACAGATGCCGCCCCCTGGGCTTCCCCGCCCCAAACCAGAGACAACGTCGGCTTTCCTGGAATGGGTAACCGCTTCACTCGATGCCGCAGCCCTGTCTCATCCCAACCCCGGGCACCCCACGATCCATCGTCTGAACCGCGCGGAGTATAGCAACTCGATACGCGATCTGCTGGCTCTCGACATCAAGCCTGGCTCAAAACTGCCGGCGGACGATTCCGGCTATGGGTTCGACAACATCGGCGACGTGCTGTCGTTGTCACCGGTGCTCATTGAGCGCTACGTATCGGTGGCGCGAATGGTCAGCCGGGCAGCGGTCGGCGATACAGCCGTAAAACCTGAAGTAAACGAATTCTTCCCTCTAAAAGAACGGAACGCGAGCAGTTCGCGCGCCAGTGACGACCTTCCGTTCGATTCCACTGGCGGATTGTCCGTTGATTACCACTTTCCGGTGGATGCCGACTACGTGATCAAAGTAAAGATTCCACCCGTGATTGCGGACTTCGACAGCCCCGACCGAACACCGAAGATTATTGAACTTAGATTGCCCGTGAAAGCCGGCAACCATAAAGTGGGCGCCACATTCCTCGGGGAAAATCTGGTTTCGGAGACCTTGCCGAGCACGGGCCCTGCCTCAGCGGCTGCCCCCAAACCTACCTTGACATCCAAATTGGATGTCAGGCTCGATGGGGCGCGGGTGAAGCTTTATGACGTAGAACATTCGAACGACCATCCGCAACTCACCAGCGTCACTATTTCCGGTCCTTATAACATCGCCGGCCCGGGCGACACGCCCAGCCGCGAGGCTATCTTCGTCTGTAAGCCGGCGTCCTCAGCGCAGGAGTCCGCGTGTGCGCGGAAGATCATCGCCAACCTGTCGCGGCGCGCTTACCGTCGGCCAGTGACCGAGGCGGATTTGAAGCCGCTGATGGCCTTCTATGAAAGCGGCCGGCGTGAAGGTAGTTTCGACCTCGGAATCAGCATGGCTCTGCGAGCGATGTTGGTTTCGCCGGATTTCCTGTTCCGCGTGGAGCATGACCCGGCGCAGGCCGCCCCGGGAACCGTCCACCGCATCAGCGACGTGGAGCTGGCTTCGCGGCTCTCGTTCTTTTTGTGGAGCAGCATTCCCGATGAACCGCTTCTCAAACTGGCGGAACAAGCCAAGCTGCATGACCCGACGGTGCTTTCGACGCAGGTGGACCGCATGCTGGCCGATCCCCGCTCCGACGCCTTCGTGAGCAACTTCACCGGGCAGTGGCTGTTTTTGAGGAACCTCACCAAGGTGACTCCCGATCCCGACGTGTTCCCCAAGTTCGATCTTGGCCTCGCCAAGTCCTTCGAACGCGAGACGGAAATGTTCTTTGAAGCCATCATGCGCGAGAACCGGCCCGTCACCGACCTGCTGAGCGCGAATTTTACTTATCTGAATCAGAAGCTGGCCCAGCATTACCAGATTCCTAATGTCTACGGTTCTCAATTCCGCCGTGTCTCATTAGAAGGAACTAACCGCGGTGGGTTGCTCGGTCAGGGCAGCATTCTGACTGTCACCTCTTATCCCAACCGAACTTCCGTCGTCCAACGCGGCAAGTGGGTTCTGGAGAATCTGTTGGGCAACGGTCCCCCACCGCCCCCGCCGGACATTCCCGCCCTGGAAGCCCACGCCAAAGATGGCCGCACCCTGACCATGCGGCAGCAAATGGAACAGCACCGCGCCAACCCCACGTGCGCGTCCTGCCACTCGCGCATGGACCCCATCGGTTTCGCTCTTGAGAACTACGACGGCATCGGCCAGTGGCGCGCCAAGGACGGCGGCAGCGTCATCGACCCCACCGGGAAGTTACCCGACGGCACGCAGTTCGAAGGACCCAGCGGGTTGAAGAACTTACTGGTGACGAACTTCCGCGGCCAGTTTCTGACCACCTTCACCGAGAAGTTGATGACCTATGCGCTGGGCCGCGGCGTCGAGTACTATGACGAGCCCGCCGTGCGCGCGGTCATCCGCGATGCCTCCGCGCATAACATCACCATTCCCGCATTTATCCACGCAATTGTAAGTAATCCGCAGTTTCAGACAAGGAGAACGCCCGACTTATGATCCTCACCAAGAAAGCTCTAGATCGCCGCACCTTTCTGCGGGGCGCCGCTGGAGTTACCATGGCCCTTCCATTACTCGACGCCATGGTTCCGGCGATGTCGGCCATGCGGCTGACGGCGGCGAGTCCGGCGACGCGCCTGGGGTTCGTCTATGTCCCCAATGGAATTATCCAGAAGGGCTGGCTGCCCACGGCAACCGGGCGCGGCTATGAGTTTGCTTCCACCATGAAACCGCTGGCGCCTTTCCGCGACAAGATGCTCGTCCTCAGCAATCTGATGCAGAACGGCGGGCGCGCGCTGGGCGATGGGGCGGGCGACCACGCTCGTGCGGGCGCAACTTGGCTCACCGGAGTCCATCCCAAGCGGACTGGAGGCGCCGACATCCACGCCGGCATCTCGGCCGATCAAGTAGCGGCACGGGAGTTAGGTCAGAAAACTCAGTTCGGGTCAATTGAACTGGGCCTCGAAGAAGCCACTCTCGCGGGCGATTGCGATAGCGGATATAGCTGCGCGTACACCAACACGGTTTCCTGGCGCAGTCCGACCACGCCAAACCCGGTGGAGATCAATCCGCGCGCGGTATTCGAGCGGCTCTTCGGCGACGGCGAAACCACCGACCCGAAGGCCCGCCTGAAGTTGATGAATGAAGACCGCAGCCTGCTGGATTTCGTCCGTGGCGATGTCGCGCGGCTGCAGCCCACGTTAGGCGCGCGAGACAAGAGCAAGCTGGATGAATATCTGGACGGCATTCGCGATATCGAGCGCCGCATTCAGAAGGCCGAACAGCAGAGCGCCAGCGCGCAGGTTCCGGTAATGGATCGTCCGGTGGGTATTCCCGAGGAGTTTGAAGACCACGCGAAGCTGATGAGCGATCTGATGGTGATCGCGTTCCAAACCGACATGACGCGCGTGATCAGCTTCATGATGGCCCGCGAAGGCAGCAACCGGAGCTACCGTTCGATCGGCGTTCCCGACGGCCACCATTCGGTGACGCATCACCAGAACGACCCGGAAAAGATCGCCAAGACGATGAAGATCGACGAACTGCATGTGAAGACCTTCGCGTATCTTCTGGCCAAGATGGATGCAACCAAGGACGGCGACGGCACGCTGCTCGATCATTCCCTGATTCTGTTCGGCAGCAGCATCAGCGACGGCAACGCGCACACCCATCACGACCTGCCGCTGGTGCTGGTGGGCGGCGCGAGCTGCAACATCAAGGGCGGCCGTCACATTCGCTACGCGCCGGAGACGCCGATGAACAACCTGCTGGTCACCATGCTGGATAAGGTCGGGGTGCCGGCGGAACATCTGGGCGACGCGACGGGCAAGTTAGATCAGCTTTCGGACGTGTAAATGTTCGGACGGAGCTTCATAGCATTGGCGCTTGTTGGCCTCCCCTGCTTCGCGGCCGGGGGTGGCGCCGCGCTCATCGATGCGATCAAGGACCAGAACCGGGAGTTGGTGGGTTCGCTTCTGACTGCGCACGCCAACGTCAACGACGCGCAGCCCGATGGAGCGACGCCCCTCGCGTGGGCCGTGTATCTGGATCAGGCCGACGTGGTAGACGCTCTCATGAAGGCTGGAGCGAATCCGAACACGGCCGACCAATACGGTGAGACACCTCTAACGCTGGCCTGCGCCACAGGCGACTTCGCAGTCATGAAGAAGCTGATCGACGCGGGTGCGGACGCCACAGCCGCGCGCTGGAACGGGGAAACGGCGCTGATGATTGCGGCTCGGACCGGGACTGTCCCCGGCGTGAAACTGCTTTTGGAACATGGCGCGAAAATCGACGCCGCCGAATCCCGCAAAGGCCAGAATGCTCTGATGTGGGCCGCCGCGGAAGGGCACAGTGAAGTGGTCGACATGCTTCTGAAAAACGGCGCGAATGTGAATGCAGTCACTACGGGGGGCTTCAATCCGCTGCTGTTCGCGGCGCAGAAGGGCGATGCGAAATCCGTCAAACTGCTGCTGGCTGCGGGGGAGAGTCCCAACCATTTTCTGTCGAATGGCGTTGGGGCCCTGCATATGGCCGTCACTGGCGCGAAGCCGGAAGTGGTGGCGGCGCTGCTCGAATACAAGGCCGACGTGAACGAGGCTGATAAGGGCGGGAATACGCCGCTGCATCTTGCCGCGCAATCCGGGAAATTGGACATCGTGAAGCAGCTTCTGGCCGCGGGGGCGAACCCCAACGTGGTGACGGCAGCGGCCCCACCTCCCGCTCCCAAGTCCAATCCCTTTCGTGCACCCGTTGGGCAACAAACCCCGCTCCTGCTGGCGGCAAAAGCGAATCATGAGGACGTGATGCGCGCACTCGTCGCCGCCGGCGCGGACCCCAAGATCAAGGCGCAGGATGGAACCACGCTTCTGATGGCGGCAGCAGGGAGTGGGCATCTCCCGGTCGTCAAGTACGCCTATGAACTCGACCCGGACGTAGCCGCGGTGACCTCGCGCAAGAGCACCGTGATGCACGCGGCCGTAACCTTCACGATGCAGAATTCCACTCAGGCGGAGATCTGCGATGTCATCAGGTTCCTGGCGGAGAAGGGCGCGGATGTGGACCCGGAGGACGCCAACGGAAGAACACCGATTGTGATTGCGAATTTCCTTCCGATCGATAAAGCGGTGACGCTGATGACTCAGTTAATTACTGAGAAGGGCGGGGTGCCGAAGAAGTCGCCGAAGCGGTAGCCTCGTTGCTCCTCGCTCCTTCCTTCATGAGGCTGCTAGCCGCAGTGTCGATGAACATCACTCCTCTTCGCCGTCAGCGCAACTGCCGAGGTGAAGCTGGTTTCCGGGTACCTATTAAAGCCGCCCCGTGATCGCCGCGTTATAGTTGCGATGGCGGTCACGTGGGAAAGCGACGTGCTCTCGCTCGTCGCGAATCCCGATGGCACGTGGCGACTTTCACGGGCTCGCCGCTGGCCCGGATTGGGCAATCTGTCCAAAGAATTGTCTCTGACGCCGGACGGTGACTTTGCTCTCTGTATCGTCTCCGCGAATCATGGACGGGACCGGCATGATTTGGTCTCGGTCGTGAGCCTCGGCCAGTTCAAGACCGTCGCCAGCGTGCGGACGTCTGCACTGGCGGAAGTGACCGGTAGCCACAGGACTTACAGGCTGGATCGCCGAGGCTCCCTCGTTGTCGATGCTTCAACGCCGTCTCCCCGGCATCCTGGCGACGATGTTTCTTTCGGCGCAGTCCACCGCCATAAGCTGGCCACTTTTGAGTTACCGCATATGCGAATGATTAAGAATTGTGAGTACTCAGAATGGACTCGCAGAGGGTCGGTTGTTCGTCGTGAGAACGAAAGCAATTGCGCAGACCTGTTGCGGAATTCCGCGTTGCCACCGGCATCCGTGAGAATATCTTCTCGATGCAAACGGGCCAGATGTTGGGCTCCATCAAGGAGCCCAGCGATCATCCGCTGCAATCGCGCTGCGCGGCGCTGGAAGGAAGAGACTACTTGCTGGTGATGGAACGCGGAACCCGTCTTCAGGTCTACAGGATCTCAGCTTGAGGATATCGCGCTCCAGTCAACGAATCCGGAACATATCCGATTTGCCGCAGCCGCGTTTTGCGCGGCGCGTTTGCTGATAGCATAGACGCGATGTGGCGCTTCTACGTAGCCCTCCTTCTCATCCTCCCCATCACAGCCTCCGCCCAATCCCCCACCTTCGCCTGGAAAAGCGTCAACATCCAGGGCATGGGCTACGTCACCGGCATGGTGATCAGCCCGCTCCCCCCGAACAATATCTACATCCGAACCGACGTAGGCGGGGCTTACCGTTATGACCGCGCCGCCGAGCGCTGGCTCCCTCTACTGGACCGCTTCGGAACCGCAAACTCAGCATACGGAGTCGAGAGCATCGCTGCAGATCCGAATGACCCGAACACCGTCTACGCCGCTGTCGCCAACAACCAGGTGTTCACCGCAACCGGCGGCGGATACTACAGCGAAACCACCTGGGGCGACGTTCTCGTGTCGCATTCGCGCGGCGTCTGGTGGACCGACACCCAAATGCCCGTCGGCGTCTATATGGGTCCGAACGACGACTATCGCGGGACAACGGGGGAGCGCCTGGCAGTGGACCCCGTCCGCCCGGTAACAGTCTACTTCGGCTCGCAACAGAACGGGCTCTGGCGCATGAATCGGAACGGCTGGGCTCAGGTGGGCGCCGCAACGCTTCCCAATACCGGCGCCAGTCCGGGAATTACGTTCGTGCTGGCCGGCTCCACAGCGCTCTATGCCGGGGTGTACGGTTCGGGCGTTTGGACCAGCGCGGACGGCGGCGATACCTGGACATCCGTCGGCGGCAAAACGAATCCCGTCCGCGCCGCGCTCAGCCCCAATGGAACGCTGGTCGTCAGTTATGGCGGAGACGAAGGCGCCACCACGGGCAGTGTGGGCCGCTATCAGAACAACACCTGGACCGATATCACGCCACTCGGCAACTACGGCGCCTATTCCGGAGTCACCTTCGACCCAACCGGCAACAATCTGGCGGTCGCGCAGAACGGCAACAAGGTCGTCTTCTATTCCACTGACCAGGGAAATTCCTGGAAGCCGGTCCCCACCGGGAACGTCACCGCCCAGCCTCCCTATTTCCCTCTCCCAACGGCAGCCAATTATTACGACCAGCCCGGTGACTGGGGCAACGCGGCGCTGGTGATCGATCCGGCCTTGCCCACGCGCCTCTTTCAAACCAACGGCTACGGCGTCCTGGCGACAGATGACTACACTGCCGCGGCTCCCGTATGGTCGTGGAGGATGCAGAACCTGGAAGAGCTGGTCGTGCAGAACGTCAAGGTTCCGCCACTCGCGGGCGGCGCGGATCTCTTCAGCGCGGTGGCCGATATGATCGGCTTCCGGCATGCGTCGCGCGATGTAGTTCCCACGGCAACGTTGGGAACCATCAACTACGTTGCGCAAGGAACCGACCTGGCGTATGCCGCAACCGAGCCCCAGTATATGGCGTGGGTCGGTTGGGATGAAGCGCTGGGGTGGCAAGCCGGGTTCACGGGCTATTCCTCCGACAACGGCCAGACCTGGACGCCGTTCAAGAGCACCGCTCCCGGTTCGGCGGGTGAGATCGCCATGTCCGCCACCAATCCGGCGAGTCTGGTGTGGGCGCCCACGCACTCCGCCGCGCCGCAGTACAGCAGTGACGCGGGCGCGACGTGGCAGACTTGCACGTTGAATGGCGATCCGCTTCCAGGAAGCTGGCAGCTCGGCAGCGAATGGTGGGCTGGCCAGGTGCTCGCGGCCGACAAGGTGGATGGGAGCCGCTTCTACTTCTACAACAACGGCCAGTTCTATTTCAGCACCGATGGCGGGGCCATGTGGCAGTACGGCGCCTCCACTTGGCCGAGTCAGATTTCCGTTCTCTACACGGTGCTGGTGAATATCGTGCCGAACCCGGTGGTGGCAGGTGATGTGTGGGTCGCCATGGATGCCAGCCAGAATCAGCCGGGGCGCTTTCCGCTGTTTCATTCCACCGACAGCGGCATGACGTTCTCTGCCGTCAGCGCTCTCGACAGCGCCAACTTCGTCGCGTTTGGAAAAGGTGAAGGCTCCGTCCCCGCGATCTATGCTCACGGCCGCGCCGGCGGCTTGACCACCGATGCGATCTATCAATCGCTCGATATGGGGACTACCTGGACGGCCGTCAGCGACCCTACCCAGAATCAGTTCGGAAACATCACCGCGCTGGAAGGCGATATGCGGCAGGCCGACCTTGTGTACGTCGGCACCGGCGGACGGGGCGTTCAATATGGTTACGGGCCAGCGGCCAACCTGAGCACGCCGTCTTTCCCGCCGCAAGGTTTGGTAAACGGGGCCAGCTATCAGGGAGGCGGGGTTGCGCCCGGCGAAGTGATCACAGTTTTTGGCCAGGGCATGGGACCGGATTCGCTGGCGCCCGCGGCCCTCGATGAAACGGGTTCGTTAAGCGACAGTCTGCAAGGCACGCAGTTATTCTTCGATGGCGCGCCGGCGCCGTTGGTTTACACATCCTCAGGCCAGCTCGGCGCGGTGGTGCCTTACTCGGTTGCGGGTAATGCGGCAACCAGCGTCCAGGTGTCCTATCTCGGCGCTCTTTCGCCGCCCGTAGTTGTGCCCGTGGTTCCGGCGGAGCCCGCCATTCTGACGCTGTCCGGTGAAGGCGCCGGAGGCGGAATCATTCTGAATCCCGATTATTCCTTGAATTCACCTTCGAACCCCGCATCGCGCGGAGACTATATCGCGGTCTATGCCACGGGCGCGGGACAGACGGGGCCTCCGGGAGTAGATGGATTGATTACCGGCAGCACCACCCCCTGGCCGCTTTTATTACCTACCGCGCAGATTGGCGGAGAAGATGCCGTCGTAGTATGGGCCGGCGACGCACCGGGACTCGTTTCGGGAGTGATTCAGGTGAACATTCAGATTCCCGGTAACGCGCCCACCGGGCCGGCGGTTCCGTTAGTGATTACCGCCGGCGGAGTGAGTTCCCAAACCGGTGTTACGGTTTCGGTGAAGTAACCCGTGTAAACACATCCCGTCCCTTCCCGGTTACCGTGCCCGCTTCCAAACCCTGGTATCCATGCTGAACGGTCAGCGTCTTGTCGATGACAATCTCCTTGCCGTTCGCTGCCAGCTGAAAACTCTGCATCGTCGTTATGGTTGCGCCATTGATGTCACGCACCGTTTCCAGCACCAGCTTGTTGCCATTCCAGTGTGCTTTGGTAGTCACCCCGCCGTTGACCGCCTCGGTTCCATCAAGCTGGAACTCCAGTGTGTCAGTGTCGCTTCTCCGGGTCTCAAGCGTGAAATGGTTTACGCCTTGATGGATCACTAGTTGAACCGGGCCGATCGGCACATCCTGATGCGCCGATTCGCTCCGGGCGGGATCCATCTTCCACGTCCCGGAGAAATCCGGTTTCGTCGCCGCCAGAGCCGCGGAAGCAATCATTAGCGCAAATGCCAGGCGCTGCACGTGCGCCAGCATATCACCTCGACCGATTAAGTGATTGGCGTCGCGGTAACTTCGATCTGCACTTTACGTTTAGACGTCATGTCGTCGGACGAGTAAATGGTGGTGGGCTTGCCGATCGGAACGATCACCGATGAGCTCCACCGGTTTTGCCGGATCACCGGCGGCAACAAATTGGAGGATGAAGTTTCCGATCCCGGGGCGATGCTGCTGATGTCGGCCCCCACGTGAAGCAAAACAGAATTGCCCACCTCGCCTTCGAATCTGCAGTCGAAACTCACGCCTACGTCGATGAATGTAACTCCATCAGTCCCACCCTTTTGAATCGGAACTTTGCTGCCCGTTCGCACAGAGGGCGGGCCGTAGCGTTCTGAACTCGACGTCACCATCGAGTAACTGCGGCTGTTGATCACCCTTCCTTCATCCACTTCCTTAACCACGAAATCCAGATGAAAAAACTTAGCCGGCTCGTCTTTGCTCTCAGCGGAACATACCCCAGCCGTCAAGAACGCCGCAAGCACGCATATCTTTGTTATCGTTTTCACATTTGCTCCTTATTGGCCGCCATCGCTCTGCAATGGCGGAATTTGTAGTTCTGGAATCTCGATAGGCTTGTCATCCGCGTGCGCCAGAAGTTGCTGCGCTTCCCGGGGCCGCGATGCCGCCAACTGTTGCAGCGCCTTTTCTTCCTCGGTCAATGGCGTCGGCGTCGGGAAGGGCTGAACAGCCGGCTTCCTTGCTCCCGCAAATCGGCGAGCTACGGGCTCGATTCGTAAACGGGCAGGCGAAACCGCCCGCCCCACCGCCGAGGGCAGAGGCTTTGCTGGAGGTTCCACCTTGTGCGGCCACAACAGCAGCAACAGCAACGGCAAAAGCAGCGCTGGAATCGGAATCCAATAAACCCGGCGCCGCTGGGCGCTCCGCACACGGTAGAGCACGCGTTGTTCAATGCCCGGACGCGGATCTGGAATATATAGATCCATCGCCGCTTTCAGGTCATCAAAGTCACTTTCCACAAGGGCTCCTTCCTATGCTTTCCAATTTCTGTTTCACCAGTTGCCGCGCGCGTTGCAGGCGCGTCCGCACGGTGCCTTCCGGAATGCCCACCACCTCCGCGATCTCGCGCGAATTCAAGCCCTCAATTCCGGACAACGCCAGCACCTTGCGAAACTCTTCCGGCAGCGCATCCACCAGACGATGCACCGCGCCCACCCAATCCGACGTAACCAGAGCGTCTTCGGGATTGGCGTCCTCCGAAGGCATCTCGAAAATCTCTTGGCTCTTGCGCGGAATTCGTTCCACCGCCATGCGCCACGCCACGCGCGCCAGAAAGGCCCGCTCATTCTCCATCCCTTCCCAGGTTCGGTTTCGATATAGTTTCAGGAACGTCTCCTGCACTACATCCTCCGCACCTTCGGGATTGCGAAGAACTGCATATGCCACTTGAAACACGAACTTCGCCTGCCGCTGGACAAGGGATTCGAACCGGGACTCCCGCGTGGCGTCTTTCATCTGTGCGCTTCACTATCCAAGACCGCCCCCGCAGGGAAAGTGTTCAAGTATTTCTTCGAGACATTGCTACTTTGGTGAGAGAGGTAAACTTGCACATCGTTCGATTCGCGCTCTGCCTGACTATCGCTGCAGCCCTTCAAGCCCAGACGCCTCCCCGCCGGGTCGGTGGTTTCGTCCCCGGGCAGCACCGGGAACCCGGGGACCCCGCCCAGATTGAGCGGGGCAAGACTCTCTACGGAATCAATTGCGCCATCTGCCACGGGTCAGATCTTCGCGGCGGCGACATGGGCGGTCCCAACCTGCTGCGGTCGCAAGTCGCGTTGAGCGATCAGAAGGGCGAACTGATTCTCCCCATCATCCAGGGCAGCCGTCAGAATTCCGGAATGCCGGCCATCAACATCAGTGAACAAGATGGCCTGGCCGTGGCCGCCTACGTCCGCAGCATCATGGAAACCATCGGAGTACAAGGTACGCCGCCATCCGCCGGCCGTCCCGCTCCCAGCGTCTTGGTAGGCGACGCCAAGGAAGGTAAGGCTTACTTCGATGCCAAGTGCTCCGGCTGCCACTCGGCAACAGGTGACCTGCAGGGCATCGCAACGAAGATCCCCGACGCCAAAGACTTGCAAACGGCTTGGGTGCGCGGCTACGTGCGCGGCCTGGGCCACGACCCGCAGCCCATCACCGTCTCGATTGTTCTGCCCAATGGGGAACATGTGGAAGGGCGCCTCGTCCATATAGACGATTTTCTGGTTTCCACGCGCCTCGCCGATGGGACCGTGCACTCGTTCGCGCGCCACGGGGCGGAACCCAAAGTGGACGTTCACGACCCCATGCAGAAGCACCACGATCTGCTGACCGAATACAACGACCGGGATATTCACGACGTAACTGCATTTCTCGCCACCTTAAAATGACCATGAAGAATTTCATACGCACCGCGCCGCTCTTCTTAATGGCGCAGTTACTCAGTGCCCAGGGGAATGGAGTCGCTCCTTCTGACCTTCTGAAGCCGCTGAAGGATAGCTGGCCCACTTACAGCGGGGACTACACCGGCAAGCGCTATAGCGCGCTGAAACTGGTAAACAAAGCCACCGTCCAGCACCTGACCCTGGCGTGGATGAGTAAGGTGACGGCGGGCGAAGCGCGCTCAGGATTTCGACGCCGTGGAGAAGAAGGCCCACCGGCCGTAATCGTCGGCGGTGAAGGCCCCGGCAACCTCGGTGGAGGCGGTGGATCTATCAAAGCGTCCGTACTCGAAGTAGACGGCACGCTCTACTTCACCATGCCCGACAACGCCTGGGCCATGGACGCGCGCGATGGGCGTGAATTGTGGCACTACTTCTGGAAAACCAGGGGCGGCACTCACATCGGCAATCGCGGGCTGGGAATGTGGAACAACTATCTGTTCATGGAGACGCCCGACGACTATCTTGTCTCCTTAGACGCGAAGACAGGTAAAGAGCGCTGGCACAAGCCCATTGCCGATTTGGCTCAGGGTTACTTCTCCACTCCCGCACCCATCGTCGTCGGCAACCACGTGCTGGTGGGCACGGGCGATGATATCGATGCCCCTGGCTTCCTGCAATCCTTCGACCCGGAAACCGGTGACCTGCAATGGAAATACTATACGGTGCCCATGAAGAAAGGCGACCCTGGATTGGACACATGGGCCAGCCTCGACGCGGCGCGTCACGGAGGCGCGCAAACCTGGATTCCCGGCGCCTATGACCCCGAAACCCACCTATATATCTTCGGCACGGGCAACCCGACACCCGCTTTTACAACAGGCACGCGCGGGCCTGGAGACAATCTCTTCACCTGTACCTTGATCGCCTTGAACGTGGACACCGGTAAAATGGCTTGGTACTACCAGACATCACCGCATGACATGCACGATTATGATTCGGCGCAAACCCCGGTATTAGTCGACGCCCCCTTCAATGGCAAGATGCGCAAGCTGGCTCTCACCGCCTCCCGCAATGGTTATTACTTCACACTCGATCGCGTCACGGGCGAGCACTTAGTAAGCAGTAAGTGGGGCAAGTACACCAATTGGGCGGACGGTTTCAACAAGTCAGGTGGGCCGAAATACGATCAGGAAAAAGACGCAACCGTACCAGGTTCATTGGTTTCCCCGACTTCCGACGGAACCGTGAATTGGGAGCCGCCCGCCTTCTCGCCGCAGACTGGACTGCTCTACGTAGAAGACACTGAAGAGTATTCTCTCTTTTATCTGACCGACACCGATCCGCGCGGCTCCATGGGCCTGGGCGGCAAGGAAGAAGCCGAAGTGGGATCGGTGGGCACGTATCTGACCGCCATCGACTATAAGACCGGGAAGGTGGTGTGGAGACACCCCTGCTACACCGAAGGGCTGCCTGGGGGAGGTTTGTTGGCAACCGCGGGCGGCCTTGTGTTTGGCGGCGATGGCGCCGGTAGCCTCGTCGCATTCGATGCCGTGACGGGCAAGCCGCTCTGGAACACCCGCATCGGTCGCGTGACCAATCCGCCGCAGACATTTCTGCTCGATGGCCATCAGTACGTGATCGCCGCGACGGGTGACACGCTCTGGTCGTTTATGCTGTATTGATGGCGAACTCATCCAGAAGAGAAGTACTTCAGACCATGGCTGCCGGGTTCCTTGCTGCCGGAGGTCTGCGCGCCAATCCGCTCGGCTTGCCCATCGGATGCCAGACCTATCCGGTGCGCAAGATGATTGCCAAGGACTTTCCCGGCACCGTGAAAGTGCTGGCCGATGCCGGCTTCCAGAATATCGAGCTATGCTCCCCCTGGGCCTACGCGCCGGAATTCTCTCCCGTCGCGAAGTACAAGGGTTCGGAACTCCGCGCCCTGTTGGGCGGCATGGGTGTCAAATGCTTCAGCTCGCATTTTGGCATGGATGAGTTGCGCAAAAGCCTTCCCGCGCGGCTCGATTGGGCCAAGGATGTTGGCATGACCCAGATGTTTGTGCCCAGCCTGGAAGGGCCTGAGAAACCCACGATGGATGACGTCAAACGCGTCGCCGATGAGTTCAACAAAATGGGTGAGCAGACCGCTCGCGCGCATATCCAGCTTGGCCTCCACAACGAGGGCTTCGAGACCACCTCCATTGACGGCCAGCGGACTTATGACTTGCTCATGAAGCTCTTGGACCCCGGGCTGATCAAATTCCAGTTCCAGGTTTCGACCGTCAGCGAAGGCTTCGACGCGGCAGAATACTTCACCAGGTATCCCGGCCGCTTCATCTCCATGCACGTGCAAGGTTGGTCCGCGACGGAAAAGAAGATCGTCGCTGTCGGACAAGGCACCCTGGATTGGAAGAAGATCTTCACTGCCGCGAAAACGGGCGGGGTGAAGAATTACTTCGTGGAAATGGATCTCCCTCTCATGCAAGCCAGCGTCCCTTACCTGCGCCGGCTGAAGGTGGGGTAGGCCCTTCGCCTGCCCGTCTGTGAAGTCGGATCACACATCTTCCAGCCGGAATCGCATCAGCCGAATCAACAACTTGCAAAAACCTGGCCGTCCCAAAGCCCAAAGTGCCTGCGATGATCGAGCCAGGAGCACCTTTGCAAATGGACCCGGAAACATCCAACATCGAATCGAATCCCGAACAAGAACTTCTCGCCGCGCTCGCGGCCTCTCAAAAGACGCTGGGCTCATCCATCCGCCTCGTCACCCAAAAACCTCAAGTCGCTATGAATGCGACCAAGCACCAGTTGACAGGCCAGTGCCTATTCATGCCGCCCGAAGAGCTTTCCGACTATCTCGACGTCGGCTATCAGATGATTCAGGACCTCCAGCCCATGGGTATGCTCGAGGCTCAATTCGCCCAGCGCATCATCGATGCTAACTGGCGCTTGAATCGCGCCGGTGCGCTCGACGGTGTCGCCTTCAATGCCAGGCTGGCCCGTGCCTCGCGAGAGTTCATCGCGAATAACCCCGGCGAAACCGAACGCACCACGCTGGTCAATTCCCAGGCCGAGGCCTGCAACAAAGAGTGCGTCGACCTGCTCGAAAAAATCGGCCGCCACAGTTCCCGCACCCAGCGCGACCTCCTCAAAACCATGTCCGCGCTCCAGGAAATGCAGGCGATCCGCCTTCGCAAACGCGGCAACCTATACAACATCGAAACTTGCCCCGTCTATGCCTGGTACAGAAAGCTATCGGATCTCGCCGACCGCTTGGTCGACGCCCGCGAGGAAGTCAGAATTAAGTCCATCGAGCAAAATACCCCAGTGGGCGCTTCCGTCGAGGCTGTAAGTGACTCAGAACAAACCCCTTCATCCGGAACCTTGTTTTGCAAAAAGACCCTTCACCTGGTGACGCCGCTGACCCCCGAGACCGAGGAACTCATCCGTGACGCCGCCCGCTACGGTCTCCTCCTCGATCCGGAACTCACGCTCTTCACTCAGCGGGCCGCTGCGTAGGCCGCGGACGGAAAAGCACAACAACACTTCTGCCGCCCACCAGATAGTCAAGCGAACTCAGGCTCTTTCTTTCACCAGGTTCAACGAAATCAAGTGGTGACGCAAGGCTTGTGTCCGCCACCCGCAGCCAATCGGATGCACCCCCTTCTTGAATCCGGAAGCGCACTTCATCCGCGCCGGCGTTCACCATGACATAGATATCGTCGTCCTTCAAACTCGCGCCGTGCAGGCAGTACGCCAGCGTGTGCCCTCCCGGGGAGAAATCCACATCCTTGCCGCGTACGCCAAACCAATGGATGTCCTCGCGCCAGTACTGGCTGCGCGCGATAGACTGGTGCTCCTTACGGAAGCCGATCATTCCCTGAACGAAGCGGAAGACATCCTGATTCGTGCGCAGCAAGTCCCAATCCAGATAGTTGATTTCGTTGTCCTGGTTATAGGGGTTGTTATTTCCGCCGTGCGTCGCCAGAAACTCATCTCCGGCGCAGATCATGGGCGAACCGTTGGAGAGCATCAGCAGGCAGATAAAGTTGCGGACCTGGCGGCGGCGTAGCGTCAGCACCTCCGCGGGCGCTCCAACATCGCCTTCCCATCCGCAGTTCCAGCTGCGGTTATCGTCCGTGCCGTCGGTGTTGGCATGGCCGTTGGCTTCGTTGTGCTTGTAGTTATATGACACCAGGTCATAAAGGCAGAAGCCATCATGCGCCGTGATGAAGTTGAGGCTTTGGAAGGGCCGATATGAGTTTTCGAGATCGTCCGGAAACAGGTCGTCGCTGCCGTACAGCCGCTGCATCAGCGCGCCCACTCGCCCGGAAACGCCTCGCACAAAATCGCGCATGTCGTCGCGGTATTGCCCATTCCACTGCCGCCAGTTCAGGCCTGGGAACGCGCGGCCCAGCAGGTAGCTTTCGATATCCCACGCTTCCGCAATCATCCGGACGCCGTGCCGCGACCCAAGAAAGCTGATATCCGAGATCAGCGAAGGATGCTCCAGATCCATGCTGCCGTCGGACCGCCGTGTGAAGACCGACGCTAAGTCGAAGCGAAAGCCATCCACCTTCATTCGGTTGATCCAATACGACAGACTTTCGAGTATTAACTGCCGGACCATCGGATGGTCGCACCGGAGAGTATTGCCGCAGCCCGTATCGTCACGGTAATGGCCGCGGTCCGCGGTCAGCAGATAGTAGGATTGGTTGTCGATTCCCCGGTAAGAGTAAGTGGGCCCATCCAAACCGGCTTCGCTGCTGTGGTTATACACCACGTCAAGCCACACCTCAATTCCGTGGTCGTGAAACGCTTCCACCATCACGCGAAACTCCTCTTCAGCGCCGTCGCTGGTACGTGCGGCTGCATATCCCTGGTGTGGAGAAAAGAAGTTCAAAGTCATGTAGCCCCAGAAGCTTCCTTCCTGCGGGTCGCATTGTTGCACGGGCATTAGTTCCACCGCGGTTATTCCCAACTGTTTCAGATACGGAATCTTCTCGACGAGGCCGGCGAAGGTTCCCCGGTTTTGCGGACTCACACCCGAGTTGGCTCGCGCTGTGAAAGCCTTCACGTGCAGTTCATAGATGATAAGATCGTGGCTCGGCCGGGGTAGCCGTTCAGCCTCCTTGCCGGGTCGCGGCATGGTATGCGGAAGAACGCCAAGGGGGGCTCGTCCGTCGTTCGGGCCTGGCGCGGAAGCGGCGGCCCTGCTGTACTCCGGCGGGAAGTGAACCGCCGGCGCGAATGGGTCTAGTAGAATCTTCCGCGAGTCGAACAGGAAGCCCGCGCCGGGATCGTACCGGCCCTCCACGCGGTAGGCATAGTAAATCGCCCCCGGGGCTAGCCTCGCCGGAACCCAGCAATGCCAGATCCTTGCGGATTTGTTGATTCTGGGATCGAGGCGAGATTCAAACACCGGATGTACTGGATCGTCAGCCCCGTAGAGCAACAGCGTAAGGCCAGTCGCGCGTCGAGAGTAAAGCGCGAAATTCCAGGCGTTGAGAGACGCGATCCACGTCACGCCGATCGGGCCGGGTGTGCCCTCTTTCCGATCCCATTCGTCAAAACTTGCGCTCGACCGCGCTAATTCAGCCATATCACTAGAATGGATTGTGCCTCTTTTCGGTGCGGTTCACAACCTTCTTCTTACCGTCATCGCCGCAGCCGCGGTAGCGCTGGTTCTGGCTGCCCGAAGTAAGCCCCGCGCCGCACGAATCATTCGGTTGGCATTGGGAATAGGAATCGCCATCAATGAGTTCGTCTGGTGGGCCTTTCGTTATTCGCACGAGGGATTCCGGTTTCCAAACAACCTGCCCTTGCAGCTCTGCGATGTTACCCTCTGGGCTGCTGTGGTTGCGTGCATGACTCTCAGCCAGGCCGCCGTCGAGTTCTCCTACTTCGCGGGAATCGCCGGCGCCGGCATGGCGCTCCTCACGCCGGACTTGTGGTCACCTTGGCCATCGTACCCGGCCATCTACTTCTTCGTGGCGCATGGCGGCATCGTGATTGCCGCGCTCGTATTGGTGTTCGGTCGCATTGCGCCACTCCCCAGACACGCCGCTTGGAGGGCCTTCGGTCTCCTGCTCGCGTACGCCGCCCTCGTGGGTCTCTTCAATAAGATATTTGGGACCAATTACATGTACCTCTGCGCCAAACCCAAGAATGCCTCATTGCTGGATGCTCTTGGTCCCTGGCCGCTCTATCTGGCTGGGGGCGCCGCACTCGCGCTTTTACTCTTTTTCCTCCTGTGGCTGCCCACACGGAAGTTAGTTGGCTCGTAAGTGATCGAAGTTCAGAATCGCATTGAATACAATTCCATAAGTTCCGATAGTTTCGCCGCGGTAGACAGGGTTGATGGCGAACAGCAGCACGTTTCCCTTCCCCAGGTGCGCATCCACTACAGCCGGCAGTTGAGCGATGGCGTCGCCGCCTTCCAACAACCCGGAGAGCAGCAAGCCTTTGTTGTCGGCAAACCGAAAGACCACATCCGGCCGGTATTCCGCAGGCAGGACATAGGGGTTGTTCCGGGACTGCTCCTCGTTCAGCGGCGTCGCCTCCCACGCCTTCGGGGAAGGCAACGGCACAGGTCGCTCTTCGGGCCGCGACTCCGGTGCATCTTCTTCGTCCGGACCGCCGCGGCCCGTGGGACGTTTATAGTCCTTCTCCGTCTCAATGTGCCGATTAACGACCATGTTGCCCACCGTGAATGCCATGCCGTTAGCGCTATAGAAAGCCAGGTCTCCGGCGTATCCGTAAGCCGCGGGAAGATTCTTGTTCACTACAGCGCCGCCCAAAACGCTGCCCACCACCTTGATATTCTTCCGTGGAGCCACGAAAACACCAGGCGCCATCCCGCTCTCGATGGCAAACTCCGCGGTGTCCTGGGCGGCAATCAGTAAGCCACCGGCCTCCACAAACGCCTTGAGATGCTCGACTCCCGAATAGCCCAGCCCGGGCCGCATATCATCGGTGGAGTCCAGCTTGCCCAGATTGGGGGTCAGTTCAGTGGTCTTCCACGGCAAGGCGTTACCCCACATGGGCAGGCCCTGTATCACTTGTGCGGACGAACCTCCCACCGGCGCGAAGATGATGACATCATACTTAGACCGCAGTTCGTTGTCGCGGGAAACCGTCTGGGTGCTGATGTAGTCATAAGGCACATGCAGCTTGTCAAATGCCACGCGCCACCAACCTTCGGTCTGAGTGCCCAGCCATGTATGCATGAAAGCGATCCGCGGAGCCCGCGCCGGGTGAGTTGGAACCGCAGGGCGCGCCGCAAGCGAAACCGCTTCAAGACTGCAATCGCGCAGAACACTCTGGAGCTTCCCGTTGTCCACGCCGGCGATGATCACGGATCCGGGGCTGAACTTGCGGCCGCCCTCCTCGAATTCCGTTTCCGCGATCGAAATATCCGAACCGTTCAGAGCGTAGACCAGCGTGGCTAGCGAGACCTGGCCTGAATTGTTAATGCCGTAGTACCGCGAGACCGTTGGCTTCTGAATCAGCTCACCCGGATCGGGAACCTTATCCATCTTTGCGGCCAGAATCGCGGTGTCCAGCACGCGTGTCGGTTTAGCGTTGAACAAGTCGCCGAAGGACCAGCCGGTGTCGTCGTAAGGTTGCTTTTGGGGGTCTGCGGGCGACCAGTATTGCCGGTCAAGCAGCGCGTCGGCAACACGAGAAAATGGCTGATCCATGCGAATCACGTAACTCCCAGCGGGGAACGTCGCCGTGGTTGGTTTCGCCGGTTCCTTCGGAGCGTCGCTCGCCCTCTCAGGCGGATGCGCGGGCGGCGGCAATTTCACCGTTACTGCTTCCAGAAGTTGAGAAATCTCAACATGTTGCGCCACCATAACTTTTAGGATCTGGATCTGACGATTGCGCGCGGCGTCGTCAGCCGAAAACACATAAGCGGCAGGCCCTCCGCTATCCGGTTTTTGGATGGATCTTTTGCTCTTGAGATAGTAGTTCTCAAGGAAATGCTGCGCGTTGTGCGAGAAGTAGGAAAGCGTCGTGAGAAGCGCTGTCTCCTCGTAGTTATTGTTGTCGCGTTGGGACCAGATCACCGAAGGCAGCGGAGGATTCTGCCTGAACCATGTTCTCGAATACTCGCTCGGCGTCAGAATCCGTTTCACGGTGTCCGCGCCGCCGTTTCCAAATGTCTCATAGAGCCGGCTGATGCCGTTGTGCAGGCCAGCGAGAAACATGAGGTAGCCTGGACTCCAGGTATCGAAGTCACCGTGAGTAAATGCTCCCGGCATGCCGAAACTTTGCAACTGGCCCACATTGTTCCAGCCAAGCGCAGCCCACTCATCCGCCAGCAGCGGATCGATCCAGGCATTATAAGGGCCGTCGCCGACCGTATTGTCATATAGAAACGGGACCGACTCGTGCAGGTCGTGCAGCACCTGGGCGTGCCAGCCGAGATACGTATTCAAGACGTTGTTCGTTAGAGCCAGCGTCATCGCCATCGCATCTCGATTGTTATCGTGCGCGACGTAATGACCCCAGTACGCAAGCCTCGGGTAGTTCTCGGCCGGGTGAGCCTTGTGCCACTTATAGATGTCCACCATCCGATCGCGGCCATCCACCTCCACCACGGGCGTAATCAAGGTGATCATGTGCGTACGGATGAATTGGATATAGGGGGAGTCATCAACGGCAAGCCGGTAAGCCAATTCCATCAACGCTGTTGGCGCCCCCGTTTCCGGCGAGTGAATGGTCCCGGTTATGTAATAGACAGGAAAGCTCTGCTGAACAATTTTGTGTGCGGCGGCGTCGTCCAGACCGATCGCGCGCGGATCACCGAGTTGCGCCAGGCGTGCGTCGTTCTCCTTCGATTTGGCCAGCAAAGATTCGTCGGCGACCGCCACCGCGATCATCTCTCGACCCTCCTCGGTGCGCCCGATTGAGTAGACCTTGACGCGCGGCGTGCTGGCGGCCAGCAGGCGAAAGTAGCGATAGGTGTCCTCCGCGTAGGGCAGGATATCGGCGGCGCCGGCCACGTCCCCCAAAACCTTGGCCGGTGTCGGAACCGACCCGGATGCCGGCAGGTAATCCGTGAGTGGGGAATTTAGAGACGGCAGCGTAGTGTACTTCTTAATGCCGTCCGTGTACGGCTGGTCAATGGGTTGCTTCGGATCTCTGCCGAAGCCGTCTGTTCCGACCGTCTGCGCAATCAGAGGCACGGCCAGAAGCAACAGAAGCGATGGTTTTATCATCATTTTGAACGGGGTCCCGGCAAGTCGCGGCCATTCTGATGTAGCACCATTCCGGTGACTTTTCCCGAATTATCGCGCGTGAAAGTAACTTGGGCTTCCACTACTTTCAAGAAGAACTCATCCGGTTTAGAAGCATACACTTCGAATTCCGGCTGGCCAGTGGCCTGGACAAAGAGGCGTCCCTCGCGCGGGGTGACCTGAATCGCAAAACCGGGAGCAAGCTGGTAACTGCCCTCATAGTCACTCAGAATCTTCGGATCAACTTTGATTTCCCTCTGCTCTTCGAGCATAGGTGCGGGGTATTTCGCGTTTAAGGTATTCAGGCCGATGTTATCGATATCAAAGGACGTATCGCAAAGAACGATCACAGCCTTCTTGGCGGCTAGGTCCATGCCTGCAAACGATCGGAATCCGGCCGTGCCGCCGTTATGCCAGAAGATATCCGGTGGATACTTAGTCATAATGTGCCACGCCATGGCAATCTGAACAGAGGGCATGTCAGTGTCGGAGCGCACCGAGCGCATTCGCAGCATGGCCGCCTTCAGTGGACTATCGACCAATCCCATGTTAGCGGCGAGAAACGTCAGCATGTCCTTCGCCGTGGAGCGAATGGCGCCCGCCCCTGCCAGTGCATCGAGGTCCCAATTCTTAACGGGCTTCAATTCCGCGTTGTGGCCCTGGGCCATCCGCTTGCGCTGTTCCGGAGACAAGGAGATCGTAGAGCTATCCATGTGAAGCGGTTTGAAGATTCGTTCCCGCAACAGCTGTTCATAACTCATCCCGGCGCGGTGCGCCAGCGCGAATCCGAGCAAGCCCACCGCCAGATTGGAGTATTCGTATTTCTCCCCAGGGTCGCGCGCGAGCTTATAACTGGCCAGGAACGCTAGCAGCTTCTTTCCGTCGTAATCCGCATATGGGTTTGCGGGGTCGGCCGGCAGCATGTTATTGGGCAGCCGGGGCAATCCGGAATTCTGCATCGATAGGTTGAGCAGGGTGATCTGCTTGCCGTTTCGGCTGGGCACTTCGGCATGGTCCGGCAGATACTTGGAAACCGGATCGTCCGGTCTCACCTCTCCGCGCTCAATCATGTCGGCCAGCAGCAGAGACGTAAAGACTTTGGTGATCGAGCCAATTTCAAACAGACTGTCCCCGTCGAGTTTCTCGGCGCCGGCGGAGTAAATATGAACGCCGCCCTCATCGACCGTGCCCGCTACGATGCCGACGGCTTTTCTGGCGGTATCGACCCGGTTATCGATCAGTCTCTGCAAATCACTGTTGGGTTCAGCAGCGAGAATATTAACGGACATCAGAATAGCCGCAAGCCGCATAATCCTGATTAGCCTACCACAGCAGGGTCAGAATCTCAGGGAAAGACAGCTCAATCCGCCATCCATCTTTTGGAACTCGGACATCTCGAGCGCGAGCGGGCTAAAGCCACGACGGATTAACTCCGCAGTCACTAGGGGATATCCGTCAGCCACCAACACGCTGCCGTTCACGCGAACGCAGTTGGCGGCATAGCTTTCGGGACCTGTAACTCGGAGTCGGCTGTAACCGTGGAACAACTCATGGTCCGCCATTTCTTCGATGACCACTAAGGTGTTGTCTCCTATATAAGAGACTCCGCTCTTCAAATGAAGGATGCCGGCCATCCCACGTATATCGACGACGGATGAAGTGTAGCCTTGATCGCCCAGTAGGCCGGCGAGTTGCCTCAACCCTTCTGGGTTGGTCCGCTTTGACAAGCCGAGGAAGAAATGCGTGCCGGCTTCACAGATGTCCCCTCCGTCCACCGTCCCGGGCGCCGTGATCTCCGGAATGGTGCTGAAGAATTGTTCAATGGCTGGGCGAATGGCATTTACTTCGCCCGCACGGCTTGGTGCGCCAGGGCGAGTGAGGATCGCGCTCTGAGCCGTTAGAACCGCCGTGTCCTCGACGAACGTGGAGTCGGGATGATTGGGATCCGCCTCCAGAGTTGTGATGGCGAGACCGCACTCCCGGAGTGCTTCGCAATAGCGCGTATGCTGCTGAAGCACTATGTCATAGCGTGGCGCTCCGAGCGCAACGCTGGTTAAACCGTCCGCGAAGTTCGAGCCGGGAGTTCGTACAATCGCGCGCGTAGTCACAGTTCGCGCCAGCTACTGCAGCACTCGAAAAGGTACGTTGCTGATGAGCGTCCCGCCGGGAGTTACTACCTCCACCAGACCGGTTGTCGCTCCTGTAGGTACCGTCGTCGTAATTTCGGAGCTTGAAGCTACCTTGAAGACCGCCGCGACGCCATTGAAGGTTACGCTGGTGGCGCCGATGAGGCTGGTGCCCAGGATGTCAACCGCGGCCCCAACTTTACCGGAAGTGGTTTGGGTCTCCACAAATGGGCCAAGGCCCAACGACAGACTGAAGACAGCGCCAAAGTTGCCGCCGGAGCCTCCATAATAAGTGGTTCCGTAGAATTCTCCATTGGTCGACTGCATCAGCCCTGCATATGGCAGGTCGCCGTCACTGCACCCACTTTGAGAGCAGAACGAATAGAGCGTGGTTAGAATGCCGGAGCTTGTGATCTTAAAAACCGTGCCGTCACCGCTGTTCCCCCCGGCGGTGGTGGTCCCGTAAAGATTCCCATCCGAGCCCAGAACCAGCCCGGCCTTTGGGGTCTTGCCGTCTGCGCAGCCAGCTTCGGCGCAAAAACTATATAGGGTTGTCAGTGCGCCGGTCGGTGTGATTTTGAAGACCGTGCCATCGCCCGCGGCGCCGCCGAAGGATGTCGTTCCGTATAGGTCGCCGCCGGAGCCCTGAACGAGAGTTGCGTCCGGACCTCTACCGTCGGGACACCCGCTTTGGGAGCAGAAGCTATAAATAGTTGTTAGTGCGCCGGCCGGTGTCATTTTGTAGATCGTTCCGTAAGGGCCGTTGGCCCCTCCGGAGAATGTCGCCCCGTAGAAATTGCCATTGGCTGCCAGAACCAAGCCCGAGTAGGGGCTTTCGCCATCACTGCACCCGCTCTCGCTGCAAAAATCATGCAGTGTAGTGAGGGTGCCGGTAGGTGTAATTTCAAAAACCGTGCCCCCTCCGTGAGTACCCCCAAACTCGGTTGTCCCATATAGGTTCCCGCTGGAGCTTAAGACAAGCCCCGCATACGGAAATCCGCCGTCCGTGCACCCGGTTAGTGAGCAGAAGCCGTACAGCATGCTCTCTGTGCCTTTCGTGGTGATCTGGTAGACAATGCCAAACCCATTCGGTCCGCCGTCGAGAGTGGTGCCGAAGAAATTGCCACTGGATCCCTGAACCAATCCTGAGTAGGGGTTCGCGCCGTCGGGGCATCCAGTTGTTGAGCAAAACGTATGGAACGTCGTCAACGTGCCGGTTGGGGTGACTTTGAAGACCGTGCCGCTCTTGCCCGAACCCCCGGAGGTAGTGGTTCCGTAGAAGTCACCGTTCGCTGCTTGAATCAAACCCGCGTAAGGTTGCGCGCCGTTGGTTCCATCAAAGCTACTCAGCGTGGTGAAAGTCTGTGCGGGCAAGGCAATCGCACTCACGCAAAGCACGAAGGCGGTGCATGCGCGTCTCCACGGATACAGTTGACCTAATAGTTGAGTGATGCCGTTCATCAGTCCTCCTTTTTCTATGCGTGTTTTGAGTTGTAAGTTAGAGTGCGTAAGAGTCTGTGCAGTTAGGGTTACAGTTGCCAGACAGAGGATGGGGGCGGTCCAAGGCTTCTTAATCCGCTCCGTGGGTCCGAATGAGTTGACGACCCGTTTCGTCGGTGCTCCTCTTTCAAAACCTGAATCTCGGACGAGGATACCATAACTTGGGTAATCTGCTCTACTAATAAGTATGTCACTCACGATAAGCAGGGAAATTCGACTGGTCTCCCGCCCAACCGGGATTCCATCAGCTGATAACTTCGCCTTGGCAAGCACGACTCTGGAGCCGCTTGAGGACCAACAGGTCCTGGTCCGCAACCTATATATGTCGGTAGACCCATACATGCGCGGGCGCATGAACGACCGGAAATCATACGTCCCGCCTTTCGAGTTGGGCAAGGCGCTGGATGGCGCGGCTGTGGGGGAGGTAGTGGAGTCGCGGGCGACCGGCTTTAAGCCCGGCGATGCAGTCTCGTCAACGCGCGGCTGGCGCGAGTATTTCATTTCATCGCCTAAAGGGCTTTATCCGGTGAGCCGCGACAACCAACCTCTGTCGGTTTACCTTGGCGCCCTCGGGATGACCGGAATGACAGCTTGGGCTGGATTGAATCTGGTGGAAGTGAAGCAGGGAGATGTCATCTATATTTCCGGCGCTGCCGGAGCGGTCGGGAATGTGGCCGGCCAACTGGGTAAGTTCCGCGGGTGCCGAGTCATTGGGTCGGCCGGATCAACAGAAAAAGTGAAGTTCCTGGAGGAGTGCGGATTCGACGCGGCGTTCAATTACAAAAGCGGCCCGGTCCTGGAACAATTACAGGCGGCGGCCCCTGATGGGATTGATGTCTATTTCGACAACGTAGGAGGCGAATCACTGGAAGCGGCGCTGAGCGCCTTGCGCGTGCATGGCCGGATTATCGCTTGCGGCAGCATCTCCGGATACAACGACGAAAAACCCGGGCCCGGGCCGACCAACCTACATAACATGATCACCAAGCGACTCACCATGAAAGGGTTAATCGTGAGTGACTGGCTGGGCCAGCGCGCCGAGTTCGAAAAGGAAGTCGGGGGCTATTTTAAGACCGGCAGGCTGATCAACAAGGAGACTGTCGTAAGTGGTATCGAGCATGCCGTAGAGGCTTTTATTGGTTTGTTTCGTGGGGAGAATGTAGGGAAGATGGTGGTTAAGCTGGGGAGTTAGCCGCCTGAAAGGCGGCTGCAGCCGCGACTGGCCGCCCCACATGGTAAAGAGACAGGGTGCGTTTGGCCATCAACTGCGCGGTGAATTCGAGGTTGACGCGACGCATTGCGGCAGCGCCGAAGCGAGCGCGCATTTCGCTGCTTGCCAGCAGAAGGTTGACGGCATTGGCTAGCGCGGCCGGGTCACGCGGAGGAACCGTTAACCCGGTTTCGCCGTGTTGGGAAACGAACGGGACACCCGAATCGAGACTGGTATTCAGAACCGGCAGGCCGCTGGACATGGCCTCCAACTGCGCGATTCCAAAAGCCTCGCTGCGAGCGATCGAGGGAAAAGCAAACAGATCAGAGGCCATGTAGTAGGGCGCGAGTTCGTGGTTCTGTATTTCGCCAAGCATCTGCACGCGATGGCTGAGACCGCTCTCCATAATCTGGCTCTCCAGCACGCTACGGAGCGGCCCATCGCCCACAATCAGGAGCTTGGCATCTATGTTGCGCATGGCCTCGATGAGATACTCGAAGCCTTTGTAATAGACCAGCCTCCCGACGGCGAGCAATACGCGCGATCCGTGGCGCGCGCGAAGCGCGGCAACGGCGGCGGGATCAATCGAGGGAGCCGCCGAGGGAGGAATTCCGTACGGAATCACCACGCATTTCTCCCGATAAGAAGGCAGCACAGGAGATGAATCGAGGTAGCGCTGGGACGTGCAGATGACCTGCTCGCAACGCTGCAGAAAGCGGCGCAAGAAGGGTTCGAAAAGCGCACCCATCAGCTTTTGACGCACCACGTCGCTGTGATAGGTGGCGATCAAGCGTCCACGGTAACCGCTGGCCAGCACCGCAAGGGTGGCCGCTGGATTCGGAAGATGTACGTGCAGGATATCGGGCCGTGCCTGACGAATCGCGCGTACCAAGCCGGGCGAAACCGGCGCTGAGGAAAGATGAAAGGGCGTTGCCAGACGGTGCACCGCTACGCCGCCATCACGTTCATGAACTGTCCGTGTGCTGTCATTCGCAACCAACACCGTCACGCGGGCGGACGCGGCCAGTTCGCGGCATAGTTGCTGCACATGCACTTCGATACCGCCCATGTGCGGGGGATAAAACTTACCGACGTGGACAATGCGCGGCCCCGTTTGGAGAGCATTGCGGATCGCCATCAGTTCGCTGGTCATACGAACAGCTCCCTGTTCTGCGCCACCCAGCCTTGCAAACGGCCTACGCCGTCGGCCGTGGAGACGCGCGGCGCCCAGCCGAATTCGGATTGAGCCCGTTGAATATCTGAAATGAAAACACGCTGGTCGCCTTGACGCCAGTCGGCATAAGAAGTATCGAGGGTTTTGTACTTAGGTGCAAGATACGCGAGTAACTCGCGCAGGGACATCGCGTTCTCCGGGCCGCCGCCGATGTTATAGACGTTGCCTTCGGTTACGTCGATGTTTGCGGCAGCGGCGTCGTACGCATCAATCAGATCATCGATGAACAGGACATCGCGAACCTGTTTTCCGTCGCCGTAGATGGTGATTGGTTTACCGAGTTCCGCAGCGATGATGAACCACGCGACCCATCCCTGATCCTCAATGCCGAACTGACGGTATCCGTAGATGCAAGATTGGCGCAGCACCACCGTCCTGAGCCCGTAGATGCGATGATAGTCGCGAAAATACTGATCCGCCGAGCCCTTGGAACAACCGTAGGGGGAGTGGAAATCGAGGGGCTGCTGTTCGGATACGCCCATGGGGCGGCCTTCGAGGCTGTAGCGCGCGTCTTCTTCGACAATGTTTACGTCCTCCAGGCCGCCGTACACTTTGTTGGTGGAAGAGTAGAGGATGGGGCAATCCATGCCGGCCTTCCTGACGCTTTCGAGGATATTGAAGCTGCCGAGCGCGTTGATCTCGAAGTCTTCCCTGGCGTCTGCCACCGAACAAGTTACAGCTACCTGACCGGCCAGATGCAGAACCAGATCTGCATCGCCATGATGGTCGAATATTCTATCCATCTCGTCGGCCTCGCGAACATCGGCGTCGAGGAACTCCAGCTTTCCCTGGGGACACAACCAGCGCAAGTTAAGCCGTGTTCCTTTACGGGATAAGTTGTCGATGAGAACAACATGATGACCCTGTTTGAGATATCTACTTACTGCGTTTGATCCAATAAAACCAGCGCCGCCTGTAACTACGATCTTTCCCACGATAGCCTCCCCCGAAATCCCTCTGAGTTTAGAGAGTTAGATAAAGGCGCGTGAGTTCTCTGGCATTTCTATCCCAGGAGAAATGCGCTGCCTGACGGGTGCAAAGTACAGTCCTTTGGTACCAGGAATTAGGGTTTGAAGAGCGTTCCTCAAGTAAACGCAGCAGTCCTTCGGACCATTGAGTAATATCACCAACTGGATAGGTTATAAGTGCTTCGCCCCCTACTTCGCGAAACGCAGAAATGTCTGAAGTGACGACGGGAGTTCCGCAGGACATGGCTTCCGCGAGTGGCAACCCAAAGCCCTCCGAATCCGACGGAAGCAGAGCAATTGCGGAGCGGCGATAGATGGCGGCCAGCAGTTCCGTCGGAACACCTTGCAGATGGGTGACGTGCCCGTGAATGGCAAGGCGCGCTGCGAGGTGCTGCTGCTGGACGGTGAACGGTGCGCCTACGCGGACCAGATGCAGTTGCTTTTGACGGCGGCGGCATTCCGCGAAAATCTGTAAAAGATCATCGATGCGTTTGCGCGGGATGGTGCTGCCGACGTGCAGGAGTTCAGAGCGGTGATTTGCGGGGCCGAGCAATCGCGCGGCCTCCCGGTCCCAATAGTCATCGGGTTCCGCTCGATAGGCCGGATGAACGCCGTTGTGGATCACTTGAATCCTGGAAGGGTCGACCAAACCATGTTGCAGCAGCTGGGAGCGGGTCGATTCCGAAACGCAGACGACGCGCGCGGCTTTCTGCAGCCCGCGCAGGATGTGACGGGACATAGCGCGAAACCACACGGGACGCGGCTCGCGCGCTGGATCGAAGAGGCAGCGGAACGTATCGGCGTCATGACAGGTAACCACGGTTCTCTCGCGGGGCAGGACGTGGACCAACTGCGCATAGCTGTGATCGATGACGTGGAAGACATCGAAATGTGTCCAACGTCGGGCTTTTAGGGGATAGGCGATCAGGCGGTTCAGCAAGAGGTCCCCATTGCGCCATCCGGAGTACCGTGCGAATGGGGGCTGAACGCGCGTGGCCGAAGGGAGCCGATCCAGCAGCATCTCGGCAACCAACTCCATACTTGGCCAGTTCTCTTCCGGGTAATCGCAGAGAACAGCGACGCGCAGCGGATTCATTGGCGGATCTGATCGAAGAGGGCAAGGAGGCGGTCGACGTGCGTTTCGAGGTCGAAGCGGCTGACACTGGCAACGGCGCCGCGGGAGAGCTGCGCGTGGCGGTCGGGATCGCCGATTACCTCGCAGATGGCCTGTGCGAGACCCTTCGCAGTGGGCGGAGTACCTGGCGCCAGAGCGCCGTTTACGCCGGGGATAAGCCATTCTTCGATGCCGCCGACGCGAAAAGCCGCCGCAGGCAAGCCACACCCAGCGGCTTCCGGACCAATCTTGCCGAAGGTCTCGGGGCACTGGCTGGGGACAACCAGGGCGTGGGAGGATTCGAAAAGGCCGGTAAGCTGCTCGCTGGATTGCCAGCCGGTGAACCGGCATTGGATTTCGGGGGAACGAGCCCGGAGCGAGCGGGCCTTCGCTTCCCAGCCCAGTCGCTCCGGCCCGTCGCCGGCGAAAACCATATCAAGCGGACGCGCCAGAGTCTGATAAACCAAGGGCAGCGCGTCAAGCAGAATCCTGCCGCCTTTCAGCCTGTCCATACGGGATGCGAACAAAAGTTGAGGGCGATCGACCACGGAATACGGTGGAATGCTTTTGGCGTGCGCCGGGCTTCGGCTCACTTCATACGGCAGACCGAAGACCCGCGACGGGTGGAGCCCATGCTTGCGATATTCCAGCTCCATGCGGGCTGAGTGGGTGATGACCGCCTGATACTGCCCCATCACAGCAAGGCGATCGCGCTCCGTGCGGTAGCGTTGGACCATCGTTATGGGGCTGAGCCCTCCGCAGCGGCGGGGGAAATACTCCAACAGACAGACCGGCCCGAAAACACGATCACAGGGTTGAATCACCGGAAAGCTCTGCGTCTTGAGGCCGCTAATGCAGGTGCCGTAGTAGTTGTGCACGGAATAGGCGGACGGGGCGATGGCGATCAGACCGGTCTGGAATTCCGGTTGGATGTCGCCATGGACATTAATCACGTCGGGATGGAAGGCGCGAACCTTTTCGAGAGCCACCTCGGTTCCGGTCTGTTCCGCGTCTACCAGGTCGACGGCGCTACTGGTTCTAACCAAAGGGCGTGTAGAGGGTTCGTCGTGGAAATAGATGAACTGCAGCTGGTGGCCGCGCCGTTCGAACTCGGGGAGCACGACGTCG
>Ga0326727_10003415_pt1 | contig 50884 bp, 27 predicted proteins | sample MB2enrmetagenome_FD_207643 | JGI IMG/M metagenome (GOLD analysis project Ga0326727, IMG submission 207643) | Lab enriched peat soil microbial communities from McLean, Ithaca, NY, United States - MB29MY | ecosystem: Environmental > Terrestrial > Soil > Wetlands > Peat | place: USA: New York...
CTGCGTGAGCCGCGCCACCAGGACGTTGTTGATAATCAGGAAGACGTCCTTCAGCAGCGTGCCCACGATCAGCACCAGCGACACGACGATCAGCGTCTTGAAAGCGTCGCTGGGCAGGTAGCGCTCGACGAAGGGTTTCAACCAGCGATAGATGCCTTCGGCATACCGCGCCGCCGCCTGGCGGGATTCCGCCCCGCTGATGCGGGACTCGAGGGTCCGCTGCCGCTCGGGCGGGGCGTCGGCCATCTCGCGGCGGAGTTCTGCGATCCGCGCCGCCTGCTCCGCTGCTTCCCGCTCCGCGCCGGCGATCTCCCGATCGACCCACTGCTGCAGCGACTCCCCCTGAAAGACCACCTTCACGAAGGGCAACATCGTGCCGAAGTTGGCCCCCCAAAGGATGGCCACCATCAGCGCACTGGCGACTACCCCCACCACCGTGAGCCGATAGCGCAGCGCCAGACGCAAAACCCTGCCGAAGTTCTTCATCGAGGCGTCTTTTAGCAGATTCGGCGGATCGGGCCAAGAGCGAAAAACTAAGGATGAAGGGTAAAGGATGAAAGGGAGGACGCTCCGTCCTTGATCCTTCATCCCTGCCCTTCAGCCCAGCCGCCGGATCCGCGCCACGATCTCCTGCTGTCCCAATTCCCCGTCCATCGGCAGAATCACATAGCAGGCCTTCTCGCCACAGCAGTCTAGAATGATCTGGTGCGGATTGGGGACGCTGTACCCCTCGGCACACGGATCGTGGCCGCAGAGCAGCACGCGGGCGCCCAGCAGCTCGGCAAAGGCCCGGGCGTTCTGGGGCCGGTGGTCTCTCCCCCAGAGGAGGCGAAAGATGTCGCCGTGCTCAAAGAATTCCAGGGGATTCAGATCGCGATAGAAGACCGATTTGTCGAATTTGCGGGTGTCGAGCTGCTCAGGAATGCTGTGGGAGACGAATATGCCCCCCGGCAGGCGGAGGCCCAGCGGGCAACTCCGCAGAAAGCCCAGCATGGCTTCCCGCACCTTCTCCGCCGCCGGCCCGTAGGCCTGCTGCATCCCCATGCGCAGCAGCGTGTTGAGCATCTGGTTCTTCTTCAGGATGGGATAGTCCGTCAGCTCGGCCAGCTCGTGGTTGCCCAGCAGAAAATGCACCCTGGCAGGATACTTGACCTTTAGCCGGGCGATGTCTTCCACCAGCGTGTGGGACATGCAGCCGCCGTTCTCCTGGTAGACCGGACCGCCGTGACACGCCTCTTGCAACACCAAGTGGCGGCGGGGGGATGCGTCCAGGGCCGCAACCCGCCGAATCAGATTGAAGTTCTTGCGGTGGCCGTGCAGGTCGCCGGTGACCATCACCTCGCCGGCCAACTCTGGCCCGAGGGTGATCAGGCTCCCCTGCCGGCCGGGGGTCTGGCGATTCGTCTCGGCCGCCTGGGCGAAGGCCGCAATTGTGCTCTCGATGTACTGGATCGACGCAACCATAAGCCTGTCCAGTTTACCACACGAGGTCGCATCGCCGCCATGCCACGGGCTTGCCACTTTGCCGGTCCCGCGGGCGGAAGCGGATTTGACGATTTTCTGGATTCTGCGGACAGTTCGGCCGATGTTGTCTAAGAGGGACGCAGAGCCGGATGATTCATGAGCCCCTCGGTCGAAGGGCATCTCGGCTCATTAGGCCAATCGGAAACGGGAAGCCCCTGCTCCAGGGGCCGGAGGCGCCTGACTCAGGGCCTCCCGCAGGAAGGAAAGGACCGAGCGGATGAGACGTTTATTGCTGGTTTGCGCGGCAGGCGCTCTATTGGCTGCTGCCGGCTGCTGCTCGTGCGGTAAGCCCGCGTGCGGTACATGTCAGCAGGCCCCGGCAAGCTGCCCGAACGGTGACGGCAGGTGTGCGGGCTGCCGCCAGGCGGCGCCCGACAACGGCGCCGCGACGACGACTTACCCCTACTACACGCTGCGCGGGCCGCGGGATTACCTGGCCAACAACCCCTCGACCACCGGTCCCTGATAGCTCGCGCGCCATGCCCACGCTTGCGTGGGCATGCCGCTGGTTGGGGCGGGCTCGGAGACCCGCGCCGAACAGCGGCGCGGTCACGGTTCTTTCGGCAGCGCGTCCAAGAGCGGCGCGGAACCCAGGGCCACGAGCAGGTCGGCGTAGGCCTGGATCGACTGCCACTGGGTGTCGAGCCCCGCGCCCTGCGTCTCGATCAGCCGTTGGCGGACCTGGAGCCATTTCACCAGGTCGGTCTGCCCAGCCTCGAAAAGTCGCTGCATCCGCCCGGCCTGCACGGCGATCGGCTCGAGGCGGGCTTGGGCCCGCGCGGCCGAGTCGCGGACCTGGGTCCACTTGGCCAGCACGGCCCCGACTTGCGCGGCAACTTGTTGCCGGGCCTGTTCCAGCGAGACGCAGTCCCGATGGTACTCGGCCTCGCGCTGCCGGACCAGGGCGGCGCCCGTATTGAGCAACGGCAGCGGCGTGGTCAGGGTCAGGCCGTAGAAGCTCTCACCCGTTTCGTTCAACTCGTAGGCCGGTCCCAGGGAGGGCACGGGGATGCGGTCGGCGCGGGCCAGGCAGAGGGCGGCCCGGGAACTCTCCACCTGCGCCTGGGCAGCGGCGATCTCCGGCCGGCTGGCCAGCGCTAATTGCAGCAGTTGTTCTTCGTCGCCCAAGAGGCTGTCGGCCGGGATGCGCAAGGGGCCGGCCGGCTCGATCCGGCCGGCCGCCTGGGGAGCCGCGAACTGCTGCCGCAGCTCGGCCAACGCCACGGCATACTCCTGCCGGGCGGTTTCGAGTTGTTGGGCGGCGGCCTGGCTCTCGACCTCGGCCAGCACGACTTCGGCCGGCCCGACCTGGTTCGCCTCCGCCTGCCGCCGCAGCGTTTGGACCAGTTGTACGTCGAAGTCGGCCAGCCGTTGGGCGATCGCCAGCTTCTGCTGCCGGTAGGTCGCCCCCTGGTGCAGCCGATAGGTTTGCACCAGCGCCGCCAGCTCAGCCGCCAGCGAGCCGGATCGCGCCTGATCGTAGGCGGCTTGGGCGATTGCCGTGCGGTGCTGCCGGCGATGCCCCAGCTCGATCGGCTGTTGCCAACTGGCGAAAACGACCGTATTCAGTCGCTGGACCCCATCGCCCGGCCGGCGCTCGAAAGTCCAAGGGCAGACCTCCAGCGAGAGGGTGGGATTCAAGCTGGCGGGGAACCGCCGGGCGACGGCCAGCGCCTCGCCCGACACCCCCACGTTGTGCCGCTGGACGATCAGGGCGGGATTGTAGCGGAGCGTCCACTCCAGGGCGGTCTCCAGGTCCAGCAGAGTGGCCGGCGGATCGGTCGCGGCACTGTCCCGGCCGGGGACCTCGGGAGGCGAGGCCGCCTGGCACGCCACGGCCATGCTCAGCAGGAGGGGCAGAAACTGCGTGACGGGCCAGAATCGCATCATACCCCCGGATCTGCGAGGTCGCGCTCGCAATGCTTCGCCCAGATGGGCCCTCTGGCACAAACGATAAAATCCGCCTAATCGTCAAGATCGGCTTGCTCAAGGGCACGGTTTAGGGAAAATGGGTGGAATTTGCGGGTCCGTTCGTACAAACTGGAGGGTGTAGTGGGCTGCAAACGACCATGAATGCTCCTCGTTGGCTGTTGGTTGGCCTGATGCTCGGCCTTGCGCCGGGTTGCAGGCATGTCGCCGATTCCGCGGCGACCGAGGAGGAAGAAGGCGGCGCTGTGGTCCACACCGCGCCCGCCACCGAGCGGATCGTCGCCGAGTCGGTTAGCGGATTAGGGCGGTGCGAGGCCCTGCCGGGCAAGTCGGCCGTGCTGACTGCGGCCGTCGAGGGACGCGTGGCCCAACTCTTGGCCCGCCCCGGCGAGTTGGTGAAGGCCGGGCAGCCAATCGTCCAGCTCGACCCGGCGGCGGCCCGGGCCAACCTCGACGAGAAGCAGGCCACCCGCGATTCCCTGGAGGCGTCGCTGCGGCTGCTGGAATCACTGCCTCGCCCCGAGGAACAGCGGGCCGCCAAGCTGGCGATCCAACAGGCCGAGGTGTCGCTGGAGAAGGTGCGGATCGGGCTGGATCGGCTGCGTCCGCTTCGCGCCCGGGGCGAGGTGTCGGAAGCGGTGTTCTACGACGCCGAATCAACATTGCGGCAGGCCGAGCTTGCGGAAAAGACAGCCAAGGCCCAGTACGAGGTGCTGATGCTGCTGCCGCGGCCGCAGGCCCTGACCGAGGCGCGAGCGCGGGTTGCGGCGGCCGAGGCCGCACTGCGGGCTGCCCAGACCCAACTCGATCTGGACACGCTCGCCTCGCCCATCGCGGGCGTGTTGGACAGCCTCACCTGCTCGCTCGGCCAGACGTTGGCCTCGGGCACGACTGTGGGCCAGGTGATCGACGCCCGGCAAGTTGACGTCATCGTCTGGCTGGCCGTGCCGGACACGCGGCGGGTGCGGGCGGGTCAGGCGGCGGAGGCCCGGCCCGCCGGCCCCAAGGCGGCTTCCCGCCGCGCGCAACCGCCGCCGGCGATCGCAGGCCAAGTGGTCTTTCTGGGGGCCGTCGCCGATCCGGCAAGCGGCAACGTGCCCGTCCGCATCCGCATCGATAACGCCGGAGGAAAGCTCACCTTGGGGCAGACCGTCTCGGCCAGCGTGACCACGAACTGCCGCCGCACGCTGGCGGTGCCGCTGGAGGCGGTCCAGGACTCGGACTCCGGAGCGGTGCTCTATGTCGTCCGCGACGAAAAGGCGGTGCTGCTCCACCCGACCCTTGGGCTCGCGGATCGGCAGTGGGTCGAGGTCGGCGGGACCGACCTGCGGCCCGGCGAGCCGGTGATTGTCGAGGGCGGCTACGACCTGGAGGACGGGGCGAAGGTGGAGGTCGTGCCATGACGGCCGTATTTGTCGTGTGCCACTGCTTCGCAGAAGCAGTGCTCCCCCGCGCCGGCACTGCTTGTGCCCGGGCACCATGCGCAGCATGGTCGTGGCACACCGCGATGAGTCGCAGCAAACATGAATCACACCACTAGTGAGCCCGCATCTCCCGGCCCCTCCGCCGGGCGGCGGAACCTGGTCGCCATGGCCCGGCCGCTGTTCGGCCTGATCCTGCTGGCGACCGTGCTGCTGGTGATCTTCGGCGTCGTGGCCATGCTGCACATGCCGCGCGGGATCTATCCCGAGGTGGCCTTCCCGCGGATCACGGTCATTACGCAGGCGCCCGGCCTGGCGGTCAAGACGGTGGAGATTTCCATCACGCGGCCGCTCGAGGAGGCGGTCGGGGTGGTGCTGGGGGTCGCCTGGGTCCGCTCGAAAACGCTGCGCGGGGCCGCCCAGGTGGACGTCGGCTTCTCGCCCGGCAGCGACATGGTCCAGGCGCTGAACGACGTGCGGGCCAAAGTGGCCAATGTCAGCTCGCAGTTTCCCCCCGGCACGAGCAGCCCGCTCATCGAGCGGCAGACGCCGTCGATCTTTCCGATCATCTCGTTCGCGGTGACGGGGGGGCGGGACCCGTCGGCGCTGCGCGAGTATGCGTACTACGACTTGCGGCCGCGGATCAGCCGGCTGCAGGATGTGTCGCTGGTAGAGGTCCGCGGGGGCGACGTCCGCGAGATCGTGGTGGAGGTCGAGCCCGCCCGGCTGGCGGCCGCCGGGCTGTCGATCGCCGACGTGGCCGACCGCCTGAGCAAGGCGCACCGGCTGGGGGCGGTGGGCCGCATGGATCGCGGCCGGCTGCAATACCAGGTGCTCGTGGACAGCCAGGTGGGCGACCCGCTGGACCTGGAGGAATTGCCGATCGGCACGCCCGGCGGGCGGCCGCTCCGCGTCCGCGACCTGGGCCGCGTGATCCTCTCGCACGAGGACCGCACGATGGCCGTCTCGGCCAACGGCCGCGACGCCGTCTCGCTGACCGTCTTCCGGCGGCTGGGCGGCGACGCAATGGCCATCTCCGCGCAACTGGGGCGGGTGCTGGCGGAGGCACGGAAAGCGGCCCCGCCCGGCATCCGCATCGTCCCCATCTACGACCAGGGCCTGCTGGTGCGGACCTCGATCGCCAACGTCCGCGACGCCATGCTCGTGGGCGGGTTGCTGAGCGTGCTGGTGCTCTTGGCGTTCCTCAAGAGCCTGCGGGCGACAATCCTCACCGCCCTGAGCATCCCCCTGAGTCTCGTGATCAGCTTGCTCTTCCTGCACCTCACCGGCGACTCGCTCAACCTGATGTCGCTGGGCGGACTGGCGGTGGCCATCGGCCTGATCATCGACGACTCCGTGGTGGTGATCGAGAACATCGCCCGGCACCTTTCTGAGGGCCAGAGCGGCGACGAGGCGGTGGACCGCGCCAGCCGCGAGATCAGCGGCGCGGTGATCGGCTCGACCTTGACCACGATTCTGGTCTTCCTCCCGCTGGCGTTCGTGCGCGGGGTGATAGGGCAATTCTTCCAATCGCTCAGCCTGGCGCTGGCCATCGCCGTGCTCGTGTCGATGGTGGTCAGTCTGACGTTGATCCCCGTGCTGGCTGCGCGGTTTCTGGGCCGGCGGGGGATGCCCGCCAGCGGCCCGATCTATGCCGCGCTGGCCGACAGCTACGAAGGCTTGCTGCGGCTGGGGCTGCGCTTCCCCCGCAGCGTCGTGCTGGCAGCCCTCTTGGCCGTCCTGCCCGGCTGGTGGATCTTCCAGCACCTCAGCACCGGCTTCATGCCGGAGATGGACGAAGGGGCCTTCGTGCTGGACTACTTCCTGCCGTCCGGAACGTCGCTGGCCGAGACCGATCGGGTCGCCCACCGCATCGACAAGATCCTCGACGAGACGCCGGGCGTGGCCGGCTACCTCCGCAACACGGGCACCGAGAACGGGCTGTACGCCACCGAGGCCTTCCGCGGCGACATCCTGGTGAGCTTGCAGCCGGCCGGCCGGCGACCGCCCATCGACGAAATCTTCGACAAGCTCCGCAAGAAGCTGAAAGAGGAAGTGCCCGGGGCGGATACGGAACTCGTCAAGCTGGTGCAAGACCAGATCAACGACCTCCGCGGCGTCACCAGCCCGGTCGAGGTCAAGCTCTTTGGCCCCGACGTGGCCACGCTCCGCCGCCTGGCCGGCGAGGTGGGCAAGATCGTCGAGGAAACGGGGGCGGTGGACGTGAACACGCACGTGCACGTGGGCAGTCCGGACCTGGTGGTCCGTCCGAAGGAAGCCGCGCTGGCCGCCAGCGGCATGACCGCCGAAGACGTGCAGAAGCAGCTCGCGGCAGCCCTCTACGGCCAGGTCGTCAGCACGCTGCCCCAGCAGGACCGCATGGTCGGCATCCGCGTCCGCTACCCGGACCGGGTCCGCTTCGATCGGCCGGGATTGGGGGACTTGCCGATCGAGCTGCCCGATGCGCCCGACGCGGCCAAGGCGGCGGCCGGCGGCGGCCCCGCCCCGCCGCGGTTCGTGCTGCTGGGCCAGGCGGCCGACATCCAGCGGCTGCGCAGCCCCAGCGAAAGCTGGCGCGAGAACCAGCAACCGGTCATCACCGTCTCCGCCGAGTTGGGCAAGCAGGACCTGGGCAGCGTACACCGCAAGCTCCAGGCGGCCCTGGCGAAGCTGGACGTGCCCATCGGCTACCGCTGGGAGCTGGCCGGCAACTTCCTCGCGCAGCAGGAGACGTTCGCCAGCTTGCTGGCCGTGTTGCTGTCGGCCTCGGCGCTGGTGTTCCTGCTCTTGGGGTTCCAGTTCCGCAGCCTGGTGCTGCCGCTGTTGATCTTCCTGGCCCAGCCCGTCTCGCTGGCCAGCGCGCTGGCGGCCCTGTGGATCACCGGCACGCCGCTGAACGTGTCGTCCTTCATGGGGGCGATCCTCTTGATCGGGCTGGACGTGAAGAACGGGATCATCCTGATCGAGTACATCGGCCAGCTTCGCCGCAGCGGCCTCGCGCTGGAAGAGGCCCTGATCCGCGCCGGCCGCACCCGCTTCCGCCCGATCCTCATGACCGGCCTGACCACCATTTTCGGCCTCCTGCCGCTGGCCTTCGGTTTCGGGCCCGGCGCCCAGATGCAGCAGCCGCTGGCAGTGGCCGTGATCGGCGGGCTAGTGGTCAACACGCTCTTGACGCGGCTCTTGATCCCGGTGGGCTACCTCGTCCTCCGCCGGGAATAACAAGCAAGTTCGGCGCGGGTCTGCGACCCCGCCGAAACGCCCGACCGCAGGTCTCGCGGGGTCTGGGAGACCTTCGGTCGGCAGCGTGGCTCGGCCAGAGACCGGCCACAACGGCGGCTCGGTGGACTCCGAGCCTGCGACGTTTGGTTGGATGGGCATCGTCGGACCGAAGCATTCGGCCGGAAATGTGTTGGTGCCGGACGCACGACGGTCAAGGGCCAGGGGGCATGAGCCCCCGGCGACTTCCGCGTTTCACCGACCATACGCCGAAGGCGTTTCACGACATAGCCCAGGGTGAGCGTAGCGGCGAAGCCGCGCAGCGATACCCTGGGTTCGAGCCAGGAATCCCCCGCAGCAACCCCGAAGGGGTTGTACAACCGATTGTGGAACCCTTACAGGGTTCACCGGTTTACGCAAACCGCCAACCCAGGGCGGCGCTGCGCTTGCCCTGGGCTTTGTTGTCTAACCGCTTCGCGGTTCGGTCGCTCGGGTCGCGGGCGAGATGTGCGCAACAGCGAGGGCCCGCGCCCCCGGCTCTTGACTGCCGCCGCTCCGCGGCTCATCCGGGGCCCACGACCCAAGGCCCGAGACTGTTCGTGCGTCCAGATACTCTACCGGAACCGCTGGCCCGATTTCAAGGGTCTGTCGATGCGACGCCGTGCAACCGCCTGGTCCCGGGCAACTTCCGCTCGGAGGGTCCGTTCGGGCTTCTGTTTGCTGTCGGCGGGAGAACGGGCAACCCGGCGCTGCGCCAAAGATCGGTGGCGGTCCCGGCCCCGGGGAGACTCGCCTTGATCATTCGGTACGCTGGTCGGCGTCCCCGGCGCGCGCTGGTCGGGCCGCCGTCGCTCCTGGAACCCGACGGTATTAGGGGCGCGCGGCCGTGAACTTACCGGGCCCGGGTGAAACCACTGTCGTGATTTACCGCGCGGCGCCAGGCGGCCACTTGCGCCGCCCCGGGGGGCGGAAGGCGGACCTTGCTGGACGAATTTCATTGGTTTTTTCGGGTGTACTTAAGGCCGAACCTACGGAAGTATTGCAGGAACAGGTTGCTGCTCGGCTTCATTCGCGCGAAAACCGGGCGCGGCCGTTTGAGTTTCAGGTCGCTCGACAGATCGGCCTCCAGTTGGTCGATGGCCTCCAGGAAGACGACGCAGCTCGCCAAGTTCCCAACCACCAGTGGCAAATATGACAGATACCTCATATACCTCACCGCGTTTCGCGAGGTGCGGGTGTCGAGGCCTTTGCGCTCATAAGCCTCGACGAGGGACCTTACAAAGGGGTCGGATTGATCGAGCAGCACCACCGGTTCTCTGACGAGTTTCAACGCTCTGAAACGGTCGTCGTAGTGATCTTCGATACTGTCTAGATAGCTGGTCGCCGTGGCCCGTTGAAGTAATCGCTTCCAAAGAAGAATATTCCCCCAGTAGGAGGCGCCCATTCCGCAGTGCTCTGCCTCGACAACGGGGTCCGCCGAGACCACGACAAGTGGCCGCACCCCTTTGGGAAACGCCGCGAGGCGAACGTTCTTGGGAAGCAGCCCCGGGCGCTCTGCGTCCGACGGACTGCAGCTTTGCAGCAGGAGGTCGCGGAGATCCACCTCACGACACTGCTTTCCCCGCCTGGCCATCAAGAAGGGCAGAAGCCGGACAGATCGAACTGCATCCTTGTCGTTGCCGATGCATGGGAAAAGGTAGGGATTGATGAGAAGGCAGCGCCCGCGCGACAGCCCCGAGGCGAGTGCGATCTCGTCGTCCAGCGACGACGAGCAGCAGTTGTACAACGGGACGTCATCGGAAGCCAGGCAATCGCTGAGCGTCCCCCACGTCGTCGCGCCATCTTTCAGTACCGCGAATGGCGCGATGTGAAGGAAGCTCTCCAGAAACGGCCAGGCGACGAACACCGCGGATTCGGACTCACAATCCGCGCGATCTCGGCCGTCGAGCATCCGATAAAGGCTACTAACGAAATCGGTCCTCCTCTCGGGTCCGAAGCGCTCACCCAGCGCGCGCAGCGCGGCATCGAAGAGCGTGACAATAAAAGCTCGCCACCTTGCGTTCTCCTTTACGTCCTCCCGCGATATTTGAAGGTCCACAAGGTCCGCCCGCATATTCACGCAGGCGCAGTAGGGATGGCTGAGGCACGATACAAAAAAACTGCCAACATATATCCCGTGATTGAACAGCGCGAGGTTGGACCACGGCCCGTTGTACGTGCCAAGAATCAGGTCGTACTGAGGCGACGTGACCCTTACGAGCTCACGGAAGGGGCCCGCCTGATCCTTATCACAATTTCGGACAAACCTGTCGACGACGCACTCGCCCGACCAATCGGCCGGAAATTGGACCGCCGCATTTCCATCGCCGTATTCAATGGGCACGTCAGGGCATAGCATGTACCTCTCAAGCGACTCCCTAAGATCGATACTACGCCCGTATGCGTTCAAGTCGAGCGTGATGCGGGTCCCCGGTGCGGGTAGGGACCCTTTTTCGTACCTCCACTCCTGGTCTACGGACTCGACGGTGAACTTGCAGGGTTCCTGCCCCTCCTTACGGGTCTCCACCGTCATACGGTCGCAGATCAGAAAACAGGACAGGATTCCGATGCCGTACTGGGCGATGGGGGAATAGCCCGTGCCTTCAAAGCGCTTCATAAACGACTCGGAGTTTCGGAAGGACGACCCAACCGTCGACAGAAACTGCCTTGCGTCGACGTAGTCCATGCCTAGCCCGTTGTCCTCAACCACCAGCGCGTTGCCCGCCGTCTTGCTCAGGTGAATCTTGCACGGGGCCTGCGGCTCCAGGGCCTGCCTCAGCCTGCAAGCGTCCATGGCGTTCTGCACCAACTCCCGAATTGCCACGTCTTGGTTCGCGTACAGGTGATCCCCAATGAGCAGCTGAACGATTCGCGCCCTATCGACCTCGAACGCTATTGGCTTGTCGATGAAACCGCGCGTTTCCAGCCGCAACTCGACTAGGTCGACCGGGACGCCGCTCTGGGCGAGGATCGCCTTTACGCCGTCCAACTCACTCTGAATCTTCCGCGCGACATCCCTCAGGGTGCGGGCGCCTTTGGGGTCTCGCGCTATGGCGGAAATATGAATCTTGTGCGTCTCGTCAAGCTGGCCGACGCCTGTAATACTGAGGTGCTTCTTGAATTCCGCCTCGGCGTCGTCTGCCGGGTGTACGGAGTAATAGACAACCTCGGGGGTTCTGTTGTGGGTGATGTCACACTCGTCCGCAACCCTAAGCAATGCAGCGAGGAACCGGCACCGGATCCGCGCATTCTGGCCGAGAACGACGTCGTCATAGTCAGCGGCGTTCAAATCCACCTTCCGATGCCCCTTGCATATTCTCCCTATGATGCGCGCCTCGTGCTCGGAGAGATGAAGCGTGTCGTGCAGTTCGTCGAAGTTGCGCTCCGTTCTTACGTGATGCATGTTCCGGACATCTGCGGCGTCCTCAGCGGTTTCGCCCACCATTCCCCAGTCATGAAGCCAAGCGGCCACAATGAGGAAGAACAGCTCGAATGTGTCCATCCCTTGTTTGACTTTATCGGGGATCAGCCAGTTTAGGTTCTCCTCAACGGCAGCGCTGTGGGAGAAGTCGTGCGGTGTGTAGTGTGGAAATTTGCCCTGCGTGTAGCTGAGCAGGGGCCCTGCCTTGGCGCGTATGTCCGTTAGCCTACCGTGGAGCCTTGCGTCCCTGTTTTCAAGCAGTTTGGTTAGAGATATCTCGTAAGACATGTTTTTCTCCCGAACGGGCACGCCGACACGCCTGGCCAAGTAGGCCGCAGAACCCACGACACTCGCCGCGTTTCTCAGCCTCAGCCTAGCGGCTTTTCGCCGGGTGTCAAGGGGCGTTGGGGACGAGCGGGACAACTCGGAAAGGAGGCCGGGGCGTCGTCGCTGTGTAGGCGGATCGCCGCGCGCGTCGGTCTTGACACACCGGCGCACTCGGGCGTCAGGTCCGGCTGGGGACGGAGCGGGCGGTGAGGTGATCCTCTGGGTCTCGCGTTCGCTGCGGGAATCGCCTCCCGAGCCGTCACAAAAGCCCATCGCGGCGTGGGTTGTCTGAACGTGCCGACGTGAGGAAGCCTTAGTGCCGGAGGCACGGCAGTGAATAGCCAGGGGGCGCGAGCCCCTGGGACGATAGCGAAGAAACGCCACAGCCGCGGAGCGGCGACACCGGCGAGTGCCGCCCCTGCGGGGCTCCCGAGGGCGTTTTGGTTTCGGCGTTCGGTTCCAGGGGCTTACATCCGGGGGCTGACGCCCCCGGCTCTTGACTGCCGCCGCTCCGCGGCTAAGAGCGTGTCGGGGCGCGGTCTCTGACCACGCCGCTTTCTTCGACCGTAGGTCTCCTTCACTGGCCGGGAGACCCGACGGTCCGGACTCGGCGGGGTCGGAGACCCGCGCCGAACACGGCCGCGGAGCGGCCGCTCAGTGCGTGCCCACGCGGAGCGTGGGCACGAGACCGAGAGCGACGGCGCGCAAAAAAACGGCCGCATTCTCCGCAAGGACGAGCGACGTGCGATGCACGCTTTCAGGGCCAGACCCCGGGAAGCGTCGGCCCTCTGGTAAAGCATCGCGCCCTGTGACGGAGAACGCGCCGTTTTTGCTGAGTCCCTCGGACTCCGCACCGGAAATCCTTGGTCGTCCTCCTCTGTACGGGTGAGAAGAAGTGGGTCCGCAGTTCCGCGGGAGGCCTTCCGTCGCGACGGCTCCTACACCTCCCACACTCTGTATATGCCCGATGATTTCCCGAAGTCAAAAGCCACTTGAGAAAAACCCGTGGCGGCAGCACGGATTGCGGTGGAAGTCGGTGCGGGGCGGTCGCTTGCGCCGCCAGGAATTTTTCGCGGCCGGGCCCGCGCAGGCTTTCGCCGATCCATGCGACCGTTGCAGCCGCCCGGGTCAAGCCGGGGCAAACGTGGCACGGGTCCGCGAAAAGACAGTCGGATAAATCCAAAACCCAAAACTCGAAATCCGAAACAAACCCAAATCACCGAAATCGCCAATGACAGAAAGGGCGGCGCCGAACCGACCCGCATTTCCCGTGCAGTCCTCAACTAGCCCGCATGATTGCTTGGGATTTGTTTCGGATTTCGGTACTCGGATTTCGTGTTTTGAAGTGGAGTACTGAACACGTCCAGCGTTTTTCGGCCCGCGTGGTTACCGCTGGCTTTCTCGCGGCGGGTAGACCGTCAAACTGTGCAGGCCGCTCCCGAGCGCGAGCCGCCGCAGCGGCGGACTGAAGATGCAGCGGGCCTTCAAGCTCTTCAGAAAAATATTCCACGCCAAACCGCGCAACCCGCGGCGATAGCGCGGGCCACAGCCGTCCAGCCCCGGCTCGAGCGCCTCGGCCAGCGCCAGGGCGGTCCGCATCGCGTAGCTCAGCCCTTCCGCGGAGCTGGGGCTGATCCAGCCACCCGCCTCGCCGACCAGCGCCACGCGGCCGTCGGCCGAGGCGAGATCGGCCATGCTGCGCGGGCGGCGGAGCAGTCCGCCTTCCCGCCGCACCGTCCGGCCAAGGCGGAAGCCCAACCCCGCCAGTTTCGTCTTCAACAGCGCGAACCGCTCGGCAGCCCCGTGCCCCCGCGGCAGGGCGGCCCCGACCAGCAAGCGATCTTCTTTCGGGATCGTCCAACAGTAATAGTCGCTGATCGCCGGATCGAACAGCGCGGAAAAATACGGCGGCGTGCTGGGGCACTCCACCCATTCCTGGATGGCCACGTAGGCCGGGGGTTTCCTGGCCGCGGCGGGCATCGCTCTGCGGACCAGCGATGCGGCCCCATCGGCCCCGACCAGGAGTCGCACCCTTTCGCTGACGGTCTTGCCGCCGGCCGCCAGATGAAGTTCGACGCAGTCCGCGCCGGCGGAGTAGCCTTGCAGCCGGCAGCCCGGCCGGAGATCGACGCCCGGCGGCAGCAGCGCGAGCAGCCAGCGGTCGAAGGCCCGCCGATCCATGTTGATATAGTATCGCTGGTAATAACGTTCGAGCTGCCGCGGGACATCGACGGCGCGGACGACGAACAACTGCGGCTCGACCAGCACGGACTTGGGCAGTCCCAGGCCGAATCGCGAGAGCATCCGCTGGGCATCGGGGGCCAGCAGCCCGCCGCAGCACTTTTGCCCGCCCGGCTCGCCGGCCGGGGTATCGGCCCGCCGCTCGACCAGCAACACCCGGTAGCGGTCGCCCAGCAGTCTTGCCAACGTGGCCCCCGCGGGTCCGCCGCCGACAATGGCGATGTCATACATGGCAAAGCGTTCCTCCCCGGGCGGCTCCAGCGGCAGGCAACATGCTGAGGAGGCTACCACCAGGTTGCGGATTCTGTCAACACCCGAGCCGCTGCCGGGGAGGGGCGAAATTGACAAGGCCCGCTCGTTCGACTAAGATCGCGGTTCCTGCGGGGCGCCAATCCCCTGTTTCGAGTGGATGTCCCGGGAAGCGTGCCGGGGTTTTGGTCCGCCGCAGCTCCGCCCGCCGGACGGCATTCGGCCTGAAGAGAAGGAGCCCGGTCATGTCCGCCGCCCCGCGAATCGTAATTTGCGAGAGCGATTGGGTGGCCTGCTGGCTGGACTTCTGCGGGCCGGTGGAGCTGGGCCGCCAAAGCGAGGGCGAGGAGGGGCCCTACTCGCAGACCGCGCTGGGCGATGGCACGCGCGTGGTCATCGGGCGGCGGGACGAGCGCGGCATCTCGCGGCGGCAATTGCGGCTGGAACTGCAAGCCGCGGATCGCGTGCTGGTGCAGAACCTCAGCACGGCCCAGGCCGTGGCCTTCGCCGACGGCAGCCAGGTGGGCCCGAACGCTTCCCGCGAGATGGCCATCCCGCTGGCGATCATTCTGGGCAACAGGGCCATCCGCGTGGAGGCGGCTGACGCGCCGGCACCCGTCGCGCATCGCTTGCACGAGGCCACGCTGGCGCCGGGAGCCAGCGCGGCGGGGCCGGGCATCTTCCCCGCGCTGGGGACCAAGGTCCCTCTGGAAGACAGCAAGACGCTGCTGGGTTGGCTGCGGTCCTCTATGAGCGTTTTTCAGAGCGCCGCCGGATCGCGGGACTTCTTCGACAAGGCGGCGCAGGCGGTGATCGACATTGTCGGGCTGGATTCCGGCCGCGTGCTGCTGCTGGAGGGCCAAGCGTGGGAGCTGCAGGCGATCCGCACGGCCGGCGAAGGCCAAACCGCCACTGCGGCCCCGCCCAGCCGGCGGATTCTCAACCTGCTGCGCGAGGAGCAGCGGACCTTGTGGGAACTGTCGCCGGCACTCCAGGGCGGCAGCGTGCTGGGGATGGGAGCGGTCGTGGCTGCGCCGATTCTCGACTGCCAGGGCCGGGTCATCGGGGCCGTTTACGGCGACCGCCGCCTCCCCGGGGGCCCGGCCGCGCCGCCGGCGATCAGCGAGCTGGAGGCCATGCTGGTGGAGTTGATTGCCTGCGGCGTGGCGGCGGGGCTGGCGCGGCTCGAGCAGGAGCAGGCGGCGCTGGCCGCCCGCGTGCGCTTCGAGCAGTTCTTCACCCCGCAGCTCGCGCGGCAGTTGACCGCGCATCCCGACTTGCTCGACGGCCGCGACAGCGAAGTGAGCGTGCTGTTCTGCGATATCCGCGGTTTCACCTGCTTTAGCGAGGCGCTCGGCCCGGCGCGGACGGTCGAGTGGCTGCGGGATGTGCTGGAGACGCTTTCGGCCTGTGTGCTCGCGCATGCCGGGGTGCTGGTGGACTACGTGGGCGATCAACTGATGGCCATGTGGGGAGCGCCGGACGAGCAGCCCGACCATGCCCGCCTGGCCTGCCTGGCCGCCCTGGACATGCTGGCGAAATTGCCCCTCTTGAACGAGCGCTGGCAGCCGCTGCTGCAGGCGCGGATGGGCGTGGGGATCGGCATCAACTCGGGAATCGCGCGGGTGGGCAACACCGGCTCGCGCTACAAGTTCAAGTACGGCCCGCTGGGAAACGCGGTCAACGTGGCCAGTCGCGTGGAGGGGGCGACCAAGTATCTGCGCACGCGGCTGCTGGTGACCGGCGCGACCCGCGCCGGCCTGGACGAGGGCTTCGCCGCCAGGCGGCTTTGCCAGGTCCGCGTGGTGAACATCGCGGGGCCCGTGGACCTTTACGAGCTGGCGCCGCCGGGCGACCCGCGCTGGCCGGACATCAAGCAGCGCTATGAGCAGGCCTTGCAGGCGTTTGAGCAACGGGAGTTCCGCCGCGCGGCACAGATCGCCGGCAACTTGCTGGAGGAGTACCCGGACGACGGGCCGGCGTTGCTCTTGCTTTCGCGCTCCGTCGGCTCCCTGGTGGAAGGCCCGGCGGCGCTGGCCCCCGTCTGGGAGCTGCCCGGCAAGTGAGCCGGGTTAAGGTGCCTTTCCCAGTTGGCGTTGTATGGCACCCAATGCAAACGCTTTCCGCAACGGAAACGAATTAGGAGAAGAACAATGCATGGTTTCCGGACTGTCCGCTGCCGGACGCTGTGGCTGGCGGCGGGGCTCGCGCTCGGGACGGCGGTTGCCGCGGCGGCGGAGCCCGAGCGGCCGGCTGCGGGCTCGTTTACTCCGGCCCAATATGAAGAGCACCTGCGGCTGCTCGGGGCGAAGATCCCCGCGAAAGGCTTCACGGTCGTCGTGTCGCCGCCGTTCGTGGTCATCGGCGACGAGCCGCCGGAAGTCGTGCGGCGGCGGGCGGAGAACACCGTCCACTGGGCCGTCGAAAAGCTCAAGGCGGCCTATTTCCGCAAGGACCCCACCGCCATCCTCGACATCTGGCTCTTCAAGGACAAAGAGAGCTACGAAGTGCACTGCAAGAGCATCTTCCACAAGGCGCCCGGCACGCCCTTCGGCTACTACTCGCATGAAGAGAAATCGCTGATTATGAACATCAGCACGGGGGGCGGCACGCTGGTCCACGAGATCGTACACCCTTTCGTGGCGGCCAACTTCCCCGGCTGCCCGCCCTGGCTCAACGAAGGGCTCGGCTCGCTCTACGAGCAGTGCGGCGAAGAGGACGGCCGCATCCACGGCTATACGAATTGGCGCCTGCCGGGCCTGCAAGAGGCGATCCGCCACGGGCGCGTTCCCCCGTTCGAGAAGCTCTGCGCGATGAGCGAGGCGGATTTCTACAACAAGGACCGCGGGACGAACTACGGCCAGTCGCGGTATCTTTGCTACTATCTCCAGGAGCAGGGCCTGCTGGTGAAGTTCTACCACCGTTTCCACGACAACGCCGCGAAAGACCCCACCGGCTACGCCACCCTCCAGGCCGTGCTGGGCCGCCGCGACATGGACGCCTTCCAGGCGGAGTGGGAAGCCTACGTGCTGAAGCTGCGGTTCCGGTAGATCGGGCTTTACGGCAGCGTTATCCCGAGGTTCTTCACCAGGAACGCCCATTCGTCGGTGATCTCGGCGATCCGTTTGCCGGTGGGCTTGCCCAGGCCGTGGCCGGCGCGGGTGGCGATGCGCACCAGCACCGGCTGGGGACATCCCTGGGCGGCCTGCAAGGCGGCGATGAACTTGAAGCTGTGGCCCGGCACCACGCGGTCGTCGGTGTCGGCCGTGGTCACGAGCGTAGCGGGATAGCACGTGCCCGGCCGGATGTTGTGGTAGGGGGAGTACGCCCGCAGGGCCCGGAACTCCCGCGGATCGTCGGAGGAGCCATAGTCGTCGACCCAGGTCCGGCCTTCGGTGAACTTCTGGAAGCGGAGCATATCCATCACGCCGACCGCGGGCAGGCAGGCCCCGAACAGGTCCGGCCGCTGGGTCATGGCGGCGCCCACCAGCAGGCCGCCGTTGCTGCCCCCCTGGATCGCCAGCCGCGCGGGCCGGGTGTAGCGGTTGGCGACGAGCCACTCGGCGGCGGCGAGAAAGTCGTCGAAGACGTTCTGCTTCTTGAGCTTGATGCCCGCCTTGTGCCAGACCTCGCCGTACTCGCCGCCGCCGCGGAGGTTGGGCTGTGCATAAACGCCGCCCATCTCCATCCACACCAGCCGGCCCACCGAGAAGCCCGGCAAGAGCGAGATGTTGAACCCGCCGTAGCCGTAGAGCAGCGTCGGGTTGGCCCCGTCCAGGCGGAGCCCTTTCTTATGGGCGATGAACATGGGCACCCGCGTGCCGTCTTTGCTGCGGTAGAAGACCTGCCGCACCTCGTAGTCGTCGGGGTTGAACTTCAACTCCGGCTGGCGGAACACGCGGCTTGCGCCGCTGGCCAGGTCGTAGTGGTAGACGGTGGCCGGACGGTTGAAGCTGGAAAAGGTGTAGAACGTCTCGCTGTCGGTCCGCTTTCCGTGGAAGCCGGCCACCGCGCCGATGCCCGGCAATTGCACCTCGCGCACGAAGCGGCCGCCCTGGGAGAAGATCCGCACCTGCGGCCGCACGTCGGCCAGGTAGGTGGCGATGAAGCGGTTGCCCACGAAGCCGGCCGCGACCAGGGTCTCGTCGGCCTGCGGCACGATCTCCTTGAATTGTGGTGCAGGCGTCTTGCCTGCATTTTTCGCAGCAGGCGGGAGGCCGGCGCCTCGGGCGGCAGGCGGGACGGCTGCACCCCAAGAGAGGTCGATGGCCACCAGCCGCCGCCGCGGGGCGTCCAGGTCGGTCTTGAAATACAGCACCGCCCCGTCGTTGCCGACGAAGTCGTATTCGTGCTCGAAATTGTCGATCAGCTCGATCGGTTTGGCTTGCGCCGCCGCCAGGTCGCGGATCGTCACCCGGCAGCGGTCGTCGGTGCCCAGGTGCGTGGCGATCACCAGCCAGCGGCCGTCCTCGCTCGCTTCGGCCTCATACTGCCAGTCAGGGTGCTCGGGGCGAAAATAGACCAGCTCGTCGGCCGCTTGCGGCGTGCCCACGCGATGGTAGAACACGCGGTTGTTGAAGTTCAGCGCCTGGAACTCGGCGCCCTTCTTCGGCTCCTCGTAACGGCTGTAGAAAAAGCCCTTGCCGTCTTTGCTCCATGAAGCCTGGGAGAATTTCGTCCAGCGGAGCTCGTCGGGCAGCGTCTTGCCGGAGGCGATCTCCAGCACGTGCCAGCGGGACCAGTCCGAGCCGGCCTCCGCGCGGCTGTAGGCCAAGTAGCGGCCGTCGTCGCTGAACCCCGCCCCTCCCAGGGCGATCGTGCCGTCCTTGGACCAGGTGTTGGGGTCCAGCAGGACCCGCGGCGCGGCGTCCAGGGCCTCCAGCACGTATAGCACGGCCTGGTTCTGCAGGCCGTCGTTCTTGAGGTAGTAATAGCGGCCGCCGGCCTTGAAAGCCGCCGAGTATTGGGCGAAGTTCCAACATTCCGTCAGCCGGCGGCGGATCTTTTCGCGCTGCGGGATCGCTTCCAGGTAGCCGAAAGTGAGCTTGTTCTGCGCGGCCACCCAATCGGCCACCTCCTGCGAGTTGCGGATATCCTGCTCCAGCCAGCGATAGGGATCGGGCACCTTCACGCCGAAGTAGGTGTCCACGTGGTCCACGCGGCGGGTCGGCGGATAGGCTATCTGCCCCGGGGCCGCGGCCGGCGTTTGGCCGTCCGCGGCCGCAATCCCAGCGGGGGCAATCATCGCCACGCAAGCAAGCACAATCGGGTATCGTCTCATCGCTCATCTCCAGCGGATTTTCCGGCGGCGGCAGCTCCCGCCCGCGGCCACAGCCGCGGGTGCCCGGCCGCAGCCTACTTCGTCACCGAAACATCATCGAGGACAAAAACGCTCGTGGCGGCGAACGTCAAACCGACATAGGAAATCTTCTCCTGCTGAACCGTGAAGTCAAAGGTGTACCGTTTCCACGCGGGAGTGAGCGGCGTTCTCCCGATGCCGGCCGTCCCCACGAACGGGTGCCCCCCCTCGGCATTTTTGCCGTACTGGAACAGCAGCAGGTCGACGCCTTCGCCCTTCGCCCAGAAATCAACGTGCAGCCTATCACCGGTGTTGGCTGCGAAGTAGCTGGTGATCCAGCCTTTTTCCACCTTGCACGCCTGTTTTCCCGAATGAACGTCGCCGGTCACCACGGTCAGGGTTCCGACGTAGGTTTCGTGGGGTTTCCAGCCGGCCGGCAGGAGCGGTGGGCTGTTTCCGGACAGCCATTTCCCCAGCGTTTTGACCTCCAGCGCCTGCTCGAACCCTCCGTTCTGCACCAGGGGCGGGTTGCTGCCGAAGACGATGGGCCGGAAACTCGCCGGCTGGTGGCACGATCCGTCGGCCGCCCAACTGCTTCCCTCCCCGCCGTCGGGCCGGCGGCTCCTGGCAACGTTCAACTTCCAGATTCCGCCGTCACGGATCTCGGCATTCAGCGAGGACGCCTTGATTTTCATCTCTAGGACCCAGCGGTCTGCCAAGGTCTTGCACGCGACTTCACAGTCGGCATTCCATTTTGCGTCAAAGGAACCGGGCGCGCACTTTGCGTCGTAAACCGCCCCTTTGGGATTGACGGCGAAATGGTAGTAGGTTCGCGCCGTGCCTTCCGGATCGATGAAGAACTCCAGGTCATCGTCCTTCCATACCGGTGCGTCGCGCTCGGTGCTCTGGACCGTCATCTTTTCCGGCGACGGTTCCAGCGCGACCACGCCCAAGTACAGGTAGTCCTTATCGTAGAGAAGTTTCACGAACGTCTGCGTGGCAGCCGGTTTCCGCGTGTCGCAGTTGATGAAGCTCGTGGTGCTGGGCGCTCCGTCCCAGTCCGCCTCCTGCAGGATGCCGTCAAGCACGATCGGTCCCTCCCGCCTCTTCACCTGCGTGGCCTCCACGCTCGTCATTTTTCCCCAGTCCACCAGCGCCTGCTGCCAGATCGCATGGAAATAGCGTTTTTCCCTGGCAACCCGATCCCGGCAGACAGCATCCCCGGCCGCGGCCCGCTGGGCATCCGACAGGTACTTCAGTAACTGCTGCTCGCGACCGGGTTGGACCAGGCACTTGCCGACATAGGGAGACGTGGTGCCATAGATGAAATGGCCGGGGGCCGTCTCCCACGTCCTGGCCAGCAGCTCGCGGTAGCACTGCATCGCTGCCGCGGCGGGCCCGTAATACTTCCGGTACATGTCTGCCTTGAGTTTCTCCGCATCGAGGGAAGGATCCCACAGCAGCTTGGCGACCAGGTAATAGGTGGGGAACTCGGCGATCCAGTTCTCCCTGATCTCCCAGCGGTCCCAGTTGGGTCCGAAAGAGCCGTCCGGCGGCGGGATCTCCGCTCTCCAGGCCTTGACGCCGATGCTCGACAAGTACTTGATATCGCGCGCGGCAATGTTCTCCAGCGGAAGGTATGCCGGCTGGCAGGAGAAGTATTCATGGACAAACGTATCGTTGCCGAAGGCCAGCCAGCCCTGCAACAGCCTGATCTTGTCGACGTTCGCCTGGCACGCCGGATCGTCGTAGGAGTGCTGGTAGCACCTGCCGTGCATCGCCACCATGATCAGCAGCCGGGGGTCGGGTTTCACGCCCTGCGGAGGAACCTGGAACTGCTGGTATCCCCAGCCGATCATCCGCTTGTCCGGACATTCCTGCAACACCTTTTCGGCTACGGCGTTGATGAACTTGTAGAAGCGGGTGGTCACGAGGCCCTGCTTCTGCTCTTGCGGGTCGTCGAGCGCCCGGCACCGCTCGCATTCGCACCAGCCGTTGCCGTCGTTGTTGCCCAGTGCAAAAAGACCGCAGGGACTGTAATACTCCGAATTCCCCGGCGGCACATCCCGAAGGCTGGAGATGATTCCCCTGGCGCAGAGATCGACGACAGCGGGGTTGGACGTGCAGACCTGCCGGACATCGCCCCCCTTTCTCCAATCGTAGCACTCCCGTTTTCCCTTGATGAGCGGGTAGTACTCCGGGTGAGCCTTGAAGTATTTCTCCGGCGGGACGAGCGCGTTGAGCGTATGACCGCCTCCGGTGAACGCGGCGCCCCGCTCCTCCAGCTCCTTGCGGTTCGTCCTCCAGGCAGGCGCATAACGGATTTGCATCTTGTTGCGCACCATCCAGTCCCAGGTGTCGCTGAATTTCCCGTTGAAGCCGGCACAGGTGTGATTCGTGCTGCGGACCGTAAACGCGGGATTGTGGATCGTCTCTGCCGGCCGGATTTCGATGGTCGGCATGCGCGGACAGTATTCCCCCTTCTCTCCGGGAAAGAACCAGCGTATGTCCAGGTTGTCCTCGAGGAACGTGTAGACTCCATAGAGCACGCCTATCGGTTTCTTCGCCGCAATGCACAGTCCCCTGGCATCGGCCCTGATAATGAACCCCTCGCCGGAAAGTGTCCGGATCGCCGGGAGCAATCCCGCGGTTCCCAGGGCGGGATTGCTGTCCGGCGTTCCGAGGACAATCGGCAGGCCCTGCACAACCTTGTCGACGGCTCCGACTTGAGGGATACCTGCCGCGGAGACCTTCCTGAAATAGGTCCGCAATTCATCCGCCGCGTGCCGTTCCACGACATTTGCGTTCGCAGCGAGAACGACGGTGCATTGAGGCGTGCCGTCTTTCACCAGGGTAATCAGCTCATCGCCGGCCGCATATCCCGACGGCGCCGGAAGAACCACCAAGCCCAGCAAGCAGAAAGCGCTGCGCACCATCGTCTGCTGCGACATGATTTCCTCCCGTGACCGGCTTGGGACCGGCGAATCAAGAACTGGGGGACTGTCCCAGTTTTCGTTCGACGAAAATGGGACTGTCCCCTTGCGACATGCGACCGTTGTTTTCTCGCCGGTCCCTAGGGTGCGATCTTGCTGAACTGCACGTCGTCCACCCAGAGGGTGCCTGTACCGCTGGTCTCGATCCAGACGCATACCAGGTCGACGGTGGGGAACGGGATCGCATAAGTCAACTTCTGCCACGGTCCGGGTTTCGGCAGCGTGAAGCCGCTCCACTGCCTGTCCTGATTTCCAAAGCCCCCCCTGCCTTCTATCCCGAGGCGTATTCCGGGACCTTTCCACTCTCTGTCGGTTCTCACCCAGGCGGTCAACTCCGCCTTCTTTGCCGCCGCGGACATGCTGTTGTAACCGATATACGTGTGGAGGCTCTCGCTGTCGGTCATTCGCATGGAGAACGCATCATGGCGGCCCACGGTCTTGTCCCATTTTCCGCCGCCCATCCAGACCAGCCGGCCCGCCGTCTCTTCGACATTCCCGCCTTTCGCAAAATCGTTGACGCCCGACACGTAGTACGGGCGCTGGATTTGCGGATCGAGGACGGGGAGCAGCTTCGCTTGTGCCGCCAGCTTCTCCGCCGCGGCCGGAGAGTACCCCAGCGTCCTGAATCTCATGCGATAGATGTCGCCGGCCTTGAAGCTCCGGCCGGCCTGGCCGTCCTTCAGGGGAGTGAAGCCCCAGTGCATGTCCCAATACGACACGCAGTGGTTCAGCAGCGGTTCATAGTTCTCGCCCAGCGATACGATTTCCATGGCGGGACAAGCCACCTTTTCCGGATACAGGATGAAATAGCCGTCTTTCGCCAGATCTCCGAAGGTGAACTCGTCTCCCCCCGTCTTGAGGAACGTTCCGTAGAAATGATGGATCGGCCAGCGATAGGGTGCCCCGTCCGCCCCCTTCACCAGCGCCATCCTGTACGGAGACGAGGCCGTGTACAGATCGTCATGCGAGACCTTCAGCGAATCTTCGCTGGTGCGCATGGAGTTGTACGTGAAGATGTCGTAGTAGAAAATCCCCTGGTGCTTGCCGATCTGCTTGATTCCCCATGCGTCGTTCTTGCGGATGACAAGCGTCTTGTCGAAATCGTATACGTAGCTGTCTTTCGCGGGATCGTAGCGCAGGACCATGAGCGTTGTGCCTTCGGCATTCTCGGTTGCCTGGTCGGTCACGCGGCATTCGACCGTATCTCCCGCGAGGCGAACGCTGTGGAGCGTGCTGTTGCGGTCGTCGTGGGTCAGGATGAAGGGCCACGCTGCCTGCGCCCGGTAGCCGGGTTTGAACTTCACGTCCTGGCACCAGGCGCTGTTTGCCGGGACCAACCGCATGACCGGCTCATCGCCGTCGAACACAACGGTTTCCTCGTGCCAGGTCTGCACCCTCAAGTCGGGTCGCTTCTTCGCAGGCATCGCGACCGGCCCGCCGGCCGTCCCGGACTCCAATCCGCTCAACCGCACCTGCGCTCCGTCGGTGACGCCGAATCCCCAGCGGCCGCTCTCCAGCGGCAGGACCTTGTCCTGGTAGGTCAGCACCGGCTTGTCGTTGATCTCCAGTTGCAGCCGGCTGCCCGCAATCTTCACCGTGAACGCGTAATCCTCTCCCGTCTTGATTCCCGCACCCTGCCTTACCGCCGCGAAGAAGCCGGTCGGCATGGGCGGCGCAGCCGGGTCCGTCCCCGGCTCGCCTTCCTTCCACAGGGCCACCTCGTTCCATTTCGTGCTGAACTGGATGCGGTAGAATGTCCTGCTGTTCTGCCGTCGCAACACGATCCCGAAGTCGTAGCCGGGCTGGTCGACGACGTAGTGGTACTGCATGGGAAAATAGGATCCGTACCAGAAGGAATACGGCTTGCCGGACCGCAGGATATTGAATGTTCCCCTAATCTGGAGGTCCCGCGTTGTGCTCGGGAATGTCACGTAGCCCCAGGAATTGCTCATGGTTCCCGCAGAACCCCTGGGGTTCGTCTGGGTCCCCTGCAATTGCCAGGCCCGCTCGGACGGCGAGGCAACAGCAACCCCCGTGACGGTTGCCTTGCCCACGTCGGCCGGCAGCAAGTCGGCGCTCGACGCCGCGCCGTTCACCCCGGCAAGGAGTATCACGGCCATGATCCAGGCAGTTCTTTTCATCTGCATGGCATTCTCCGGCAAGACAGTCATCGGTCGTCAGCGTTAATCCGGTTTGTTCCTGCCACGGCCAGCGCCCGCCATTGTATCTGCTTCCCAGCGTTGGGGCGCGATCTCCGACCACGCCCGTTACTCACTTCGACGCTAATCCTTAACTCTCGCATGGCCCCCATGGCCCACTACGGCGCCAGGCTGCTGTTGACCCACCGGCCATGAACGGGTAAGGTGCCACACCCTTCCACGCGCCGGCAGCGGCAGTCCGGGGGGGCCGTTGCCACAATCCTGGGGAGCACCGAGCATGACTTCCGCCGCGAATGGTCAAAATGGACAAGATGGACCGATTCATAGCGTCCCCCTGCTGGATCTGGCCCGCCAGCACACCGGCCTGAAGGAGCAGATCCTCGCCGCGATCGGCCACGTCTGCGACACGGGCGGGTTCGTCCTGGGTGCCGAGGTCGTCGAGCTCGAAAAGAACCTGGCCGAGTACTGTCAGGCCAAACACGCCGTGGGCTGCGCCTCCGGCAGCGACGCCCTCCTGTTGGCCCTCATGGCCCTGGGGATCGGGCCGGGGGACGAGGTGATCCTGCCGAGCTTCACGTTCTTCGCCACCGCCAGCGCGGTGACGCGGTTGGGGGCCCGGCCCGTCTTCGCCGACATCGAGCCCGGGACCTTCAACATCGATCCACAGGCCGTGGAGCGGCTGATCACTCCCGCCACGAAGGCCATCTTGCCGGTCCACCTGTTTGGGCAGACGGCCGACATGGGGGCCATCGGGCGGATTGCGGCGACCGCGGGCGTGGCGGTCGTGGAGGACGCGGCCCAGGCCATCGGAGCGGAATTCCGCCGCGACCCCGCGGGGCGGGGTGCCCGGGCGGGCTCGATGGGACAGGTCGGCTGCTTCAGCTTCTACCCCACCAAGAACCTCGGCGGCGCCGGCGACGGCGGCATGCTCACCACGCAGTCGGACGAATTGGCCGATCGCCTGCGGTTGCTGCGGGGCCACGGCATGCGGCCCCGCTACTTCCATGCCACCATCGGCATCAACAGCCGGCTGGATTCCTTCCAGGCCGCCGTGCTGGGCGTCAAACTCCCGCACCTGGACCGCTGGACCGCCATGCGGCAGGCCAACGCCCAACGGTACTCGGCCATGTTGGCCGAGGCCGGGCTGGATCGCGTGCTGGGGCTGCCCGAGGCCCGGCCCGAGCGGCGGCACGTCTGGAACCAGTACGTCGTCCGCATTCCCGACGGGCTCCGCGACCCGCTCCGCCAGCGGCTGACGGAGGCGCACATCGGCACGGAGATCTACTATCCGCTGGGACTGCACCAGCAGGAGTGTTTTCGCTCGTTGGGCTACGCGGAAGGCGCTTTGCCCGAGACCGAGCGCGCCGCCCGCGAGGTCCTGGCCCTGCCGATCTTCCCCGAGCTGACGGCCGCGGAGCAACGGGTGGTGGTGGATTGCATGGCGGCATTCTTTGCCGCAGCCGCCAGCGGACACCCGGCTGCGGGCCACGGTCTGCGCGGGCCGAAGTTTCTCGCCCACGTGGCCACCCGGCAGAAGACCGCCCGCGGCGATTGAAACGCCCCGTTGAGACCCCAGGCGCGACGGCGCCGGCAGGGGGTATCTAGGAGAACACGGGCCTTCTCCTGGCCGGCAATCCGCGCGGTACACCCATCCCCCTGACTTTCGCGGTGGCGGTGGGCTGGGTATGATTTGTGCTGCGGGCGTCCCGCCTGCCCGGCAGATGCAGGCGAGACGCCGGCACCACAAGAGGAGAAGGACATGCGAAGCACCATCCTCACGACCGCGGCCGTTGCCGCGCTCGCCCTGGCTACTTCCGCCGCCGAGATCCACGTCGCCCCCAACGGCAACGACTCCAACCCCGGAACGCGGGCCGCGGCGCTGCGGACCATTCAGCGGGCGGCCGAGCTGGCCCAACCGGGCGACATGATTACCGTACACGAGGGCGTGTACCGCGAGCGGGTCAACCCGCCGCGCGGAGGCGAGAGCGATGCGAAGCGCATCGTCTACCAGGCGGCCCCGGGCGAGAAAGTCGAGATCAAGGGGTCGGAAGTGGTCAAGGGCTGGGCGCAGGTCCAGGCGGGCGTCTGGAAACTGGTGCTGCCCAACTCGTTCTTCGGTCGCTTCAATCCCTACAGCGACCGCCTGCACGGCGATTGGTTCGACCCGCGCGGCCGCGAGCATCACACCGGCGCCGTCTATCTCAACGGCGAGTGGCTCGCCGAGGCAGCCAAACTAGACGATGTGTTGAAGCCGGCCGGTACCACGCCCCTCTGGTTCGGCCAGGTGGACGCTGAGCACACCACTATCTGGGCACAATTCACGGGAGTCGATCCCAACGAGCAACTCGTCGAGATCAACGTCCGCCGCACGGTCTTCTATCCGGACAAGCCCGGCCGGAATTACATCACGGTGCGGGGCTTCATCCTGCGCCACGCGGCCACGCCCTGGGCGCCGCCCACCGCCGAGCAGGTCGGTTTGATCGGCACCCACTGGAGCAAAGGCTGGATCATCGAAAACAACGTCGTTAGCCACTCGATCTGTGCCGGCATTGCGCTGGGCAAATACGGCGACCAGTGGGACAACACGTCGGCCAATAGCGCGGAGGGCTACGTCAAGACCATCCAGCGGGCCCTGGGGAACGGCTGGAGCCGGGAGACGGTCGGCGGCCACGTCGTCCGCAACAACACCGTCTCGCATTGCGAGCAGGCGGGGATCGTCGGCAGCCTGGGACCCGTCTTCAGCGTGGTCACCGGCAACACCATTCATGACATCCACGTGCGGCAGTTGTTCTCGGGCGCGGAGATGGCCGGCATCAAGTTCCACGCCGCGATCGACGTCGAGATCAGCCACAACCACATCTACCGCACGTGCCGCGGCCTGTGGCTGGACTGGATGGCGCAGGGCACGCGGGTCTCCGCCAATCTGTTCCACCAGAACCAGGACCAGGACCTGTTCGTGGAGGTCGATCACGGCCCGTTCCTCGTGGACAACAACCTCTTCCTTTCCCCCACCACATTGTTGGATGTATCCGAGGGCGGCGCCTATGCACACAACCTCATCGCCGGGCGGATCGTCAGCGGGCCCGAGCTGCACCGCGCAACCCCGTTTCACAAGCCGCACTCCACGGAGGTGGCCGGGCTGCGGAACATCGTGGGCGGCGACGACCGCTTCTACAACAACATCTTTGTGGGGTACAACGGACTGGCCGCATACGACGCCGCCCGCCTGCCCGGCCGGATGGACGGCAACGTGTTCCTCAAAGGGGCCAAGCCGTGCCGGCTCGAGAAAGACCCGGCGGTGCAATCGCAGCTCGATCCGGCGGTGCGACTCGTGCCGAAGGCCGGCGGCTACTGGCTGGAAATGATGGTCGACAAGAGCTGGGCCCGCGAACCGCCGCGAAAAATCGTGACCGGCGAGCGGCTGGGCAAGGCGGCCACCCCCAATCTTCCCTACGAGCAGCCCGACGGCACGCCACTGCGGCTGAGCCAAGACTACTTCGGCAAGCCGCGGGACGAGGCGAATCCCGCCGCCGGGCCGTTTGAGAATCCCGGTACCGGCCCGCTGGCGCTAAAAGTATGGTAGGCCGCACTGCCCACCACAGTGTGCCACTGCTTGGAACAAGCGGTGCATGGGTAGACCTCGTTGCGACGCTCTGCGTCGTAACGCACTGAGCGGACGCTCCCGCGTCCCCGTAACCGCAGCCGGCCTGCAAAGGTTGAAGGCTCCCGAAGGTATAAGAACTTCCAACCCGTTTTGGACACCCCTTGGTGCCTACCATGGCCCGTTGCGGAAAGATAAGCAGCGTCTTACATGATTTCCTCGGCACGTACACAAGCCGGTACTCCGACCTCGACGGTTACTGGCTGTTCGGCATGCTGGTTGACCAACCGGACGCGCTCGGTATTGACCTGTTGCACGCGGAAGGCAGAAGCGTCGGAGCCACACCAGTCGCTTTCGCCACACGACTGGCAGCCGAGAAGTTTACAGAGCAGATCGAAAAAGCGGGCCTCTCCATCTCGCGTCTTCGGGACGCTCGGCTAAGCATTGTGAAGTCGCCGGTCGTAACGCTCGGGCTGGTGAACGGCCATGTGCGTCCCGGCCATGACGTTCGATTCGCAGCGAAGGCGATTTCACAGCTTGGCAAGACTTACGAACGGGCTACGTCAGTATTCGTCGCTCCACACGATCCCCGTGTGGAACAGCGGAGCACCCGAGGCACGTAGCCGGCTCTATGCCCCCCGGGGCCGGCGAAACCTCACTTGCCCCTCGGTTACCACGACGAAGCGGTCGACAAGTCGAGCGGCATAGCCGTCCACGAGTCTCTTGAGCACATCGATCTTGGACGGAGCGCGTTCATTCTGCAAGCGGAGGAACACGACTCCGCGATGAGGCCGATTTTCGCGATACACCTTCTCGCCGGAATCCTTGTCGTTTGTGATCAAGACCCAGTTCCCGGAGTACGCCTTAGTCCTCTTTTTCCCACGCCTAGTCTGGCCGCACGTTGCCGCCGGGCAACATCGCCGCGGAGCGGCCGGGGCCAGGATGGCCGGACCGTCTCGCAAGTCCCCTTGTCTTCGAGACTTGCAACATGCCCGCGTAAGCCCGGACATCGCCCCCGACTTGGCATCCCGTTTGCTCTCTCGTCGCTCGGTTCTCCTTCGGCCCGGGAGAGCCTTGGTCCCCTCAGGCTCTCCCGGGCGGCTTGTCTCATCAGCAAACCCATGCACGCTCGTCAACTTGTCGAATTGGCCGGCGTTTTGTCGGCCGAGGGCCCGGTGCTGGTCCGCAGCAAGCAGCGGTTGTCGGCCAGCGGTCTGGAGCAGTACTGGATCACGTCGAAGTGCCGGCTGGACCGCTGGTCGCGGAGCCTGCGGAGTTTCGCCGCGGAGGCCCAGCCCAAGGACCCCGCCGCCCGCCGCGCCCAGTGGCCCCACGTCCGCAGCGTGCTGGAAGAAATTCTCACCGGCGAGGTGCTCACGCGGGTGTGGACGGCCCTGGCGTGCCTGTGCGACCGCAGGCACGGCGGCCAAGATGCCGAGGTGGTGGCCCGCAGCGTCTTGATCGGACATCTGGAGGCCCGCCACCGCGTGTTGATGCTCCTAGTCAGCGGGCCGGGGATCGAGGTGGACGCGGCGGTCAAGCTCAACCATCTACTGCACCGCGTCGAGCGCTGGACGGACCTGCTGCTCGGATATCTCGGGGGCTTGGGAGAGGTGAGCGATCTGGCCATTGACCCCAACCGCGCCCGCGACTTCGCCCAAGACCTGGAGGCGCGGAACCGGGTTCTGGGACCGCAGGCCTGGTTGCTCGCGCTGGCGTCGTTGCGGATGGCCTTTCGCGAGGGTCTGGCCCCCATCAGCCCCAACGAGGACCTCAACCAGGGCATCGGTTCCGCCATCTTGGCCTGCCTGCCCTGCGATCTGTTCGACGCGACCGGCCAGTTCCAGTCGCTGTGGCTGCTGCGGCTCTACAATCTCACCAACGACGTTGAGGGGATGATCGAGAACCTGCTGGGCCCGCCGCCGGCAATCGAGGGGCAGCGGGGGCCCGCCGCCCGGCGGATCGAACGTTTCCGCCGCTTCGAGCAGCCGTAGGTTGGCGGCGCGGCGGGCGGGCCCGACATGCCCACGCAAGCGTGGGCCTGGCACCCGGCATGGCGCCCGCTAGACCAATCCCTAATCCCCAAGCCCTCTTTCCTGGGCCACCGCGTGGCAGCGGACCCAGTGGCCGGATAAGTCCAACGCCGCGGGCGACTGGCGGCGGCAAACCTCCATGGCCAGTGGGCAGCGCGGATGGAAACGGCAGCCCGGCGGCGGATGCAGCGGACTGGGAACGTCCCCCTCCAGCACGATCCGCTTCCGCCCGGGTACCCGCTTGCGGGTGGTCGGGTCCAAGAGCGGAATCGACGCCATCAACACCTTCGTGTATGGGTGCAGCGGGCGGGCATATAGTTCCGCGCTGGGGGCCATCTCCACCAGCTCGCCCAAGTACATCACCGCCACGCGGTCGGAGACATACTCCACCACCGACAAGTCGTGCGAGATGAACAGATAGGCCAGCGAGAACTTCTCGCGCAACTCGACCAGCAGGTTGATGATCTGCGACTGGATCGACACGTCCAGGGCCGACAGCGGCTCGTCCAGCACCATGAACCGCGGCCGCAGCACCAGCGCCCGTGCAACGCCGATCCGCTGCCGCTGGCCGCCGGAGAATTCGTGCGGATAGCGGTCGCGGCAGCCCGGCTCCAGGCCGACCTGGTGGAGGACTTCGTCCACGCGGGCCCGCCGCTCGCGGCGGCCGCCCAGCCGGTGGATGATCAGCCCTTCCTCGATGATCGAGCGGACGGTCATGCGGGGATTCAATGAGCCGAAGGGATCCTGGAAGACGATCTGCATGTCGCGGCGGAGGCGGCGGAGCTGCCGGCCGCGGCAAGCGGCCACGTCGCGGCCTGCCAGCTCGATGCGTCCGGCGGTGGGCTCCAGCAGGCGGAGGATGGTCCGCCCGGCGGTCGTCTTTCCGCAGCCCGACTCGCCCACCAGCCCGAGCGTCTCGCCCTCGCGGATGGTGAAGCTCAACCCATCCACGGCCTTGACGTAGCCGGCCACGCGCCCCAGCAGCCCGCGGCGGACGGGGAAGTATTTCTTCAGGTCGACAACGGACAGCAGGATGTCACTCAAACGTTAGTTCTCCGGCGAAATGGCAGCGGACCCAATGGCCGGGCTGAATCTGCCACAGCGCGGGCTCCTCGGCCTCGCACCGGGGCTGGCGAAAAGGACAGCGGGGATGGAACTTGCAACCGGCGGGCAGCCGCAGCGGGCTGGGTACCATGCCGCGAATCGTGTCGAGCCGGCCGCCTTTGCTCCGGCCGGGCCCGGGCCGCGACTTGAACAATAGGTGCGTGTACGGGTGCAGCGGTCCGGCCAAGAGCGGCCCCACCGCCGCGTGCTCGACCACTTTCGCGGCGTACATCACCGCCACCTCGTCGGCCATCTCGGCCACCACGCCCAGGTCGTGAGTGATGAACAGGATCGACATGCCGCTTTCGGCCTGGAGCTGCCGCAAGAGATCGAGGATCTGGGCCTGGATGGTCACGTCCAGGGCGGTGGTGGGCTCGTCGGCCACGAGCAACTTGGGGTGGGAGGAAAGGGCCATCGCGATCATCGCCCGCTGCCGCATGCCGCCGGAGAACTGGTGGGGGTAATCGCGGGCACGGAGTGCGGGCTCGGGGATCTTGACCGTGCGGAGCATCTCGACCGCCCGCCGCCGCGCCTCGGCCCGGCCGACACCCTGGTGGATACGGACCGCCTCGGCGATCTGCGATCCGACCGTGAAGACCGGGTTGAGCGAGGTCATGGGCTCCTGGAAGATCATGGCGACGGAGCCGCCGCGGATCTTGCGCATCTCGGGCTCCGCCAAGTCGGTGAGCACCAGCGGCCGGCCGTTTCCCTGCAGGACGACGCGGCCGGCGGCGATGCGGCCCGGCGGCGCGACCAGCCGGATGATCGACAGGGCGGTGACCGACTTGCCGCAGCCCGACTCGCCCACCAGGCCCAGGGTCTTGCCTCGCGGCACGGCCAGCGAGACGTCGTCCACTGCCCGCACCACGCCCTCGTCGGTATCGAAGTACGTACACAGGCGGTCGATGATCAGGAGGGGTTCGGGCATCGAAGGATGGAGGATAAGGGATGGAGGATGAAATCAGCCGGCGGCTAACAGCCGCCGGAAGTTGGCAGAGTGTTACCTTCGCAGTCTCGGGTCCATGGCGTCGCGCAGCCCGCTGCCCACGAGGTTGAACAGGGTAATGGTCAGGAAAATGGCCAACGAGGGGACGATGATCAGCCACCAGTAGGCGTAATTGTCTTTGCCCAGCTCCAGGAGCGCGCCCCAGCTCGGCGCCGGGGGCGGCACGCCGAAGCCCAGCAGGCTCAAGCCCGCCTCGGTGGTGATGGCGTCGGCCACGCCGAAGGGCGCGGCCACCAAGGCCGGCGAGAGGGCGTTGGCCAGGATGTGGCGGAAGATGATGCGGCGGTGCGTGGCTCCCAGGGCCCGCGCCGCCGTGACGTAGTCCATCGACCGCTGCTTGAGCACCTCGCCGCGGATCAGCCGCGCGATGGACGACCAGCCGGTCAGCCCGATCACCAGCATGATGATGTAAATGCTCTGGCCCAGGAGTGCCACGAGCGTCAGGATCAGGAAGAACGAGGGGAAGAGCATGACCACTTCCAGCACGCGGCAGATGGCGATGTCGATCTTCCCGCCGAAGTAGCCGGCCGTGGCCCCCAGCACGATGCCGATGGCCAGGTAGATCCCCACGGCGACAAAGCCCACGGTCAGGGAGATGCGCGTGCCGTAGATCATGCGGGCCAGGACGTCGCGGCCGCCGTCGTCGGTGCCCAGCAGGTGCGCGGCGGCGTCGGTGGCCTTGGCCCACGTCTCCGGGTCGGCCTTGCGGTAGCCCGGCGGTTGAAACCGTGATGGGAGGTCCTGTTCGGCGGGGCCGAAGGGAATCGGCGCGTACAGGCCGTGGCAGGAAGCGGGGTCGTTGTGCTCCTCCTCGGCGAAGCTGCGCGAGTAGTAGGCGTTGTCGGGTCGCAGTTGCTGGGGCAGTAGAGAGAAGGCGGCGACCAACGCCAGGATGGCCAGGCCATAGAGGCCGGCGGCCAGGAGCACGCGCTGCCGTCCCGACCATCCTGCGGACGCCGCCCGGCCGGCCCGTCTCAGCAGCACGTTGCCCACGGCCGCCACGGCTGCCCAGGGCAACAGGGCCACCAGGGCCATGTTGAACACGAAGTCCACCGGCTGCTCGGGGTTCCACAGCGCGCGGAACCAGGGATACAGCGTCTCGCCGTGATCGAAGAACAGCAGCGGCTGATCCGAGGCCAACAGGGGCGCCAGCACGGCTACCAGGAACAAGGGTCCCAGCAGCCACAAGGCAATCCGCGCAGGGCCGTTCTTTCTGAACTGCCGCCAGACGATGTCCAGGTAGGCCTCGCCGGAGATCATGTCGCCTGCCCCTCCGCCGCGAAGCTGATCCGCGGATCCACCAGCACGTACAACAAGTCGCTCAGCAGGATGCTCAGCATCACCAGGATGGCGTCGAAATAGACCATCGCCATGACGGTGGGGATGTCTTTCAGCAGGATCGATTCCCAGCTCAGCATGCCCATCCCCGGGATGCCGAACAGATACTCGATGAGCACGCTGCCGCCGAGCATGGCGGGCAGGAAGCTGGCAAACAGGGTGACGATGGGGATCAGGGCGTTACGGAAGGCGTGCTTGAGGATCACCGTCCGCTCCGGCAAGCCCTTGGCCCGCGCCGTGCGAATGTAGTCCTGCCCCAGCACGTCGAGCATGCTGCTGCGGGAGTACATGGCGATGCCGGCCAGGCTGAACAGCGAGAGGCAGACCACCGGCAGGACGAGGTGCTGGAAGTAGTCCAACAGGTAGGCCGCCCAGCCCAGGTGCGCGGCCCCTTCCGAGTGCAGCCCGAGCTCGGGGAACCAGCGGAAATAGTCGCCGTAGCAGAAAAACACCAGGAAGAGGATGCCGGCGACGAACGGCGGGATGGAGTAGAGCAGGAACAACCCGAACGAGACGGCCCGGTCGGCCCAGCGGCCGCGGTGCACCGCGCAGAAGATCCCCAGCGGCACGGCCACCAGGTAGATCAGCGCCTCGGCGAGGATCATGATCGGGGCGGTCACCAAGAGCGCCCGCCAGATCTTCTCCAGCACCGGCTCGCGCGTCTTGACGGCCGAGCGGCCGAATTGGAAAGTGGCCAACCGGGCGAGCATGTGGGCGTACTGCGTGTCGGCCACGATCGCCCACAGCTTCCGCGCCAAGCCCGGCTGGAACTGCTCGCGCCGGGCATCGTGCCAGGCCAGCCAATTCTCGGCGACCGTTTGCACGAGCTTGGCGCGGGCCTCGCGCGGCACGTCGGTCACCAGCGGCGTGCCGGCCAATTGCCGCAGCCCCAGGGCCGCCACGACCTTCTCGCGCAGACTCGACTCGCCCAAGAGCTTCTCGGCAAAGAAGCGGGCGTCGCGGGAATCGAAATCGCGGACGCCTTCCAACAGCTTTGCCCGCGAGGGCTCCGCCGCCAGGGCCTCGAATCGCTCGGACAGGGCGGCCCGGCGGGCGGGATCCAGCGGCGGGAACTTTCCCCCGGACCGCTCCCACCACGTTCGCCACGTCGTCACGATCGCCGGCGTCTCGGACTCGCCCGGATGCCGCGAATACGTGTAGACGAACGGCTCGGGCACCATGCGGTCCAGCGCGCGGATCGCGCCGATCTGCTCCCGCAGGTCCGCCTGCGGCGACGCGAGGATTGCCGCGGCCGCCGGCGCCCCGTACAGGCCCGTGTCCTCGCAAAAGACCTGCACGTAGCTCTGGACGGCCTGGGCCAGCGCCGCGTGCTGTTGGGGATCGGCCAGCCGTTGGGCGAACTGCGGCACGCGCAGTTGCTCCAGGAATCGCCTTTGCGCGGCAACTGCGCGGTCCTCGCCTGCGGCCATCCCGGACACCTCCTGGGCGATCTCCTCCTCGCTCATAGCCATGTAATGCGCGGCGCTGCGGACCGGCACGGCGTAATCGCGGAAGCCGTTGAAGTTCAGCACCAGCGGCCTGTCCAGGCGGAGGTCGCGCTTCTGGATCAGGTACGCCTCGCGGGTCTGGCTGGTCTGGCCGCTCACGCCCGTGCGGCCCGCCTTGAGCAGCAGCGGGTCCCCCGGCGCGAGTTGCATGATCAAGAACGACACGATCGTCACGCCCCACAGCGTGGGGATCATCAGCAGCAAGCGGCGGAGGATGTAAGTCCACACGGCAGGGATTCAGGGATTCGAGATTCGAGATAGCCGCTTGCGGCTTCGCAGACCCCGCTATTCTCCCAGGATTCGCGCGCGGCGGCTATACCACTCGCTGCTGTCATAACACGGGCGGATCTTGTAGAACTTGAGGTTCTCCAGTCGCGCGTCGTAGGCGGCCGTCTCCTGGTCGGCGAAAAGGAACGTGCACGGTTGATCCTCGTAAATCACGCGATGGATGCGGTGATAGAGTTCGATCTGTTGCTTCTCGTCCAGCGTGACCCGGAGCTGGTCGATCAGCCGGTCTAGCCGGGGATTATGGTAGCCGCCCGCGTTGGAACTGTCGGGCACTTCGGCCTGGCTGCCATGGAAGACCTGGTAGGGGTCGTCCTTCCATGCGAGGGCCCAGCCGAGCATGGCGGCGTCGAAGTCCTTCTTGTTGAGCTTGGGCAGCAGCAGCGCCCACTGGACCGGCGCGACATTCACCTCGACGCCGATCTTGCGGCAGTTCTCCTTGACGATCTCGGCGACGGTCTTGGAGGCCGGGGAACCGGAGCGGATCAGGAGCTCGAATCTCGCCGGGACCTCCACGCCCCGGACTTGCTTGCGGCGGATGCCGCCGGGGCCCTCGGCCCAGCCGGCTTCGTCCAGGAGCCGCCGGGCCGCGTCGAGATCGTAAGGGATGGGGCGGATCGAAGCGTCGCACGTGGGGCTGCCGGGCAGGAAGGGCCCGGAAAGCGGCTTGGCCATGCCCATCATCACGTAGTCGATGATCTGCCGCACGGGGATGGCGTAGCTCATGGCCAGGCGGACCCGCCGGTCGGCAAACAGATCGCGCTTCAGGTTGTAGCCGATATAGCGATACTGGGGATAGTCGTAAGCGACGAGCTGCACCTGGCCGGAGAGCACTGTCGGGCGGCGATAGCTCTGCAAGAACTGGTCTTTCTGCGCGATCCCCGCGAAGTCCAGGTCGTTTTGCAGGACTTCCTGGGTCATGGTGTTGGGGTTGGGGATGCAGCGGAAGACGATCCGGTTGAAGTAATAGGGCCGGCCCCAGTAGTCGGGGTTCCGCTCCAGCACCAGCCGCTCGTTGCGGCGCCACTCGACGAACTTCATCGGCCCCGTGCCGCACATCACTCGGCTGGCCCAGTGGCTGTTGAACCCGTCGGCGAATTCCTTCGACGAGTAGTCGGTCGAGATCGGCTCGCCGCTCTCGTCGACCGAGAAGACGTGCTCGGGAATGATGAAAAAACCGGCCAGCGTGAAGTCCTTGGCCAGGAAGTAGGGCTTCGTCCAGCGGATCTTGACCGTGTAGCGGTCGATCACCGCCAGGTGCACCTTGGCATGGTCGGGGGCCTCCGGGTCCTCGAAGTAGTTGCGCAGCGAGGCCGCCTCGACGTGCGGGTTCATCACGCACTCCAGCGAGAACTGCACGTCGCGGCTGGTCATCTCCCGCGAACGCAGCAGCTCGCCGCTGGGCAACTGCACCGGGTGCCAGCGCACGCCCTTGCGGAGGTGAATCGTGAACTCCAGCCGCTCCTGGTCGAACTGCCAGCTCTCGGCCAGCGCCGGCAGCAGCGTGTCCGGATCGCGAAGGCTCGACGTGGCCAGCATCTCGTAGACCGTCCGCTGGAAATCCTCGCTGGCCGTGTCCGTGGCAGTGACGGGGTTGATCGTGTCGGGATCGTCCGGGTAGGCGAGGATGAGCGTGTCGTCCTCGGCGGGGCGGACGCTGCCGGCGGTCAAATCGCGGCGGACGCTCTGGCCGTCGTCGCCTGCGACGGGCACGGGCACCGCCACCGAGCCTCCCGACCAAGCTTCGCTCGGTGCCCGCGTCGCGGGGTCAACGGAGTCGCCGGCCGTGCAGCCCGCCAACGCGGCCGCCCAGAGCAGTGCCAGCAAGCGAACCGATGTGCCGAGCGACATGCGCGAACGGTTCATTCTCCCCGCCGGCGGCGCTGGTATTCGTGGCTGGCATCCTCCAGGATGCGGCGTTCCTTGCGGGTCAGGTGGCTCTCCCCCTCGCGATGGATCTTCTCCAGGATGCGGTCGACTTCTTCCTCGGGGACGGTCTCCGGCTCCTCGGGCGCGTGGACCCGCAACCGCGGGCGGCGGCCCCAGAGGGCGCCCCGCCGCAGCCAACCGAAGCGGCCTTGCAGCAGCCGGCCGAAGTTCCACTGCTGCTGGTAGTAGACGAAGGCCAGCGCGGCCCCGGCCAGGTGTACCGAGTAGGCAATCGGGCCCGCGTTGTGCGTCCAGCCCGTCGCCCCCAGAACGTCGGCCACCACCACGAGGATGCCGACGGCCCAGGCGGGCATGGGCAGCACGAACATGAAGAGCAGCATCCGCCGGGGAAAGCACAGCGCGTAAAGCACCACCACCCCGGTCACGGCCCCCGACGCCCCCAAGAGCGTCGGCAACTCCGGGTCGACGTTGCGGTCGAAATAGTTCACGGTGCTCCAGACCACCGACCCGAAAACCAACAACACCAGGTAGATCCGCACGAACTCCCGCGTGCCGTACCACGCCTCCACATCCCGGCCCAGAAACCACAGGGCCATCATGTTGAAGAGGATGTGGGCGATCGTGTCCGGGTCGTGGACGAAGCCGTAGGTGAGGAACTGCCACCAGTAGAGCGGCTGGACCAGCGTGCTCGGGTGGGCGGAGAGACGATAGACCAGCCCTTGCCGGGCAAACAGGAGCTCCGCCGCGAAGACCGCGGCGTTGATCGCGATCAGGACGACGACGGCCGAGCGAGGGGCTGTCCACCGCTGGCCGGACTGCTCCTGGCGGTAATAATCGCGATCGTAGATGCCCACTCCGTTACCGATTCCCCGCGCCGCTTTGCGCCATCGTCTGGGTTCGGGCGTCGATCCGCTCGGCCGCCAGCAACTGCAGTTTGGCGATCTCAGCGGCCTTTTCCAGGTTGTCCTTGATCAGCTTGGCCACGATCTGCTGCATGGCGGCCAGCCGCTGGTCCAGCAATGCCCGGAACCCGCCTGCCGCCCGCTGCTCCTTGACGGCCACGGCCTGGTCGGCCCTCAAGGCGGTCACGTACTGCTCGGCGAACTGCACCTGGCGATCGGCGTCGTTCTTGGCGTCGTCCAGGAACTGCTTGTCGCGCACGAGCGCCTCGGTCACGTCCGCAAACAACGTTTGATCGGTCTGGTACGACCGGAACAGCTCCTTGTAGTCGCGCAGCCGCCGCACATACCTGCCGTCGACCTGGCACTGCGGCGGGTCGTCGGCCTTGGCCGGCTGGCCGTCGCGGACATACTCGTCCACGATCTCCTTGGGCACCACGTCCTTCGGGAACAGCGCCCGCCGCTCGTCCTCCGAGAGGTCGGCGAAGGCCAGGTGCCGGTCGGCGGGCATCAGCTCGTACAAGGTCCACGGGCCTTTGCTCCCCGAGAGCTGCTTGATCTCCCGGCCGGTCAGCGTTAAGGTCGGCGCCAGCGTGACCTTGTTCTCCGCCAGCTCGGTGATCTTGAACTCGCCGAGGTACTCGCGCGGCTGCTGGTCGTCGCCCTCCTCGAAAACGTAGACGACCATCTTGTCGGAGATCTTCCCCGGGCCGCCGGCCTGCTCGACGTTCACCGCGACCTGGCCGCTGGCCGCGACCTTCCCCGGCTCGCATTTCTGCCAGATGCGGCCGCGATTGATCAACAGCCGCTGCAGGTCCGCGCTGAGACGGCGGATGCCCTTATTGCCTTCCTGGTCGGACTCCAGCAGCTTGCGGTTCTCCTCCGTTTGCACCACGAGCTTGTGCTGCAGGACCTGCACATACTCGCGCCAACTCTTTTGCGTCTTGAGCGTGCGGGCCGCCACGTAAAAGAAGCCCAGCGACGCCAGGGCGACCAGACCCAGCAGAATCTTGTTCCATAAGCTCATACCCTTGATGATATTCAGGCGGGGGGCGCATGTCAAGAATCGGGCCTGCCCGGCGGAATTGCGCCGGAGTGTCCTTGCGGCCACGGTGCCCCCACCTTGCGGAGGGGGCACGCCGCATCTCATGGGCACCGCGCGGGCGCCAGCGACTAGGGCAGCGGCTTGCGGTCCGGCTTCGGATTGGGGACCGGCGTTGGGGCCGGGGCAACCACCGGCTCCGGGATTGCAGGCAGCGCCTTCTTGTCCGGCGGGGCCACGCCTTCCGCCGGCGGGCCGAAAAGCTCCGGTGCCTCCGGGGCGGGGATCATCTTGGCCGGCTTGGCGGCAGCGGGCGGCAGGGCTTCGGCCCGCCCCTCTTTCGGCGCCAGGCGAATCTGCCAACCGCCTCCCAAATTCTGGTACACGTTGACCAACGCCAGGGCAATCTGGCCCCGCGCGTCGGCGAGCAACTGCTGCTGTTGCGCCAGCGCCTGCTCGATCGTGGCCACGCGGTTGAAATCCACCCCCTTCTGCCCGACGCGGTACTGCTCGATCACGATGTTGACGGCCTTCTCGGCAGCCACCGTGCCTTCGGCCAGCGTTTTCTCGCGCTCCTGCTGCTGCAGGAACGCCACAATGCTGTCCTCCACCTGCTGGTGGGCCGTCAGCACGGTATTGCAATAGGTCAGCAGCAACTCGCGGAATCTCTGGTCCTGGTAGCGGAAATTGTTGAGGATGCGACCGTAGTTGAGGATGTTCCACTGGAACGACGGCCCGACGCTGCCGCCGAAGGCGGTGCTCTTGAACAGGTCGGAGAATCTCGCCGCCTGGTAGTCGATGGTCCCGTTGAGCGAGACGATGGGATAGAACTGGGCGGCGGCGATGCCGATCTGCTCGGCCTGCGCGGCGGCGTTGAACTGGGCCTGCCGCACGTCCGGCCGCCGGCACAGCAACTCGGCGGGAATGCCCACCACCACCTCCGGCGCCGTCGCCGGGATCGGCGCCGCGCCCAGCCGCTGGCGCAGGTCGGCCGGCGGCATGCCCATCAAGATGCACAACTGGTCTTCCGCCATCCGGCGAGTGATCTCGAACTGCGGGATCTGCGCCTCCAACTGCGAGAGGGTGGTCTCGGCCTGGGCCACGTCCAGCTCGGTGACCGTGCCGGCGGCCAAGCGCACCCTGATGATCTCCACAACCCCGCGCTGCAGCTTCGCGTTGGCCTTGATCACCTCGATTTCCTGCTGGGCCTCGCGGACGGTGATGTAGTTGGTAGCCACCTGGCCCAGCAGCGTCACCAGCGTGTAATCGTAGGCCTCGACCGAGGCGCAGAGCGAATCGTCGGCGGACTCGATCGCGCGGCGGAGCTGGCCCCAGAAATCCAATTGCCAGGCGAGGTTGAAGCCATAGTTGAACTGATTGAAGAAGCGGTTGACAATCGGCGGCGAGTTCGGCGTTACCGGCGTGGCGTTCCGCGAGTACCCGCCGGTGACATCCTGGGTCTGCGGGAAGAGGTTCCCCTGGGCAATGGCCAATTGCGACTGGGCCTCCAGCACCCGCATGCCCGCCTCCTTCAAGGTCAAGTTCTGCCGGTACGCTTCGCAGATCAGGTCGTTCAGCAGCGGATCGTTGAAGGCGGTCCACCAGTGGCTCAGATCGGGCGACTCGGATCGCACGCGGGGATCGCTGGCGTCGATCCAGTGCTTGGCCACGTCGGTTTGCGGCGGCCCATAGCTGGGCCCCACCTTGAAGCCGTTCTTGAAGTAGTCCTGCATCCCGGCGCAACCGCCCAGGACCGGCAGCAACGCGACCAACGTCAAAAGCACCCGGACAGACCCCGCGCGGGGCGTGTATTGGCTGGCTCGATCCATGAGACCCCTCCTTGGTCCACTTGCCGGCCCGCTCGCCCCCGCACAACGCCGCGAATCGGAAAAACAGGCAAAGCAGGCGTAATCGTTTCTTTCAGGAAGATCGGCACAAGCCGCACAACCGGAACAACCAGAACTGCAGCGGCGTTGAAAGCGGCAAACTCAGTATAAAGGTCATCACCGGAAGCCCTTGGCTATTTCCGCCATCTTACCGGACGACCGACAGACTGTGCCCGCAAACTTTGCGCAAGTTGTGTCGCCCGTGGCTGGCACACGGCGGAGGATGAAGGGTGGAAAAGGGAGGGGGAAGGCAATGAGCGGCGAAGCCGCGACCATGCCGACCAATGCGACCCGCAAGCAGGTACCCCGGCGGCGCCCGATGGTGCCCGGCCCTGATCCTTTTTCCTTCCCCTAGAGCGCCGACAACGGCGGTGTTTGCCGCCGCCAGGGCGAGGAGACGGAGCTGCCCAGGAAACAGCAGAAGACCAGGGCCAGCCCGGTGAGCGAGGCCAGCCAGCCCGCCTGCAGGCTGGCAGGTCGAAACTCAAGCAGGACTTGGGACTCGCCCGCCTCGACCGGACAGCCCAGGAAATCGCCGTTGACCCGCAGGAGCGGCTGCGGCCGGCCATTGACCAGGCACCGCCAGCCGCGATGAAAGCTCTCGGAGACGACCAGCAGTTGCGGCTGAGAGCACTGCACCTGGATGTGCATCCAGCCGGGCCGCTGGGCCAGCAGGGTGGCCTCACCGGCGGGGCACCCCCTGGGTCGGGGCGGCAGAGCCAGGTCGTATTCGCACAGGGCAGCCCGCTCCACGTCGATCCGGCCGAGATCCTCGGCGGGCTCCTGGCTGGCCACCGTCCGGCCGACCAGGCGGACCCGCGGCAGGGGATCGGGCACCTCCAGCCACTCGGCATCCCGCGGAATCAGGCCGGCAATGGATGACGTGGCCGGGCTGCCGAGCACCCACCGCGCCGAGCCCACCCGTAACGCCGGCAAGGAAAGATAGTTCAAGCGCCGCCTGGGCTCCCAGTCGGCGTAGCCGTCCAGCCGCGGCCAGCCGGCCAGTGTCATTTGGTTGCCGACCCACTCTCGCGCGGCGTCGGCATGTGCCTGTGGGGCGAAGACGCGACCAGGCCCGACGCCTGCCAAGGCGGCGTCCCCTGGCGGGTGCAGGCCGCCGTCCGAGGCGGCCTCCAAGCGGTCCGTCCGCTCGGCCAGCGCAGAACTCAGTCCATAGCAGCCGAGGTCGACAGCGGCCAGCAGGACCAGTCCGATCATCGCGCCCCGTACCCCCTTGGCCGCCGAGATCAGCAGGACCGTGGCGGTAGCCAAGAACAGCGGGCCGGCCAGGACGCCGGGCAGGCAGCCGACCGCCGGCTTGCCTTGCAGCACCACCCCGGTGCCGGCCACGGCCACGCCCGCCAAGACCACGGCCCACAGCGGCTCGAACTCCCGCCAGAGCTCGCCCAGCAGCGTCCGCGACAGCGGTTGCCGGAGTTGCCGGGCGCGCTGGGCCTCTTGGTCCACGAGCACGAAGCCGATCGCCGCCAACACCGCCACGGAGAACTGGAACAGCACGCTGTAGCGGCAGGGGAACCGCAGCCACGCGCAGCCCGGCAACCCGCCGTGCAAGCGCACCAGCGGGATGGAATCGGCCATGGCCAGGATCAAGGCCAGTGCCCCGAAGCCGGCGGTGCCCCAGACCAGCGGCCGCAGCTCGCTCAGCTTGCGATGCCAGGCCAACGCGCAGACGGCCAGCAGCAGCGGCACGGCGCCGACGTACAGCCCCAGTTCCGTCGAGCCGCCGAATCCCCGCTGGGCCGGCAGGTACGGCGCTACGAGCTGTACCAGGTTGATCGGGTCGAGCGATGCGGCGGTGGACTGGCCGGCCGCCGGCGGGCACCCTGTGGAACGTGGCTGCATGCTTTGCACCAAGGCGTCCAGCGTCGGAAGCAGTTGGACGGCCCCCACCAGCAGGCCCAGCCCTTTGGCGAGGATCACCCGCGGCAACGGGTTATGAGAACACCCGACGCAGTCGTGGCAGCTCAGCACCATCTCGCAGCCGCTCCGCGGCGCGTAGTAACGGATCCGCAACAGCAAGACGACGTATCCGATCTCGGCCAGCAGCGAGAACCAGACGTACTGCGGGCAGCCCAGCAGGAGTTGCGAGCCGGTGGCCAAGGCCAGGCCCATTTGGGCCGCCGCCACGTGGCTCCGCCGCGCGTCCACGAGGATCACGTCGATCATGGCCAGCAGCCACGGAAGGTGCGCGATGGCAGCCACCGCGTTGGGATGGCTGAAGTGCAGGAGGTTGAAGCTGGAAAACGTGAAGGCGAGGCTCCCCAGCATGGCCGCATCGCGCCGCCCGAGCCGCCGCCGCAACAGGACCCACATGCCGGCCGCCAGGATCGGGTAGCTCGACAGGTACTCCCAGCCCAGCGCCGTCCGTAGCGGCAGGAAGCGGTACAAGAGCCAGTGCAGCGGGTGGTAGGTGCCCGCCTGCCCCTCCCCCGTCAAGTAGAAGCCCGCGAAAATGTCGGGCATCCAGTCGAAGGGTTCGCTGCGGGCCAACTGCTGGGCATAGAAGGCACGGGCGGGCAGATGGAAGTCGCCCAACTCGCCGCCCACGTACACGCGGCCGGCGAAGAACGGCCAGGCCAACGCGGCCAACAGCAGCAGCGCCGCCAGCAACGCCCAAGAGAAAAAGTCCCGCTCGGCACGGTTGGCCGTCGGCGCAGCCCATGGGACGGTTGGATAGGCGGGTTGCGATCTCATGGCGATCCCGGGAAAGGGGCCTCAGGAAAGGATAGATTGCGTTTGCGCTGCGGCCGGGCAAAACGGACCGCTTTTGCGGCCTAATTCGGCCCGGCACCATCGGAACCCCCCGCCGCCGGACCGGTTCCCCCGGTTGGGGCGAGGTCTCCGACCATGTCCTCCGCCGCAACCGTGGCCTGCCTCGCTGCCCTGGAGACCCGGCGGTCGGCCCGCGGCGGGGGCGGAGCCCCGTGCCGAACAGGCGGCGGGCCGGTTCCCGTTTTCCACCCCTTTCGGGCCACCAAACCAAAATCACGATCTAAGATTGGAAAGAGCCCGCTGGGGTGGGCGCCGGCCGGTGAGGCACCCTTGGGGACCGGCGTCTGGCCGGTGCTCGCGCCGCCGGCCCAACCCCGTGCAGAAAGAGAAAGGACGTCGCCATGTCCCGCTGGCCCTTACCAGACCGGCTGAACCTGTTGCTCGTGGCCGCTGTGTTGTTCACCGCGTGGGGGCCCTTGTGCTTCAATTCGTTCGACGGGCCGCACGGCCCCGGCCGGGACATGATCCAGTTCCATACGGCCGGCACCATCGTCAACGCCGGGCAAGCGGACCGGCTCTACGACCAGGACTTCTTTCAGGAAGCGCAACGCCCGCTGATCGGCGATACCATTGCGTGGCACTCCCTGTACCCTCCGCTGTTGGCGCTGCTGGCGGCGCCTTGGGCACGGTTGCCGTACCCCGCGGCCCAACTGGTCGGCTGGACGGCCGAAGCGGCCGCTTTCCTGCTGGCTCTCTGGCTGTGCTACCGTTGGCTGAAAGTCCCGCCGCGTTGGCGCGTGACCGCGACGCTGGCGCTGGCTGCCATATTCCCGGTGTGGGTCGCGCTGCGGCTCGGCCAGTTGACGCCGCTGTGGCTGCTGGCCGTCCTCGGCGGCATCCTCTTGCACCAGCGCGGCCGCCGCATGAGCGCCGGGGTGCTGGTCTCGCTCTTGGCGCTCAAGCCGCAATTGGCCGCGCCGCTGGTGCTGTGGCTGCTGATGCGACGCGACTGGCGGGCGCTGGGCGGCGTGGCCCTGGGCGTTCTCGCGCAGACGCTGGTTGTCGTGATGTTCCTCGGTCCCGACGTGCCGCTGAACTACTTGCGCGAGCTGCCCACCATCGGCACCGCCGGCAACGAGTCCCGCTTCACGCCGGCCTTCGAGCGGTCCGTCCTGGGAACTGCCAGCAACATCTTGTGGACCTTCGGCTATCACCACACCGAAGTGCAGGGCTTCACGCACCTGCTGCAGGCCATCGTGCTGGTCCTTTCCGGCGCCTTTCTGCTGCGGGCGGTCCGCGCACACCGGCGATTGCAGCGGCGCGGCGCGGCCCCCGAGTATGCCCCATACTACGAGTATGCCTGTGCCGTCCTGTTCCTGGCCCTGGGCACTCCGCACCTGCTGCTCTACGACGCTGCCTTGCTGGCCGTGCCGGTCGTCGCCCTGTGGTCCACGCCCGCCTGGCGGCTGGGCCTGGTAGTCTATTTCTCGGTCACCCTGGCCGCGGCCTTCCTCGATATCGCGCTGGGCTTCAGCCTGGGCCTGTTCCTGATGTTTTGGGTCCTGTACCGCGTCGCGCGTGACCTGGACTGCCTGGAGCGCGGCACGCTGCCGGCGCGAGTGTCCCCGGCCGCACCGCCGCTGGCCTCCCCCGCCTGACAGTCACAGCTATAGTACGTTTAGCGCGCCGGGCTTGCCCGCCGCTGTAGGTTCCCTTGATCTCGATCCCGGCAAGCCCGCCCGCTAAACCAATTCCCAATCCGCATCCCCTTATCCCCTAACCCCTTTCCCCTCATCCCGCCGTGTCCCGCCGCAGTTTGCTCGACGACTCGATTCTGCTGCTGGCCGTCGGCCTGCTGGCGGTGCTGCTGGCTGCCGCGATCCGCAACGGCGCCGATCTGCCGGGAAACGAGGGATTGCGGGGCCGCAGCGGCGATTTCTCGCAGTTCTACGTGGCGGGCCTGCTGGCCGACCGCGGCGAGATCGACCGCCTCTACGACCAGGCGTATTTCTTCGGGCTGCAGCACGATTGGAAGGAGGACGGCGGCCTGTTCTCGCTCTATCCCCCGATGATGGCCTTGGTCATGATGCCGCTGGCCCGACTGCCGTTCTACTCCGCCCTGGTCGTCTGGTGGGGCCTCCAGGCGGCGTGCTTCGCCGCTGCCGGCTGGATTCTCTACGGGATGATGGACCTCTCGCGGCGCTGGCGGGTCATCGCGCTGGCGGCCCTGGCGAACCTCTACCCCCTGGCCGTCGCCGTGCACATGGCCCACCTGACCCCGATGCTCCTGCTGGTCCTGGCGGGCGGGATCGCCTGGCACGGCCGCGGAAAAACCGTTTCGGCGGGACTGCTCCTCTCGCTGCTGGCCATCAAGCCGCAGTTGGCCTTGGGACTCGTGCTCTGGCTCTGCCTGCGGCGCGACCTGCGCACGCTGGCCGGCGTGGCTGCCGGAATGCTCGCCCAGGCCGCCGCCGTCGCCGCAGCCTTCGGACCCGCGGTCTTCCGCGACTACCTCCAGCAACTGCCGGTGATCGCCGCCATCTGCCGCAAGCTCTTTCACTACTCGCCCATTTTCGAGCAGTCGGCTTCGGGCATTGTCGATAACCTGCTGTGGATGCACGGCGCCGACCGCGGTCTCCGCACCGTAGCGATGATCGCCGCACACATCGCGGTCGCCGCGGCCGCCTCGATCCTGTTGGTGCGCACGGTCTCCGCCGCCCGGCCCTTCGGGGTCGGACGGAAGGCGGTGAGCCCCGGGCGTCAGCCCGCGGATGCGGTGAGCCCCGGGCGTCAGCCCGCGGATGGGGCCGGCGGAAGGCCGGAGCCGGGTACCCCCCGCGTGGCCCACGCGGCCCAGTACGAATACGCCGCCGCGGTGCTGTTCATGCTCCTGTTCCCGCCGTACCTGCTGGTCTACGACCTGGTCTTGCTGGCCGTGCCATTGGTGCTGTTGTGGTCCACTCCCCGCTGGCCGGCGGGCGTGGTGCTGTATGCGACCACCACCATGCTCGCCGCCGCGCTGGCCATGTGGACCGGCTTCAGCTTGACGGGCCTCGCGGCGCTCTGGGCGATGTTCGAGATTGCCCTGGCCATGAGGCCGGCAACGGCCGCGCCGCGCCGCTCGTGCCCTCCGGGCACCATGCGTAGCATGGTCGGCGCGGGAACACATTGAGCGGGCGCTCCGCGTCCCTTCCTTTCCGCCCGGTGCATGGCACGGCCGTCCGGCAGGGCCTATAATCGAGCCCACGGCCTGCAAAACAGGCGCCATACCCACGCTGGCATGGGCATGCGCGGCTCCGCCGCAGACCGGCTTGTTGTGTCGCTGTGCCGCCTTGGCGAGCATGGCACCCATGCGGGATAATGCGCCAACTGTGTGAAATGCGGCACTCGCTCCCGTCCCGCTCCCGATGTTCACTTGCCCGAATTGTGCGGTTGGCCTGGCACGGGTCAAGAAGGACCAGGGGTTCTTCTACGTCTGCGCGAAGTGCCGCGGGCAGGCGGCCAACCTGGCGGTGCTCCGCCGGGTGGTCAAGCCGGAGTGCATCCGCGGGCTGTGGGCGCAAGCGACGGCCGTCGCTGGGGCCTGGGGCAAGAACTGCCCGGTCTGCCACCAGGCGATGCACCAGGTTTGCGTGCCGCGGCCGGGCGGGGAGATGCCGATCAACGTTTGCACCCGCTGCCAGTTCATTTGGTTCGACGCGGATGAAATCGAACAGTTGCCGCGCCCGCCCGCGCCGCCCCCGCCTCATGAGGTTCCCCAGGAGGCACGGGAGGCGATGGCCATCGCGCGGCTCAAACTCGACGCCGCGCAACATGCGGAACTTGAGGGCACCGGCGAGGCGCCGGACGAGGCATGGGAGTGGATCCCCGGGCTGCTGGGAATGCCGGTCGAGATGGATGCTCCGCCGCAAGTCCATTTCCCCTGGCTGACCGTCGGCTTGGCCGCGGCGCTGGCAGTCGTGTTCGCCATGACCTATGCCGGCCTGGAGCACGTCTTCAAGCAATTCGGCCTCGTGCCGGCGGCGCCCTGGCGCAACGGCGGAACCACCTTTTTGACGAGCTTCTTCATCCACGCCAACCTGTTCCACCTGGCGACGAACGGTTACTTCCTGATTGTCTTCGGCAGGCACGTCGAGGACTATCTGGGCCCGCCGCGGTTCGTCCTGTTGCTCTTGGCGGCCACGGTGCTCGGCGGGCTGATGCACGTGCTCTGGGACCCGCGCGCGGATCTTCCCTGCGGCGGGGCCAGCGGCGGCATCTCCGGCGTCCTGATGTTCTACGCCATGAAGTTCCCCGAGGCACGGATCGGCCTTTTCTTCCGGTATGCCTGGTATTTCCGTTGGCTCTCCGTGTCGGCCGTCACCGCCCTGGCACTCTGGCTGCTGCTCCAGCTCCTGGGCGCTTATATGCAGCTCCACGGCGCGGGCACGGTCTCCAGCCTTTGTCACTTGGGCGGGGCGCTGGCCGGCCTGGGGGCCTGGTTAATATGGGAGAAAAAGGGCCGCGACGGGGAGACGAGTCTCGGGTCCTAAGTCTTGTGCCTCGCGAATGTGCCACCGGCTCTGCCCGTGCGGGAGTTCCTTGTGGCCAAGGGCACTGACAGAGCCAGTGGCGCCCCAAAAACGGCCCCGGGCGTAGAGCCCCAGGCGTAGAGCCCCGGGCGTAGAGCCCCAGGCGTTAGCCCGGGGATCAGCGTGAGCATAACCGCCGTCTTGCCGAGAACGAACGCCATCCCCGGGCTGACGCCCGGGGCTCACCACCGGCGCGGGCCTGAGGCCAGCAACGCTACTTGCCCGCCGCCTGCTTCCAGCCCTCGATCATCTTGGCCACCCGCTGGCGATCAAAATTCTTCGGCTGCGGCTTGTCCAGGTTGGCCAGCAGCTCTGCCACCGTGGGCGTCGCCGAGGCGATGCCGTCCGGCGGGATCTCGATCTTGGCCGTCCAGGCGATGCCGTTTAAGACCACCTTGCGGAAGTTGTCGCAGCCCCAGTTCCAATGGAAGTGGCCGCCGGTGAAGCCGAAGCCGCGGCCACCGTCGGGTCGTTGGCAGACCCAGGCGACGTGCTCGGCCATGCCCTTGCGGGCCAGGACGTGCGGGTTGGCCCCGTGCGAGTCGTTGCCCGGCCGCCGCGTGCTGTCCGGCGGCACCGCCGTGAGGATCGGCGTGACCCCCTGCATCTCGTCCATGAACCGCATGTGGTAGTACCACTCGTCGGAGATCGTAAACGGCTTCACGCCGTTGGCCACCGGGTGCTTGGGAAACTCCTTGAAGGTGGCCTGCCAGTGCGGGTTGACCGACCAGAACGTCTCGAAGTAGCCGCCGATCCAGCTCTTGAACAGGTCGCCGGGCTTGCCCGTGGGCAGTTCGACGGCATAGTGGATGCAGGCCAGGCCGACGCCTTGTTTCATCAGCTTATCCAGCTCGTCGAGGTGGGCCATCGCCGGGTGGCCGCCCCCGCCGTCGGCGTAGATCACCACGGCCGCCGCCCCTTCCAGAACCTGCGGGTCCTTCGGCCAGCCCTTGGAGACCACGGCCTCCACGCCGGGCACATTGTCGTTAAGGCACTTGGCCAACAGCAGGCAGCCGGCCGCGTGCTCGTGCTCGGCATAGCCGTGGCTGGGCCCGCCGGCGATGAAAACGATCTTCTTCTTGGCCGGCCCCTCGGCGGCGCACAACACGAATCGCGTGCGGCCCGACAGCCCGGGGTCGTTGCCGGAGGTCTCCTCGGCGGGCTTCTTGGCGGAAAACTCCTTGAGGCGGAAATTGCGGAACTGCACTTTCATCGGCGGCCCCGCGTGAATCTGCAAGGCGATGATGCCGTCCTTGCGGGCCGACTTGTCGTTGTCCACGAGCTCGCACATCAAATGCCCGTTGATCTCCTCGGAGATGTGGTTGCCGCGGGCGATGATGTGATATTCGTTCCAGTCGCGGTTCTTGATGAATTTTTTCAGCTCGTTGCCGTCGGCGAATCTCTCCACCGTGCGCTTGCCGTCGGCGCCGATCGTCACTTTCTCGCCACGGCCGGCCAGGCCGCCGCGGTAGTTCTCGCCGTAGAGAGTGCCGGTGTAGCCGTCCGACGAATCCATGTCGGGCTGGTAGCCGCTGACGCGCCACTTCTGCGGGCCTTCCCAACTGCGGATCTGGATGCCGGAGTTGGCCCACCCGTCCTTCGGCACGGGCATGCGGAACTCGGCGCGGATCTCGAAGTCGGCCGGCTTCCCGCCGCGCCAGACGAGGAAGGTGTTGCCGTGGGCCGGGTTCTCCTTGGTGGTCTCGCCGGTGATCGTGCCGTCCTCGACCTTCCAGAGCCGGGGATCGCCGTCCCAGCCGTCCAGGGTCTTGCCGTCGAAGATCGGCCGGAAGCCGTCGTCCGCGGCCGCGGCCTGCCGCGCGGCCGGCCCCTGGCCCAACGCCCAGAATGCCGCCATCACACAACAGCCGAGTCGAATTACACGGTACATCGTTGCTGCCTCCTGTGGAGAACGGGTGGACGAAGCAATTGTGGTGCAGGCGTCCCGCCCGCCGGGACAACGCAGGCGGGACGCCTGCACCACAACACGCGGCCAGTATAGCACCGCCGCGGGGTGCCTGCAAATTGCGGGCGGGCGTGCGGGTGCATTCCCGTTTCTGCGCGCGGGTATTTCGGCCCTTTTGCCACAAACCGGCCGCGGCGGCCTGCTGGGACGACGTGGAGCCCGGGCCCGAGGCTCGTTTCGCCCGGTATTTTGCGGGCCGCG
>Ga0326727_10003416_pt1 | contig 50870 bp, 43 predicted proteins | sample MB2enrmetagenome_FD_207643 | JGI IMG/M metagenome (GOLD analysis project Ga0326727, IMG submission 207643) | Lab enriched peat soil microbial communities from McLean, Ithaca, NY, United States - MB29MY | ecosystem: Environmental > Terrestrial > Soil > Wetlands > Peat | place: USA: New York...
TATTAATTGGAGTCGCTTTAGGATTTACAATAGGTTACCTCACTGATCAATCGCAAATCAGCTCGCTGAACACAAAAGTTGCGAACCTTCAGACCTCCGAGACAAACTCTTTAGTCAGTTTAGCTTCCAGTGGGAAGCCGTTTGCAGTCGGTGCAGCCGGAACTTTGACATACGCCTTCGGCAATGAGTTGACCAACTTTGAAGCACTGTATCCCAGCATTACAGTCGCTCCTCCTCTGTTTGAGGGAAGCGGCTTAGTTGCCCAAGAAGAAAACCTCACACAATCGTTAAGTTTGGAAGCCGCCGCTGATACGACCGCTATGCCCACCGTCCTCTTCCCACATCTCGCAAACTACGAAATTGCCTTTGGCCAAACACAAATGGTCATCATCGTCAACCTCAAATTATCAGGCGGGCTAGAACTCTATAATATGTGGAAAACCGCACAAGGGCTTGCAGTAAATTCCACCGCGTGGACTACGGCTTGGAAAAACATGTTTAATTTGATTGCAATCAATTCGACCACTGTAGTTGGTGTTTCGAATCCTTTCACTGACCCGAGCGGTTTTCAGGCTGCTGGTATGATTCGATTGGCAGGCTTAACGTTCTTTGGAAATGTAACGTACCTTTACGACGCAATATACAACAACCCGAGTAAATATTACATGACAAATAGTGAAAATGATTTAGTTCCGCTCATGCAGACCGATCACATAGATTTCATTACTTCAGCTTATGAGTCCAACGCTATACCGCAGACGACAAATCAGACGAGCCTCGCCTGGATCACTCTCCCCACCCAAGTTAACTTAGGAGTATTGGCAAACACCCCATACTATAACGAAGCCAACTTCAACTACTCGGAACTGGGAACAACCCAATCATTCGTCGTCAACCCCGTCCTATATTGTGTCACGATTCCAACAGTCTCCACAAATTCCGCAGCCGCCACCTTATTCATCCAAACCTTATACAGTAAAACAGGTCAAAGCATACTTGAGAAATACGGCATAACACCATTCTCGAAGGGCATTGTCTACCCTAGTACTAGCTACTCTAGTGTTCCAAGCGTAATCCAACCATACACTACACCTGTTAACGCAACATATGAATCCCAATTTGCTGGGGCTTGATTGAGTTTAATGGAAAATTCAAAGCCTTCCTGTTCTTCTGCAGCGCAATAACAATCCTTTTTTTTATCTATCCAATCCTGCTTATCATAGCACTCGGCACAAAAAACCTCATTTCTGCGCTCTCCACAGGTTCCTTCATTGCTTCAGTTGATGTTACTTTCGTAATTGCGACAGCTGCAGCAATAATCTCTGTGTTAGTGGGCACGCCTTTCGCTTATCTTCTAGCTAGATCCGAATTCAAATTTAAAGAGGTTATCGAAGCAATCATCGATATACCCATTATGGTTCCCCACGTTGTAGTTGGCATAATGATCGTGCTAGCTTTCTCCTCTCAATATGGATTAGGCCCATTTCTTCAAGGACTCGGCATTAACATGATCGACACGTTGATAGGCGCCATAGTTACAGTCACCTACCTATCAGCAACTTACTCTATAAGAGTGACTGAGACCTCGATAAAGACGATTAACCCAGATATCGAGTTGACGGCTCGAACACTTGGATCCTCACCAGCATTCACGTTTATCCATGTTATAGTGCCCAGAATCTGGAAGTCAATAGCCAACGGAGCATTACTCACCTGGGCAAGGGCAGTTGCGGAGGTGGGAGCGCTGCTGGTGGTGGCTTATTATGTGTACTTCAATGGGAATGATGTTTATCCAGCTTCAATCTACATTTATGAGGGGTTCCAAGCATTAGGGTTAGCTGGTGTAGTAAAGTATTCGGCAGCTCTTCTCGTAATAGTTCTCGTTATATTCATCGTTTACAGATTTATTCTGAAACGCCTTTGAAAGAAGGGAAAATTGTTGCTTCAATTACTTAATATTAATCTCACGCTGGGAAATTTCAAATTAAACTCTGTCACACTGAATGTTGATCAACAAGAATACCTGATCATAATCGGGCGAACTGCAAGCGGCAAGACCACGATTCTCAAGACAATCGCAGGAGCCTACAGACCATCCAGCGGTAAAATATTGATTGATGGCTCAGATATTACAACTCTGCCTCCTGAAAGAAGAAGTATCGCTTACGTATCACAGATTTTTTCTTCATTTGATCCAATGAATGTCCGAGGCAACATAGAGTTCGGGCTCAGAGCCAGAGGCGTGCCAAAGCCGGAGAGAACCCAGTTGATTAACGGAGTGGTCAAAGACCTAGGCATTGAACATCTACTAGATAGGATGCCAGTTACGTTAAGCGGTGGAGAACAGCAGCGCGTTTCGTTGGCAAGAGCGTTGGTTACCAGCCCGAAGATATTACTTTTGGATGAACCGCTTTCGATGATAGATCCCGAGACTAAAGGGTCAATCATACGGCTGCTTAAAGCGATTCCTGAAAAGTACAATATTCCAGTAGTTCATGTTACTCATGAATGGGATGAGGCTTATTCATTAGCAAGTCGAATTGCTGTTATAAATCAGGGCAGAATAATTGAGGTTGGTGACCCTGAACAAATATTTAATGAACCAAGGAGCTATCTTACAGCGAAGCTGGTGGGATTCTATGATATGCACAAAGGAGATGCTACTCTTACTGATTCCGGGTCTACCATAAAGTTGGAGAATGGTTTGGAACTGAAGTCACGTATGAAAATTAACGGCTCAGTTTACGCCTGTGTGCGACCTGAACGAATTAAACTAAGCACTGGTGACGGGTTCAATACCTTTGAAGGGAGAGTGGTAGACGTGTTCAGGGAAAGATTTGGGTTTCGCATAATTATTAATATAAAAAATATTGAATTTACAGCTCTTGTTGGAAGCATGCTTCCAAGGGGAGATGTCGTAACAATTACAATACCAGAAGACAGTGTGTACGTGATACCTGCTCCAGAATCTAACGGCGTGCCCATTAACGGCTAAACAGACATTGATTGTGGTTGGTCGGAACAGGTCTGGCAAGAAAGTCTAATAAAAAATGCCCAATTACCCATTGATTAGCTTTTGATTAGCTTTATATGGTCTTTGCGACATAGCCATATCTAGAATGCTTACCAACAAAAAACACAAGCTCTCATGCAAAGTCTGGATAGAATACAAAGATAAACCGCTAATAGGCAAAGGCGGGGCAGAAATTCTCGAAGCCATTGACAAGGAAAACTCGATTTCTAAAGCTGCAGAAACGTTAGGAATGTCGTACCGTTATGTTTGGAATTATCTTCATGATATTCAAGAGACGATGGGGGAGCCAATAGTTGAAACTTTCAAAGGCGGGAAATCCGGAGGCGGAGGCGCAAGGTTAACTGATTTAGGCAGAAGTTTGCTTGGGGAATATAAGCAAGTGGAGAGCTACCTCGGTAAAGTTTTATCGAATTCAGGCAGTTTGGAGGTGAAAGGTTTGAAATTAAGTGCACGGAACCGTTTTAAAGGAAAAGTTGTGAGTGTTGAAAAAGGAGTTATTACAGCCAAAGTCAAGGTTGAAGTAAAAGTGCCCGTGACTATTACGGCGGTTATAACTAAGGAAGCAGTTGAAGATTTAGATATTAAAGTTGGCGACGAAGTAGAAGCAATCGTAAAATCGACGGAAGTAATGATTGCCAAATAATTTTTTCCTCTGAATCCATAAGCAGTATCAAAGCTTTTTAGAAGCGACTAATCAAAACAAATACCCTCTTTTTGATACTTGAACCACTAGCAAAAAGACCACCCCTTTTCCCAACTAACCACCCAAATATTGGAGCAACCTTGGGGCCTCATCTTTAGACTTATTTTTGCTAGTTAAAAAATTGTCTACCTACTATTATGGCTAAAAAACACTTTATACTGCAAGAATCAGGATACACAGTTTTTTTTACTCTACTACGTACCTGTAAGTAATGTGTTCGCCTGCCGTTGTGCTTTTCCTGGTGATTTTCAGTATATCGCCTGGTTTGGCGCCGATTGCTTTAACCGCTGGGTCGCCGGATTCTATCTGTGGAATCTGGTAGGGCTTAACTCTGTATTGAGCGAGAAGCTGGTTCTTTTCTTTTTCGCTTAGGATTTCGTGAAGGGGGACTAGTGCATGCTCGAAAATGTCGAAAACTGGGAAAGACTTGGGCAGTAATTCAACTTGTTTCTTCTTTGCGCCAAGTTTAACAGCGTGGGTGTAACGTCCTTCAGTGACTACTATTGCGCGGTCGATTTCTTTTTCTTTCATCACCTTGTAGAGTGTGTTCATGGCTGCGATGCCCACGGTTGCTTCACCTAAAATGCACCAGACGATAGCTTTCTCTTTATCCTGTGGAATGTCGATCATGTAGGCTATTTCGCCGTCATGTTTTTCTTTTTCAAGCAGTTTGTATTTTCTCAGTTTGATAAGGACTTCTGCCTTGCGTTCTTCAATTGTTTCTGTTTTAGTGCTCAACATAAACCCTCAAGATGAGAATACCGCGAAACCATAATAAACTATTACCCTTAAACTTTTCCCCTTAAAAAACCGCGACGCCAAAGCATTTCAAGGTTTCTGTTTAATAATACTTAGAAAGCATTGATTTTTTGCTTAAAACCAAAAGTTTTTTTCGGCCTTTGTTTTCAGTTTTTTCCCATATTTGCCTTTATTTTACATTTTTTGTGATACCGTTTTTTGGCTGTCCTTTATTGCGCCTGCTGCTTCAAGTGATTTTTCATTGGATTAAAAATGATGTGAAACTTAGGCTTTTACCAGTTTATAGCCTATTTTTGGTCCCATTCCATAGGTGTAAGCTAAGTTGATTATCATTATTCCCATCGCTTCCAGATACCGCGATGCCTTTAATGATCCACAATCAAGCGGATCAAAACCGATGTCCCGTGCTAGTTGGGCTACGGTTTGTTTCGCTTTCAAATCGTCACCGGCGATGAAAGCTGTTAATTGTTCATTGTCAACTTTGCCTATGCTTTGGTTCTGTGCGAACACGGTATTGAACGCTTTGACTACGCGAGCTTTAGGCAGCTTTTTCTGGGTTTCTTCTGCAGCCGATGTGGTACAGCTTATTCCTAACTCCATATTCGGTCCAATAGCATTCATTACGTCGATCACTATTTTTCCGTCAACGTATGGTCTTATCTCCTCTCTGGCATCGTTTGCGTTGCTATGCGGTATAGCAAGTATTATTATTTCTCCCCATTTGGCTGCGTCAGCAACTGGTTCTGCAGGGTCTCTGTGACCAAACTTCACTTCATGCTTGCCGCTTAAACCACTGGACAACGCGCTGCCAACGTTGCCTTTTCCTATAATAGCAATTTTCATAATTTTAACCTCAATTAATGAGCATTGTTCGGCGCTATTAAAAATTGTGATTGCACTGTGCCTACAACAAACGCTTCTATAAGAAACACACGGGTCAACGCTGAAATCCTATTACTTCAAAGAAATGCGAAAAGGCATCTTTTTCAGTGTTTATGAAATCAGGAATGGCTGGATTAAAGGATGATAATTGCCCTGTTTCAGGTAATTAATGAGTTGTCGGTTAGATGAAGTTGTGTAGACCCGATGGCGCATTGCGCCTTGACGTTTTTAGGTTGTTCTTTGAAATTTTGTTACTTAAAAAAAGAGAAGGAAAGACTTCGACTTTTGCCGAAGTAGGTTGAACAACATGTTTAAACCGCGACTGAATATGTACCCTGAATTTTTTTGGCTGTGATGGTGGCTTGAATGTTGAATGGGCGTTGGCGTGGTTGTTGGAACTGGTGTTGGAGTTGGTGTTGGCTTAGGTATCTGAGTTGGTGCAGGAGTAGGTGTTGGGTTTGGATCTTTAGTTGGTGAGGGCGTTGGGGTTGGTTTTGCGGTTGGGGTTGGTGTTGGTGAAGGAGTAGGGGTTGGTTTTGCGGTTGGAGTTGGTGTTGGTGAGGCTGTTGGTTTGGGTGTTGTCGTTGGAGTCGGTGTCGGCGTGGATGTTGGTGTTGGGGTTGGTGTTGGTGCTGTGTAGGCGTTGATGAAGTCTTGTCCTTCTGTGTTAGGTGTGTATGTTGAGGCTGCTGAGAGCAATCCTTCTTGGTCTGGTGCAATGTTGCCGATTGTTGCCCAGTAATAAGCTGTTAAGCCTATGCCTAAGTTGTTTGTTGCTTGGCATACTGAGTTGAACCAGCTGTAGTCTTGGCTGTAGCTTGGTCCGCAAGCTGATGCTGATAGGCAGTCTCCGAACTCGTTTATTACTAACGGCGCAGTAACGCCCATGCTTGTTTCAGCACCTTGCAATGCAGATTGTATTTGCGCTGTCGTCATGGGGGTTCCTCCTGAGCCGGCGTCGACGCCGTTTTGATCCCAGAAGGGTGTGTCGTCTGAGGGAGAATAGTAGTAGAGGTGGGTTGTGTATGCAACGTTGGTTGGGTTTCCGCCTAAGGCGCTGTTTAGCTGTGAAGCCCAAGCTAAGCTGCTGTAGTCTGGCACCCAACCGGGTTCCCACTGTACGAAAAGCAGGTTTGTTGCTCCTGCGTTCCTAATCGCGTTGTAGGTTGTTTGTACGTAGCTTATGTAGCTTGAGGCTACGGTGCCTGCTCCGTTTCCGCTGTCGCTGGGTTCGTTCCAGGCTTCGAAGATGGCGTTGGGGTAACTTTTAAGTCCGTTTGCCATTGTTGTCCAGAACGTTGTCCATTGGCTGTTTGTCCAGGTTGTCCAGTCTCCGTTTCCGTAGCTGGTTATGCCGGCTGGGCAGATATCTACGTAGATTCCGTATTGAGCTGCGACTGTGCATAGGCCTTGGAGTGAAGTTAAGATGTTGTATTGTGTGTTGTCGCCGCTGTTTGAGTCTGCTTGGGCTGGGGTTATCGTTGGGAATAAGCCGGGGAAGATGAATACGCGTATCATGTTGACGTGCCAGGTTTGTTCCCAGGCTTGCATGGTTGATGTTATGGCGTTTTGTTCCATCGTGGGGTTTTCTGAGAAGTTCCATTGGTCGCTCCAGCTGTCGATGTTTGGGTTGCTGTTTGAGTTCCAGAAGATCCAGTCTGGTGCTCCTGGGGCGCCTGTGTAGAGTCCTATGCCGCGTAGGACTACGGGGTTGTTGTCTGCGTTGAGGATTTGGTTTCCTTGGGTGTGCAGTGCGGGTGTTGTTGCTGCGTGGACTGCGGTTGACGCGAAGACTGACAGTATGCTTATGATGAAGATTGCGATGAGGGATAGTACTGCTGGTTTTGCATGTTTTCTGAAGTTTATGGAGTGTAGTCTGTTCCCTGAATTGTCTATTTTCATTTCTCTCTCTTCCTGAATTTCTGAACCCCTACTATCGGTTTATTCTGTATTAGAGGTTTTTGCAAAGTCAATTCATATCATTAGTCAACTTTGGCGAAAGCTTTTGCGAAGTCAACCTAACAAAGCTTGCCAAGTCAACTTTGCATGCATTAAGCCATTCTCATTTTCCGCTTTTATCCCTGCGTTGCCAAGAACAACCGACAAAATATTCAACGTCAAAATGCGAATTTTACTCAAGAACTAAGGCGAGAAAAGAGTCAGCAGCCAGAAATTCCGCAACCCACGTTAAAAAATTACGTTCCTAACCCGCAACTTATTAAATTCTATTTTTTAGAAGGTTTACGACTAGTAGCTATAAAGGCACTTTCACGAGACCAACCAAACTTTTGGATTTAGCGGTCGTATCTTCGTCTTGCTCAGTCATCTTAGCAATAGGCATCTGCTATAAGCGAAATAATGCAGGATCTAACTCAACTGCACATTTTTTCGGTTTTTCCTGTTTTTCTTTGTTTAGGGCAAGCATATTTTAACGGCATGCTCTTTGAGTTAAATTGTAAGGCTGATTAGTTTGGTTGATGCATGGCGTGAACCCTACCATGTTGTGATTGAAATTGAGAATAAGCAGTGCAGAATGGTTAAAAAGCTTGCTTCCTTGGGGTTTAAGCATCTTAAAGTTGTTGATGTACGTAGTTCAAGCAGCGGCTCCGTTAGGCATTTAATGGATGTCGGCGAGGACCAAGCCCGAAAAGTTCCAGTGGAGCTTGCTGCCAAGGGGCACGTTGAAGGAAAATCTTCTGTGTGGCTTGAAAGTGAGGGCTGTGAAGTCTGCAATACAATTCTGATTCATGATGCTTTTTTAGTCTCAGGCAAAAGCATGGAGAATAATATCATAACTTACCGCTTTATGGTACCAACATTTGAAGCCTACAAAGGCATAATAACTGACTTGGAAAAAGCTGGCTACAAAGTCAATGTTCGAAAAATCGGCAAGTTTGAGCAGCAAATAGGCGTTTTAACCGAGAATCAAGAGAGGATTTTTTGGCTTGCCTTAAAAAGCGGCTTTTTTGATTATCCACGGCAAGTTAATATGGCTGAACTTGCGGCTAAATTAGGAATAAGTACAGCGACCCTTTCTGAGATTATGCGCAGAGGAACAAGAAGATTGCTTGAGCATTATTTTAAACGAGAACTGTAAGGCTCGAAAGATCTATAGCTCATCATATCTGGAAATCCCTTAGATCTTAGGGGCAATAGCTATCTGCAAAAGAACACATTATGTAATTAAGGTGTAAAATTTGAGTCAAAACCTAATGTTCTGTTACCAATGTGAACAAACAGCCAAAGGACAAGGCTGCACAGTAGCAGGTGTTTGCGGAAAAACAGCTGACGTTGCTTCGCTTCAGGATTTGCTTGTCTATATGCTTAGAGGACTTAGCCAACTATCAATTGAGGCAGGCAAAGCAGGAGTAAAAGACGAGAAAATTGATGTATTTACTTGCGAAGCATTGTTTTCTACATTAACAAACGTGAACTTTGACCCAGAAGCAATAGCCGTCTACATAAGAAAAACGGCGCAACTACAAGAACAATTACGCAGCACCCTACAGTCAGTAAAATGCAAAGCTAACGAATTGTTCAATTTGACGCTTGAAAAGACGACTGAAGGCTTAGTTGAACAGGGAAAACTTTACGGAATAAACTCTGAACCGACAATTGACGCGGACCTCCACTCACTTCATTGGCTGTTAACTTATGGTGTAAAAGGAGTGGCAGCCTACACGTATCACGCCTATCTACTCGGGAAAAAAGACGGCAAGGTGTTCGATTTTATCCATGAAGGACTCGCAGCTCCACTTAACAAGTCACTTGGCGCAAACGATTTTGTAGGTTTAGTCTTCAAATGCGGCGAAATCAACATACGTGCAATGGAACTTCTTGATGCTGGAAACACTGAAACCTATGGCCACCCTGTGCCAACAAAAGTTCCTCTTGGTCATAAAAAAGGCAAAGCCATACTGGTTTCAGGGCATGATCTAATGGATTTAGAAGAGATTCTAAAGCAAAGCCAAAGCAAAGGCATCTACGTTTACACTCATGGAGAAATGCTTCCTACCCACGGCTATCCAGAACTCAAGAAGTACCCGCATTTCTACGGTCACTATGGAACCGCATGGCAGAACCAGCAAAAAGAATTCGCCCAATTCCCAGGCGCAATCTTGATGACAACCAACTGCATCCAAAGACCAGTGGAAAGCTACAAGGGCAACATTTTCACTTCGGGACCGGTCGGATACCCAGGTGTGCCACACATCGCAGGCAAAGACTTCTCGACAGTGATAAACAAAGCGTTGGAGCTACCGGGGTTCCCAGCAGACACCGAAGGTAAATACGTTATGGTCGGGTTTGGCAGAAACGCGGTCTTAAGCGTAGCAGACAAAGTAATAGAGTCAGTGAAAAACGGGCACGTTAAACATTTCATATTGGTCGGTGGATGCGACGGTGCAAAACCGGGAAGAAGCTACTATACAGAATTCGTTGAGAAAGCACCCAAAAACACAATCATATTGACCTTAGCATGCGGTAAATTCCGCTTCTTCGACAAGGAACTGGGCACAATCGACGAAATCCCAAGACTACTCGACATAGGACAATGCAACGACGCTTACTCAGCCGTTAAGATAGCACAGGCATTGGCAAATGCTTTCAACGTGCAAATTAATGATTTGCCGCTCTCGTTTGTGCTCTCATGGTATGAACAAAAAGCAGTCGCCATCTTGCTATCGCTACTGTACCTGGGCATAAAAGACATCCGCATCGGACCAAGCCTTCCAGCCTTCATTACGCCTAACATGCTGAAAGTGTTAGTTGAAAAATTCAATATAATGCCCATAAAAACCGTTGACGAAGACCTTAAAGCTATCTTAGGCTGAACTTTGTGCCTAAGAAATATCCATTTTCTTTTTTCTTCTCATTTGCCTATCCTCTTTAGTCAAATAAAATAAAGAAAAAAACAGAAAAACGAGCGACCCTATCAAGAGTCCTGCTGCAACTGAAACATTCCCAAAGGTAAGGCTGCCAAGTCCAACTATGTCAAATGATATTGCTAAGACGACAAAGGCAATGCCTCGATCTTTGTCTATCATAGATGCAGTTGTTTTTTCTTCAGACATTTTAATTACGAAATCCTTTAAAATGAAAATGTAGTGATTAGACTTTAAGCTTTTTTATAAGCCAAGCCATGTTTTTTCCTAAGTCATCCATTGTTTTCATGCCTTCTTCGTCTTTTTCAACTTCGCCCCTTTTGTTTCCAATGCCAATGTTCCAGTACGAGGAGCCTGGGACGATCATTTGGTTAATCAAGAAGAAATGGTTTATAGCGTCAAAAGTTGTCATCACACCCGCACGTCTGGCAACAGCCACTGCAGCTCCAACCTTATACTTTAACGTGTCAGGTGTAGCTCTAGTTACAAAGCCTGCCCTGTCGATAAGCGCTTTCATTTCGGGCGACATCATTCCAAAGTAGGTTGGGGAACCTAAGATTATACCGTCAGCTTCAACCATCTTTTGAATATACTCATTCACTTTATCATCATTAATTACACAGCGCTGATTCTTTGTTTCAAAGCAAACTCTGCAAGCCGTGCAGCCCCTGATTTGCTCGCCAGCAAGCTGGATTAATTCAGTTTCTATGCCTTCTGCTTCAAGTGCTTTGAGCACGCGTTTTAGGAGTATAGCTGTATTCCCATCTTTCCGTGCGCTTCCATTAAAAGCAACAACTTTCATTTTGAAAACCTCTAAATTATATCTCTAAAAGTTGAGATAAAAAAGTATTGATAGAAACTTGCAGTAAGTTGTCAAATAATAAATTTGTAAAAATTTATTCAAATAGAGAAAAGAGTTGGTTATGCTCTAATCTAGTTGAAAGGCTTCTTCGCCATGTTCGGCTAGGTCTAAGCCTGCATCTTCTGCTTCCTCGCTGACACGCAGTGGCGAGAATACGTTCACAAGTTTAAGCAGTGCGTAGGAACCGAAGAATGCAAACGGCACCACCACGCCAATTGCTACCAATTGAGGAATCATTTGGTGTGGATTTCCGAAGAATAAGCCGCTTGCACCGTTTATCGCTGCTGATGCGAATAAGCCTGTTGCGATTGAGCCCCAAATTCCGCCTACGCCATGGCATGCAAACACATCCAGTGCATCGTCTATTCGTGATCTGCCTGCTCTCCAGTTAGCCACCAAGTTGCAGATAACTCCCGCTACTAAACCAATTATTAATGCTGACGGTACGTTGACGTAGCCTGATGCAGGCGTAATTGCAACTAGTCCAACAACGGCGCCGGCAGCGACACCTACTGCTGATGGTTTCCCTTTAATTACCCAGTCTGCAAGCATCCAGCTTATAGAGGCAGCCGCCGCTGCTAAGTTTGTAACAACAAGCGCTGAAACAGCTAAGTCGTTTGCGGCTAATGCGCTGCCAGCATTGAAGCCAAACCAGCCGAACCACAATAACGCTGCGCCTAGCAGTACATATGGGATGTTGGTTGGTTTGAATTCTGCTGAATGGTTTTTTTGATCCAAAGATTTCATGTGATTCTGCCATGGAACTGCGCATCCTTTTCTTCTGCCTACCACTAGTGCTGCTGCTAACGCTGAAATACCTGCTGAAATGTGTACTACTATGCCTCCTGCAAAGTCAATGGCACCAAAAACGTGAAGCCACCCAGTTGGATTCCATACCCAGCAGGCTATCGGGCAATAGATAAGTGTAGACCAGAGTACCATAAAGATAAGTAGTGACTTGAATCGGATTCTTTCTGCGCAAGCTCCAATGATTAATGCAGGTGTGATGGCTGCGAACTTGAGCTGGAATGCGAATTGTAATAATTGAGGAATTTGTGGTGCAAGTGCCGTATTAACCGTATTTATGCTTAAATTGCCCATGCCTAGTAGGTTTGGACTCCAGCCGATTAAGCCGTTGACGCTTGTGCCGAATACAAGGCAGTAGCCCCAGAGTGCCCAGACTATGCTTACGACTGAGAATATTACGAAGCATTGGACAATGGTTGATACCAAGTTTTTTCTTCGCACTAGGCCTCCGTAGAAGAATCCTAATGCTGGCGTCATTAGCATGACTAGTGCTGTTGCAGTTATGACCCAGGCTATGTCTCCTGCTCCCATTTTCATCTTCCTCTTTTGACATTTGTTTACTTGATTATTTTTTACCTCTACAGCTATCGTTTAGTTATATTTAAAATATACGCATATGAAATATATTGATGCTTAATTATGTGCGTTTGTCGATTTTATTATCGTATAACATAATGTTCATCCAATTTTAACCCAAAATATATCCTGATAATAAAAAAATCGTTCAAAATTAAGCCTATAATTGAAAGTTTCTAAGCTATGGAAATAGGAAAGTTTCTGCATATCTTGTACAAATTTACAGGTTTAAGTTAAAAATTTTGATAAAAAACTGAATAACACTCGGCACAAGAAACCAATTAGCATATTAAAAACCAAGCACCAACTGTTGAATAAAAGCTATTAAAGTTCTTAAAATTCTAAACAAACCTATTCTCATTCTTCAATCTGTCATAAATGAAAACCAACGTGTTTTTACAATACGCAAAAACCTTATAACATTACAAGGCTTCTTTTGGGTTGAAAAGGGCGTATTGGATGAAGCTTGGCACATATACGTTTCAACCTGAAAAGGCGCAGGGATTTGATTTCCATGTTTTACGTGTTAAAACAGAAACTGGCATAAGGATTCCGCCCGTGCAAGATATGTACAGTAATGTCGCTATTTTTGCAGACAATGTTGCTGTACGAGACCATCCGGATTGGATATCTCGTTCACTGCTGGGACCGGCGAAAATGGGAAATAACAACTTTAACTTTTATTGGGATGTTGTGTGTGCTACTCAGCCAGAGCATAGGGCTGAACAATTAAACTACCTTGCAGACGTAGATGGGCGCTCACTTGGCGTGTGGTTAAACAGCCAATATTTTGCGGAACATGGACATTGCATTTGTCCCCGTTGCAGCAGTTTGTGGAAGAAAAGTGGGTTAAGTTGGCTTGAATGGCGCAGAAGAGAAGTTACCGAGTATATTGCTCAGGTTCGAGAAAAAGTCAAGAAGGAACTAGTTTTATGTATTCAGCCTGACCCTGTAAGTTCTTTGGAGCGTTATGGCGTAGACTTTGACGACTTAGCAAAGTATGCTGATGTCTTCAATGTCGTAATGTTTAGCAAAAACTATGCCACGCCTTGGTACTGGGAAATGCTCGCACGCGCCTTCAAAAAGCTACTAAAAAAGCCTTTTTATATTAGCTTTTACGTTTTCGGTCCAGGGGACAACCCTAAAAACGTTCCAACGGCTCAAGAGTTGCTTACTGCTAGTGTTCGTTGTGCAAGAGCAGGCGCGAATGGGTTTCTGTACTTAACTGATGGCGCAAGTCAAATTCGAGCTTTCCAAAAGGCGGCTGTTGAAATGGTTGAGCTTAGAAAAAAGCTAAGGAGTTATGGCGGACAGCCCGTGCAAGAATTCTTGGATTTTGTTGAAAACTGGAGAAAAATCATATAGCTTTAGGAACTTTTTCTTTTTCCAACACTATTTAGCTTAGCTGCATGTTATTTTTGATTCTTAAAGCCGTTACATTTTTATCGAGTTAGCCTTAAGATTATGATGCGTCTGGAGCAATGCAATTTGGATTTCATCACAGATTTAACTAGAGCCGCTATAGCTTTATTCATCATAGTTGACCCTTTCGGTAATATTCCCATTTTTATAGGGTTAACTGAAAAGATTCCAGATACCCAAAGAAAGAAAGTATATAACACCGCAACGCTCGTGGGCATGGCTCTGCTTCTTATTTTCGCATTTACAGGTCAAGAAATCTTTTCGCTTTTTGGGATATCGATTAACAGTTTCGAAGTTGCCGGGGGAATTCTACTACTACTTATTGCAATCAGAATCTTGATGTCGGGCAACATACATGAGAACGTTGAATCTCCCGAAAGCATAGGTGCTGTTCCCATTGCTATACCTCTTCTCGTGGGACCAGGAGCCATTACCACAACTATATTGAACCTTCAAGCTTACGGTACAGCGATAGCGATTCTAGCAGTTTTGATTGTTTTATCTTTAACATGGGTTATTCTCAGGTTCATAAACGGCATTTACAAAGTTTTAGGCAAAACAGGCTCCATAGTTATAGCAAGAGTCATGGCACTACTTATTGCCGCCATTGCAGTGCAATATATTTTGACTGGCGTAACCCATTTTATAGTATAAAGCTCACTTCCCCAACATTCCAAAGATAGTTGGAAAGAGTAGGCACTTTTTTGTTTAGAGTAAGAGAAGCGTTGTATCAATTTGACGTTCTTTAAGCCGTTATTAACTTTTGATTGTGTGTGGAGCTAAAATTTACTTTTTTTCCCTTTAACTGAACTAACTAAGAGAACAGAAGCGGTTAAACGTCACGTTTTTTAGAAAGAAGCGCCTTAACCAAGTTGTTATCAGGTGTTTAATATGGAAAAATCTGTTCAGAAATACCTGTTGATGATTAAACTAAGTCCCAACATGGCTGCAAAACTTTATGAACCTTTGATGGAATTCCCCGAAAAACCTATGGAAGGCGTGAAACTTGAGGAGGCATATCAAGTCTTTGGACAATGGGATTTCGCAGTTCTATTTCAAGCAGACACCAACACGAATGCCTTACATTTTGTCGGAGATAAAATCCGCTTAATAGAGGGCATTATTGAAACTTCCACCATACCGCTGGCGCCGATAAAGGATTACCGCAAATAACACTCTTTTTTTACATGCTTTTCGAAGCGGCTCATTCCTTATTCAATTCCAAAAAGCAAACTATTTGACATAGAAGTGGGTTTGGGATATCCTCATATTAACCATTTTCTACGATAGTTAAACATGTGTTTCGGTGGCTGCTCAAAAGGATGAGTATTTGATCAAGCTTCCGGAAGTTATAAAATTTTTATCAGATGGCTGACAGCGATTACACAGCATTATGGCTTAGAATAATGATCCTGTTACAATCATAATTACGATTTGAAGCTCTTAATTACGATTAATAATTATCCACGTTGCCTAATTTTTCTATAGAAGGAACAATAGGCACAAATATAATATAGATATATAAACCGCTAATAGCAATTAGTAATTTAGGAGAGGGGGAGCTTCGGTATGAGGAGAAATCAGCTAGCAGTAGCGAAGATGATTTGCTTATCGACAATGGTTGACATATTCCAGTTTTTGAACTATTCAGGTTCTGGAAACCTCGCTTATATTATGATGCTCGACACTCCTAAAGTCAACGAGAAAGGAGAATGAGAAATATGAAAAAACTACAAATCATAATAATTGTATTTTTAATTTCGTTTTCAATCTGCGCATACGCGAGTATGCAAACTAAAGCTTCTAATACGTATACCTACACTGCGAGCATATCGCCAGCATCAACGTATGCTGGTTTAACCGGTGTGTCATACACTATTACATTCACTGACACTTGCAGCAATAACATGGGTTCCGGAACCATAAACATTCCCACAGGATACACTGCCGTTTCATTGACTAGTGTAACGGCATCAAATGGCGATCCTTGGTCAGGCTCTGTAGCATCTTCCACTATATCCTTTAACGCTTCTCAGAGTGATGATGAAATATCCAACGGACAAACTGTTACGGTAGTTTTCTCCGCAACAAATCCATCTTCTGCTCATTCATACACTTGGACAACCGCAGCTTATAGCGATACAAGCGAAGGTGGGACAGCCTTTACTATAGGTGGTTCACAGCCTAGTGTTACGGTGAATGCGGGTGCTGCTACTTACTTGGTGGTTACAAGTTCAAGTGGGGTTCAGACTGCTGGTGTACCATTTACTATATTGGTTACGGCTGAGGACGCTTATGGGAATACGGCTGTGAGCTATCGTGGTACGGTTGTTTTCACTACTTCAGATTTTGGGCCTCACGTTAGTTTGCCGGGTCCTTATACGTTTACGGCTGCGGCTGCTGGTGCAGCGAGTTTCTCGGTTATTTTGATGACTGCTGGTTCTCAGTCGATTACGGCTACTGATACGTCGAATAGCTCGATTGCTGGTTGTCTGGATGTGACGGTTGATGCGAATGTTGCTACTCAATTGGTGGTTACAAGTTCAAGTGGGGTTCAGACTGCTGGTGTACCGTTTACCATATTGGTTAGGGCTTTGAATGCTTATGGGAATACGGCTGTGAGCTATCGTGGTACGGTTGTTTTCACTACTTCAGATTTTGGGCCTCACGTTAGTTTGCCGGGTCCTTATACGTTTACGGCTGCGGCTGCTGGTGCAGCGAGTTTCTCGGTTATTTTGATGACTGCTGGTTCTCAGTCGATTACGGCTACTGATACGTCGAATAGCTCGATTGCTGGTTGTCTGGATGTGACGGTTGATGCGAATGTTGCTACTCAATTGGTGGTTACAAGTTCAAGTGGGGTTCAGACTGCTGGTGTACCGTTTACCATATTGGTTAGGGCTTTGAATGCTTATGGGAATACGGCTGTGAGCTATCGTGGTACGGTTGTTTTCACTACTTCAGATTTTGGGTCTCACGTTAGTTTGCCGGGTCCTTATACGTTTACGGCTGCGGCTGCTGGTGCAGCGAGTTTCTCGGTTATTTTGGTGACTGCTGGTTCTCAGTGGATTAATGTTACTGACACGGTGAATAGCTCGATTAATGGTTCTCTGGCTCTCATGGTTACTCACGCTTGTGTTGCTGTGAGCGTAACGGTGCTTCCTGCCTCGGCTACTATTACGGCTGGTGGTTCTCAGGCTTTCACTGCTACTGATAAGGATGCTTATGGCAACACTTGGGATGTTACTTCGACAGTTAATTGGAGCATCGATTCTGGCGCTGATGGTTCAGTTTCTGCTTTAGGCGTGGCCACTGCGACTAAAGTTGGAATCTGGACGGTTTCGGCTTTGGATGGTTCTGGTAACCTTGGCATAGCTTCTTTGACGGTTGATCAGGGTGTTGCTACTCACTTTGTAGTTTCTGGTTTCCCGAGTCCTACTGCAGCCGGTGTTTCTGGCACTGTTACGGTTACTGCTTATGACGCGTATGGTAACGTGGCTACTGGTTATACTGGTACGGTCCAGTTTGCTTCTTCAGATGGTCAGGCGGTTTTGCCTGCTGATTCAACGCTTTCGTCTGGCACGGGAACTTTCAGTGTTACTTTGAAGACGGCTGGTACCCAGTCGATTACTGCTACTGATTCGGTGGATAGCTCGATCACGGGTTCTCAGACTGGCATAACGATTGATTCGAATGTTGCTGTTTCCTTGGTGGTTTCAAGTGGGACTTCTCAGACTGCTGGTTTGCCTTTCGATGTGACGGTTACTGCCTATGACGCGTATGGTAACATAGCTACTGGCTATCTTGGAACGGTTACTTTCACCTCTTCAGATCTTGGGGCTGGCGTTGTTTTGCCAAGTGCTTACACGTTCACGTCTGGGGACGCCGGCTCTCATGTGTTCAGCGTTACATTGGTAACGGCTACTACTACTGCCTGGGTTTCTGCTACTGACGGTGTGCTTACTGGCACTCAGAGTAGTATCACGGTTGATCCTGCTGCTGCGTCTACCTTCAGTATTAGCGCTGTTAGTAGTCCTCAGACTGTCGGCGTTGGCTTCAGCGTAACGATTACTGCTGAGGATGTGTATGGGAATACGGCTACGAGCTATGTTGGCACGCCATCTTTGAGTGACATTTCTGGAACTATTAGTCCGACTGTTACTTCTGCTTTTGTGGGTGGCGTTTGGTCTGGCACGGTTACTGTCACTTTGGCTGGTTCTGACTCTATCACCGCTGCTGATGGGGCTATCACTGGAACGAGTAACACGTTCACGGTTACTCATGCCTCTGCCGTGAGTATCGCAGTTTCTCCTGCTACAGACTCAATTACGGCTGGAAATTCAGTGACTTACACGGCTACAGCTACTGACGCTTACGGCAACAGTTGGGACGTTACTGGTTTGGTTATTTGGAGTATTGACAGTGGCGCGGGTGGTTCTTGGAGTGGAGCTACTTACACATCTGCTAATGCTGGTTCCTGGACGGTGAAGGCTACTCTCGGCGAAGTTTACGGTACTGCCAGTCTGACAGTGAATATTTACCAGATTACGGTTATTAGTGCTCACGGTAATCCTACTGCCTCCGCTTCGGTTAACGAAGGTGGCTCATTTACCGCATCGGTGACCAGTCCTGAATCTGCTGGTGTTGGCCAACAATGGATTTGCACGGGCTACAGCATTGACGGCGGATCGGTTGTTTCTGGTACAAGCTACACATTCCAAGATATCCAGTTAAATCACACCATAACTTTCAACTGGCAAGAACAGTACTATTTGACTACAAGTACAAACTTTGGCTCTGCGGGTCCTGCTAGTGGCTGGTATGATGCTGGTTCTACAGTAACTCTTTCTGCTACCGCTCCATCCGCTGGTCTTGGTGAGCAGTATGCCTGGAATGGCTGGACTGGAACGGGCACTGGAAGCTATTCTGGCAATAACAATCCGGCTACAAACACGGTTACTATGAATGGGCCAATAACTGAGACTGCTTCTTGGACTCATCAGTATGAGCTGACGGTGACGTCGGCTTATGGCAGTACGTCTGGTCAAGGCTGGTACAATGCTGGTGTGTCGGTGCCTTTCTCTGTTAATACGCCTGTTTCTGGCGGCACTGGTGTTCAGTATGTGTTAACAAGTTGGAGTGGGTCGGGTACTGGCGCGTACAGTGGTTCAAGTTCTTCTTCGTCTGTTACAATGAATAATCCCATTACCGAGACAGCTAATTGGCAGACTCAGTATCAGGTGACTTTTGCAGTGAATGGAGGCGGATTAACTATTCCCACTGGTTCTAACGTTTGGGAGAATGCGGGTTCCCTTCACATAACGGCGACACCTAATACCGGATACACTTTCTCCTTTTGGTCATCTAACACTGGATCAATCACATTTAACAATGATAATTCTGCTTCTGCAACAGCGACGATTAGCGGAACAGGCACTATCACTGCGACTTTCGCGATTACCACCTCGCCGACACCGATAGTGTCTTCGCCATCGTCGACACCGATAGTGTCTTCGCCATCGCCGACACCGATAGTGTCTTCGCCATCGCCGACACCGATAGTGTCTTCGTCGTCACCGACACCGAAAGGATCTTCGCCGTCGCCAACACCATTGTATGTAGTGCTTGTCGCCGTCATAATCGTTGCCGCGATCATTTTAATTTCTATAGGAATAGCTCTCAAACGTTCAAGACGAAAAACAAACATCGCATTATCGAATTGAAGCGTCCATTTAGCAAGGCCCTTTTTTTTGGGCTCATTTTCTTCTTTTTCAAACTTTAAAACGTAGCCTGTAGCCACTGGTGAAAGCAACCAGGCACACGGAGATAAATCTGGCATTATACAAAATTTTTGTGCTGTTTGAAGTGTTCCATCTTTTATGTTAAAAGGTACTAGGCGGTTGTTGAAGTAAGCTGAATTTTTTTTCTGGGCGATTAGTTAACGCTCTGGGAGTTGTATTTCTGTTGCACAATTTTTCAATGTCGCCAGGGATTCGGCAAGGTTTATTAAGTATATATTGAGAGTTAATATTCAATACTGCTCTCAGAAGCCTGTTAAACATGGCAAAAGTCAAACCGAATGAACACATGTTCGGATTACGATTGACCTTTCACTGCTTAGGCATCAGCTGCTTAGCGGGAGCTGTATTTCTACAAGTTCTAGTGTTCATGAATATCGCCTCTCAAGGCTTCTTCATGGGCGTAGAAAAAAACCCATTAATACTAAATACAGAAATCGGAATCACCGTTTTCTGCGTCGTTTACCTCCTCTATTTGTCTATCTCAAGAATCAGTTCATTTCTTAATTCGAGAAACTAAAACCCAAAATTTTTTCTTTTCTCTTTCAGCCCACTCCATTTCACCTCATGAAGGAAATAAATCCATAAAATTAATTTTTTTATTCTTGTAAATTTTTATTATGAGTTTGGTTTTGGTGTTTGGGCTTAAGCTTTGTTTTCTATATTTTTGATGTCGCATGTTAAAAATTAACGTTTCAATGGCATTTTGATTCATGTACCGGCGCTGCATGTGAAACCAGTTGCTGCTAAAATTGACTATAATGTGTTGAAAAGAAATGCAATGCATTGGAAAATATACATGTATATGTCATAAGGTTTTATCAATAGTCTTCGCCGTTGACAATTCATGCAAAGGCGAAATAGAGCTGTATCAATCCTGTTGATGCCAATAGCTTTCTTTCTTTGGTGTATTGGATGGAGCCTTTACTGGATAGGTCAAAAAAGAAACAACATACCGAAACCAAAATTGTCGGTTCAGAAAGAGCTATTCATTTTTGTGTCGACATCAGAATAGAAGTATGCAACCTGACCTGAACAGGATTGTTGAGAGAAAATTTTTCTCACTCTTTTCTGCTTCAACGTTTTTGCTTTTTACAGTTAGGACATTTATTGTTTTTTAGGCCCATCCATCATCATCCCAATTGCATTTCATACAATGATTGACCTTTATCGTACTAACGCTATGGTAGGTCTCTGAGTAGTGAAGATGTAGACTGTGAAAATCTTTTTGGTTTCTGATATCTGATATGTTATGGTTTGGGAAATATGGCTTATATGTTTTTTTGCTTGTTTAAGGGGAAAAGGCATATGGAGAGAGATGGTGTTGAGGCTTCATTATGGGTTTTATGGTTGCTTACTTTATATTATAATGGATTTTTTTACGCAATATTTAAATGATGTTGGATGGAAAGTTGTGCTACTTATCTGGACAGGAAAGGAGAGGAGAAGAGTATCTTAAAGTTTAGTTAGCTGTTCCTTTGTTTCATGTCTACTTCTGTCAGGAAGGGATTTGTTAGCGTTAACTCCAAGTTTGGCTTGATGGTGGGGGCTTTGGCTTCTCTGGTTTTATTTCGGAATTTGTTGTGGGTGTTTCGTTGGATAGGAATCGAGATCGCCTCTGAATTGTGGCTGTTTTGGCGGCTTGAAATCCGGGCGTAAGTAAAACTTGGTTGTAAATGGGGGAAGAGGGCTTTAATGCGTGAAGATGGGATTAGAGGTCAATTATGTCAGTTATGTTAGTCATTATAGATGCAGACAGAAGTTAAGGTTGACTATAGATATACTGGAAATATACTGGAAATTTTGATATATTTCCTTTTTTTTCATACTGTCTTTAATAAGAGTTAAAGCTAATAAGTTACCGCTGAAAAGTGAGTTGATGCAAGTGGGAGAAGGAGAAGGGCATGAGGGTACCCCTTCGATGCAGGTTATCATAGCAGCGTTGAATGGGGAAGATGGACCAGGGCTCAATGAAATCAGAATGGAGTCAGCTGTCACCATTCCAGCAATTTGTTCGCTGTCGTCATATCGACTCTACTCTTTTGCGAAGTTTGAATATTTTGTTTGTGGAAATTTCATAGCTGTTTTTGGAGCTGATGAAAAATGGTAGTTAAGCATTCCAATTCTGAAGCTTTGTCGGCAAAAGTCTCCATGTGTTTCAAAGCTGCTCAGCGTTTGAATTTCAAAGTGGCCGTTGTCATTCCTGCTTTTAATGAAGAGAAAAACATTGGGGATGTGCTTTACCGATTAAAAAACATCGGTTATAGTAATATCTTGGTAATTGATGGCTTATCAGAAGATGGCACCCTAAAGGTAGCTGCTCAGAATGGAGCAAAGATTATTTTGCAAGACGGGCATGGCAAAGGTCAAGCTATCAGACAGGTTCTAAACAACAGTTATTTGAATTCAGATGCCTTGGTCTTGATGGATGCAGACGGGTCTATGTCCCCTGAGGAAGTGCCACGTTTCGTTGAAGCTTTGCGCAAGGGGGCTGATGTGGTTAAGGGTTCCCGTTTTATTGATGGTGGCGGGACTTATGACATGACCGCTACTCGCAGATTTGGCAATGCTCTGATGGCTTTTGCCGTAAATATTTTATTCGGCGCAAAATATACTGACTTATGCTATGGTTTTGTTGCTTTCAACAAGAAGGCGATTCAAAAGTTGGCTCCGCTTTTGGAGTCCAATAACTTTGAAATAGAAACTGAGATTTTCATAAAGGCAAAGAAGTTGGGACTTAAAATTTCAGAAGTTCCAAGCGTTGAGTACATGAGGAAAAATGGAAAATCAAACCTTAATGCTTTTAGCGATGGGTTCAAAATCCTCAAGACTATACTTGATGCATCCATAAAAGATTGATTTATGTAAATTCAAATAGCGCTGCTCAGCTTCTGTTTAAATTGTGGATTTACAATAATCAATCTATTGCGATTTTTATGATGGCCTTCTTGTTGTTTTTCAATTAAATCTTATAAGAACTCTGTTATGGATTCTCTGTTTTGGAATTAATGAATTTATATTTTCAGCATTATGGAATCATTTTGAATTGAAGAGCGTTGTTGAATTATGGAAACTGTTGATAAAAAACTGAAAGTAGGTGTAGTTGGATTAGGGAAGATGGGTTTGTTGCATGCTAGTCTATTGAATGTGCGCCCTGAAATTCAGGTAGTTGCCTTGTGTGACAAAAGCGCTTTGATGAATATGCTTTTCAAGAAAGTGTTTTCTAAAAGAGATATTAGTGTGGTAAATGATCTCACGAAGTTTTCCGGGATGGATCTTGATGCTGTTTATGTGACAACGCCCATTTCGTCGCATTATCCTATTATTAAGGAATTGTTTGCAAAAGGGATTTCTCGGAACATTTTCGTTGAAAAGACACTTTCTTCAAACTACAATCAATCTAGAGAATTATGTGAACTCGCCAAAAAAGTCGGCGGCTTGACCATGGTTGGATACATGAAACGGTACTCTGTTGTTTTTGGAAAAGCAAAGCAATTGTTGATGCAAGGAAACCTGGGCGAGCCACAATCTTTCAAAGCATATGCATTTTCATCCGATTTTCTAGGTCTCACAAAAGAGTCAAAATCTTCTGCACCACGTGGTGGCGCAATTAGAGATATCGGCTGTCATATAATAGATTTGACGCTATGGCTGCTTGGAGACTTCGAGGTTCGCGATATCACGTCTTGTACAAAGACTGGAATGGACTGTGAAACTTCAGTGTCTTTCAAAGTAATGAATTCTGTTGGAATGGGCGGTCAATTTGACGTATCCCAATGTGTCCCCAATTATAGAATGCCTGAATTCGGTTGTTTCATTGAATGCCCAAAAGGAAAAATTGATGTGAATGATGATCGACTACGTTTAACCCTAGGAGACGGGACTCAAGAAATCTGGTATAGACACGATCTCAAGGACAATGTGTGTTTCGCATTGGGGGAAACCGAATATTTCAGAGAGGACCAAGAATTTGTGAATTCGTTAAAAGAAAACCGAAAGTGTGAACCTAATTTTGATGCTGCTTCAAAAGTTGACTACATTATTGACGAAGTGAGAAAAGGGATTGCTTAGTATGAATGATGAAACGCGCAAGTTGTTAATCGTTGGTGACAATCCCTTTCAGGGGATCAGTCATCTCTCACAAGAACGAGCCAGAAGTAGAGATGAGGCCGATGTTTCACAGGCGGATCAGGCAGCGGATGTTGTCTTGGCCTCTGTCAATAATGGTGCAGACGGTTTCTCATTTTCAGTGAGTGAGCGCACCCTATCGATTCTCCAGACATTGCGTGAAAGAAAAAGCATTGACCAAATAAACCTTTATCCCATGGTGCCATACGCTTTCGAGTATGTGAGAATTGCTACTCAGACTGGAACACCTGGTCTGGTGAAGAGGTTCGCGAAGCAAGTGGCGTTATCGGGTGATATTAGAGCAGTTTTGGAAGGGTTTTGGTCTGTTGTCAGAGTTGATCCCGAAGGTTTCGTGAATACTTACCTTGCTTATGAACTGTCAAGAATAAAATCCTCAGCCGGCAAACAAGCAAACTTGGTTTCTGTTTTGCTCAATGAAGTAATAGGTGATATGGGTCTGGCTCTTGACTTAGATTGGCTTTTCAGATCCTTCATAAGTTACCTCTCTAAAAGAGGAATAACACCTGGGTTTAACACTAGGAATTTTCCTTATCTTGTGAGAAAATTTAACGAATGGAACATTAACTTGGATGAAACACTGATTGTTACTCCTTTCAACAAAGCTGGTTTTCAGATGAATCCTTCAAAAGAAGAATGTGAAAAAACCCTGCAAAGTCTTCGCAGTCCAACCGTGCTGGCTATTAGCGTGTTGGCGGCAGGGTACTTCAAGCCTTCTGAGGCGCTTGACTACATAGCTAATCTTGGGAACTTGAAAGGTGCGGTTGTGGGTGTATCTACGGAACAGCAAGCACATGAATTATTTCCGCTCTTCAAGACACAATTCTAAGAATGGAGAATACCGTTACATTATTCGAAAACGTTACTAAAAGAACTCACCAAAAGCTTTGAGTAGTGTTAGAGCGACTTATGAACAATAAAAGGTGGCCCCCCATAAGTAGCACACTACATCAAAATGGTCACATGCTTCATGCGTCTTTTTTGTTTCGGCGGGATGAAAAAATTTGAGAATTGTCCACCTGAAAAGCTTCCAGTTCGCAACATTACTGGTTCTATGCTTTCTTATCTTAGTTCCCACAGTTGCCTCTGCATTCGCTGCTCCTACTGCTTCTCAGACAGATGCGGCGTCAGCAGTCGCTTCAGCTCAGAACCTGCTTTTCAACTGCTACAACGCTGCTAAAGCAGCTGGAGGCACGGGTGCCAATGTCACTGTATTGCAGGTTACTCTTAACGATGCGGGTTGGTCATTGTCAAATGCGGAATTGGCTTATTCCAATGGCGATTACAATTCAGCGGTCAATTACGCGAATCAGTGTAAAAGTGCCCTCAGCAACTTTGTCTCTGAAGCAAATGCTCTAAAAGCAAGTGGAGAGCAGCAACAAAGTCAAAGCTTAGTTATTTTTGTCGGATCCATTGTTGATGCTTTACTCGCCGTGGTTGCTGGCTACGTGATTTGGTTTCTATTAAAAAGAAAGTACGCAAATTAATGTGGATGTGCAGAAATGAATCTTCTGAAGGTAAAAGCCATTCTTATCGTGTCCATTGCGGTTTTAGCATTACTTGTAGCTTCGCCTGCTTTACAGAGACTTCTAGTTTTCCCTCAAACAGACTCTTTCACCGAACTTTGGCTTCTAAGTTCACAGCAGAGTGCACAGAATTACCCATTTAATATTACACAAAATAAAAACTACAACGTGACATTGGGAGTGGGGAATAATCTGGGTAACTTTGCCTACTACCTGGTTGAAGTGAAGTTCCGCAATGAAACCCAGCCGGCTGCTGACAGTTTCAAATTCACCCCAAGTAGCTTGCCCTCATTGTACAATATTACGGTCTTTGTTGCAAACAAAGGAATTTGGGAGCAACCTCTGAATTTTTCGTTCAATTACACCTATGATAATAATCTTTCTTTAGTCAACTTTAATGATTTGATACTTAACGGTGTGACCCTGAACCTTAAAGGAAATTCAGCGTCATGGGACTCGGAAAAAAACGAGTTTGTGGGAAATTTGTTCTTCGAACTTTGGATTTACAATAGCACCATCGGCAGCTTTCAATATAATGACCGTTTCGTAAGTCTATTCTTAAACATGACAGTATGAGAATCATGCAGATCTTTTCTTTGAGAGCAATAGAACTGAGTAAATAGGCTGCGGGCAAATTTGCTAATACTAATCTGGTTGTCCATCGCCATATTCTTTGTGGGCTTCTCCGGAGCATACTATCTTTACATGAAAAAGATGGCCAAAAAAACGTGGAACCTCAAAATTGATGAAGAATATCAGCCTTCAGTTGCCATTTTAGTACCTGTACATAACGAAGAGAAGACGATTCAACTCAAACTGAAAAATTTAAGCAAAATCAATTATTCACCCCAAAAAATTGAAGCAATCATCGTAAATGACGCCTCAACAGATAACACTTTAGAAGAAGTCCGTAGATACGTTGCTTCCAACCAAGGGCTGAAGATAAGCGTATTTGACAGTCAAACGCATTTGGGGAAAACTAACTGTTTGAACCTTGCCTTGAAATCTGTAAGTGCCGACGTCGTAGTGGTTTCTGATGCAGATTGCTTCTGGTCCCCAGATATTCTTCTGAGGGCTTTGCCGTATTTGTCTGATTCATCGGTCAGCGCAATTACTGCAAGAGAATTACTTCTTAATCCTCAAGATTCGTGGGTTACTCGGGGCGAACAATTCTACGATGATAGTGTGCAGTCCATCCATGTTGGTGAATCAAAAGTTCATTCTACGATATTCTTTTACGGCGGATTCGCAGCTTACAAACGCAGCCTTCTCGACGAATTTGACCATGATGTAGATGACTCAGGAACCGCGTTGAACTTGGTACAGAGAAACAGCCGAACGCTCTTAATACCTGAAATAGCGTTCTATACACCCTTCCCAACATTGTGGAAGAACAAAATAACCTTGAAAGTTAGGCGAGCAAGCCACCTGCAGCAACTGGAAGCTAAATGCTTGAATTTTTTACTCCAAAGAAAACTTGTACTTCCCAAGCGAATAGCGATTCCAGAAATTGTTCTTCTTATATTTAATCCGCTAATTCTCGTCGCATTAGCAGTAGTTTCAATTTTCGTTTTCATCCAGTATCCTCTGCTATTGCTGGCCTTGCTGCTGATATTTTGTCCAACGCTCTTAGTTGAGAAGATAAGAACAACTGTTGTTGAAGCGTTTCTAAACAACTTCATCCTATTACTTGCATTAGGTTCTTTCTTCACAAGAAAAAAATTCAAACTCTGGAAAACAGTCCAAGAATCGCGAACTCTCATAACGGAGAGCGCGTTAAAAGAGAAAAATTTGATCTGATTGATGTGATGGCACTCGATCAAAGTTGGTTTTATCCTCTTGGACAAATAGGCAAACAACACCTGGTTGATTGCTTGCACATGAAAGAAGTTGCGCATTTATGTCAATTACGTAGGGCGTGCGCTTCCCGGTTTATCAGTCATGCCTAAGGGCGGAGTATCTGGAATGAAACAGATTAATAAAGCCTATTAGAACAAAATATTCCCCAAGGAAACAGGTTAGTAAAAATGTCGCAGATTTCGGCTCAATTAATGCGTTTCTTCGGCATGTACGCGCCATCACGAAGTGTGCGTATTGCAATGTATCGCAAAGCTGGAATCCGAATAGGCAAGGTGCTTGAATTCGGTACCAACATATGGTTAGATATCAATTTCAGAAACCTAATAAATATCGAAGATGATGTTCTTCTGGCAGGTCACATCCAAATCCTTTCACATTCATTTATAATGTACGGCTATGAAAAAGAAGGGTTTTGTCCAGTAATAGTCAAGAAGGGCGCAAGAATAGGTATTCATGTTGTTATTCTCCCTGGAGTAACGATAGGTGAAAACAGCGTTATTGGCGCTGGTGCTGTTGTGACTAAAAATATTCCTCCAAACTGTCTTGCTGTTGGTGTACCTGCAAAACCAATCAGATACTTCAAAAGTTGATATCAATTTATTAAGAAATTACTATTAGTTCATGTACACAAATCTGAAAATGAGCCAACTTATTCCATATTTAGGCCCTATGATTCTGTTGCCATGATATCAAATAAGTACGCTGTGAGAGATGGAAAATGTCTTCAAATCAACCGATGCTTTATGTAAAATGTAAGACATGCGGAATCGAGTTTTGGTCAGCGATACGGTGTGATAAACAGATTTTTAGGACTTTAGATCTTCGAGGCAATTGCCATCCTTGCCCAAATGGACACAAAGGTCGATATGACAAGAAAGATTACTATTACAAAGATTGACTCGATGCTGCTCTGGCAATTTCCATTCAAATTACAATTACAAGGGCACGCGTGAAAAAATGCGAGTTGTATTATTCATACATGAATATCCGCCTTTTTTGTTCGGAGGAGTAGGTATCTTTGTGAAAGAGCTCGCACATGGGTTAGCAAATATGGGCGTAGATGTAACCGTTATTTCTGGAAGACCTGTGCCTTGGAAAAGCGAGCAGTCTTCCATTTTAGATAACAGCCAAGACAAAATAACAACGATTAGGCTTCAATATCCCAATTTACCACCCAGGCACACAGCTTTCCAAGTTGTTAACAACACCAAACTGAAAAAAATACTTGAACGTATAAAACCTGACATCATACATGGGCAATCTGGAGTATCTTTTCCCGCTATGATTTCACTTAAGAAAATCGCTCCATTCATTGTTACTTTTCATACAAGCCCTTTGAAAAATAAAGTCCTGAGTGTCGATTCTATCGGTAAGGGTGGGACTTTTGGAGACTTTTTCAATGGTGTAATAGGGTATCCCTTTTGGGAATACGGTTACCGTTTGGAATATGAAAATGCAAGTGCGAGAGTTGCTGTATCATCATCTCTTATGAACCAACTGAGTGATGAAATGAATGTTAAAGACGGCACTTTTGAATTTATACATAATGGCGTAGACTTGAAACATCTTGACGAGTTAAGCTTAAACTCATTTGCTGAGGGTCGAGCTACTGATAAACCATTTTTGCTTTTTGGAGGACGGCTTTTTTGGAGCAAGGGTGTAATGCGTCTCTTAGATCTGGCCTATCTTTTGGAGAGAAAATATCATCTCGATCTCAAAATCGTAATTTATGGATCTGGCCCCTTGGATAAGAGAATTATTCAGAGAAAGGATATGTATGGTTTAAGCAATGTTATACTTAGACAATTCAGTAGTAGGCCTGACTTCTTACTTGAAATGATGAATGCAATGTGTGTTTTGATACCGAGCCCTTTTGAAGCAGCGCCAATGGTGCTCCTCGAGAGTATGTGTTTGGGCAAAGTACCTGTTATGTTCAATCTTCCTTACGCTCGTGAGTTTACAGAAAATGGTAAATATGGCATATTATGCGACAATATTCAAGATATGGCACTTAAAATTAAAGAATTTTATGACAGAGGCTCCGCTTCACAATTTGAAATGCAGATACGCAGTTTCGCACGCCAAAACTACAGTATTGAAAAAACAGCGATGGCTTACTACGAACTTTACAAGAGGGTGGCCAATTAATTATCCTTTTAAAATTGTCAGATCCCCAAAGCAAAACCTTGAACAAAAAACTATGATTATTATAAAATATGAAAGATTTGCAAAATCGTTGTGATTTGAATACATCTTTGCTTATAGCACAAACAATTCCTAATGAAATGAAAGGCTTGAGGCGGAATTTGCAGCGTCAGGTCAAATTGTGCATGCTAAAAAGGCGTAGCTAAAATAAAATGATCATAAAAACGGAGATATCATTAACAGCTTTTTATGCTACCGCAATAAAAGGTTCGAGCAAATGTCCTGCAAAAAATTTAGAGTAAGTTGGGTCAGCTACCTAAACCTTGACACAGACCTGCATAAAACGCGGGAATTGGAAATCTTGAAAGCGCTTGCTGACAAAGGGCATGACACCGCCTTGGTCGCTACTATTTCACGGCATTACTTTAAAATAAAAAATTCGCGTACAAAAATTATCTCTGTTCCAATTAGAAGCGCACCTTTAGTTTCACATGTACTTTATACTGGTTTTATCTTTTTATTCCTACCTTTTTACGTTCTAGTTTCAAAACCTGATTTAATATTGATGGATCCAAGCATATCAGTTATGGGCTCGATTCCTACCCTTTTTTTTTCACGATTTTCACGGACGAAGTTCGTCTTAGATGTTAAAAGCACTCCCGTTGAGGTTAAAGGGTTTAGTGCGAAACTAGCTGAATTCTGGTTCGACATTTCAGTAGTAATAGCAAAGATGATGTTTAATGGCATAGTAAGTGTCACCCCAATGATGAAATCAGAAGTGTGCCGAAAATTTAACATCGATCAACAATACGTAGACATCTGGACGAACGGCGTACCAATAAATCTGTTTAATCCCCAAAGTTCTCTGATAGAAAGCACAGAACTGAGAAAAGAGCTTGGTTTGACCGACAAATTTGTTGTTTTCTATCACGGAGTTCTTTCGGCTTCCAGAGGGTTAACTGAAACTGTGGATGCAATACAAATAGTAAAGCAAAAATATCCTGAAGTTACTTTCTTTCTCCTCGGGGCAGGCCCGATAATCTCTGTCTTAGAAAGCTTGATTACCCAAAAAAAACTTGAGAATAATGTAATTATTCATCATCCCGTTCCATATAATGAAGTCCCAAAATTTATTGGGTTAAGCGACGTCTGCATTGTTCCGCTCCCAAACGTTTCTTATTGGAAATTTCAGTCTCCACTGAAACTTCTGGAATACTTGGCGATGGAAAAAGTAGTATTAGCAACCGATATACCTGCACACAGGACAGTAGCAGGGGACAAAAAATGTTGTATATACCTTGAGTCCACCGATCCTTCAGAAATAGCTAAATCAATTGAATATTCATACATTAATAAAGCCAAACTTGACGAGTGGGGAAAAACCGGTAGAAAAATAGTTAAAGACCAGTATACTTGGAAAAAGGTTGCCGAAGAAGTTGAACATTACTTCTGTCGAATGACATTTTTTGATTAAACAGTTTTTTAATATGTTGAGTATGATTTATTACTATAGAGTATATGTGTTGAACACGAAATTTTGTTGAACAAGAATAAACAAACATTTAATAATTAACTGAGATTTATAGTTTCTATCGACTAGGTAAGTAGTAGATATAACACACGATGAGAAGAGATAATGAGAAAAACTCGCATTTGCGTTCTTATAACGCTTACAATAATGCTGTTATTGGTGGGTCCTTTAGTCTCGAGTGCTTCACTTAGTGCGAGTGTAACATTGACAAGTTCTGGAACCATTTCATCTGGTGGGAGCACGAGCACGCACGATTGTACGATTAGCATAAGTGGAAGCACCGTAACCGTGACAAGCAGTACGGGCTCAACGGTTTATTCTGGAACAAGTGTGGACACGGCATGGGATGATGCGTTTACATATGTTGCTTCAGGTGGAAATATAACTGTTGACCCTGGAACTTACATTGGGACTTTACAGCATCCCTCAACTGGTATTTATGGTGGCTTATATGGTGACTGTTATTCAGGGTTCATTGCCGCTTACCTGAATAATGTTAATATAAATTTTCAATCTGGCGCTATACTGACCATAGTTAATAATATGGGTGCTTATTCAGTGTGGTCATTCTGGTACTGCAACAATGTTCTGATTACTGGGGCTACAATCAACGGTAATGCTGCCAATGAACCAGTAGGGCAAACCACTGATGGTATTTTGGTTTACGATTGTAACAATACTGTGGTTACTCATTCAACATTGTACAATTGCCGAAACTATGGCTGGAGTGATGGCTCTAACTACCAAGATGTGGTCACTCCTTGCGGAATAACTGATTGTACCGTTTATGATTGTTATTGGAATGGCATTTGCTTCGATGATACCCGTATTTCAGGCGATTATGCAATTGGAAACACCATTTATAATTGTAGTGACGTTGGAATTTCTTGTTATGGGGGAACCAGTGTTACGATACTTGATAATTACATCTACAATATCAATGGAACTGACGGCTGGGCTGGTGCTGGCACGGGCTCTCATTACGGAATTGCGCTCGAAGGCGGATACCAATGTCTTGTTGAAAATAACACGATAATTAATTGTCCGTCCAACGGAATATGTGATGGTGATGATGTGGCTAATCCATATGATAATTTGATAATCGGTAATCACATCTCTGGTTCTGCTCAAGGTATAAACGTTTGGACTAGTGGTTATGATGTTATTACCCAAAATACAATTACTGGTTGGTCTGCTTCGGGTGGAAATGATGCAATACTTGTCATGGGTTATGAAAGTTATTTAAGTCCAAATATCATAATAAGTTACAATACGATAGGCAGTCCTACAGGTAGTGCTGGTACAGCCTATGGCATTGTTGACAATGGTGCATCAAACTGTTCAATCTGCGATAACACAATGACAATTCCGACATCAGACACTTACGTTTACGGAATATATCTTGCAACTTTTGAGAATGTTGGAGCTAATTATAATTTAATTGAAGGAAACAATGCTCAAGCACACTACGGCATCTACATTGCTGATTCAGGTTGCACGGATAACAAAATAAACGGAAACACCCTTACTAATTGTACAACCCAAATTACTAATGATGGAACAGGTACAATCACAAACCCATCATCCTCTAGCACCTACAGCCTAACACTAAATGACCCATACTCAACTGTTACAGTTACTCCAGCACAGGGAACTCATGTCTACTCAAGCGGCGCTCAACCCGTAATAACCGTGTCTCCAACATCAGGCTACACTCTAAATATTGAAGGCTCAAACGTGACTTTAACATCTGGCACATACAAGTTGACAATGAACCAAGACAACTTTGCTTACGTAATATCTACAACAAGCATTCCTTGACTTTTACCTTCTCCTTAGCTCGCGGAGAGTTAAATAAATGGTTAAAAATGGTTATATGTCCGTTTTTGCTTGTTTAAACCTGTAATGGGCTTCATTGATGAACGCGTTTTGGCTACGCTCAAAGATGGCAAACATAGAGTTTTTCACTGCGTTTCTGGGCGAAGTGGGCTTCAGCCATAACATTTTTGCAATAGCATCTTAAACGGTTAGCGCGCTACTGTTCTTCATAAAATGGTGAAAAATGGTTTTAAATCCGCTTTCTGCTTTTGGATCACGTTTCAAAACATGAACTGTGAATGGTCAACATAAGTAAGATAAGGAGCAAAAAACAGAATTATAACCAATTTTGACCAATTTAGGAACAACCACGCGCGCTTTGCAGCATAACAGAGAGAGTAAGCCTATAATTCTAGCCTACAAAGAACCGCAAGAAAATTTTAAGATGATGAACCTACAAACGTAACAAGGATAATCTGCACAAGGGTTGATTTAAACACGAGAAAAAACGCTTTGATTGTACCAGTTATGACTTTGTTACTGGTCGCTGCAATTCTGCTAAACATTCCTATTTTTAGAGATGTCATAGTATTCGCTTACTTGTCATTTGCGCCTGGCTTTGTTATTCTTAAGGCATTCAAACTGAAAGAACTTACCCTTCTGAACACTTTTTTGATATCGGTAGGTTTGAGTTTGGCTGCTTCAATGTTTGTTGGGTTCTTAGTTAACGAGCTGTATATCATTCTTAGGTTTTCGCAGCCTCTGTCGATCATTCCTTTAACGGCTGCAATGTCAACTTTCACATTAATCGTTTTTTTTATAAGTTATAGACGCGATTTTTCAATAAATTTTGTTTCTTTAGATGGAGTGAGCAAAAGAATAAGAAGTCATTTGCCATTGACTCTTGTGCTACTTATTCTTCCCGTATTTAGCATTGTTGGTGCGTTGTATGTTAATATTCCAATAATGATAATTTTGTGCCTTACTATAGCCGTTTTGTGTATACTGACATTTGCCTCCAACAAACTTGTTCCCAGCGATTATTACCCGTTTCTGATTTTTTCGATTTCTATATCTATTCTTCTCCTAAATTTGCTGATGTCGAAATATATCATCGGCGACGATGCTAGCTTTGAATATTACGTTTTTAAGGTTGCCCAGATCAGAGGCTATTGGGGTCCTATTAATACTGTTACGAACCCTGAGAATGCACTTGCTTTTAACTCTGTGTTATCAGTTACCGTGTTGCCGAACGTCTATTCTGTTCTGATGAATCTTAAAAACGAAATACTTTTCACGATTTTGTATTCCTTCATCTTTTCTTTAGTACCTATAACTCTATATGGAATATATAAAAACGAGACTGGTAAATTGATCGGATTGCTGTCGGCGTTCGTCTTTATTTTTAGTGTCAATGCTTTTTTTGGAGAGTCAATAAGTGTTAACAGGCAAATTGTTGGAGAGCTCTTTCTGATGCTCTCCATATTGATTTGGTTAGATAAGACATTACCTATTAAAGAAAAGAGAATTCTGCTTATAATTTTCGGGGCTTCAATAGCTGTTTCGCATTATTCTCTTGCAGTTATTTACGTAATTTTCGTCGCCTTAGTTGTCATATTATCGAGTATAAAGCCCAAATTTGACAACGTGTTCAATGCTTCAACACTCCTGGCTATTTTCGGTGCAACATTTTTATGGGAAGCGTTTAGTCCAGGTTCGACTTTAGACGTGATTATAAATACAGTTAATAGGGTAATTGCCGATTTTACTAGCTCTCATGTGGCCGCCGCTGGGAGCGTTAGTTCTGCATACGCTATTCCAACGGTTTTTACTGCCGCAAGTTGGATTAATTTAATACTCGAAGGTGCTGTAACTCTTTCATTAGTAATAGGTATTCTTATAGTCATATTATTCTCAAAAAGAATGGAAATTTCTGATAAGTATAAATGGATAACAATTTTTTCTGCAATCCTCTTAGCAGTTTCCTTTTTGCTTCCTAGTGTTGCGTCAACCTTAAATTTCACAAGGCTTTATGGCATATCTTTATTGTTCTTGTCACCATGTGTCGCCATAGGAGCCTTGAGTCTTCTAAAGATAATCCAAAGTACATTAAGAAAAAGAAATAAAAACCAAAAAAACAATATTGCCTTTCTGAACAAACACGGGAAAACGGCGCTATTGCTTGTTGCCGTTCTCTTGAGCGCTTACTTCCTTTCACAGGTAGGATTCATAAATTACGTGACAGAAGGAGCAATTCGCTCTCCAACATTTGAATTTGAATACCATATAATGGAAACATCGAACAATCCTCAAATTGAGACTACATTCTCTTGGGCTTATATTCAAGAACAAGAGGCATTTAGCGCAGATTGGCTATCAAAATATGCAGGTGATTCATCAATTGTCTACGCTGATGCATCGTCGGCCGTTCATGTATTAGTAAGTCGTGCCCTAATACCAGAAAATCTGATACAGCCTTTAACAAACGTAACTTCACCAGAGCAAGGTCAATTCGTATACCTGGACAACGTGAATGTCGCAAAAGGCATAATACCTACTTTAACAGGGTACTTCAATACTTCCGAAATTTCCTCTTCTCTTAATGAAAGCAACTTAATCTATTCAAATGGCAACAGCGCGATATGGAGCGGCACAGGATCAGGTTAAATATGCCAAGATTATGCATCAGGATTAAGAATTGAAAAGCATGGGCGCACGGCAAAATGGCAGCGTTCAAAAATTCACTATTATATCTAATGGCTTGAGTATGATTGAAATGAACGCAAGGGTAACAATTGGATTATGCGTTAAGAATGGTGCGAGAGTTGTGAAGACAGCTTTCGATAGTATTTCTATTCAAGATTATCCTCATGAACTATTAAAACTAGTAATCGTTGATGATTGTAGTAGTGATAATACTTTGTCACTTGCGATGGAGTTTGCTCAAAAAACTGATATTAAGACTTTTGTTATTCGTAGTAAAGGTGAAGGGCTTGGAGCTGCTAGGCAAATCGCAGTAGACAATGCTGAAGGCGACTATTTATTGTGGGTTGACGACGATCTTGTGCTAACAACGGATTATGTAAAAAATCAAGTAAAGTTTATGGATGAAAACCCAAACGTAGGTGCAGCTAAGGGCATGCATATTGCACATTCAAACGAAAGCTTAATTGGTATACTTGGCTTCGAAGATTCAGCATCTACAAAATCGTTGAAACAAATTGGTACAGGCGGCGCTATTTTCCGACTTAAAGCTATAAAAAAGATACACGGGTTTGACAATAGAATCAAGGGAGCTGGAGAAGATCTCGACGTTTCACGCAGGATACGGGAAGCGGGGTGGACTTTAGCTAGTAATAGTTCAGCAAGGGTCAATCAGAAAGATCCGCCGAGAACAGTGAAAGCTTTATGGAAAAGCCACTTCGGGTACGGTTGTGGAAATCATTTCCTTTATCATAAATTCAAGGATCGGAGTTTGCTATTGGCATATTATCCACCTATCGCCTTATTGGGCGGAGTAAAGGACTCTTGTAAAATTTATAGCAAATTAAATAAAAAGAAAGTGTTTCTTATTCCACTATACTCTTTCTTTATAAGTATCGCTGTGACTTTTGGGTTTATTCAAGCTCATATAGACGGTTACGGTCACAACTAATATTCCGATTAACCAATTCAACAAAAATTAAAGAGCGAGCTTTGGTGCACTAGAACAGTTTGAATGTTATTGAAGACCTAAAAGATAGCTTCACTTTACCTATTAAACAGGTTTTTAATATTTTTTCCGCTTTATCAGGCTGTTGTAGTTTATTTAAAGCCAATAGCTATAAGCAGATGATTGGACTAGATTAAATTTATTATAGTTTACACAGTAGACGGTTTAGGCCCATAACGAAACAGTTGTCTTACAAATTCACTATTGCAACTACTATTTATTTATAATTGAAAGATCTTTTATAAAATTTTTGTTTTGAAGTTCATTGATTTTTACTTCATACTTTTTCTCATCAAAAGTTTTGATAAAATTGTTATGAAATTGCTTATAGGACCAATGAGTAATAAATGCCCAAGGGAAAACTATTGAACCAATCAAAAAGGCAGACGGTTTTTTCCTTATGTTTGTTACCTTAAAAAATGTTCCAAAAACAAAAAGAGCCCCAAGACCTATTCTAAAACTATCGCGAAACATAGAATATTCTTGCTCAAGAATACGTTTGACTCGACGATCTATTTTCTTTTTTTTTATTTCGTGATCCTTAATTTTAAAATTTAAAAATCTGAAAAGTGAGATTTGCGCAGCTCTTGAATATAATTCATGGTCTTCTAAATAGTTCAGATCTTTGTATCCTCCAATCCTATGGACTAGTTCTCTAGGAGCTATCATAATAACATCGGATGTAACGAGCATCTGCCCTTCAAAATTGGCATGATATATTTGCAACAGCTTGTTTAAGTAAGGTTTGAAAACATCATCCATGTCCATTTGACCAATTATGTATTTTCCACTTGAGTTTTCAAAAGCTATTTGTCTTCCCACTCCTCTACTGCAACTTTTAATAATCAACTTGATTAGTTTTCCATCGTAACCCTTGAGAATGTCCAGTGAAGCATCGTTGCTGCAATTGTCGACAACCACTATCTCAAACCGCTCATCAACTTGAGAAAGTATACTTTCAAGAGATTGCCTTACACTATCTTCCGTATTGAAATTTGTGACGCAAATGCTATACAAAGGCAGCATGCAGTTATAGATCGAATGATCTAAAAATAAGCTTTTCTCAACTAATTGTAGCTTTTAATCGACATTTAGTGGACTAAATCTCTTTTATTTATAACGCCTATGTTAAATCTATTAATTCGCCTTTTTATTTCTTAGCGCGTGCGATATTATAATCTTGAAAAATTGTTACTCAAGAAAATATAATCGAAATAATCAAGGAATGTATCTTGAAAATTATGATTATTAAATCTGCAGCTTGGGATTACGAAAGTTTCTATAAATCGAAACATCCAGAGTATGCTGCCATCCGAAACTTAATTTCTCAAAATCCGGAGCATGAGTTTATGCTAATTGGTCATGGGAGTACTTTTGAGCATTTTAGATTCGGAAAGACTTTAATTTATAATCTTGGTTCAGGAAATAAATTTAGGTATTTGTTTTCTTTATCTTTGAACTTTTCGTTGCCCTTATTATTGAGACCATCAGTTATCATTGGCATGGGCGGAATTAACGAAATCCCCATGGCTATTGCTAGTTTTCTCAATAGAGCCAAATTTATTCCCGTACTCGTGCAAGACATCTGGTATTCTTTGTCAGAGATGCCTGTCACTATAAGAAGTTTGTTAAAGGAACTGCTAAGGGCTTCTTTTCACGAATCCTTTGTTATCCTGTCAATAAGTGAGAGCATTAGGAAGGAACTTGTTGAAGTTTATTCTGTGCCCTCTGAGAAGGTACTCGTTTACAAATACAAAATTTCCGACATATTCAATCCGCACGTTCCAAGCGAACTGAAAAGGACGTTTAACCCTGATGGTCCAGTGGTATTGACAGTATGTAGAATGGCCCCTCAAAAAGGGCTTCAATATCTTGTTGAAGCTTCTCAAGCCGTCGTAAAAAAAGTTCCCAATGTGAGGTTTGTGGTGCGCGCGTACGCATCTGAACCAGAATACAGAATAGAATTTCTAAATCTAATTAATGATTACAATATGCAGGATCACTTTAAGATTATTGAAGAATTCTCGCCTTATGAGGAAATACCACGGTACATGGCGGCTTCGGATGTTTTTGTCCTTCCATCAATATCCGAAGGGCTGCCGGTAGTAATATTAGAAGCAATGGCATGTGGAGTGCCCGTGATAGGTTCCAAAATAGGCGGAATATCTGACGTGGTAGTCGACGGATATAACGGTTTACTGGTTGAACCCAGGGATGTTCAGAGTCTTGCAGATGCCATAATACGCGTGCTTTCAGACGAGAACCTGAGAGACACTCTTTCTCGCGGGGCATTATCCACAACTCAACGTGTGAAACAAAACGAATTTCAAAGCCTTCTTTCTAAGTTAATTTTCTCCTAGCATCTTAACTTCCTTGCTGTTGAGAGCAGAAACGCGCTTGATTTCAACTCGCGCTATATCACAAACCTTACTGTTCCAGAACAAAAGAAGGATATTACGGAATATGGAGTATCATATATTAACTTTGGAGTGAAAATATTCTGAGGTGTTAAGTGGTGGTCTTAAGATCCAATACCTTGATTGCAGTGGGAGCACACCCTGACGATGTTGAATTGGGATGCGGAGGAACAATAAACGCGGTTTCAGCAGCAGGAAAAAGGGTGATTGCAGTCTATTTGACAAAAGGGGAAAAAAGCGGAGATCCCCATACAAGAATGTCTGAAAGCAAAAAAGCCCTATCGATTCTGGGCGTAAATGATGTTTTTTTTGGGGATTTCAAAGATACCGAAATCCCCAGTTCGCATGATGCAATTAAATTTTTAGAGGACATTTATGATAAATACCAACCAGACACAGTTTTGACTCATACAACCCACGATTCTCACCAAGACCATCGCCAAGTAGCTTGGCTATCTTTATCTGCATTTAGAAATATATCCAAATTTCTTGCCTTTGAGACTCCTAGAGTCATGAGTCATTTTTCTCCAACCTATTTTGTAGACATATCAGATTATGTTAAATTTAAGTGGGAAGCGCTAAAATGTCATGAGTCGCAAAAATCAAAAAGGTATATTGCTTATGAATCAATGGTTAATCTAGCCTCTTTCAGAGGAAGCCAAGTAGGCCTTCGCGCAGCTGAAGCTTTTGAAGTAATAAGATACATAGACAAATAGAACTCTATAAAGAAGCGGATAGGGAATAAAATTGATCATGGCAGGTCATCAACCAAACTATTTGCCCTGGCTTGGCTTTTTCGATAAAATACGACGTTCTGACCTTTTCGTAATTTTAGACAACGTGCAATTTGAGCGCGAAGGATTTACCAACCGAAATAAGATTATGATGGCCAATGGCGTAAAATGGCTTAGCGTTCCAGTAGAACATGCTAACAAACCATTGTTAATCAATGAAATTAAAATTGCCAATAAAGAGCAATCGCAATGGGCAAGGCGTCATTGGTTAACGTTGCAGCGTAGTTATTGTAAGGCTCCTTATTGGCGTGATTACTGCGATTTTTTTGAGGATACTTACTCACGCGAATGGACTATGCTGATTGACCTTAACATGCATCTTATAAGAGGAATAACGCGGTTTCTGGACATAGATAGACCACTGATAATGGCTTCTTCCTTGGGCGCTAAGGGAAAAAAAAGCGAGTTAATTATTGATCACTGCAAAATAGTCGGTGCTGATGTGCTGCTTTCAGGAAATGGCGCAAAGGAATACATCGATCCTAAACGGTTTGAGGAAGAAGGAATAAAATTAATCTTTCAAGAATTTAAACATCCCTGTTATACTCAAACATGCGTAGGATTCGTTCCTAATCTTTCGGTTGTAGATTATCTTTTTTGCACAGGCGCAAAATGTGATAATAAATGAATCATCGAGAAATGAGAAGAACTTTTTGGTGAAGATTTTTTGATATCAAATTACCCGCCAGTCGACATTGAGCTATCATTACACGCGATCTCGGATCCTTCTAAAATTCTTCGCGCGCGTGTTAATTTAAATATGAAAGCAAAATTATTTTTTTACCTTAAAATTGCACTTACCGATTTAAGCCAAGACTGTGCGATTAGTGAATGCCCCATTTGCGTCGGATGGATTCCGTCTGTCGACCAATAGGTTGCTGCTCTCTTTCTTGTAGCTTCATCAAAAATCCTGTCAAGTGGAATCAAAAGCGTTTGGAATTCTTTGGATAGCTTTTTTACGGCACCTATTTTTTGCTTTAGTACTATTTTATTTATGAGCTGTAGTTTGGTCATATAAACAATAAATGGAGTTAACAAAACTATTTTAGCGCCTAAAATATCGTGTGTTTGCTCCAGTATGATTCTATAATCCTCTTCAAAACTTTTTGTTGAGGTTGGTTTGTTCCAGAAATACTTTCCAACAGTATCGTTTATTCCAATAAGAATTGACACTATTTCAGGTTCCAAGTTCAAGCAATCTTTCTGCCATCGGTTTTTCAGGTCTCTTACTCTGTCCCCACCAACACCACGATTTAGGAACCTTACCCTTTTTCCGGCATATTCAGTGGAGAACCTATTAGCAACCATCTTGACATACCCTGTTCCCATATCCGCATCTTTTGTGCGGTCCCTGCACGCTTCAGTAATACTGTCACCTTGAAAGAGGATTGTAACGATGGATGGCACTTCATACTTGACGGTTTCGTTTTTCATGTTTAATGATATTTCTACGGTTTGCAGATTTAAGACTTTTGAAGATAGACCCAGTGATACTCTAAGTATCGAAAACTTGACAAAATTCATAAATTTGGAACTACCAATAAAATCATAAGACATAAAAACAGTGCGCGATAAATAAATATAACCGAGCTTTTAAGCTCTCCCTGTTGAGTTGAAAAAATGGAAACTATCATGTCGATGTTTCTTAAAAATTGGGCGAACCATTACAGAAAATGCTTTCAATATGCTGGAGAGCAACTATTGGTTACTGGCAGAATCATTGTTGTGGGAAAAGTCAGTGTTGGCGACAGTGTAATGCTTGAGTCCGGTGCAAGATTAACGGCTATAGAAAACGGAGCTATAAAGATGGGCAACCACATTTACGTCTCGACCGCGACAATTTCTTCTACAATCAGCATAGAACTTGGCAACTATGTTGTGATAAGCCCTCAGGCGTTGATTATTGACCATAATGGCTACGGATTAGATGGCAAACCTGCCGTCGAGAAACCAGTGAAAATCGGCAATCATGTATGGATAGGTATAAGAGCCACAATTCTCAAAGGAGTCACAGTGGGAGATAATTCAGTAATCGGAGCTGCAGCAGTGGTCACAAAAGACGTTGAACCAAATACGATTGTGGCAGGCAACCCCGCTAGAAAAATTCGCAACACCACAGGCTACACCCTAACATCGCGCGGACCAGTCTACTATCCGACACCAAAATACTGGCAAGGTCAAAAATGAATCAATGAGATATTATTAGCGAAAACCGCTTATTTATATTGTTGCAACTTCAACCAAGATAAACTGGGAAAACCATAATATTAAGAGTAACACCTTTTCCCTTTACATTTTGACCTTCTTTAAGTCTATCAGCTGGTCAACTCAAGCATTCATAGTTTAGCGAGAAAACGAATTTAAGATATTAGGATTTTCCAGAGTAAAGTTAAGGAAAGAGGGGACTAATATTAATATTCAAATGGTGTGTCTCCTCCTATCAAATGGTGATCTCTTGAAGCTCATAACAGTTCTGATTACATGCTCCAGCGTCGATTTAACAAAGAGGTTACAAATGTTATTTGAAGAATTAAAAAATACTAAAACCGCTGCAACAGAAATAAGAAATGTGAATAGAATGATCAACAAAAAATGCTGAGAAAAATTTTTGGTGGAAGATTTTTTGGTATCAAATTACGCGCCAGTCGACATTGAGCTATCGTTGCATGCGATCTCGGGTCCCTCCAAAATTCTTGAATTAGGGAAGAGTATAGATGATTTCGTAAACAAATGGAGTAAAAATCCCTTCCTTTTAGGTGGATTCACCAGCCAGTTCATGAAGTCAAGTCGCTCAAGAGGCTGGACTCCGTTTGTTCTTGTCGTCAAAGCAGATAAAAAGATTATAGGAATAGCTCCTTTGGTGATAAAGAAACAGTTAGGAATGCGATTCGCTGAGTTCTTCCCAAGCTGGTGGTTCTCGCCAGATTTCGTTGTTGACGATCAATATCGGGAAGCTTGTATGGGATACGTTGTTGAATATCTGTTTCAGAGCCTAAATTGCGTATTTGCCAGATTTTATTTTCCTTCGGAATCCTCAAATCTGGAAACCCTAGAACAACAATGTAAGGTCCACGGAATCAAATTTTCTGCCACGAATCAGTTTGGGCATTGCATTCTTCCAGTTGAATGTACTTGGAATGAATTTCAAGAAAAGAAAGGTCGCCGAAGAATTATCAGACAGATAGAGCGTAAACTGAATCGGATTGGTCCGTGGAAAATTGAGTACGTTGAAAATGCGGGCAACCGCCAAGATGTACTGGAGAAGATACTTGCTGTTGAGCGAATGAGCTGGAAGGAATCTTGGCGCAACGGAATGCAAATCACAGCTGATGAAGAACTCTTGATGACTTTGGAAGGATCGCAAATTATAGCCAAAACTACAACAGATTTTAAGTGCAGTGTTTGGTTTCTAGAAATCAATCGCGAAACAGTTGCGTACACCTTTGTTATTAAATACAAAGGAACGGCATTTATAACAAAAACGACTTATGATAATCGGTATAGGAAGTTTTATGTTGGTAAGTATATAATGAACATGACCATACGCGATTTGTTCAATGAGGGCCAGATTAAAAATATCGATTTTATGACAGAACTTCCCTTCATGTCATTTTGGACCTCTTTGTCATTAAGTCACGTTCGAGTTCTCATGTATAAAAGTAACATGGTGTCGTTGGCGGAACAGTTGCTCTCAAACACTTTTATGTCAAAAGCTTTCCCATATGTTTTGGGTAAACTTAGCCTCTGAACAACAATGATTATCGAAGATTTCGGCGTTTATAATCTTAAATTAAATAGGGCATATTATATGGAACAGCAATTCGATTGAGAAGCGTACGCGGGGTTGTTACATTGAGAAGAATAAAAGTCTGCATGTTTGCATGCTGTTACGCTAATGCGTCCGTTGCCAACTACACATTAGGCTTAATATCGGAAATGATGAATATTAAAGACTTAGAAATCAAAATGGTTTCGTCGCATTGCGCATGTCTTCCACGGTTTCCACAGAGAAGGTTTGCGCTAATTGGAAAATGTTCGATTGTGAACTGCCCGTATCTCAGTTTCCCTTCTTCAAAACGGAGAATCCTGAATATTGCAATACAAGATATTCCGAAAACACTCACAGATTTCTTCAGAGGATTCAGTTATCTAAGAGCAAGTAGGGGCGGTGACATAATTCACTTTCAACAAAGTTCGCAATATTCTTTCGGTATTATCCCTTTGATCCCACTTATTTTGTTTTCGCGTCAAAGAAAAGTAGTGACCTTGCATTCCGGCGAGGGGGCTCTAGGGAGTAAGTTCCTTTTCCGAATTTATAACCGGGTAGACAAGATAATAGTGCACTCAGAAAGCATGGAAACGCATTTGCTGAACATAGGTGTTGCAAAATCAAGAATAGTCAAGGTTCCTCATGGGGTTAACATTCCTCCTCTTTTTGGACTTAATAGAACGGAAATAACTTTTATGGGTGCTCCAGAGGAACGCAAAGGAATCTTGACAATTCTCGACGCCTTGAGGATATTGAAGAACAAAAACATCAACCTTAAAGTTGCGGTTTACGGGTGGTACAGCGTTTCTGAAAGAAAGAGCACGGAATTGCTCGCTGCATCAAAAAATGTTGACGATTGTTTGGTTTGGGGTGGCAGACTGGATGAAAACGAGTTTGATAAAAAACTCCAACAAAGCCTATTTACACTTGCCGTGTATAACTCCGCCACATCAGGAAGTAGTGTCGCCACAAGAGCAATGTCCAATGCAACACCAGTGGTAGCCTCTGACATAGGAGGATTTAAAGAATATCTAGATGGAGGCGGTGTATTTCTTCCACCTAGAAACCCAGAGGCTTTGGCTGAGATGATTGAATCATTACTGAAGAATCCGCAATTGCTTGAAGAATTGGGTGCAAAGGGAAGAGAACGCGCTTTACAACTCTTCTCCTGGAAGGAAATCGCCAAGAAGACCGCTACAATATACGAAATACTGTTGTGAGAAGATTAGTTTCTCTTGATAACACCACGCTATAAAGCCGAGCGAAACAATTAACAATTCTAGAAATTTATGAACGCGCGCAGTAAATTAGAAATTTAAAATGTTCCGTTAAGACAAGGAACATTGTATGAAGGTAGCCAAATTAACCTTTGAGTTAAGGCGCATTTGCGGGTCATAGTATGTTTCAGACCAACTATTTTGATTTACAGTCTTATGCTGAAAAATTTGCAAAAGAGCACGTTCTCATAGTTAGCCATCGAGATTTACGTGCAAGGCCATTTACTGCGGGGGATGACTACTACATAAGCAGTATTATGTCACAACTTAAAAGAAAAGGAATTCACGTTGATACGGCAATCGTCTCTGGAAAAAAAATTAGAGTTAGCGGTTCTTGCGTTGATGAAACTGTGGATGAAGTGGTTGGTAGGTTCACCACTATTATTCTTCATACTTATGATATGTCGCTTTTCTTTAAGTCTAAGATGCAGAACAAGTTTAAGGTGATAATGCCCGTCTATGCTTTAAGGAATAAAAGTTATTCTGCTTTGAACAACCTGATATTGGGCTTGCGTCCATTTTTGTTCCAAAAAATCGTAGACGAATATTTAGTTGCTTCACCCACAATAGTTCATGCTCTTAGAAAAATGGGTGTAACTACAACAATAAATGTAGTTCCACCTGCTTATGTTTGCCCTTATTGTAGCCGTAGTGATAACATAGATAAGAAAAATTTTCTCAAGAAACAGCTGCCGACGACTGTTTATGCAGTATACATAGGAAAGGTTGTGACCAATAGAGTTGATTTGAAGAGCATAGTAAATGGGCTTGAGAGTAAGTTTGGTAAATACAAATTAACTGTTTACACAGCAGATCCAGTTAAGGAACAATTATTGCAAGAAAACGGCTCTAACGTTGAAATAATTGTCAAGTGTCTTTCAGAAAAAGAGAAATGTGAAGTCTTGAAAAAATCGCATGTCTTCGTGGCTCCCAAAAAAAACACTACTATGGAGCCATCGATATCTGTTATTGAAGCGGAATATCATGGGAACATTATCGAGAGATTTTAGGAGCCGCGAAAAAATTAGAGTACAGCAATAAAAAATTTTGGTCATAGACTAGCGCGTGTTAATATCAGTCAGATAAATACTTGTGAGAAGGTGTCCGAGATATGGACTATGAGGACTGCAGTAGTCTTCAAGTAGAGGGCATAGCTCTCGCTCCAAAGAAGATTGTGAAGGGAATACCATGTTTCGATGAGTCGACGTATTTCTTTGAACAAACAAGTCGCCAAACGTTACTTAGCCTAACGACTCTTGCTGGCACCGCTGGGTGGAAACGCGCCCTAACTTCTTTGGGAATACGCGACCCCTCTCTGCTTAGTTGGATTATGGATCCCAAGCGAGATTTCTTTTTATCTATTCTGGAAATTAAAGAGAATGATAGAGTCCTAGATGCGGGCGCTGGATGGGGTTTCATCTCGGCCCGCATCGCGAGAGGTTTTCCCAGCACAAAAGTATATGCGTTTGACAAAACCGTTGAGGGTTTATTGTTTGCTGATCAGATCAAAAGGCAAGAACACTTGGATAATATGCGTATCGTACAGGGGGATATAACCAATCCGCCCTTTGAGACAAATTTCTTTGATGTCGTAATCATGATGGGATTACTGGAATGGCTTGGTGTTTCCACCCAGACTACTTCTCCGAGAGCGGCACAAGTTCTCGCGCTTAAGCGCATTCATGATATCCTTCGGCCTGGTGGTCGATTATTGATAGGCATAGAAAATAGAATCGGATATAAATATTTTCTAGGCGTCCCGGATGAACATACTCATCTGAGATTCACCAATCTCATGCCACGGCGATTTGCGGATTTCTACATGAAGTTAAGGAACAAAGCCTCTTACCGAACATATACATACAGCCTGCAAGGCTACAAGAAACTTCTACGAGAGGGAGGATTCAAAGACGCTACCTTCTACGCAGCCTATCCTGATTATCGATTTCCAACTTTAATCTGCGACGTGAATTCCGTAAAGGAAATTATGCCAAATCGATTTGCGCAAGTGCTTCCAAGAAGCATTTTAGCAACTTTGACTAATTCATTTTACATCGAAGTCAAAAGGTGAATTGGCTATTGATCGAAGTTATTAAAGAGGTTATCAAACACACAGGCTATAAAGTGACGCGGTACAGTGCTATTCTACCGGAATCTACAAATCTTAATTCAGTGCAAGCAATTGTCACCCTTCAGTCGCGAGATATAAAGCAAAAGTTTTTTATGAAGATGGCAAGAACATGTCGCGATTCCAAACGAATATTGCATGAAATAGAGATATTGCGCAAACTTCAGAATATGAAAGTCGAGAATATTCCTGAAGTCATTCTTAGTGGAGCTTGTGATGGTAGGGCGTACATCGTCGAAAACTTCATTGAAGAATCCTTAGCTCCACATCCGCTGTTGTCTGGAGGCAAAATGTTAAGTAGTACGCTTGAGTGGATAAGACGATTCTATTCCCAGACGAAGAGTGGGATAGTCGAACCCAAAGAGCTCATTCAGAGGGCGGAAAGGGTTAACAAACTTGCAAACGGATTCATAGACCTCACAGATGCTTTGCATGTCCTCGAAAAATCCGAACCGCATGCAAAAATTCCGGCGGTATGTCGGCATGGGGACATCGCTAATGTTAATTTTATTCTTACTAGTCGCGGGATGGTCGCTGTAAATTTTGGTTTTGCCAGATTCGATGAGCCCCCTTCGGAGCCATATGCATTGGTTTCGCCTGCTAAGTTGAAAGAAAATACAAGGTGTTTAGACGTTCTTCTCGTATTCGATGGCGTTGATCCATTCTTTTTTGCAATGTACGAGAATATAATCCGCCTTGGCGAAAAATTAAGGATGCTGCATGAACTAGAAGAAAACCTTCTAGTGACCAATAGAATAGGCTATTTTTCTCCACGGGTTCAACTCGAAAACATAGAAAAGTTAAAACTGTATTATCAAGAGTCCGTCATGCGTCGCTAAATTAGCTTTTTCGCGTCCATTTCTGCTCTTTTGCGCGCGAGTAAGGTTATGGATCAGGCTTTTTCCAATTTGTTCTGGTTGCCAGCAAGGGCACAGAGTTCGGCGTGTTCAAAGGCAGAGAAACCAAGCTAAATCGCGTTATATTCAAAGCTCTTGCCGCGAAAAACTCCTCCACAACATACGCACTTTTCAAAGATGCAGAGCATTTTCCGTGCTCCTTCAGGCTTCATCTCAACCAGACTTAGACTAACTATTTGGCTCCAATCTTTCGCAAAGTATTTTTTAGCCGAGTCTATACTTGTGCAGGGTAAAAAAGTGAAAGTTTTGGCAGTAGGCGCTCATCCGAATAATATTAAACTAGGTGTTGGCGGAACCATTGCGAAACATGCAAAAATGGGGGAGACGCGCTGCCTTGTCCCGATATTATGTAATGAAGAATGTTGGTAAGATGGCTTTGTTTGATCTTCTGATGTTTTCTGCTGCTGCTTCTCTGTTAAGAACCAAGCACAAAATACTGAAAAAGCGTATGAAGCTACCTTACCCGAACCTCTAACCTTATTGATGGCGAGATTGTACTGTGTTTTAAGGAAGCTGTAGACCACTTCTATATGCGGCCACTTATGATACTCCCCTTTTCTGGTCGGTCCATAGGTTCGAAACTTCCTGTCCACCCTCAGGGGGGGCCTCTGACATCTCGTTTCTGGTTTATCCGATGGAGAATTACTGTCTCGCCAATCGCGTTTCTCAGTTTGCTGTCGCTGTATTGACTGTCAGATCTTTTAAGAAGTACGCAAGCGAAATAACAGTTAAATCTAAGATAGGTTGATATTCTGCCAGTAATTGACAGAGTGTTGCTATATGGTCTTAGAATCTAGAGTTATTCTGGCTATTGGTGCCCATCCAGACGACATTGAATTGGGTTGCGGGGGTACAATTTGTAAGGCGGCCCAAGGAAACCAGCGAGTCATAGCGTTGTACTTGACGAAGGGGGAAAAGAGTGGTCCGCCCGAGGTTCGAATGAAAGAGTCAATTAATGCCATGCGTGTGTTGGGTGTGACCGAGGTTTATTTTGAAAGTTTTCCAGACGCTCAGATTCCTGATTCGTTTGAGGTTATAGAGTGCCTTGAAAAATACGTGACTAAATTCAACCCAACTACAGTTTTTACTCATTCTATACATGATACTCATCAAGATCATCGACGATAGGCTGGCTTGTCCAGGCAGCTTTCAGAAACGTTCCCAAGATTTTGGCTTATGAAACGCCTAGAGTGCAACCAGCTGCTTTTCAGCCGACATACTTCATTGACATAGAAGGTTTCATTGTGAAGAAATTGGCAGCTTTGGAGTGCCATGTTTCTCAGAAGGCAAAAAGGTACTTAACTTATGAAGCGACGGTTACTTTATCTGCTTTCCGCGGCAGCCAAATGGGTATCAAACACGCTGAAGCATTTGAAATAGTAAAGTTCTTCGAAACCTGATTTCTCAATTTTAACCCTACACTTGCTAACGTCAAATGCCAAATAAATTTTAAGACTATGCCAAACATGGCTTCTATCAATAGCGAATTATCTGAAATTACCAATGAATCTCCGGTTGAGCTTTTGATTTCTTGTCTTATGCTGCCACTTAGATTTAGGCTAAGCTTGTTTTTAAATGATTTTAGCGGCATGCAAGAGTTAACTTTTGAAAGCTCCAATCATGCATATCTTTTTCAATCGATTTTTCTGATGTTTCTTTCTAGCCAGTCCTAACTATGAAGAAGTGCTTTTTAGTTACCTATCTGTATTCGGTCCATAAAACAGACAGAATAAGGACGATTCACATCTTTGAAGCCCACAGAGCAGACTAAAGAAAAATACATACAAAATAAGGTCGAGAAAGAAAAAAGATGAGCAAAGCTGCAGAAATGGCTAAAGTTTCAGCAAAAGGCAGCTTCCATCTACTATGGGGTTTAGTAATCTCCACAGTTATCTTGGCAATTGGCACGATTTTCATAGCGAGGCTACTCGGATCAGACCTATACGGCCTATACGGAATCGTGCTGATCACACCAAACCTCATAGGAGTATTCCGAGACTGGGGCATAAACTACGCAATGGTAAGATGCACAGCCCAATTCCGATCAGAAGACAGAGCCTCAGAAGTCAGAAGCATACTCATCTCCGGAATAATCTTCGAAATAGCCCTCGGAATGGCATTATCCGCAATATCTTTTGCGCTCTCAGGCTATATCGCAACAAACATATTCCACCGCCCCGACATAACTTCCTTAATCCAAATAGCCTCAATCACAATCTTAGCCGGCGGACTCATCAATGCAGCCACAGCCGCATTCACAGGCATCGAAAAAATGGAACTCAACAGCATCATGCTTGTCTGTCAATCCACAATAAAAACAATCATCATGATTACACTGATCATCTTGGGATTAAGCACCTCGGGAGCAGTCATAGGTTATACAGTCGCCATGATAATCGCTGGACTAATAGGTCTAGCACTTGTGTGGCCTCAATACAAGAACCTACCAAAACTAAGCAATGTTAAACTCGAAATAAAAGCCTACACAAAAACAATGCTAGCATATGGCGCGCCTCTATCGTTTTCAACAATTGCAAACGGCTTTCTAACTCAATATTACGTTTTTCTGTTGCCAATTTTCTACATCACCAACAATTCCGCAATCGGCAACTATGGAATAGCCAGCACTTTCGTCGTTCTAATTGCTTTCTTTTCAACGCCGATAGCAACGATGCTGTTTCCAGCATTCAGCAAGCTCAACCCGCAAAAAGACAAAGAAATCTTGCTAAACGTCTACCAATCCTCAGTCAAATACGCATCACTCCTCGTAGTGCCAACGGCGGCGCTCGTTATGTGTCTAGCTGAACCAGCAGTTTCTACGCTGTTTGGAAAAACATACTCGACGGCGCCACTGTTTTTAGCGTTGCTTGCAATCAACTACTTATTCACAGCCTTTGGATCCCTAAGCACACTCAACTTCATCCAAAGTCAAGGAAAAACCATGGTTGTTCTGTACCTATACCTAATCACAGCAGCTATCGGCTTCCCCATGGGTTACATTCTAATTCTGCACTTTGGGGTTATAGGACTGATTGTAACCACGATAGTAGATGGAATTCCCTCCATGATTATATCGCTTTATTGGATAAGAAAACATTACGGGC
>Ga0326727_10003417_pt1 | contig 50845 bp, 43 predicted proteins | sample MB2enrmetagenome_FD_207643 | JGI IMG/M metagenome (GOLD analysis project Ga0326727, IMG submission 207643) | Lab enriched peat soil microbial communities from McLean, Ithaca, NY, United States - MB29MY | ecosystem: Environmental > Terrestrial > Soil > Wetlands > Peat | place: USA: New York...
CACCGGGCTGGCATCACCAAATCCGAAATCGCCCGCCGCCTGAACATCGGTCGGACCTCGGTACGCCGGATTTTGGCCTGACCTATTTCCCAGAGAAATACGGTGCGCAGCCTTCCCGAAAGCTCACCCTTCATCGAGGGTTTGCGCCAAGCGACGGCGCAGCAGCGCTTCCAGATCACCACCGATGGTTTCGGCCCCTACGTTCCGGCCATCACAACCACGCTTTCCGACCGCTGCGATTTCGCGCAACTCATCAAAGTTTATGCCAGCCCGCATGAAGGGGAAGCCCGCTACTCCCCGGCTGACGTTGTGGAGGCCCTACCAAAACCGATCATGGGCAATCCCGACCGAGCCAAGATCTGCACGTCTCATATCGAGCGCCAGAATCTCACGATTCGCATGGGGATGCGCCGAATGACGCGGCTGACGAACGCGTTCTCTAAGAAGTGGGAAAATCTATGGGCCGCCTACTGTCTGTGGTTTGCCTACTATAATTTCTGCCGGATTCATCGGACGCTGCGGGTTACCCCTGCCATGGAAGCCAAGATTGCAGATCATGTTTGGGAATTGAAGGAACTATTGGCGTGGTAAAATGAAGGTGGTGAGCCCGATGCCAGTCGGACCCACGCCGAACATTTAGGCTCATTATTATTATAACATAGGAGTGTGCCTAAATGCAAGCATCACTACTGATATCAATTAGTATAGGCATAGGAGAGCGGAAGATGGGCGACTGGATACAACGTATAGCCGAAGACAAAAATCGGGAGGCTGAAGAGACGCTTCTTAGGCAGCGCCTTCAACTTCACAGATCTAAAGTCATAGAAGCAAACGGCTTTGGTATGTTTGATGAATTACGGCTTCGGATCGAGCGCGACATACAGGCGTACTACCAATTCGTTCCAGGAGCGCACGCTACGGAGATTAGATCCGATAGGATTGGGTTGGATCGTGTCAGGATAACAAAGAACTCATACCCAACCGTAACATTGGACGTGAGCTTTAATCCGACAGCGCCATCGATTGACGCGGATTACACCAGAACTGCCGAATTTGGTGGGGAGGAACAACTCAGTAAACTAAGGCTTCGGTTTGAAATTGACGACAAGGACCATCTGTACCTATCGCTCGACGGCAAGAAATTCTTCAAGGTGGGCGAAGTTTCAGAATTGCTTCTTCGGCAGGTCCTCGCTGCATAGGATCAACTGGGTTTCAAATCAAGAAAGCATCTCTTCTATTTTTTACTGTCCGAGTGCTCATATTTTTGAGCTTCTTCTTTTAGTTGCGAATCTCGGATGGCGCGCTCTCGCGTACAATCTCCACAAAACAGGCGGAGCAAGTCCCTCACATCCGCCTGAGGGGACTCCGGGTGCCGTCGGTTGTGGTATTCAATCACGTCCTCGGTATCGAGCATTCCTTGAGCCATGCGGCTTAAGTTTGCATTCGTTCGTTTTTCAAGTGCGCGTTGTCTCTCGACTACCTCATCCAGATCGCGCTTAGGATCATCCGGTTGGTTTCGACCTTCAAGGATCGCGATTTGCTCCTCAAGGCATTTGTTGTCGTGCTTGAGCACCTCATTTTGTAGCCGAGAGATCTCGGCGTCCGATTCTTCGCCGCGCTGCAATAGGTGCCAGAGCAGAACCTCGGATTTATCGTCTGGAGGGACTTTGGCCGCTACGGTTGCTGCGGGGTGTGAACTAGGCCGAGAATTGGCCTGGGGCCGAGAGCACGAAGCTCCGAACGTGAGCAACAGAACGATGGATAAGCCAGTCGGCTGCGTGACCGCGTAGAGCGCTCGGCAGAGCCGTCTCCACGGCACGGTGAAATGGGTCGGTTTCATCTTGCCCTGCATTGTACCGCTTTGAACGCCGCGAGAATCGCTCTATGGCCTTTTGGGCGCGATTGAGGAGGATGCTAGGAAAGGAGCGGCTTCCCTTCGGCTGACAAGAGAGGTATGATAACCCCCCGGACGAAGGAACACCCATGAAAGAGCCAAACGAAGCGAACCGCTATCATATTCCCTTGAAATGGCACAAACGACCAACGGAGGCTCAAATAGCGGATGCCCCCGATCAAGAACTTGAAAAATGGGCACATGATCCAAACTGCATCGAGATGGAAGAGTGTGCCAAGGCGCTAGCCGAACGGTACGCCAAACGGGAGAGCATCCGGGAGAAGTTCCGGGCTGCCCGTGCGGCTAAACGGGAAGAACTACAGGACAATCCATTCGATCCTCGGACGGAGGTCTCCGCAGACGCCAAGCACATTGCCGGCAGGATCGTCATCCATCTGTGGATACTTTTCGTATTGCTGCCCGTTATTATCGGCATCCTGTTGGCCCTCGCCGGGGTGTTCAAATAAAGATCGGGACGCCCATAGCGGCACGTTGAGAAGGATGGACTCCGCTGCCGATTCCTGCTACGCTCCGTTGTCATGAAATGCCCATCATGCAAGACCTCCCTTCTGTACACGGCGCAACGCTGTGAGGGTTGCGGATACGCTTTCCAAGGTCCGCAAACAAACGATGTCGCCTGTCTCGCGTCCATCGAACGCTCAGTTCGCACGATCAAGAACCTTGTGGTTTGGTGGTTTATCTTGACGTTGGTGGGCGCATTGGTGGTGCTCATCGCGTCGATACATTAGGATCGTGAGGAAACTATGCTGCCATTCATACAGGGTGGTATACGCCACGCAAACCCATTGGCAGTGATCTCGGCAATATGAATGTGGCCCCCAATGGAGGCGCAACGCTTAGGATCAAGCATAGCCATGCGCGGATCACATTGCGCTGCGATAATCTTATGAGCAACCACCGCAGCCTGGTCGAGAGTGCTCACCTCTTGACGACACAGTGTCCAGTATGGGCGCAGGGGTTCATGTTGCAGGATTGGAGCGAACAACGCTTCGTGGATTATGCGTGAGCCGAATCCTATCGACATGCCCGGAAGCAGATCTTGATACTCTACCCCAACAGGGACTGGAACTGGCCCGCATTTGATGGTTACCTTGGCGCGTCCTGGTTGTCCATCAATGAAGCCATCTAGCAACAGGATAATCGAGAAGGTCTTTTTCACTCCTGATAAGCGTTTGCCGATGGACCGTTTTAGCTCATTTCCCAGGTGCTCCCCGTACTCCTCAACGGTGAGCGCATCGCAGTCCCCCAATGCTGCCGCAACTTTAGGGATTTCATGGGACAGCTTGTAGTGTTCTCCGATTCGACCAGCTCCCGTAACAGAACATGCAAGTTCTCCTCGTTGATGACACAGGCCGAAGATTTTCTGTTGGTAATCACTGGAAATGAATCCGGTTTCGGCGTTCAGTTCCCGCCCATCCGCAGCCACCACAAACCCAGCAGGAATGTAGATCCTGGCTATCGCAGTGGCCATATCTACGAATGGTATCGCATCGCGGGGAAAGAGAAATACGCCGGAACGCTCTGGATATAGAGGATCGATTATTATTTCTTGCATTTTTGCGAAGCTCCATGGAGGCTATTGCAATCTGCCATACACGCAGATTTCAGGCATTACCACCTCTTGCCTCCGGCCGCCGATGGTGATATGCTCTAATTACCGTGGATTGATTTAGGGCTCTTCGAGCCTGGCTAATTGCAACCACGCAAAAAAGTGCTAAAGGCGAGTCGGTCTGTTCGAAGACATTTCGACCCTGGCGCCTTTGGGCTCCAGGGTTTTTTGTTTTCGGCTGGCCCCCGTCGCCGGATGCTGGAGGATTCGATGAGCGTCTGGCCCAAGACATTGCCAGCCAGCCCTTCGCTGTCGGGCCGCGAAGGAGCTTTGGTTTCTGTTTCCATTGACGTGGACCCGCGCCGCCTGGAGTCGCTCCTGGAAGCGCTGGCGCAAACCAGTTTTCCCATTAACCCACAGATCTATCACGACGCCGCGGTGGTGTATCTGCATGCCGATGGGCATGAGGAGACCCGATCTGCCACACTGGTGGAATTCCCGGCCTATGAAGGGCGGCTGGAGGAGGTTCGGAACGCGCTGAGTTCATGCGGTTTCGAGCCGGCCAGCGTCCACGCCACCAGCATGTTGGATGAGATCCACCGGGAGCCCCACGTGGCGCGGCGCAGGCTGAAGCCCCCCACGACAGTCCACTAGTCTCACCATCCGTAGCGCTCCTCCGTCCAGGGGTCGCCGCGCATATGGTATCCGTTGGCTTCCCAGAAGCCCGGCCGGTCTTTCTCGATTAGTTCCACCCCGGCCACCCACTTGGCGCTCTTCCATGCGTAGAGGCGCGGCACGACGAGCCGCGCCGGGCCGCCATGCTCCCTCGGAATCGGCTCACCGTCGTGGAGTATCGCCACCAGCGCGTCTTCCGCCAGGAAGTGCTCCAACGGCAAATTGGTCGTCCATCCCCGGTCATATCCGTGAACCATCACGTAATGCGCGTCGGGCCGGGCCCCTCTGGCGCGCCGGATCAGCTCACGCGTGGAAACGCCTTGCCACAGGTTTCCCAGCCGCGACCATCGGGTTACACAATGAAAGTCCCCGAAGACCTCGACCCGTGGAAGCGCCGTAAACTCTTGCCAGTCCCACTGGACCTCTTGGCCCACCAGGCCCGCCACCCGGAAACGCCATCGATCCAGGTCGATTGCAGGCGGACCGCTGGCATCCAGCACGGGCCATTTCCGGGTGCGCGACTGTCCCGGCGGTATCCGCTGGCTCCGGCGCGTATCCGGGCTGATGATTACCTCCGGCAAAAATCCATCCGGCGATGGGATTGCGTCGCTCTGGGTTTTGTCGCGGTCCATTCCGAACATCCTCCGAGTGCCTTTCTGACTTCATTCTACGCGCGCCGGCGGGGCGCGCACAATTTAGCTCTATGCACCTTCTGAAATATGCGCCATAATATTTTGAGTAGCCCACTGTGTGGCGGAGACGCTGGTACAAAACGTGCTCAGCGCAATGGCGATGATTTTCAGGTTCCGGATCGGGTGCGGTCACGCGGGAAGAACGGGGTGGGGGTTCTGTGCGCTCTTTCTGTGCGGCAGCGCTCTTTCGGCCCAGGTTCTGATGCCGGTTTCCGCCCCGGGTGGCATGGTGCGGCTCTTCGGCGCGGATGCCGCCATTCTGGAATCGCAGGAGGCGCGCAAAGACCTTCCGTGCACGGTATTTCCGGCCAAGGCGGTGCTGGGCTTTGATCTCAAGTTTCATGCCGGGTACGACGTCAGTGTTCCGCTTCGGGATCTGGCCGGCCCGGAGAACCATCTCACCATGATCTTCCGCGTGGTTCCGGCGGACCGCCCCGACGAGCCGGTCTACTTTTCGCAGCACGTCTCCGTGCCGGCCATTGAAGAAGACGCCCATGGCGACGCCCTTTTGCAAGGCATGGTCGACGTTGGGGAAGGAAAGTACCATGTCGATTGGATGATGCGCGACCGCGAGGAACGCGTGTGCTCCTCCAATTGGGATACGGAAGCCAGCCTGCCCCCCAAGGACAAGGAGATGTCGCTGGACATCGCTCCCGGCGTGGTGCAGCCGCCCGACAGCGAGCCATTCAAGCAGGAACCTCCTGTGGAGCGCGAGCAGCACGAGTGTCCGCTGAACGTGAAGGTGGTGGTCAATTTCGCCCCGCAGAACTGGCAATCGGCCACCTTGCAGCCGCTCGACACCAACGCTCTGCTCTCCATCCTGCGGAATATCGCGCGCGAGCCTCGTATCGGCAGGTTTTCGATTGTCGCGTTCAACATGCAGGAGCAGCGCGTGATATACCGGCAGGAGGCGGCTTCCCAGATCGATTTCCCCGCCCTCGGTCAGGCGCTGGGCACGCTCAGTCTTGGCACCGTGGATCTCAAACGGCTGAGCCAGAAGCACGGCGATATGGAGTTCCTGGCTAACCTTATTACGCAGGAGATCAAGGATGAAAGAGAGCAGCCGGACGCTGTGATCTTCGCCGGGCCGAAGGTGACGGTCGACGAAGCCCTGCCGCCAGACGCGTTGAAACAATTGGGGGACGTGAAGCTCCCCGTGTTTTACATGAACTACAACCTGAACCCGCAGGCCAATCCCTGGCGGGACGCAATCGGCTACACGGTCCGGTACATGAAAGGCGCTGAGTACACCATCAGCCGGCCGCGGGACCTGTTTTTTGCCTGGACCGAGATCATCGGCCGTATAGTAAAATCAAAGTTTGGGGGGACGATTAGCCGTAACGCGTCCTCACAGTGACCCATGCGGGTTTTCGCCATCGCGCTGCTGCTGGCGGCAGGCACGCTCCCTGCCGGCGCTCAACAGTTTGGGCCTGCCGAGAACCTGGCGCCTTATATTCCCACACCGCAAGAGGCCGTCGACAGGATGCTCGAGGCCGCCCATGTCAAGCCGGGCGACGTGGTGTACGATCTCGGCAGCGGCGATGGCCGCATCGTAATCACGGCGGCCCAGAAATTCGGCGCCAAGGGCGTGGGAGTGGAGATTCGGCCGGACCTCTGCCAGAAGGCGAGGGAGCGGATCAAGTCGCTGGGCCTGGAAGATCGCGTCAGCATGGTGGAGGGCAGCGCCTTGCGGGTGGACCTCAGCTCCGCCGACGTGGTGACGCTGTACCTGCTGACCAGCTCCAACGAGCGGCTCAAGCCCAACCTGGAGAAGTACCTGAAGCCCGGCGCCCGCGTAGTCTCCTACGAATTCCCTATTAAAGGCTGGAAGCCGGTGAGGGCCATCGTTTTGCAGACCGGCAAGACCGAGCACCGCATCTACCTGTACGAGAGATGAGACGGCGCTGAGGCCTGCCATCCCTACTTGGTTTTTCCCGCGTTCTCGATGATGCTGCTCGCCAGGTAGTTTTCCACCTTGGAGCTGTTGCGCGCCACTTCATAGTAGGCGTTCTTCAAAAGCTGGTCTTTGCGGTTCAACAGCGTCTCGCGGATGTTTTGCTGCACGCGCGGATCGTTCAGCTCGCGCTGGCCGGCCGGTTCCCGGGCGATCACCCTCAGAATGCGGTAGCCCTCCTGCGTGTGGATGGGCGCGAAACCGCCCGGCGAGAGCGACGCCACCAGCTTGCGTAGCTCGGGGTTGGCCTTCTCCAAAGTGGATTCGGGAATGAACCCCATGTCGCCGCCATTGGGAGCGGAATCCGGGTCCTCGGAGTAATTCTGCGCCAGCATGCTGAAGTCTTCACCGCGCTTCAGGCGGGCAATGATGTCGTTGATCTTGGTCAAGGCCTCGTTTTCGTTCCTGGCCTTGCTGTTCTTCAGATTGCGGACGTTGGGGTTGGCGAAGGGAGTCACCATGATCTGCGCCAGGTGGATCTGCGGCTCGACCAGGTTGAAGCTGGCCTTGTTGGCGTTGTAATAATTGGCCACGTCGGCGTCGGTGATGGTGATGTGGGAAGTGATCTCCTTGTTGATCAGCTTGTTGACGGTGAGATCGCGGCGAAGCTGGCTCTTCAAGTCGTCCACGGTCATGTTGCGCGCCTTGATCTGGCTCTCGAATTCCTCTTTGGTGTAGGGCGCTTTGATCTTGTTAAATTCCGTATCGACGTCGGCGTCGACCGCCGTGAGGCCCGCCTTCTCGGCGCGCTGCAATAGGATCTCGTTCGTGATGAGGCTGCTGAGCAACTCGAGCTTCTGCGACATGATCTGGTCTTCGTTGGTCCCTTCGACGGGCTGGGGAAACTGCGATTGGTAGGTCTTCTCGAGTTCAGCATAGGTGATGGCGTGGTTGTTCACTTCGGCCGCTACGCTAGCGGGCGGCTTGTGATGGCACGAGAACTGCGGCAAAGCCGCAAGGACGGCGGCGAGAACTGCAAGTTGGCGCTTCATGCGTGATCCCTATTGTAACCGCACACGCAAAGTGTGGCGCGCCACCCCGTAATCGGTAAAATGGTCGTTACCCTTATGCGAGTCGGAATGATCGGCACCGGCGCGATTTCGCACATGCACGCACGGGCCTACAAGAACATTGGGTACCAGTTGACGGTGTGCACGGACATTTACGAACCAGCGGCACGCAAGTTCGCCGACCAGCACGGCGCGGAATTCGCCGGCACTTACGAAGAGGTGTGCCGCCATCCCCATGTGGACTATGTGGACGTGTGCACGTTCCCGGATTTCCGCCTGGAACCCATCGCAATCTGCGCCCAAACCGGGAAGCACGTGCAGGTGCAGAAGCCCATCTCGACCAACCTGGGGACCGCGCGCCGGATGATCGAGACGGCGCGCCAAGGGGGTATCCTTCTGGGCGTGGTGAGCCAGCACCGGTTCGACGACGCCAGCCTGTTCCTCTCCAGGGCCATCGCGGCGGGCCGCCTGGGCAAACTGCTCCAGTGCGACTGTTACGTGAAGTGGTACCGCTCGCCCGAATATTATTCGCGGTCCATCAAGGGGAGCTGGAAGACCGAGGGCGGTGGCGCCCTGATCAACCAGGCCATCCACCAGATCGATATTCTGCGCTGGCTGGCCGGGCCGGTGGCGGAAGTGTTCGGCGAGTGGCAGTTGGGCGCGCGGCACAAGATTGAATCCGAGGACGTGGTCAACGCCGTGCTGCGGTATGCCAGCGGCGCCACGGGCGTGATTCAGGCTTCGACGGCGATCTGGCCGGGATACCCCGAGCGGACCGAGTTCCACGGCACGAAGGGGACGGCCATCATCTCGGGCGACAAGCTCACCACCTGGGACGTGGCCGACGATTCAGGCGAGCCGGCGCCGGTGGCGAAGGCAGCGGCCTCCGGGGCGTCTGACCCCATGGCGATTTCGCTGGAACCGTTTGAACGGCAGTTCCTGGATTTCGGCGACGCCATCGCCAATGGCCGCCAGCCGCTGGTTTCGGGCGAAGAAGGCTACCAGGCGCTGGAAGTGGTGGAGGCCGTGTACCGGTCGTGCCGGACGGGGGAAAAGGTGGCGCTGGGGGGGTAGGCATTCTTACGCCCCTGGCCGGGGCTGCGCGAGGACGCATTCTGTCCCAACGGCTTGCGCCGTGGGCTACGATCTTTCGCCCTTCGGGCTGTAGGTTCGGTATTGAAACCCTGCCGCCTCAAAACGTGTATAACAGTGTGCCGGGCACCGGCTCGATGGGGCCGCCAGCGGTGACCGCGGCGGCTTCGCCTTCCCCAGCCAGTTGGCGGTAGTAGATGCCGGTGTCGCCGAGGTAAACCTCGAGCTCGGAGGGCCGGGGCAGCGTGCCCTGGATCAGCGATTCGGAGAGCGGGTCCTCGATGTACTTCTGCAAGGCGCGGCGCAGCGGGCGGGCGCCGTAGCTGCGGTCGCCGCAGGTCTTCTCCAGGATGTACCTGGAAGCGTCGGGCGCGAGCCGGATCTTCACCTGCTTGGCTACCAAGTTGACGTTGATCTGCTCCACCATCAGGTCGATGATCTTGATGAGGTCGTCATCCACCAGCGAGGTGAACAGGATCACTTCGTCGAGGCGGTTCAGGAACTCGGGATTGAAGGCCTTCTTCACCTCGGCGCGGACCATGTCCTCAACCTTGGAGGGGATGCCTTCGCCCTGGGGCGCCTGAAAGCCCAGGTTGCTGCGCTTCTCGAGGTAGCGTGCGCCCAGGTTGGAGGTCATGATGATGATGGTGTTCTTGAAATCCACCTGGTTGCCGAGGCCGTCGGTCAACTGGCCATCCTCGAAGACCTGCAACAGGATGTTGTAGACGTCCGGGTGGGCCTTCTCGATTTCATCCAGCAGGATGATGGAGTACGGGTTGCGCTTGACGCGCTCGGTGAGTTGGCCGCCCTCTTCGTAACCCACGTAGCCGGGAGGCGAGCCGATGAGTTTGGAGACCGAGTGCTTCTCCATATACTCGGACATGTCGAAGCGCACCAGGCTCTTCTCGCTGCCGAACAGGAACGCGGCCAGGGCGCGCGCCACTTCCGTTTTGCCCACACCGGTGGGGCCCAGGAAGAGGAACGAACCGGCGGGGCGGGCGCTCGATTTCAACCCGGCGCGGGAACGGCGGATGGCGCGGGACAAAGCGGAAATAGCCTTCTCCTGGCTGATGATGCGCTTGTGCAGCTCTACCTCGATGCGCAGCAGCTTGGCGATCTCTTCCTCCTTGATGGAGGTCATGGGCACGCCGGTCCAGCGGGAGACCACGTCCTCGATATCGTCCTTGGTGACGCAGCCCGTGGAGGAGTCGTCGAGGTTGTACTTTTCGCGGAGCTGCCGCATGTTCTCGCGCTCCTTGCGCTCCTCATCGGAGTAGAAGCGGGCCTTTTCGAACTCATGGTTGGCGATGGCGTTTTCCATGCGGTGCACGATGAACTTGATGCGCTTTTGAATGTCGGCCAGGTCGGCGGGGAGGGTGGTCTGGCGCAGCTTCACGCGCGCGCCGGCTTCGTCGATTAAGTCGATGGCCTTGTCCGGCAGGTAGCGATCGGGGATGTAACGGCTGGAGGTGTAGACGGCGGTTTCGATAGCATCGTCGCTGTAGGCGACGGCGTGGAACTTTTCGTAGCGGTCCTTGATGCCGAACAGAATTTTGACGGCATCGGCCTCGCTGGGCGGCGGGACCTTGACGGCCTGGAAGCGGCGCTCGAGCGAGCGGTCCTTCTCAATGGACTTGCGGAACTCGGCCGGCGTGGTGGCGCCGATGCACTGGATTTCGCCACGCGAAAGGGCCGGTTTCAGGATGTTGGCGGCGTCGAGCGAGCCTTCGGCCGAGCCGGCGCCCACCAAGGTGTGCAGCTCATCGATGAAGATGATGGCATTCTGATTCTCCATCAGCTCCTTCATGATGGTCTTGAGGCGCTCTTCGAACTGGCCGCGGTACTTGGTGCCGGCGACGATCAGAGAGAGGTCCAGCGCGAGGATGCGCTTATCGGCCAGGAAGGATGGCACGTCGCCCTCGGCGATGCGCTGGGCCAGGCCTTCGACGATGGCGGTTTTGCCGACGCCCGGCTCGCCGATCAGCACGGGGTTGTTCTTGGTGCGGCGGCACAGGATCTGGACCACCCGCTCGAGCTCGTAGTCGCGTCCGATGAGCGGGTCGAGGGTGTTGTCCATGGCGCACTGGGTGAGGTCGCGGCTGAATTCGGCCAGCAGCGAGCTTTCCTTGGGCCGTGCGGACGCGACTTTCTCACTCTGCGATCGGGCCAGCTCTTCGCGGATGGTGGAGAGGCGCAGGCCGCGCTCGTGCAGAATCTCGGCGGCGAAGCACTTTTCCTCGCGCAGCAGGCCGAGCAGCAGGTGCTCGGTGCCGATGTGCTTGTGGGTGAGCCGCTCGGCCTCCTCGGCGCCGTAGGCCAGCACGCGCTTGCACTCATGGCTGAGGGGGAGATCCACCGAGGTGGAAACTTTTTCGCGGATGGTGGTGTGCCCCTCGATCTGCTTGCGGATGGACTCGACGGCGGCGTGGGAACGCAGGAAGCGGTTGGCCAGCGCCTTGTCTTCCCGCAGGAGGCCGAGGAGCAGGTGTTCGGTCTCGATGTAGGGACTGCCGAACTGGCTGGCCTCGTAGCGCGCGAAGAAGATGACCCTCCGCGCCTTCTCAGTGTATCGCTCAAACATATGAAAATGCCCCCCTAAGTCTTAAGATACTCCGGCGCGCTGGGAAGTTGCGAGTTTATTGGTCCGAGCGGCGCGAGGCCGCCTTTTTCCAGGCTCAGCACGCGGTCGCAGCGGCGCGCAAACGACAGATTGTGAGTGACCAGGACGGAAGTGAGGCGATGGGAACGGTGAAGGCCCTCGAGGAGTTCGAAAATCATCTCCCCAGTGCGGAAATCCAGGTTCCCCGAAGGTTCATCGGCGAGCAGGACGGAGGGCGAGCCAACCAACGCGCGGGCCAGCACGGCGCGCTGCTGTTCGCCGCCCGACAATTCACCGGCGCGGTGGGAGGCGCGCGCGCGAAGGCCCACTTCATCCAACCGGGCCAGCGCTTCGGAAGCGGCCCGGGCGTGCGGCCAACCGCGAATCAGCAAGGGCATCATCACGTTTTCGAGGGTCGTAAACTCCGGCAGGAGGTAGTGAATCTGCCACACGAAGCCGATTTCCCGATTCCGGAAATCGGCCTGTTGGGAATCGGCGAGGCGCGAAATCTCAGTAGTGCCGTAATGGATGGTGCCGCTCGAAGGCTTGTCCAAACCGCCCAAAAGATGCAAGAGCGTGGACTTTCCGGCGCCGGATTCGCCCACCAGCGCGAGCATCTCGCCGCGTTCGACATCCAGGTTCAACTCGGAAAAAACCACCAGGTCGGAGCCTCCCGAGGTGTAGACCTTGGAGAGGTTGCGCGCGCGGATGAAGGAATCGGCCACCCATCCGTTACGATATCGCATGTCGGCGTGGAGCGGGCGGGGTCCGGGGCTGGAGGCCAGGGGAAAGGGGGGCGCGGGAGCGGAGTTTTCGGGGGGAAATGGGTCCGTTTCGCAGCGGGTGGAAGTGGCTTCAATTGGTCCGAGTTGGGGGTCGGGTTCGGTTTCGCAAATGGGTTCGATTAGTAATTCGTCGCGCAGGGCCTTGAGGCGCTCGAACTCCTTGATGGCGCGGCAGTACTGGCGTTCCGCCTGGGCCTGGTAGCGCAGCAGCAGGGCAAAACTGTTGCCTTGGCGGGCCAGGCGGTGGAAGCCATCCCCGAGGGCGACGCGCTCGAGGGCGAAGAGGTCCTGGGAGTTGACGCTGGCGGACAAAGAAAACCGGCTGTGGCGACAATCGCGCCACAGCCGGACCAAGGAGGGGAGCTGGACCACTATCAGAATTCGTAGCTGAGGCCCACCATGGGCACGAAATCATTCAGAATGCTGCCAAACTTGGCGCCGGGAGCCGGAGTGATCAACGCCGTGGGGAAGGCGGTGATGTAGTCGCGGAATTCGGTGCGCAGAAAGATTCTGGGGGCGACAAAAAACTTCATGCCGCCGCCCACGCTGGCCATGGGCTTCAGGGCCTGGGTCTTGGTGAAGTAGCCGTACTGGCTAAGGGGCTGATACGCCTCCTCGGTGCCGGTTCCGCGGAAGATTTTCATGCCACCGCCGATGGCGGCGAACAACTGCACGCGCGAGTGGCGGGGGGTGGTGCGGAGGATCAAGTCATAGTCCACGACGTGGGCGGTGCCGGCAAAGGAGACGGAAGAGCCGCCGCTGGAGAGCTGGAGATTGCTTTGCAGATACGCGTAGCGCAACTCGCCGCCGACATGGCCATAGAGGTTATTGCCAAAGAAGGCGCCGAAGGCAGCGCCGGTCTGAAATCCGGCGGTCGCCGAACCGACGGGGCCGGCCACGGCGACGTTGCTCAAGAAGCCCCCTCCGCCAAGGCCTCCGACTTCCCACTGCTGGGCGCGGCAGGTGGCGGCCGCGGCGGCTAAGAGCAAGATCGATAATGCGAACGTTCTCATGTGAATCTCCTGTTGCCGTTGTCAGTCGACTACGCGCACGCTAAGCGCGGTTGAGTAGCCCTCCTGGGCGACCACAAGGGGGATGTCCAGACCTTGCGGCACGCCCCAAGGGACCGAGGCATTGACCTGGTAGACGCCAATCTCGCCCGGCACCAGGCCGGAGTACAGGACGTTCAGCGGGACCCCGCCCAGGGTGACCGACGCCGGGATCACGGTATTGGGCAGCGGATTGGCGGGCGCGGGCATGCCGGCACTCACCAGCGGCGAAGTGAGGCCCATGCCGGTGGCGTAGATGGTGATGATGTCGTTGGGGTGGATGGGATTGGTGGGTGTGATGAGCTGGCCGTTATCGTCGCGATAGACGGTTGCGAGGCCAGTCAACGGCCCCGCGGTGCCGGTGAGGAAGACGCTGGGAGCGACGGGCAAGATAGAGAGATAGAAGTTATTGCTGATGCCGCCGGGCGTGTAGAGGGTCATGGTGGCGCTGCCGTTCACGTTGTTGGGCAACTGGCCATTGATCTGCTGGCTGGAGACGAACAGCATGGGCACCGCCGCGCCGTTGACGGTGAGGCACGATTCGCCCAGCGCGGTGGGCAGCGGGATCTGCTGGGTGGCGATGTTGACGGGGCTCAATTGCTGGCCGTAGACGCTGATGAGGCCGCCGGGCGCAATGGGCTGGGTGCCATCGGCGGCATTCACCACGCTGGTGATCTGGGGCGGCGCGACGGCCGCATCATAATTCCAGGGAAGGACGGTAAAACCGGAAACGGTGAGCGAGATGACGGCGCTTTGGTCGGCGAGCGGCGCCAGGGTGCGAGTGAAGGGCCAGGCGGTGGTGGGGAACAAGGGCGCCTCGGCCATGGAGGTTGGGTTGATAGTGACGCTCGAATTCACGCGTTCAATCACGCCGGGGGCGGATGACGACGGGGCCGTGGTGCGGAAGCCCGCCTGACTTACGAAAGCGAACCCGGAAGGCGTGCCGGAAGCGGTTTCCAAGGTACCCACGGGGACCAGCGCCGCATTGAAGAGGTTGTTGCCGATGACGTACGAGCTATAGCTGGAAGCGGCGTAGGGGCCCCCAAGAGAGGACAGGTCCTTTCTGGATATGGTGAACGTATTGGCGCTGGCGTCGTAGAGCATGACGTTACCGTCAGGCATGGCCACCAGGATGTTAGCGCCGTTGGGCGAAGGCGTGAGCACGCCGCCGGGGTTGACGCTATTGACGAAAACCCCCAGGCTGGGCGGCGAGGTAGCGCGGTGGGACGGAAAATCCACGGTGTCGATCATGCCGGGGCCGCCGGCGCCGGCGTTGCGCGACAGGGCCAGCAGGGCTTGGCCGGATGCGGCCAGGGAGCGGGGATAGTGGCCCGGTGGGAAGGTGATGGACGGCTGCTGTTGGAACGAATCCAGATCGTAGACGTATGCCAGTTGCGAATTATCGTGGCCGATCAGAAGGTACTGTTGATCGAACGTAATGGCCATCTGCGTGGGGGTGGTGGCGGTGCGCAGGGTGGTGATCTGCTGGTAGGTGGCGCCATCGAACACCAGCACCTGGTTCTTGTCCTGCTGGAGAATGTAGAAGCGGCTGCGTACCGGATCGGCGAGAATGTCAACCAGGTCGCCGGGGACGTCCACCACGGTTCCGCGCTGGTTGGGATTGCGGCTGTTAACCAGCAGGCGGACGGCGGGGGGAAGGTTAACGGCGGTGGCGGAAGCGATGGTGAGCGGCACGGTGACGGTGCCGTTCTGATTCAGGAAGGCATTGGGATCGACGCTAACCTGCACGGTGGCGGGGGTAACGCCGGATGACGGCGAAATGGTGACGCCGGTAACATTGGAGCCGATCTCGAAATCGGTACTGCCGCCGCCGGGATCGGTAATGGTGAGGTACTGGGTGATGACGGCGCGGTTGCAGAAACTGCCGAGCGCCAGGAGGTCGGGGGGGGAAGCAGCCAGGCGGTGATACTGGTTGAGCTTGCCGACCGGCAGCACCGTAACGCCGCTCTCGGTAAGAGCATAAAGCACGTCCCCGGCCGAACTCAGCACGGCGCGTCCGACGATGTTCTCGGGCAGGGACAGGGTGTCCTGGACGGTCAGATTGTCGGCGGCCAGGAGGGACAACACCGGCGGCGTGGCGGAGGGCGTCGTTGCCGCCGGTGTGGTTGTGGGGCTAGCTGAGGAGGAGGTCTGCGAGGACGCTGTGAGGATCTGTGCGTAAATGATGCCGTTTTTCGAATCGACGGCGACGCCGCCGATCAAGGTGGAAGTCACGGAGTTGGGGAATTGGGCCAAGTCGATGGCGTTCGGGTCCACGCGGTACTGGCCGATCATGCAATACGAGCCGTCGGCCGCAACGCTGACGCGTGGCAAAGGCGTGGGCGAGGCGACAATGCCTATGGCATATAGGATGTGCCCACTGGCGCTGTAGCGGTAAAAGGCCTGTCCGGTTGAGGCACTGGCAATGCCGTAGATCGTCGAGCCGTCGGCGGAGGTGGCCAGCGCGGCGGAGATCACCTGGGAGGGAAAGGTGCCCAGAGCGGCGGGAAGCGATTGGGCTACATCGGCGAAAGTGGCCAGCACCGTCATGGCGCCGGAAATGGGATCGAAGGCGACAAAGCTGGTGGTGGTGACGATGAAGGCATAGCCGTCGGAGGTGAAGGCCACGCCCAGCGGAGGATCGCCGGTCGAGAACGTCTGCTGAGTGTTGTTATTCAGGTTGATGAGGGTGACGAGGTTCTGGCCGGTTTCGGGCGCAGTGAAATTGCCGTAGTGGGCAATGAGGAGGAACTGCGAATCGAAAGAGATGGCCAGCGCGACCGGTTGGGGCGCGACGTTCATGGAACTGCGAATGGAATAATCCGTAGTGGACATGACGTCGATGCGGTTGGCGGTGAAGTTGGCGACATAGAGAAAACCTCGAGACTGATCGAGGGCAATGTCGGAAGCCTGGCCAGCGATCGGAACAACCGTCCCGAAGGTGGCCGCCCGCGAGGGCATAGCGGCGCTCAGGAGAGCCGCGGTGAGCGAAATCGAGATGAGACAGTAGTTCCAGCGCATAAAGGAGTACCCGAACGTTATGATTTAATGCTGGTGGAGCGGCGGAATCAATAATCGAAATGGCTAATAAATGCCGCATTACCAAAGTTAGCCGTGTATTTCCGTGAATTTGCGCGTATACTCCGGGCGTGAAGAGAGGGTTGCCCGGTTGCCGTGAGAGGGCGATTGCGGGCGTCAGGAACGTGCGGCCATGAAATATTTCATATCGAAATTCTTGCGGGTTTCTACAATAATGATGATATTGGCGGCGTTTATTCCGCGCAGTCAGGGGCAGGATGAGGGGACGGCCACGCAAGTCTCGACGATGCCATCCGGCTTCTATTTCAGCGTGGATGGCCAATATTATCAAAGCACCATGAGTGCGGTATGGCCCAACGGCAGCAAACATACGTTGCAAATCTATCAGCCCATCCAGACCGTGGGCAGGACGCAGGGCACTTTCGCGGATTGGCAATTCGCCGGCGTAGCCTTTTATGGAACCACCATGGTCATCACGGCCGACTCCTCCATCGCGGCATATCAAGCCGTTTTCAACGTTCAGTACGACTTGAACCTGAGTTTCTTTTCATGCGGGGACCCGGTGTCCTGCCAAGCCAGCCCCGGGGTGATTTATGCCAATAACACGCCGTACAGCTCCGACCAGAACCTCTGGGAACCAGCGGGCAGCACCATCACGCTGTTAGCATTTCCCAATCCAGGTTTCGTATTCGTGGGCTGGCTGTCGGGGCAGAACCAGGTGATTCAGGGGTTTCAGGACACCGTAACCATGGCAACTTCGGTTTCGGCCTACCCCATGTTTCAGGTGGCGAGCCTGATCAACCTGACCACCGTGCCGGCTGGTCTGCAGGTGCTGGCGGACCACACGCCGGTGGTTACGCCCATCACGATGGACTGGGGATGGGGCAGCACTCACAGCGTGGGCCCAGTCTCTCCGCAAATGGACAACGTGGGGCATTACTGGGTTTTTTCCTCCTGGAGCGACGGGGGCGCCGCGAACCACGCGTACCAGGTGGCGGGGAGCAATGAGCCGACTACGCTCACGGCGACCTATGTACCGGCGGCTACAATAACGCTGGTGACGTCGCCGCCGGGGTTGAGCCTCACGGTGGATGGCCAGAGCAACTTGCCCAGCTACATTTTCATTTGGGGCACGGGCGAGACCCACAGTCTGCAGGCGCCGGCGCAGGAGACGGATTCGCAGGGCCGGCTCTGGGCATTCGCGAGTTGGTCGAACGGCGGGCCGGAGACGCAAAGCTTCACTGTGCCTGCGGTCGCGCCCGGCTCGGGCGTGCGGCTAGTAGCCACGTATAACCCCGTGGGGCACCTGACGGTGAACAGCTCGCTAGCCGGCCTGGCGGTGACGGTGGACGGCGCAAGTTGCAGTACGCCCTGCGATATCCAGCGCCCGGTGGGCACCCAGGTGCATGTAAGCGCGCCCGCCAGCGTGCCGTTGGGAACCGGCACGCGCGCGGACATGAGCGGGTGGACGGGCAGCGTGCCCGCGCCGGCCGGGGATTGGGTGGGGATTCTGAACGGCGCCCCGGAGGTTATCAGCGCGAATTACCAGACCATGAATCTTCTTTCGACCTCCGCGATTCCGGCGGGCAGCGCGATATGGAGCGTGCAGCCGAGCTCGCCCGACGGGTACTACGCCTCGCAGGCGATCGTCAACGTGAGCGTCACGGCGCAGCCGGGCTATCGTTTCCAGGGATGGAGCGGAGACCTGAGCGGAACGGTTCCTTCGGGCGCGGTGGCTATGAACGTGCCGCGTTCCGTGACCGCGCTGTTCGGCGCGGTGCCGTACATCGCTCCCACGGGGGTGCAGAATGGCGTGGGCAACACGCCCCAGCCGGGAGTCGCACCGGGATCGGTGATTTCGATTTTCGGCGCCAACCTGGCCTCGTCCGTGGTCACCGGGCCGAACAGCCCACTGGCGCAGACCCTGAGCGGGACGGTGGTACAGGTGGGCAACCGGCTGCTGCCGCTGTTCTTCGCCTCACCGGCGCAGATCAACGCCGAGCTGCCGGCGGATTTGGCCCTGGGCCCGCAGACGCTGACGGTGAGCGCTCAAGGACAGCCGGACGTGAACGCCAGCTTCACGGTGGTGAGGGATGCGCCGGGGCTCTTCGAGCAGGCGGTGAACGGGCAATCCTTCGCGGTTGCGTTCCACGAGGATGGCTCGGCAGTGACGACGGGTTCCCCGGCGGGCCACGGCGAGCTGCTGACGGTTTACGGAACGGGCTTCGGGCCGACCGACCCCATGCGGCCAGTGGGATTCGCGGTGCCGCAGACGCCGCCTTACGTGCTGCTGGATGCAGCCAGCGTGCAGGTGGGCGGCGTGGTGATCGCGCCCGAAAACGCGTTTGCGGTACCGGGGAGTGTGGCAGTGGATGCGGTCCAATTCCGGCTGGGCGATGGCGCGCCGACCGCCACCAATGCCTCGTTGATCGTGAGCATCAACGGGCAGCAAAGCAACACCGTGCTGCTGCCGGTCCAGTAACGGGGAGCTTTCAGCGATCAGCTTTCAGCTAGGGCCGGCGGCCGATCGCTGATCGCTCTCAGTAATGGCGCGATGCCACGGCGCGCAGGGGAGCGGGAAACCGGGTGGGCGTTTCCGCCCGTTCGAGCGGCTTATCGAGCACCAGGGAGCGCAGGCCGGGCACGGCGCCGGCACGGTGACCCTTCTCGCCGACCGGGATCTGTCCGGTGGTGAGGTTCTTCAAGCCGAAAAGCGCCAACTCGAAACGGTCCTTGACCCCTACCTTCTGAAACAGGCGTGAAAGATAAACTTTCACGGTGCCCTCGGAGATCATGAGGGTGGTGGCAATCTCCTTGTTCTTGAGACCCTGGGAGAGGAGGCTCACGAGTTGCCCTTCACGCTGGGTGAGAGCCACCCGGCGGGCGCACAGGAAGCTGTCGGTGAGGGCCTTCTCGAACCAGAGCTCGCCGGCCTGGACCTTCTGGAGGCACTTCACCTGGAGCTCGGTGGGCAAGGTCTTGCGGAGGATGCCCCGCACGCCCAAGCCCATGGCTTGAAACGCCAGCTCGGTGGAAATGGAATTCACCCAGAGGACGATCTTGCAGTTGGTCATGGCATGCTTCATCTCCGTGAGCACGGCGAAGGTAATTTCGGGCGTCAAATCCATGAGAACCAGGTCTGGGGCGCCCTGCGCGAGCTGTTCCATGAGGCAGGCCACCAGGCCGCATGTGGGCAAGAGCTCGAAACCGTCGATCTGCCGGAGAACCAACTCGAGGCCTTTAGCCAAAATGGGTTCATCGCTATAAAGAAGAATCCGCGTCATATTCTCTACCTTTACGAACAGCCGATCCAGATACTTTTTTGCATGAATCGGATGACTGTTTTCTACAGCATTGTCGGCTTATTTACTTCGGATGTCAAGGATAAATTATCGCCATTACAATCTAAAAGTCCGATATTAACCGCGATAAACAGGCATTTTCAGAGGCCTGTCGCTTCAGGGGAATTTGGTATATACACATTATTATCAATGATTTATGAAGTAGCGACGGATGTCTTGAAACGACTTGCGGGCACGCTTAAAAATAGCAGATAATTTCCGTCTAATAACCTTTCAAAAGTATATCCGGAACCGATTATCGGTTAGTTTTTGGACTTCGAAAGCCGCGATTTTGAGCCTGCTTGCGATGGTGTTTTTTCTATTATTATTTTCTGATAACCTTTGGCAACAGCGCGATATAGCCCATTTACGATATTGATACGCGGGCATTTGCGCGCTAAATTCCGGATGTCTAACCACGGCAATGAAGAACATTAACAGGCGCGAGAGCCCGCGAATCGACATTAAGCTCCGGTGCCACGTCACCTCGCCGGCGCTGTGGATGCGGAGTGCGATGTACACGGAAAACATCAGCCGAAGCGGGATCCTGGTCGCCTGGCAGGGTGAAGACGCAGAGGCCGTGCCCCTGCCGGGAGTGGGTCAAGTGGTAACCGTTGAAATCGAATTGCCGGCCAACCATGGTTTCGGGCAGAAGTGCATCCATTGCCAGGGGACGGTGACGCGAACGTCGAACGGGGATGGGGGTTATCCGCGCGTGGCGTTGCAGGTGAACTACATGGATTTCCGCTCGTTTCAGGACCGAATTCGCGCGATGGAGGCGCTGCAGCCACTGGCGGGTTCCTGGATGGGATGAACGGTTATGGAAGCGCAACGGTCCCAATTCGCGGTCAAGCTGCTGCCGTCGCTGGCGGACTTCGCGTTTCTGATGCCGATCGTGTTCCTGTTCGGCCGCATGGAAGGGGTCAAGACGCTGCTGGGCGACTGCGACACGGGCTGGCATATACGAACCGGCGAGTGGATAGTGGCCAACCACGGGGTACCGGCGCACGACATTTTTTCTTTTTCGAGACCGGGCGATCCCTGGTACGCGTGGGAGTGGTTATCGGACGTGCTGTTCGCCTGGCTGAACAGCCGCGGCGGCCTGGCGGCGGTGGTGCTGCTTAGCATTCTGCTGATCGCGACGGTTTTCATGCTGCTATTCCGGCTGGCGCGGCGGAAGTCGAACGCCATCGTGGCGCTGGCGGTGACCATGGTGGCGGCGGCGGCGTCTTCGGTTCACTGGCTGGCGCGGCCGCACCTGTTCACGCTTTTGTTCGTGGTGCTGTTCTACGGCGCGCTGGAACGCGTTCGGGAAGGGCGCATGCGTGTGGCCGGCGTGCCGTACCTGGCCCTACTGCCGGCAGCCACGATTCTGTGGACGAACCTGCACGGCGGATTCTTCGTCGGCATTCTGATGATCGCGGCCTACGGCGGCGGCGAATTGCTGAAGGCGGCATTCTCAGCGGACCGCAAAGAGCGGGGGCTGGCGGGGCGGAAAGCGGGCCGGTATTTCCTGTCGGCGGCGGGCTGCCTGATGGCCAGCCTGGCCAATCCGTACTTCTATCGCTTGCACGTGCACGTGTGGCATTACGTGCGCGATCCGTACCAGTTGCAGCACATCGTGGAGTTCCTGCCGCTGAGCTTCCATCATCCGGCGGCGATTTTCTTCGAAAGCATGCTCATGATAAGCGCAGCGGGGGCGTTCTGGTACGTATCGAAGGGCAGCTTCACGGAGCCGCTGCTGCTGGTCATGTGGGGGCACGCAGCGCTAATGGCCGCGCGCAACGTTCCCATCTTCATGATTGCGGCGGCGCCGCTGGTGGCCGGGGCGATGGAAGAATGGCTGGCGCGGCTGCCGGAGCTGCGGGTAGCGGGGTGGCTGCGGGGAGCGGTGCGGAAATTCAACGCGGTGGCCGCCGAAACGAGCGATATCGACGAGATCCCCCGCTGGCACCTGGCCAGCGTGGCGGGTGCCCTGGTGGTGGCCGCGCTAATATACGCGCCCTCGCCGCCCAAGCTGTTCCGGGCGGAATTCGATCCGAAATCGCACCCGGCGGCGGCGATCGAGACGCTGCGCCGCGATCCTTCGGCGCGCATCTTCACCTTCGACCAATGGGGCGACTACCTCATTTACCGTTTGTATCCGCGCACCAAAGTCTTTGTGGACGGCCGCAGCGATTTTTACGGCGACGATTTTGAACAGAAGTGCGCCGATGTTCTGAACGTGAAATACGACTGGGAAAAGACGCTGACTGGTTTCGGCGTCGACACCATTCTGCTGCCCCCCAGCGCGCCGCTGGCCGGGGCGCTGAAGGAATCCAGCCGCTGGCGCGTAGTGTACGACGACGGCGTGGCGCTGGTGTTCCGGTCCGCGCAAAAGAGCGCGGGCGAACCGATTTCCGCCGCCACCGGCGGCGGCAGAGGCCGTGACCGAGAGGTCACGAAAACCGAGGCGAGTGATCGAGCGATCACAAAAACCAAACGCGTAACTTAGGAGTAAACAAAAATGACGTATCTGTGCAATTTCTGGAAGGACGAACAGGGGCAGGACCTGATCGAGTACAGCCTGCTCATGGCATTCGTGGCGCTGGCGTCGGCGGCTCTTTTTCTGGGCGCCGGCAAGAGCATCTCGGGCATCTGGTCGACCACCAGCAGCCAGCTCGTGGCTGCCAACACTTCTGCCAGCTAGGACCCGCGGCGGGGCATGCGCGGGCGTCGGTCATCGTCCGGTGCGCTCCGCTCAGGGCTGTGATTCAGAAAATGAGGAGGGCTGCGAAGGGCCGCAACGCGTATCGCCAGGAGCTTAGGAAGCGCGTTGCGGCCGCAGTTTCAAATCAGAAAGGAACGCCGCCCGATTTGGCCGAAGCCAACGCCCTTGGCGGGCGGAAGTGACGGCCAAGGGAGGAATCGTTGCCGGCACCCGGCGCCGGTTCTTCCAGTGTGGTGGAAGGGGGGACAGGTATGAACAAGAGATTTATCGGAGTTCTGATCTTCGCGTTTATCGTGGCATTGGGAATCAGCACGGTGTTTTATCGCTTGCTGGTCCACCAGTCCGAGACCACCAAGGCAGCTGCATCGACGGTGCAGCTTGCGCTGGCCACGCGAGATCTGGAAGTGGGCAGGATTCTGCGCGAAGACGACATCAAAGTTGCGGATTGGCCCGGCGCCGTCCCGGCGGGGGCAACAGCGCGCGCGCAGGACTTAGTGGGGCGCGGCGTCACCACGGCGATTTATGCCAGGGAGCCGCTGATCGAGTCGCGGCTGGCCCCCAAGGGCGCGGGAGGCGGCTTGGCCGCCATGATCCCGCAAGGCATGCGCGCGGTAGCGGTCCGGGTGAATGAAGTAGTAGGGGTGGCGGGATTCGTGGTGGCGGGGATGCGCGTGGACGTATTGATCTCGGGAAACTCCCCGGGCGGCAACCAGGGCACGCTCACCAGGACGCTGCTGCAAAACATCGAGGTGCTTTCGGCGGGCCAGGACTTCAAGAAAGATACCGAAGGCAAACCGGTGATGGTGCAAGTGGTGAATCTGCTGGTGACCCCGGAACAGGCGGAGCAGCTCAGCCTGGCCAGTAACCAGACCACCATCCAGCTCGTTCTGCGGAATCCGCTGGATCGCCAGACGACACAGACGCCGGGAGCCGCGATGGCGCAACTCTTCACGGGCGGCAAAGTGAAGTTGCCCCAGCCAGTCGAAAGCGGGCCGGCCCGCCGGCGTCCGGCGCCCAAGCCGGCGGCGCAAGAGCCGGCCAAAAAGGAGGCGCCCTTCACCATGGAACTGATCTCGGGAAGCAAAAAGGCCGAAGCCAAATTTGAAAACAGCGGGGAGGGCAAGTAAATGGCACGGCTGGGGCAAATGGCACGCATCCTGTTGGTGGCGACGATGGTGTGGCTGCTTTTCGAGCGGCCCGTCAACGCATCCGAAATCGGGCCCCCAACCCAACAGGAGAATGTTTCCGGGCCCGCAAAGCTCACCGTGACGGTGGGCAAATCGCTGATCATCGACAGCCCGCTGAACATCCAGCGGGTCTCGGTGGCCAATGGGGATCTGGTTGAGGCCGTGGCCGTGAACCCCAAGGAAGTTCTGCTCAACGGCAAAGGACCGGGCGAGACATCGCTGATTGTCTGGCAACAGAACGGCAACCGGCTGGTGTACGACCTGACGGTACGGATGAGCCCTCTCAAGCTGGAGGCGGTGCGCGAGCAGATTGCGCGCGAGTTTCCGGACTCCGATATCAACGTCACATTCGACAACGACACGGCTTTCATAAGGGGGTCGGTGAAAGACGTAATGGCGGCGGAGCGGGTGGTGGCGATAGCCTCCACTTTGGGCAAGACGGTGAACCTGCTGCGCGTCGAGGTGCCGCCGGTGGAGACCCAGATCCTGCTGAAGGTGCGGTTCGCCGACGTGGATCGCAGCGCCAGCTCCGAACTGGGCGTAGACCTCGCCAGCACCGCATTGAACCAAAGCACTGCGACCACCACGGGACAGTTCCCCGGGCTTACCGTAAACCAGGCGGGCACATACAGCCTCTCCAACGCGCTGAACATCTTCCTGTTTCGCAATGACCTTAACCTGGGAGCGGCCATCCAGGCCCTGGAAAGCAAAGGACTACTGGAAACCCTGGCGGAACCGAACGTGCTGGCGATCAATGGCAGGCCGGCAAGTTTCCTGTCGGGCGGCGAGTTTCCATACCCCATGGTACAGGGTGGCGCCGCGGTGGGCACAGTGACCATCATGTTCCGGGAGTACGGGATCCGCCTCAATTTTCTGCCGGTGATCACGCCACGCGGCACCATCCGGCTGCAGGTGGCGCCGGAAGTCAGCGGGCTGGATTACTCCAACGCCTTGAACTTCGACGGGTATACCATTCCGGCACTGACAACGCGGAAGGTCCAGACGGAGGTGGAACTGGAGAGCGGGCAGAGCTTCGTGATTGCCGGACTGCTGGACAAGACGTTGACGGAGACGCTCAGCAAAATCCCCGGCCTGGCCAATATTCCGCTGCTGGGGAAACTGTTCCAGTCCCGCAACCGGACGAAGGACAGCACCGAGTTGCTGGTGATCGTGACGCCCGAAGTGGTGCGGCCGATACAGGCGGGACAGCCGGCGCCGGAGGTGAATTTTCCGGAGCCGTTTCTGAAAGACAACAGCCCGGCGCCGTTGCAGCAGCCGGGGATTGACAAGACCGGGCCGGTGCCGACGCAGCCGCGCATGGAAAGCATCCCCATCGAACAACTGGTGCAGCCGCCCAAGCAGGGACAAGCCACTCCGGCTCCGAATCAGGAAGCCGTGCCGGCGCAGCAGCCGACGCCGAATCCGGTCCAGACGCCTCCGCCCGCCGGCAAATCCGGAGCAAGCGAGGAGTGATGCGCGGAGGTGGAGGCATAGCATGTACCCGCTGACGATTGGACTGGCGATCGAAAACCGGGTGCTGTGGGAACAGGCGCAGGCGGCTCTTTCGGAGTTGCCGTTCCGCGTCATCGTGGAACACCAGGACGTCGGCGATGTGACCAATTTTCTGGATCGTCTGGAGCGCATGCGGCCGGATGTCGTTCTGATCGACATCACCAACTGGAAGGAGCCGCTGGAGGGGCTGGCCGCCTCCATCCGGGGCGCGGTGGGCGACCCGATCATCATCGCCTTGAACACCACGGGCGAGGCGGAGCCGATCCTGGCGGCGCTGCGCGCGGGAATCAACGAATACCTGGTTCCTCCGCTTCGCGACACGCTGAAGAAGGCGCTGGAAAAACGTTCCGCCGAGCGCAGCCGGCGGCGCGAGTCGGGCGCCAAAATCAGCGGCAAGGGCTTTGCCTTCTTCTCCGCGAAGGGTGGATGCGGCGCCAGCACGCTGGTGTGCCACGTGGCCGCGGAGCTTGGCCGGCAAAACCAGAAAGTTCTACTGATGGACCTGGACATGGACTCCGGCATGGTGGGGTTCATCACCAAGACCAAGTCCGTGTATTCCGTCCTGGACGCGGTCAACAATCTGCACCGGCTGGATATTCATTACTGGAAGGCGCTGGTCTCGAACGGCATTCCGGGCGTGGAGATCATGGCGTCGCCGCTGGTGCTGGCCTCCCGACAGCAGCCCAGCGGCGACCAGGTCCGGCACGTTGTGGCGTTCGCCCGGCCCAACTACGACTGGAGCCTGGTGGACCTGGGGCGGGGCCTGAGCCGCGTCGCGATGTCGGCGTTGGAAGAGATCGACGAGGCCTGCCTGGTGACCACGCTGGAGGTCCCGGCGCTGCACCAGTCGAAACAGATTATTCAGACGCTGCTGGACGGCGGATTTGGAAAAGGGCGCATCCGGCTGATCCTCAACCGCACGCCGAAGCGGCTGGATATCACGCCGGGTGAACTGGAAAGAATGCTGGGCATACCGATTTTCTGCATGATACCGAACGACTATCAGCAGTTGTACGAAGCATACGCGGAGGGCCACATGTTGGACCGCGGCTCGGAGCTGGGCAAGAACATGGCCAGGCTGGCTACCAAACTGGCCGGCCTGCAAGAAGAACAGAAGAGCAAGAAACGCTTCGGATGGCTAGGCTAAGGAGTTGCTAACGTCATGTCTGCCGTAACGGATACAGCAATTAGAACGGGCGATGGCCGCGAGATGGGTTGGGTAAACCGTCTCTTCAACCACGAAGGGCGAACGCCGGAATACCAGGAGCTGAAGTTCACGCTGCACAGAAAGCTGCTGGACCGGATCAATCTCGAGGCGCTGTCATCGATGGCTGGGGAGCGCGTGCGGGTGGAGATCCGCGCGGCGGTCGCCAAGCTCGTGGAAGAGGAGAAGACGCCCCTTTCGCTGGTGGAAAAAGACCGCGTAATCGAGGAGATCCTGGATGAGGTCTTCGGACTGGGGCCGCTCGAGCCGCTGCTGCAAGATCCGACGGTGAGCGACATACTGGTGACCACGCCGCGGCTGGTCTACGTGGAGCGCGCCGGCAAACTGTACCGGACGCCGGTGGAATTCAAGGACGACGCTCACCTGCTGCGGATCATTGAAAAAGTGGTGTCGCGGGTGGGGCGCCGGGTGGACGAATCGTCGCCGCTGGTAGACGCCCGGCTTCCCGACGGCTCGCGCGTGAACGCGGCGATTCCACCGGTGGCGGTGGACGGGCCCCTGCTTTCCATCCGCCGCTTCGGACGCACGGGGATGAAAGGCGAGGACCTGGCGGCCAAGCTGGCGCTGACGGAAGGCATGCTGGAATTGCTGAAAGCCTGCGTGAAGGCGCGCCTGAACATCCTGATTTCCGGCGGCACCGGGTCCGGCAAGACCACCCTGCTGAACGCGCTTTCCTCCTACATTCCGGAGGACGAGCGGATCGTGACCATTGAAGACGCGGCCGAGCTGCGGCTGCAGCAGACGCACGTGGCGCGCATGGAAACGCGGCCGGCCAACGTGGAGGGCGTGGGCGCCATCCACATCCGGCAGCTCGTGATCAACGCCCTGCGCATGCGCCCCGACCGCATCATCGTGGGCGAGGTACGCGCGGAAGAGGCGCTGGACATGTTGCAGGCCATGAACACGGGCCACGATGGATCGCTGACCACGATTCACGCCAACACGCCGCGCGACGCTCTGGGCCGCCTGGAAGTGATGGTGGGCATGGCCAACGCCAACATGGGGGTGCGCTCGATCCGCCAGCAGGTGGCGTCGGCCGTCAACCTGTTCGTGCAGGTGGCGCGCTTCAGCGACGGTTCGCGCCGCGTAACGCACATCACGGAAGTGGTGGGCATGGAGCAGGATATTATCACGCTGCAGGACATTTTTCTTTTCGAGAAGACGGGGATTGTGGAATCCGGAAGGGTGCTGGGCCGGTTTCGGGCTACCGGCATCCGTCCCCGCTTCTGCGAACGCCTGAAAGCCTGCGGCATCGCCATGCCGCCGCAACTGTTCCAGACGGTGGTGGAGATCAACTGATGTTTGCAGCCGCAATGCTCTCGTTCGTGGTGATCTTCGCGCTGACCCTGCTGGCGGTGAACGTGGGGTTTAAGTTTCTCGAGACCCGGCGCAAGGCGCAGATGACCGAGATGCTGCAAACGGCCACCGGCGAGCGGGTGGTGGCAATGGAGAACCTGCTGAAGGAGATCCATCCGGATGCCCCCTCGGGGTTCAAAGCGCTGCTCGCCTCGTTGCACTTCACGCGCCGCGCCCAGGAGCAGATCCAGCAGGCGGGTATGACCTGGTCTTCCACGCGGCTGCTGGCCACCATGGCCGTCACGGGGATGCTGGGGATGTTTTTGGGCACGTTGCTTCCGTTTCTGGTGAACGCCCCGATTACGGCGGTGGTGGTGGGCCTGGCATGCTCGACGCTGCCATACCTGTACGTGCGGCACAAGCGGCAGAAGCGGCTGGACACGCTGGAGGAGCAATTCCCGGAGGCGCTCGACTTTCTATCGCGTTCGATGCGGGCCGGCCATGCGTTCTCCATCAGCCTGGAAATGGTGGGCGAGGAGATTGCGGATCCACTAGGGCAGGAATTCCGCGCGCTGTTCAACGAGCAGAACCTGGGCGCGCCGCTGGATGTGGCGCTGCGCAATTTCGGCCTGCGGGTGCCGCTGCTGGACGTGCGTTTCTTCACTTCATCGGTGTTGCTGCAAAAGCAGACGGGCGGCAACCTGAGCGAAATTCTCACGCGGCTGGCGTACGTGATTCGCGAGCGCTTCCGTTTGAAGGGGCAGGTAAAGGCGGCCAGCGCGCACGGGCGGCTGACCGCGACCATTTTGACGTTGCTGCCGGTGGGCACCATGCTGGGCCTGCTGGTGGTGGCGCCGGGGTATTTGCAGAGCATGGCCGCGGATTCCGACGGCAAGTGGATGATCGGCGGCGCCATCGGAGCCCAGATTCTGGGCAATTACTTCATCAAAAAGATTATCAACATCAAGGTTTGACATGATACATCCACTGGCGTTTTCGGTTCTTACATTTCTGGCGTTGATGTCGGTGATGACGTGGGCGGGGTACCGCGTGTTATACAAGCCGGGGCGCTTCCTCAGACAACTCGGCAAACCCGTGATCAGCAACGACGCGCGCCCAAGCATGGCGATCGACGAGGAGCCGGAAGCCAGCACGCTGGTCACGGTGCTGCACCAGATCGGGGCCCACGTGCCGTCGTCGGAAGCGGAGGCCGCCGATCTGCGCACGGAGTTGATCCGGGCGGGTTACCGTTCCGAGAACGCCCTGACAGTGCTGTATGGAGTGAAGATCGTGGCCGTCCTGGCGATGATGGTGCCGTGCGTCATGCTGGAATCCAGCATGCCGCCCAACCCGGTGATGAAGCTGGCGCTGATGGCTTCGGGAGTGGCCGCGGGGTGGATTCTGCCGCGATTCGTTCTGGAAAAGAAGGTGGCCAAGCGGCAGAACGTTATCCGCCTCTCGCTGCCCGACGCGCTGGACCTGATGGTGGTCTCGGTGGAAGCGGGTTTGGGCCTGGACCAGGCGATCCAGCACGTGGGGCACGAGCTTCAGGACAGCCACCCGGAGCTGAGCGAAGAGCTGTCGCTGGTCACGCTGGAGATGCGCGCGGGCAAGCGGCGCTCGGACGCCCTGCGCAATCTTGCGGACCGCACCGGCGAACCGGAAGTGCGCAAGCTGGTGGCCATCCTGATTCAAAACGACCGTTTCGGCACGAGCATGGGCGAATCGCTGCGCAACCACTCGGACTTCCTGCGCACGCGGCGGCGACAGGAGGCTGAAGAGCGCGCCGGCAAGGTGGGCGTGAAACTGGTGTTCCCGATATTCTTTTTCATTTTGCCGTCGATGATGATCGTGGCGGCAGGCCCCGGCCTTTTACAGATTTTCAAATACCTGTTCCCCATGATGAGACAAGTCAGCATGTAAAGATCAAGGAGAAATGCAGATGAACGGCACCCTGGTTCAAGGATTGATGTGGCTGGGAGCTTTCGGCGTCCTGTTTACTTTTTTGAGACGGCGGCGGATCCGGCGGACGCAGTAACAAGAGAACTGCGGGGAAGTCCCCGAGGCGCGGGGCGGTCCCGGCAAGCGATCACGAATGAAAGGAGAACGATATGAACCTTGCGATTCAAGGGGCGATCTGGCTGGGGGCGGGTGTCACGCTCATCATGCTGTTGTCGCGCCGGCGCAGGCGTCGAGTGCTCCGGTAGCGTCCGCGAAAAGCGGCTGGCGGGAGGTTTCATGCCAAGCGGGTTCTCCCGTCAGCCCGGTGCCCCCTATGGCGATTGGGATGCTTGCCGGGAAACAGAATGGGGATGGCGGCTGGCCATATATCCGAGGCTCGTCATGGACCGAACCCACGGCCTACGCGGTGCTGGCGTTGCTGGCGGCGGGAGAGACGGAGTCGGCCCAGCGCGGCCTGCGGTGGATTGTGGCAACTGAGCGGCGGGACGGAGGCTGGCCTCCGCAAGCCGGCGTGGAGCAGAGCTCATGGGTGACGGCGCTGGTGGCGCTGCTGCCTCCGGAGCAACTGGGCGCGAGTGCGCACGCTCACGCCATCGCATGGCTGCTCAAGACCACAGGCAGGGAATCCACGCTGACTTACCGGTTGCGGGAGTGGCTGCTGGGCAACCCAAGGCCCCCCGAGGAGGAGTTTCCAGGCTGGCCGTGGGTCCCGGACACGGCGGCATGGGTTGGTCCGACCTCTCTGGCGGTACTGGCGCTGGATAAGGAGTACCGGCGGAGGCCGTCGGCGGCGATCCGGGAACGAATCGATTCGGGCCGGCGGTTCCTGCTGGGGCGCACGTGCCATGAAGGCGGATGGAACCACGGGTCGGTGCGCGCTCTGGGATACGAGTCCCGCCCCTACCCGGAAACCACGGGGATGGCGCTGGCGGCCCTGCGCGGCGTGCAGTGCCCCGCGATGGAGCGCGGCCTGGCGGTGGCGCGGCGCTTCCTGGGAGAATGCCGCTCGGCGGACGCCTTGAACTGGTTGCGGCTGGGCCTGCTGGCGCATGGGCAACTGCCGGCGGGGTACTGCCATCCGGCGGGGATCGAGAACCGCACGCTTCCGGATGCGTCCCTGGGACTGCTGGTGGCCGAGGCGGAAAAAGGGCGAGACTTCTTCCTGGCTTGAAACATGCGGCGAACACTCACCAGACGCGAGTGGCTGACGGGGTCGGCGGGGACCGCGCTGCTGACGGGCTGTGGCGAGGAACGGCCGATCGTTCCGTCGATAGTCTCGATTGTGCGCGCTCCGGTTTATGACCAGCGCATCTATGAGACGGTGCGCCGGATGCTGGCAGAGCATAGGATCGAGGCACGCGGCCGCCAGGTGGTGCTCAAGCCCAACCTGGTGGAGTTCGAGCCGGAAAGTAGCATCAATACGCATCCCCTGCTGGTTCATGCCGCTTTCGAAGCCTTCGAGGCGATGGGCGCAGCCAGTGTGCGCATCGCCGAAGGGCCGGGGCACCGCCGCAACACGCTGGACCTGGCGGAGGCGGCCGGATACTTCAAAACGGTGCCGCGCTTCGAAGACGTGTTTGTGGATCTCAACCTGGATGACGTCACGCGGGTGCGCCCCGCCCGGCAGTTCTCCAGTCTGGGCGCGCTGTACCTTCCCAACACGGCTTTGGGCGCGGACCTGCTGGTCTCGATGCCAAAGATGAAGACGCATCACTGGACGGGCGCGACGCTGGCCATGAAAAACCTCTTTGGCGTGGTGCCGGGTGGCATCTATGGATGGCCGAAGAACGTGCTCCACTGGGCCGGCATCCACGAATCGATCGCCGACCTGCATGCGGCCTTTCCGAGGCAGTTCGCGATAGTGGACGGCATCGTGGGCATGGAAGGCAACGGCCCCATTCAGGGCACGCCAAAGCCCATAGGGGTGCTGGTGGCGGGGCGCGACCGGGCTGCCGTGGACGCCACTTGCTGCCGCATCATGCGGATCGAACCGTTCAGGATAGAGTATCTGCGGCTGGCGAGCGGCGGAGGATCGCACATCACGGAGCGGAATATCCAGCAGATCGGCGAAAGCCTGTCGGCGGTGGCCACACCGTTTACACTGATACCCGAATTCCGATGGATTCGGATGGAGAACAGCTAGATGCCAGCGCCACTCTCCGATCCCGATCGAACCACAGCGCCGGGCCGGAGGCGCGCAATCTATGTGCTGGTTTCGCTCCTGCTGCTGGCCCCTTGCAACTGGCAGCCGCACCTCGAAGGGGGCGACCCCTCCGCGCATATCTACAACTCCTGGCTGGCGCGGTTGATCGAGAGCGGGCGGGCACAAGGGCTGGAGACAGTCCACCAGACCACCAACCTTCTTTTCGACCTCATTCTAAGCGGGCTGTTCAAAGTTACGGGCGCGGAAGCGGCGCAGCGGATCTCGGTTTCGCTGGTGGTCTTGACGTTCGTCTGGGGCGCGTTTGCGTTTATTTCCGCGGTGTCGGGGCGGCGCGCCTGGCACCTGATGCCGGCGATCGCCATGCTGGCTTACGGGTGGGTGTTCCACATGGGCTTCTTCAATTCCTACCTGAGTCTGGGGCTGTGCTTCTGGGTGCTGGCCCTGGCGTGGGAATGGAAGCCCTGGCGGCTGGCCGCGGCGGCGCCCATACTGGCGCTGGCATACCTGGCCCACGCGCTGCCGGTAGTGTGGACCGCGGGCTTGCTGGCGTACCTGTGGCTGGCCGCACGCACGGGGCCGCGGACGCGCGCCTGGATCATTGCCGTTTCTCTGCTGGCAATGGTGGTGTTGCGCGCGCTGGCGGACTGCACGCTGATGGAGGAGTGGCCGGTTCAGCAGATCCTCATGACGCCGGGCGCCGACAAGAGCTGGACCTTCGACGCCAAGTACGGCGTGGTGATGGTGGGATTGCTGCTGGTTTGGGGGGCGCTATTCCTGGAGCTGGTGCGGCGTTGGGGAACGCGGCGCGTGGTTTCGAGCATCCCCTTCCAGGTGTGTGTCATCGGCGCGGCGGGGGTTTTCGTCCTCCCCGTTACGTTGCTGATCCCGGGCTTTGGCCACGCGCTGATGTACATCGCGGAGCGCATGGCTCTGGGTGTGAGCGTTTGCGTTTGCGCCCTGTTGGGAGCGGCCAGGCCGCGAATGTTGGAACGTTACGCGCTGGTGGCGGTGGCGCTTATCTTCTTTGTTTTCCTCTACGGAGATGAGCGCGCATTGAACGCGCTGGAAGACCGGATGCAGGGCGCCATGGCGCAATTGGGCGCGGGCCATGGCGTGGTGATGGGAGGAGTGAAAGGAGACATGCCATGTGGAAGCTCGAACTGAGAAGCCTGGCAGGACCGGCGGCCGAACACGCGAGCCGGGAGGGGTGGGAAGCTCTGCCCTGGCGGCGGATACTGGCGGAAGGCGGGCTGCTGCTGGCCATGCTGTTGACGTCGTCGTGGCTGGTTCGCGGTTAGGGCACGACCTAGGCCGGCGCCGCCAGCAGGACCATCAGGTTCCACACGACGAGACCGCTGTACCAGTAGGTGATCCAGCGGATCACGTTGTACTTCTTGGTATAAATGCAGATGGCTCCAATGCCCAGGGCTAGCACTTTAGAGGCCACCACTCCGGCGGCCGGGCCAAAGCGCATCAGTACCTGAATGAAGGGGCTGGCTTCGGCCACCCCCAGCTTGAACCCCACCAGGGTTGTCAGCACATCCAGCAATTGCAGGTAGATGAAGACTTGAACCAGAGCCATTCAGGTTTCCCGGTAATTCTATCGACGCTTCTCTCCAATAATTGTAGCCGCAACGGGGCCAAAAGAATCGTCCGTTTTGTACTAGATGTACCAGAAAAAGGGTTGCGTCCCAGTACAAATTCACGTTTTCGACAAGGGTGGGGAGCGGGTAGGGCCGACGGGCTACAAAACAGCTCCGCTAGGGTACGGAGACGGCGGACGGAGAGTCTGCGCCACGCCGTGTGATAATTCAGGTTATGACCGTTGAGCGCGCGGGCGGGCCCTTCCAGATATGCGGGTCCTGCAAACGCGCGTGGGCGACGTGGGAGAGCTTCGTGCTGGATCCGGCCGTGCGCCTGCTGGGGCTGCAATCCGAGATCGCCATCCCGGATGTCAACCTGCTGGTATTCGAGCACGGCTGCGGCAGCTCGATCTCGATCCTCTCGAGGCGGCTCGGTTACCTCCTGCCCGACCCGGAAGCGGGCGACCCGACGGTCAGGCTGATGGGCACGGCCGAATGCCGGGGGCACTGCCGCCACCTGGGGGATCTGGAAGCATGCGACGCGCCGTGCAGCAACGCGCGGGACCGTAAGCTGATCCTGCTTGTACAGCGCATGAAAAAAGGGGAATACGGAGGGGGCGTTGGGCCGGTCGAGCGGTAACTTTCTTTTGTTTCTGAGCCTGGCGGGGATGCGGTGGCTGTCCGCGCAGACGGCGCTGCCGACGGAATGGATCGATCCCGACACGGGGCATCGCGTGATCCGCCTTTCGCGCGAAGATGGCACGGCTTCGCTGTATTTTCACCAGAACGCGTACTCGGCCGACGGCAAGAAGCTGGTGGTCACCAATCCGCACGGAATCGCCACCATCAATCTGGCGACGCGCGAAATCGATCAGGTGGTCGAGGGGCGGGTGAACATTCTGGTGACTGGCCATAAGACGGGCCAGATTTACTACACGAGGGAAGGCGCCATTTTCGCCACGGATCTGGACACCCACGCGACCCATGAGGTGGCGAAGATCCCGGCGCAGGCGGGCCGCGGCGGCGCATTCGCGGTGAACGCGGATGAAACCATGCTGGTGGGCATCGCGGCCGATCCGGATGGAAAGACCGTGCCGCGCACGCCACCGCCCGGCGGGATGGGCGGAGGCCTGGAGCGGGGCTGGGCGGCGGGGACGCCGAAGATGCTCTACACCATCGACATCAAGACGGGAGCGTTCCGGAAGATCTACACCGAGAACGACTGGACCAACCATCTCCAGATGTCACCCACCGACCCGCGTCTGATCATGTTCTGCCATGAAGGGCCGTGGCACTATAACGACCGGATATGGACCATACACACGGATGGCACGGGCCTGCGATTGATGCACGAGCGCACGATGAACATGGAAATCGCGGGGCATGAGTTTTTCAGCGCCGACGGCAAGACCGTGTGGTACGATCTACAGACCCCGCGCAGCACGGTTTTCTGGGTGGCCGGGGTAGAGCTGGCCACGGGACATCGCACGTGGTATCACCTGGAGCGCAACGAATGGTCGGTGCACTACAATGTTTCGGCGGACGGGAAGCTGTTCGCCGGCGACGGAGGAGGCCCGAACAGCGTGGCCGCGCGGTCGCCGGACAACGAAACGCTGAACCCGCCGGGCAACGGCCAGTGGATCTACCTTTTCCAGCCGGTGATGGTGAAGGGCAGTTCGTTCCGCGATAAGAAAGACCTGATTGATGTCGGCTATTTCAAGTCCGAGCGGTTGGTGAATCTGGCGAAGCACGACTACCGCCTGGAGCCGAATGTCACGTTTTCCCCCGACATGAAATGGGTCGTTTTTCGTTCGAATATGCTCGGCCCTACGCATGTTTACGCGGTCGAAATCGCCAAGAGCGCTAAATGAAACACTGCCATGAATCCCTGATCGATTTTCCTGTCGTGGTTACGATCCCCCTGCTATGGGGGGACCACGATGAATTTGGGCACGTGAACAACCTGGCGTACCTGCGCTGGTGCGAGACAGCGCGTGTCGAATACCTGGTGCGCATCGGCTTCTGGCCCCCGTTGCCGCCAACCGGCGTCGGCCCGATACTGGCCAGTATTTCGTGCGACTACAAGCGGGTTTTGACCTTCCCCGATACGACCTACACGGGCGCCCGGGTGACACGGATCGGGAACCGCAGCTTCCATTTGCAGCATCGGGTGGTGAGCAAAGCTCTCAACGCGGTGGTGGCCGAGGTGGAGTCCGCCATAGTGGTCCTGGATTACCCCACGAACAAGACGGTTCCCATCCCCGAGCATTGCCGGAAGGCCATTGAAGAATTGGAAGCCAAGTACGCCGGGCGCAGCTTGTAAAAGGGAGAGAAGGTCGGGGCGAGTGGATTCGAACCACTGCGACCCGAATCCGAGCCTGCCGGCCTCTCCGTCTCAGCCCAGGTTCGCGCCGCCGAAGATTGACGGCGACCCCGTTTCCGCTGCCAACTGTTCACGCGGAGGTTCCGTTGCACATGAAGATGTGTCATCATTCTTCAATACCGCTGCGGCATGTACAACACATCTCACACGTGGCTCACTTCCTTTGGAGGGGAAAACTGTGAATTCAAACACGGATCAACCCATACCGAAAGCAGATACCGGCTCTGCGTTCTTGAACTGGCTGGCCGATGCGTCGACCGCTCTTCTGCATCTGGAACGCCGGTTCGATCCGTTCTTCCGTCCGGTGTTCGATGCGGTGTTTCGCGATCCCATCGCGAGTCTGGTAACGGCCTTGATCAACCGGAAGCGCCCGAACGAAGGCTTGAAAATCGCCGAGGAAAGGCCGCTGCCGGATGAAGAGGCGTACCTCGACTCGATCATCGAGAGCTTCGAAAAGCAAATGCGGCTGCTCTGGAAACCCGGCCGGTTCGAGCGAGGGGGTAACACGAAGACGCACGGCATCGTGCGCGGGGAGTTTATGGTTCACGACAATCTGCCCGCGGAGTTTCGACGCGGCATCTATGCGCAGCCGCGCACGTACCGGGCATGGGTCCGCTTTTCCGGGCCGGGCCCTTATATTACACCGGATATCGACGATGTCGGCTTCATGAGTATCAGCATCAAGCTGATGGGTGTACCCGGGCCGAAGTTGATGGACGAGGAGAAATTCACGCAAGATATGTTCGCGGTTTCCACGCCAACCTTTGTAACCCCCGATACCCCAGCCAACGCGCAGTTGCAAGTCGAGAGCCTGAAGAACGCGCAGATATACTATTTCCTCAACTTCCACCGGCCGCACATACTGGACTTCATTATGCAGGGGCTGTGGATCAAGACTCAGAGCAGTCCATTTGAAGCTCCCTATTTTAGTTGTGTCCCGTATCTGCTGGGAGAGGGCCAGGCCATGCAGTATTCCGTGTGGCCGCGATCATCGCGCCGGACGCCGATTCCGCGGCTCCCTTTGCGCCCTCCCGACGACTATCTCAGAGATGCGATGGTCGCCACACTTGCGAAAGAGGATGTCGAATTCGATATTCGCCTGCAAATGCAAACCGATCCGCACCTGATGCCCATCGAGAACAATGCCGTGCTCTGGCCCGTAAAGCTCTCGCCTCGCGTATCGGTGGCCACGCTTCGCATACCCCGGCAGAAATTCGATTCCCCGGCACAGATGGATTTCGCCAAATTGCTCTCCTACAATCCGTGGCACTGTATTGCCGAGCATCGCCCATTGGGCAACCAGAACCGCGCCCGGCGCCGGATGTATGACACGCTTTCGAAGCTGCGGCATGCCATGAACGGCGTGCCCCTTTACGAACCGACGGGAGATGAGATTTTTGAGTAGCGCGCAAAAGACGAGCGCCGATTGCGAGTACGTGGTGGTGGGTTCGGGCGCAGGCGGTGGCACGGTAGCGGCGCGCCTGGCCGAAGCCGGCAGGCGGGTGGTGCTGCTGGAGGCGGGCGGCGATCCGCGGGAACTGACGGGCGGCGATGCGTTGCATCCGGGCGTGAACCGTTTGCCGCAGGATTACGACGTTCCGGCTTTCCACGCCTTCGCCTCCGAAAACGACGCCATGAAGTGGGACTTCTTCGTTCGCCACCTGGCTGACCGGAGCCTTCAGGAGCGCGATCCGAAGTATTACGAAACGTGGGACGGCAAGCCGGTGGATGGTGTGCTCTATCCTCGCGCAGGCACGCTCGGCGGATGCACGGCGCACAACGCAATGATTCTGGTTTATCCCCACAATGAGGACTGGGACTTCATTGCGCAGCTCACCGGCGACACCAGTTGGGACTCCGGGAAAATGCGCCGGTACTTCGAGCGCGTGGAAAACTGCCACTACCGCCCGGTGCATCGCTGGCTGTCCAGGGTTGGCATCAACCTCACCAGGCATGGATGGAAGGGATGGCTGCACACCGAGAAATCGATTCCCATGGCGGTCCTGCGCGACCGGGATTTGGCCGAGACCATCGTCACGTCTGCGTTGGAAGCGCTACTGCAGGACGGCCGCCAGGAGGAGCGCGCGTGGTGGGCCGTGGAAAGCGGGCTGGATCCGAATGACTGGCGGCTGGTCAGGCAGAACGCGGTTGGTACCCGTTATGTCCCACTGACGACGCACGGGCACCGGCGCTTTGGCGTACGGGAACGCGTATTGGACGTGGCGCGCCGCTTTCCCGACCGTCTCAAGATCGTGATGAATGCGCTGGCTTCCAAAGTGATTCTCGATGCCAATAACCGCGCCGTGGGCGTGGAGTACTTGCAGGGGGAACGCTTGTACAGGGCACATGCCAGACCAAGCCATGCCGCCGGCGAGCGCCGCACGGTTTATGCGTCGCGCGAAGTCATTTTGTCCGGCGGCGCCTTCAACTCACCGCAACTGTTGATGCTCTCCGGCATCGGACCGCCCGAGGTGCTCGAGCGGCAGGGCATCCAGGTGCGCGTGGCACTGCCGGGCGTGGGGACGAACTTGCAGGACCGCTACGAAATCGGTGTGGTGAATCGGATGAAGTTTCCCGCTTGGGACGCCTACCAAGGCGCAAGCTTCAGCGCCGGCGACCCGCAATTTGAGGAATGGAACAGTCGAGGCACGGGCGTGTATGCCACCAACGGCGCCGTGCTGACGGTGTTCCGGCGCTCGAAAAATGCCGGTGAACTGCCCGATTTGTTCTGCATGTCGCTGCTGGCCCCATTTCGCGGGTATTTTCCCCAGTATTCCCGGGAGATTGCCGATCATTTGAACTATCTGACCTGGGTGGTGCTCAAGGCGCACACAGGGAACCGGGCCGGCCAGGTGACGCTGCGCTCCAACGATCCCCGCGACACGCCGCTGATCGATTTCCAGTACTTTCAGGAGAGCGGCGAAGAGGATCTGAACGCGGTGGTGGATGGGATCCGATTCGTTCGCCGCCTGGCGGCCGGTCTCCAACGAGAGGGCCTGATCGACGAAGAGGAGTTGCCCGGCGAGGATCTACAGAGCGACCACGAACTGAAGGATTTTGTCCGCTGCAACTGCTGGGGGCATCATGCATCCTGCACTTGCGCCATCGGGCCGCCGGAACAGAACGGCGTGTTGACCGGCGATTTTTGCGTGCACAACACTCTCGGCCTGCGCGTGGTGGATGCCTCGGTGTTTCCCCGGATTCCAGGCTTCTTCATCGCCAGTTCGATCTACATGATTGGCGAGAAGGCGGCTGACGCGATTCTTGCCGATGCGAAGCGGGCCGGGCGGGCCGAGAAAGACCGTGTCAGGCCAAAATAGAAATGTCCAAGAAAAACTTCACAAAACTCTCCCTGCATGGTATATAAAGATGATAGGAAGCGATAGGAGGAGGGGGGGATGAGAATCCTCGTGGCGGCGCGCGCGTTTTTCGGGCTCGCTTTGCCGGCTATCATCGCGGCGGACGGCGTTTGGGCGGATCAGGCATGGACCAACGTTGGACCGCTGGGCGGCGCCATTCTGGTCCTGACCGCCGATCCGCAGAATCCCGGCGTTTTTTACGTTGGAACCTACGTCGGTGTGTTTAAGAGCGTTGACGCCGGCGTCACCTGGGCGAACGCGGGCATGAGCGGATGGGTGGTGAACCATCTGCTAGTCGACCCGCAACACTCGTCGACCCTCTACGCGCTGACGACCGGACAGCCGAATGGAGATAATCCTATCATCCAGGCGTTCCAGAGCACCGACGGCGGCACGACCTGGAACCAGACTGGCAGCCTACCAAGTCCATGCTGCGCGGTCTTTACCCTCGACGCGCAGGGCACGCTCTACGCGGCAGGTTATAACCAGCGCGAACTACTGACGAGCACCGACGGAGGTGCGAGCTGGCTCACGGCCGGCCTGCTGCCCGTGAATTATACATTTGTCGACTTGGCGATCGACCCGCAGAATGCCGGCACGCTGTACGCGGCGAGCGCGGGAAATTTGGCGGGGCGGATTGTCGGAACGCTGTTCAAGAGCACGGACGGCGGGGCTACGTGGAGTCAAACCGGCTCGGGACTGGCGACGAGCAACGGCGATTTTTTCGCCCCGGGGGGAACGCTGACGATCGATCCAAAGAACCCGCGGACGCTGTACATCTCGATGACGATGAGCGGGGTACACAAGAGCGTGGACGGAGGCGCGACGTGGTCGGCGGCAAATGCTGGAATGCCGCAAAACTACCAGGCATGCTGCCTTTCCGGGGTGGCGATCGATCCACAGAATCCGAGCACACTCTACGCGGCGAGCGCGTTCAGCCTGTACAAGAGCACAAACGGCGGACTCACGTGGAGCACGGCCGGCTCCGGGATCTGGCAAGGGCTGCTGGGGTTCGGAACGCGCCCGCTGACGGTCGACTTGCAGAACTCGAACACGGTGTACGCGATCACGCAGATCGGGTTGTTCCGCAGCACGGATGCGGGCGCGACGTTCGGTTACTACTCCGCGCCGCGCGCGGTGCCGATTTACGCCGTGGCGCTCGACACGCAGGTTTCCGGCAGAGTGTACGCCAATAACTACACCAGTTCGGATGCGGGGATGAACTGGCAGCAGGGCGCAGGAACAAATGTCGGATTCGTGGCGCTGGCGGCCGATCCGCAGACGGCGGGCACGGTTTATGGCGGGTTCGGGAACGATGAATGCGGGTATGACGAGACGCCAGGGATGTTCAAGAGCACCGATGGCGGCGCCAACTGGGTGGATCTGAAGACGAGCTTCGGCTGCATATCCGGGATCGTGATCGATCCGCAAAATCCGACCACGGTGTATGCCGGTAGCTGGTATGGAGGCGTGTACAAGAGCACCGATGGCGGCGCTAGCTGGAGTACGGCGAACGCGGGGCTGCCGGGGAGCGTTTTCGGAGCTTATGTGCAGGCGCTGGCGATCGATCCGCAGAATCCGGGGACGTTGTACGCAGCGGCGTTGTTTGCGCCGGGCAGCGGGGTTTTCAAGAGCACGGACGGTGGGGCGAGTTGGAGCAGCACAGGGCTGCCGGCCGTGGCGGTTGGCCTCGCAGTGGACCCGCTGAATACGAGCACAGTATATGCGGCGACGTCGACCACTGTGTTCCAAAGCCTGGACGGAGGAGGGAGCTGGCGCGACCTGTCGCCGGTGACGTCAGGCGGCGTGTACAGCGTGGCGGTGGCCCGCAGCCGCCAGTTCCGGAAGTTTGGGCGCTTTCGAGTAAATTCGGCGGTGATTTATGTGGGGACGGACAGCGGGGTGGTGATGAGCACGGATGGCGGGGCGAGTTGGACGATGCTCTCGGGGAGCCCGGTGTATAGCCTGGCGCTGGCGGTGGATGGGCGGAATGCGGACACGCTGTACGCGGGCGGGGCGGGAGGACTGTTTTCGGCGGTGGTTGCGCCCCGCGGGGGCGGCCAGCCTTAAGCTCGCGCAGTCGGCGGCCCATGATATACTCCTCTGGCGATGCGAAACCGTTCCCAGCAGGAATTTCTGGGTACTGCCAACTTAAGCCATTCGGAACGAGTTTGGGCTGATTGTAGAAGGGGAATTTGAAATTGAACCCCCGTGCCGTTGGGAACTCCCGGCGTGTACAGACTGACGCCCCCGCCCAGGTGGTCGGGGCGCTGTTGGTTGCTGGCGTTCTGCGCGGGATTCTCGTTGCTTTGCCCGATGTACAAGGGCAGCCCGCTGTGCGCCGTCAGCATGGGAAAGATCTGGAAGTTACGCACCCATTTATTGCCTTTGGTCACGTACTGGATTGCGGCGGTGAGGTCGGCGGGGCGGTCGAATTCGCTCAGGCCCCTATTAATATTCATATAATCCTTCTCATACGATTTGAGGGTTCACTGAACACTTGTTTTCCGAACGGAGGGGACATGCCTTTGGATGTTGCGCAACTACTGACAATGAGCCAGGCGGAACTAGACGATCTTTTCACGAAGAGTCCGGCTGGTGCGATTCCGGACGGCGCTGCCAAGGGCACGGCAATCATCGCGCCCGGCACCGTATTCTGCAAGGAAATCGCGGAAGCCATTAATCTCTTCGCGTGGCAGGGTAAAACGTTCGATGCCCAACGCGGGATCTTAACCAACAAGATATCAATCGTGGGCTTCAATGCGATTATCGCCGAGGTCTATAAGGGCGACAGTTGGCTGGATCACAAAGAGTGTATCGTATTGGACTACTCCAAGACGTCGGCGGTGGCGCATTGGATTCGCGATGAGATCCGTCTGATTGGTCCCAACTTCTATTTGGGGTTGGTGTACTGGGGGCAGAAGCGGTTGATTCATTTCTGCCTGGAGTTTCAATCAGTCTGAATGGCGCGGCTGCCTCCGAGATGATATCCCAGTCTAGCTTGATGGTGGTTGCCAGGGTAGACCGGAGGTCCGCGGACGGCCTAAGAGCGTTGCTGTCGACTATGAACTTCGCCCCGGGCCAGTTGAACGCCATGAACTCTCTGGTTCCTTTTGGGGAGTTGGAGAACCTGCATTTTGCAAGGTTCGTAATTCTGGACGACCAGACTCTGGATGACATTCAACTGTACGGGCTGCCGCGACGGGAATATCCCCTCTACCTGGCCTTCCTCTGCGATTTTGACGGCGCTCCGGCGGAATTCCTGACCGATCTGGTAAAGTGCGCGGGGCCCGGTTTGCGGAGGGTGTTTTCCTATTGCGACGATTTCACGGACGGCACCGAACTGCGGCGATGGATCCGGGATCACGACGCACCCGTGGCCACCAGTTATGTGAACTTCCGGGGGCGCACGGTGAAGCAGGTTCGCGAAGAGGCCAGGTTGCGGCAGGCAATCGGCACTTACCTCGGCTCTAACGCCGGCGCGCTCGAAGGGCAGTCCGCTGAGCGGATTCGGACGCATGTGCGCCAGTTTGTGAAAGCCGAGACCGCTGCCGGACGCCTCACGCTGACACCGCCGGCGCCTACGCCATGGGGAACAAAGATTGGCAATGCGGTCCACCTGTTAGGCGTTGGAGCGCTCATCGTCCTGCTTCTGCCGCTGGTAGCTCTGCTGGTGCTTTTCCGTATCCGTCCCTTGGAAAAGACCGACCCGGAATTTGCCCCGCTCCCCAACCCCGAAGCCGTCAGCCGGCTGGCAATTCTGGAAGACCACGAGTTCACCAACCAGTTCAGCGCGATGGGCAGCATGAAGCCAGGGCTCGCACGGCGGTGGGTACTGAGTTACATCCTGTGGGTCATCGAATGGACCGCCCGGCACTTATACACGAAAGGCCGGCTGGCCCGTGTGCGCACCATTCATTTTGCACGGTGGGTGTTTCTGGATGGCAAGAAGCGTATCCTGTTTGCCAGTAACTACGATGGCAGCCTGGAAAGCTACATGGACGATTTCATCAACAAGGTATCCTTCGGCCTGAATGTGGTGTTCTCTAACGGCGTCGGATATCCTCGGACACGCTGGTTGTTTGCCGACGGCGCCACGGACGAACAGGAATTCAAGTACTTCCTTCGGCGGCATCAACTCCCGACCGAGGTCTGGTACAACGCCCACCCAGGCATGAGCGCCGTTGAGTTGGAGAGGAACAGCCGCATCCGCCAGGGCCTGGCAACGGCTGCGCTCTCCGATGAGGCGGCGCGCGAATGGGTTCAGCTTCTGTGAGGTGATAAAGTGTCAGCGCCTTCCATTGATCCCAAAGACGTGCAAGGCTTGGTGCGCTTCGGTTACGTGCGGATGACCGAGGCCTGCTATTTGCTGCTCCGTATTCGGGATAAGGTGGCGGCTGGCGCCTGGTGTTCGATGGCGCCGGTGGCGACCGCGGAGATTCAAGCAAAGCTGCCGGACGTCGCCTTGCAGGTAGCATTTACGTGGGCGGGTTTGCGCGCGCTTGGCGTGCCTGCCGATGTGCTGGCGGGTTTTTCGCCCGAATTTCAATCCGGAATGGCGGGTGACGAGAACCGCTCGCGGCGTTTGGGGGACGTTGGCGCCAGCGCCCCGGCGGCATGGGATTGGGGTGGTCCCACCGACACGCCGGACGTTCTGGTGATGCTTTTCGCGATACCCGGCAAACTGGCGGAATGGCGCCGCGAAGTGCAGAGCGGCTTATGGGATGCCGCATTTGAATTGATTCGCTGCCTGGACACCAGCGACCTGGGCGGTCACGAACCGTTCGGATTCAAGGACGGCATCAGCCAGCCCGAATTCGATTGGGAGGGCAAGCGCGATGCGGATGGCGGCCAGATCACATACAGCAATCTCGTAGCGGCCGGAGAGTTTCTGCTGGGGTACCGCAACGAATACGGCAAGTACACGGACCGGCCGCTGGTCGATTCCAGCGATCGGCGGACAGCCGATTTGCTGCCCGCGGAGGATATGCCCGCCAAGAAGGACGTGGGCCGCAATGGAACCTTCGTAGTGATGCGTACCTTAGAGCAGGACGTCCGCGGTTTCTGGAGTTTTCTGGACGGCCAGACCGGTTCCAACTCCGTCGCGCGCCAGCAACTGGCGGAGCGCACGGTGGGCCGAACCATCGAGGGACAGCCTTTGGCGCAGTTGAGCGCGACTCCGATTCCGGGTGTCGGTTCCCGTCCGAAAGACGAATTGAATCGCTTCACGTTTGACCAGGACGCGGCCGGAACGCGATGCCCGTTTGGAGCGCACATACGCCGCGCGAACCCGCGCAACACAGACTACCCGAACCGCCCATCCTGGTGGCTGACGCGCCTGTGGAGTAAGGTGGGTTTTGCGTCGACGGGAATGCTGACGGACATCATGGCTTCCGCCAGATTCCATCGCATTGTCCGGCGTGGCCGGGAATTCGGTCCCGGCTTGACGCCCGACCAAGCGGTTCAAAGCCCGCCCACGGACGATCCGAAGCGGGGTCTGCACTTCCTCTGTCTGAATGCCAACATCAGCCGGCAGTTTGAGTTCGTGCAGAACGCGTGGTTGATGAGCACTAAGTTCGATGGACTCAGCGGAGAGAGCGATCCGTTGTTGGGAAACCGTACTCCCATCGGCGACGACGGTTCGACAGACAACTTCACCATTCCCCAGGAAACCGGGGCGCGGCGTTCGATCGCGGGATTGCCGCAGTTTATCCGGGTCCGCGGAGGCGCCTATTTCTTTTTGCCCGGGATCCGCGCGCTGCGGTATTTCAGCCGTGTCGGTGAGTCGAACGGGTAGCGGCTCAATCATGCTATTTTGCAAGGGGGCGATATGAAAAGGATCCTCATCGCATTGTTGTTGGTGGTTATCGTGGCGGCCGGAGCGTGGCTGTTCACATGGTGGCGGAACCCCAGGATTGGCCATGTCAAGGATGAGGCGCAACTGGCGGGCCTGACAGCGGATTCTTTTCAGGCCGCTGACGAGGACTACCTCCGCGACATGGACTGGGGACCCAATGGTCCCGTCGCTCTTTCACCCGACGAGATCAAGGGGCGCAATACGTGGGTCATGTGGACGGCGGGAAACGACCGGCTCTGGGACAAAATGACCGCAGCCAGCGCCGGGGCCCTGGATTTCCTCAAGACCCTCTCCTCTTACCCCGGCCTGAAAGCCAGCCGTGATAACCGTTGGACCTACCTCGGCTTGGTGAATGAGCCTTGCTTCGCGAAGGCTACCGGCCCAGACCCCAAGAGGTACGGGCTATGGCTTGATCAACGGCGGTCGGATTGCCCCCAGGACCCCTTCGAGAACGAACAGAAATATCCGGGCGTGAAGTATGGTGCTCGCGGCAAGAATATTCCCGCCGGCTCTTATTATGGATACGCCACCGGCATTGTGGGCCTGCGTCTGTTCCCCAACCCCGATTTCAATGAAGCTGCGCAGAAAAGATGGGACCCGGTAAGGTACTACACTGACCGGAGCTACTACGAATCGAAGGATCTGGTCAGACCGTATCGTGTAGGAATGTCCTGCGGTTTTTGTCACGTGGGGCCCAATCCAATCCACCCGCCCGCCGACCCTAACAACCCCAAATGGGAGAACCTAAGTTCCAACGTTGGCGCTCAATACTTCTGGATCGACAAGATCTTCTATTGGGAAGCGGACGAAAGCAATTTCGTGTACCAGCTCTTTCACACGTCGCGTCCCGGAACTCTGGACACTTCGCTCATCTCTACGGACAATATCAACAACCCGCGAAGCATGAACGCGCTGTATCTTGTGGCCACCCGTTTGCTCGAAGCGAAACGGTGGGGAAAGGAAACGCTGGCCGGGGGCGGCCACGATAACCGTCAGATCAACGATTACCTGGCCACGGGTCCGCTTTCCCAGCTCTTCGAAAAGCCCTCGACCGTGTGGACGCCGCGCGTTCTGAAAGACGGGGCGGATTCCGTGGGAGTGATGGGAGCTTTGAATCGCGTCTATCTGAACATTGGAACGTTCAGCGAGGAATGGCTGTTGCACTTCAATCCACTGGTGGGTGGCAAGCCCATCTCTCCCATCGAAATCAAGGTGGCGCGGCAAAACTCGGCGTATTTCAAGGCCACTGAAGCGCAGACGTTTGCCACTGCCGAGTTCTTTCTCAAAACCACCGATCCTCACCACCTGAAGGACGCCCCGGGCGGCGATAAGTACCAGACCAAAGACAAATCGCTGCTGAGACGCGGCAAAATTGTATTTGCCGAGACCTGCGCGCGCTGCCATTCGAGCAAGCTGCCTAAGATGGCGGCGGGCCTCGATCCGGACGGCTGCAACGGCAAGGATTATCTGACCTGCTGGAACAAATACTTCGAATGGACCAAAACGGCCGAGTTCAAGGAGCAAATGATTAGGATCGTTCTCGCGGACGATTTTCTGGACAACAACTATCTTTCGGCTGAGTTCCGCGTGCCCGTTACCCTTCTCCATACCAACGCCTGTAGCCCGCTCGCGACTAACGCTCTGGGCGGCAACATCTGGGATAACTTCTCGTCGCAGTCTTACAAGGATCTGCCCTCTGCTGGCGAGATTACCTGGTATCAACCCATCACCGGCGAGCCGCGCCAGTACATGCTGCCGGCTGGGGGACGAGGATACACGCGGCCGCCGTCGCTGATCAGCGCATGGTCTACCGCGCCCTTTCTGCTGAATAACTCGGTCGGACCGTTCGAAGCGGAGCCGTCAGTGGAAGCCCGTATGCGATCGTTCCAGGCATCCATCGAGCAAATGCTTTGGCCGGCGACGCGCCAAAAGGACAGTAGTCTGGGCGATAAGGTTCCCGGCATGATCGACCGGACGACAAAGAGCAGTTATATCCGCATTGCGAGCGGTTACCTCCCCGCCGCGCTGCAGCCACTCCTCGCACTGGGTCAGCGTTTTGCGCCATGGTTGTTCGGTTCCGGAGGCATTCAACTCGGGCCGATTCCCACTGGCACGCCAGTGGGTCTGCTGTCGAATCTGAATCTGCTGGCCGAGGACCAGGGCAAGCAATTGGTGCGAGATGGCCAAATCCTATCGTTGGTCCGAAGGATGGACAGCGACCTCAAGACACTTGGGCCGAATCCGACCGACCAGCAGGCGGCGCGGGTTTTGGGAAATCTGGTGGAAAGCATGCTTAGCCTTAGTAAGTGTCCCGACCTTGTCGTGAATCGCGGCCATTATTTTGGAACGGATTATCTGGAGCCGGCGGAGACGGCCGACCCACAGTTGAGAGCTAAAGCGCTGAGTGACCGGGGACCGGTGCTGAGCGACCAGGACAAGCGCGCACTGATCGAATTCATTAAGACCTTTTGAAGCGAGAAGCGCGTCGGGGTAATCGGGACGATCAGAATGCCGGTTGGAATGAAGAACATTTTGAAACACTTCGCAAAGTGGAGGTCTCGCTCCGAAACGGAGCCTTTGTCCGTATGGGAGGTTTTGGGCGAGGAATACTGGCGTTCGATAGAACCGGAGCAGGAGATCGAGAAAAGTGCGGACTCCGAGTATTTGGAAGCGCTAAGGCGTTACCGGGAAAAACGCTCAGAGTGGCATGCGGCCGGCACGCCGGACGGCGGCGGCACTATGGCGGAGTACGAGGTGGCCGACCTGGCATTTCGCGAGGTTTTGATCCGCCGCCTCCACAGGCGCGGCAGAACGGCGCTTTGCTTTTCCGGAGGCGGCATCCGCAGCGCCACATTCGGATTGGGAGTCCTACAAGGCATGGCGGCACACTCCGTCTCGCAGCAGGCCCCCGATGCTCCTCCGCAGCTCCTGGGTGAGGTCGACTATCTTTCTACTGTCTCGGGCGGAGGGTATCTGGGCGGCTGGTTTTCTTCGTGGGCCGCGCGCCATCCGCAGCGGTCCGCGGGGGTAATCCGGGAGCTCGCATCGGTTCCTGAGGCGGACTGGGAACCGGAACCAGCGCCACTCCGGTATCTTAGGCAATTCACGAGTTACCTGAATCCGCAAGTCGGGGCCTTCTCCGCCGACACCTGGACGCTGCTGGCGACGGTCGTGCGCAATGTCGTCTTGAACTGGCTCGTGATACTACCGCTCTTGGCCGCGGTTCTGATGCTGCCGCGCCTGTTATGGGCCGCCATCGGAACCTATCCATCAGTTGCGAACAACTACATTCTGATCGGCTCTGCGGCTTTGGTCTCGTTGGCGGTCGCCTATATGGTGGTCGATCTTCCGAGCGCCGGGGACGCGCGCTTCCCGCAGTGGCGATATTTGACGTTCGGGCTGCTCCCGCTATTGCTCTCCGCCATCGGCTTCTCGCTTTACTGGGCGTGGCAAGGATATCTTAGCTCCGAGCCAAGTCCCGCCGGCTTTGCCATATACGGCGTCGCTATCATGGCGGCCGGGGTCTTGTTCGGCATGCTATTAGCATGGGTAAAGCGCGGTTCATTCTCGCCGTTATGGATGCTCAAGGGCGCTGGATTTGCACTGATCACCGGGGCCACCGGCGGCTTATTGAGCTACTGGGTCACTCGCGCGTTCACCGATCCTTCTACTCCTAACAGCGCTCTGTATGACGATCGGCTGTACGCCTGGCTGTCGCTGCCGGCGCTTCTGGGCGTGTTCGCAGCGTCCCAGGGCCTGCTCGTGGCCATGACCGGCAGTATCACGAGTGACGAAGACCGGGAATGGTGGTCTCGTTCTACAGCATGGATCTTCATCGCCATTGTCTCCTGTTTCGGTTTCAGCGGCATAGTGCTGCTGCTTCCCGATCTGGCCGAGCGCCTCCATTCTATTCGGTGGCATTGGGTGGGGACGGTCGTCGCCGGCCTGCTTGCCAGTGGCATCGGTTTCAGCCCCGGCACAGCCGCAACCAACGACGAGAAGGAACAGGCCGGCCCCCCAACCTCCATTTCCAAGCTCTTCTTGAACCTGGCGTCAAAACTGATCTTACCCGTATTCTTGCTGCTATTGGTCACTCTGATCGCCAGTTTTAACCAGGCGGCGAGCCAGCAGCTTGGCGACTGGCTCTCCTCGCCGAGTCTAAGTTCCCTGCAGCATTCGTCTTCCCGGGCGATTCAATTACTGGCGCGGCTGGCTGCATGGCTCTCCTCAAATGTCACTAGCTCTCCGCATGATCCGCCTGCCCCGGCGATCGAATTTCTGCTGATGACCTTGCTGGCGGTTCCCGCTTTGCTGCTTTCCCGCCTGATCGATGCGAATAGGTTTTCGCTGCACGCCATGTATCGAGCCCGGCTGATTCGCACCTTTCTGGGCGCCTCCAACAAGGATCGAAAGGCGAACCCATTCACGGGTTTCGATCCAACAGACAACGTCCCGATGACCGCGTTGCCCTCCAAGCCCCTTCACGTGGTCAACGCCGCCTTGAATCTCGTCAAAGGAGAGAACCTGGCATGGCAGCAGCGAAAAGCCGAATCTTTCACCGCGACACGCTATCACACGGGAAGCTGCCGCCTCGCGTACCAGCGGTCCTCCGACTACTTCGGCGGCGTGACTCTCGGCGGAGCCATCACGATTTCCGGGGCTGCGGCCAACCCGAATATGGGCTACGCCTCTTCTCCGCTTCTGAGCATGGTGATGATGCTATTCAATGCCCGGCTCGGCGCCTGGTCGGCAAATCCGGGAGATGCCGGACGCGGTCTCTGGTTCAAAACCAGTCCAACCTATTCCATCCGGCCTTTCATCGACGAGGCATTCGGTCTCACCAACGATAAGAACCAATGGGTCAACCTCTCGGACGGCGGCCATTTCGAAAACCTCGGAGTTTACGAAATGGTGCTCCGGCGCTGCCGAACCATCATCGTAGTGGATGGATCTGCTGATCCCGCCTTCCACTTTGACGACCTGGGCAATGCCATCCGCAAGATTCGCATCGATATGGGTATCAGCATCGAATTCCCGGAGCTTTCCATCACGCCGGAAACGACCCCGCGTTCCCGGCATTGTGCAATTGGAAGCATCGGATACAAAGCCGTTGACGGCTCGCCCGCTGAGGATGGAGTTCTCATCTACATCAAGGCTTCCCTCACAGGTAACGAGCCCCGCGACGTGTTGAATTACGCCAAGCAGAACCCCGCCTTTCCACAGGAGCCCACGAGCGACCAGTGGTTTGATGAGTCACAATTCGAAAGCTATCGCCGTTTGGGTTACCACGTGGTGGATGAAATCCTCCAATTTCGCAAGGGGCGATGTTCCCTCCGGGAATTCACCGAAACGATTGCCACGTATTGCGTTCTGGAAGGGACACGGGCGGCGGGTAAGTCCTGAGGGTGAGCCTCGCTTTTTGCGGAGAACCAGATTCCCATCTTCCGCACCGCGAGTTTGCGTGTTGCAGCACTACGCAGAACCGCACAAACCAGATCGGCATCAACGCCGGCTAAACCTGTTACATGACCTGGGACGCGGCGTCGGCCAGGCCAAGCACTTCTACGGTTGGCATTGGCGATACCCACGTAGAGATGCGCCGCGTCCCGCGCCGACCTTGGCCTTCGCCGGCTGCCACGCGGCCCGATATCGGTTGATACCGAGCTAGGAGCCGAGGTCGGGAGTGAACAATCTCACCTCCACGCGCCGGTTCTGTTTGCGGCCGTCGCGCGTCTTGTTGTCTGCGGCCGGACTCTCCTTTCCGTAACCCATGGTGTTCGCCCGAAACAGCGGGATCTTCCGATCCAGCGTCAGATACCGTACCACGGCAGCCGCACGGCGCCGGCTGAGGTCCAGATTGACCGCGGTCGAGCCGGTCGAGTCGGTGAATCCCTGTACCTCGATGAC
>Ga0326727_10003418_pt1 | contig 50837 bp, 48 predicted proteins | sample MB2enrmetagenome_FD_207643 | JGI IMG/M metagenome (GOLD analysis project Ga0326727, IMG submission 207643) | Lab enriched peat soil microbial communities from McLean, Ithaca, NY, United States - MB29MY | ecosystem: Environmental > Terrestrial > Soil > Wetlands > Peat | place: USA: New York...
CAGGATGGCGGTGTCCTGCTGCTCCACGATCTCTTCGATCTTCGCCACCATAGCGGGCTCCAGCAGGCGCAAAATGGCCCTCTTATCATCTCCGGGCAGAACGGAAACGATATCGGCGGCCTGGCCGGGAGTCATATCGCCGATCAGTTGCGCAACCCGCTCCTTGCTCAACGAGAACACGATATCCCGCTGAACGGCCGGGTCAATCTCCTCCAAGGTGTCGGAAGCCTGCTCGGTATCGAGGCCATCGAGCAGCACCGCCCGCTGAGAGCTGTCCAACTCCTCCAGGATGTCGGCCAGGTCCGCCGGGTGAATATCGGAGAGCTTCTCTTTGAGAACGTTCAGCTTGACGTTGCCTTGCAACGTGCCCAACTGTGGTGGCAGGGGCTGAACGTAGGACCAGGGAATGAGCCTCTTGGCGGACTCGCCCCGGCCCCGGTAGAGGTAGTCGGCGACCAGTTTCAGACCCAACCGGCGCAACAGCCCGTACCGGCTGATATCGACGTCGACGAGGTAGAGCCGGTTCCCCGTCCGGACCAACCGGATGTCATACACGACTTCCACCTCACGGTCGTCGGTGTCCAGGATTTTCTTATCCAGCAGATAGTCGCGGAGGGGAACTTCATCGGGCGCGACCGGCCGAACGTAGCTCCTGGGGTCGTCAATGTCCAGTACGATTTCCCGCAGGGTGAGCGAGCGTATCTTCGCCACCGGAACCAGCAACGGCGGCTCTCCGAAAGGTCGCGCGATCTGGAGGTGCGTCACCTCCGCCACTTTGCCCTGGTCGACCGCTATTACATCGCCCACTTTGCCGATCTTCCTGTTTCCGACGTATGCGCGCACCCCGACCAACTGGGTCAGAAACAGGGTTTCTTCGACTGTGTTCCTCACAACTCCATTCACGGATCACCTCCATCTAGCGGAGCGCTTGAAGAAACTTGAAAACCAGAATTCCAATCAGCAGCAACAGGTACCCCCGAAGCAATCCTAGACAGATTCTGACGAACCGCGTGGTCTTCAAATGCGGAGTCGCGTACTTCCGGTTGATTGCCCGGACGGTTTGAACGGTGGCTCTGAAAAATGTCACGATCATGACTTACCTCTGTCTCGCTTACTTCAGAATATTGGGGAAGAGCGCGCTGATCCCGTACAACGTTGAGACTACGATAATGATGGCCGTGATGCCGATATTGGCCACGTTCTGCACCAGCGTGTTCTTGTATTCGCCCATGGTTTCCTCGTCGTTCAGGAGCAGGATGAGAAACACCAGCGCGGCCGGCAAAAGGGTCACCGCAATCACCTGAACGAAAAGCGTAATCAGCACGAGCGGCGCGCCAGGGATCAGCACCACAATGCCGGCGAACAGAAGAACCAGAATGTAATAGGCATAAAACCACGGGGCCTCCTTCAGCCGGTGGTTGAGCGAGTGGGCCCAGCCGAAGACCTCGCCGAAAGCCCACGAACTGGCAAGTGAGATGCAAATGGCGCCCAGAAATCCCGCATCGAACAGTCCGATGGCGAGGCAGGCTCCCAAGTGCTTGTTGATACTCATGAACTTGAGCGCGGCGGTCGCCGCGTCGTTGATCGGCTGGCCGGGAAGAAGGGTACCGGTCAGGATGACGCAGAACGCGGCCACCAGGACCGTCAGCATGGATCCCAAAGCGGTGTCGATCTTTCCCCACCGCATGTCTTTTTCCTGCAAACCCTTGTCAACTACCGCACTCTGCTGGAAGAAGATCATCCAGGGCGCGATCGTGGTGCCGATATTGGCCATCAGCAGAAAGAACAGCGCATTGGTGAACCCGCCCGGCGGGAAGTTGGGAATCAGGCTGCCGCGCAAAATCTCGTGTATTGGCGGATTGATCAAAAACGCCGCGGGAATATAGATCAGGTTGAGGCCGCAGAAAACGAGGGCCAGCTTTTCCCAGGTCCAGTAGCGCCCCTGGAGAACCATTGCGCTCATGACGATCCACGCCCCAATGACCGTCACCAGGGGCGGCACTCCGAAGATCCTCATGGCGGCTGTCATGCCGATGAACTCGGTGATCATGGTGAGCCAATCGGTAAGGACCAGGTCCAGCAGCGAGAACCATCCCCAGAACGATCCGAAGGCGTGGAAAATGGCTTCAGCGTGGCCGCGCTTGGTGACCGCGCCCAGCCTGACCGTCATCTCCTGAACGTAGTAGGCCACCGGACCCAACAAGATGAGAAACCAGATGAGGTGGAATCCGTACTGGGCGCCCGTGGCAGTGTAGGTGGTGATGCCGCCAGCGTCGTTGTCGGCCACCATGACGATGATGCCCGGGCCGGCGATGATGAGGTACAGCCTCAGTATTTTGAGGATCTTCTTGTACTTGTAGTACAGCTTGGAAAGAATGTTCACGATGCCTTCTCACGTAGCCCGCCCGCACCTCGCGCAAAGAAAACGCGGGCGTCGCGCCGAAGCCGGCGCGGTTGGCATTAAAAATGTCGAAGGGGAGAAAGGCTACTGGGGCCTCCACCCTCCGCGTTCATCACCGTAGAATCGAGTGGCAGAGGCGGCGGGTGAGGCGATTGGAAACTGCTATCGGATCACAGCCGGAAGCTGCCACGAGTCGCCGCCTCGACTGGGAGGCTTGTCGTCGTTCGGTTCCATAAACCTTTCTGGAGACGAGTTGAAACTCAGGAGGGAAATGAAAAAACCATTTCCCTCGGAGCAGAGAAATGGCGCCTATCGCGAGCGATTGCAGCCGGATTCCCCCACAGGTCTAAGCTTCAGCACCACGCGCCGTGAGAGATCCGGAGGACCTCAGCCACATTAGAAAAACCCTTAACCCGGGAGTTCCTGGTCACCCTCCGCACAGCATCTTTCGATGCCTGAGGGCAGCGGCTTGTTTGCCGCGCGGACGCCTCGCCTACCGAGGATCCACGTTCACTGAATCAAGTGGTCGGCAACCCCGACAGCTAGCTGCCTTCCATCCGCTCTAAATATAGGCCAGGCGCCCCGGGATTGTCAATAGCTAAAACCGAAAAGATCCGTAGAATCTTATAGTTGCAACCAAGTTTCAAGAAGGGGATCGGAGTGGGCGGTCCTCGCTACCGGTCCGCAAACATGCCTGGAGAACAGGCCCGCCACGGGTTCGGCCTGTGGCTGCCAAGCAAGGCCCGCCTGCTAACGACCACTGAATTGCAGACAACTGTTTTTGAGCGGCCTTCCGGGACTCATCGGTAGCGGAAAGTCGGCCAGTGTCCGGGAAGAATTTCCATGGGTTTGCAGGGGTTACTCCGTGCTCACGGAATCGCAACCAGAACCTGATACTGTTAGAACCATGATGGCCACCACCAATCCGCAAACCTCCTCTGTCGCCGAGAAAGGTTCGGCGCACCCCCTCGGGGCGACCCCATCGCCGGAAGGCGTCAATTTCTCGCTCTTTTCGGAGAACGCCACCGGTGTCGATCTGCTCCTCTTCTCCACCCACGACGCTCCGCAGCCGTTTCAGGCGATTCCTCTCGACCCGTATGTCAACAAGACCTTTCACTTCTGGCATGTCTTCGTGCGCGGGCTTCAGCCGGGCGCTCACTACGCGTACCGCGTGGATGGGCCCTTCAACCCCGCCGCCGGCCACCGGTTCAACAGGAATAAGGTCCTCATCGACCCCTACGCGCGCGGCAACACCAACTCCCTCTGGAACCGCGTCGGCGCCTGCGGGCCGGATGACAACGTGGCGGCTTCCATGCGCTCGGTGGTCATCGACCCCTCCGCCTACGACTGGGAGGGCGACCGGCCTCTGAACCGTCCCACCGAGGACGCGATCGTCTATGAGATGCACGTCAGGGGATTTACTCAATCGCCGTCCTCCGGCGTCGAGCACCCCGGAACCTTCGCTGGAATCACTGAGAAGGTCCCTTACCTGAAAGACCTGGGCGTGACCGCTGTCGAGTTGCTGCCGGTCTTCGACTTCGATGAGACCGATGTCTTGCGCGTGACCGACGGCCACCCGCTGCCGGATTACTGGGGTTACAGCACCATGGGCTTTTTCGCGCCTCAGTCCGCTTATTGCGTCAGTCCCCAGGCCGGCAACCACTTACACGAATTCCGCGACATGGTGAAGGCGCTGCACCGCGCCGGCATCGATGTCGTTCTGGACGTGGTTTTCAATCACACCGATGAAGGCAACCAACTGGGTCCAACCTTCTCGTTCAAAGGCATCGACAACCGCACTTACTACTTCCTGGTGCCCTGGGACTTGCAGTATTACATGGACTTTTCCGGCTGCGGCAATACTTTCAACTGCAACCACCCCATCGCCCAGAAGCTCATCGTCGAATGTCTGCGCTACTGGGTGCGGGAAGCCCACGTGGATGGCTTCCGCTTCGATGAAGGCTCCATCCTGTCGCGCGGCGAGGACGGGATGCCCAGCGCCCATCCGCCGGTCGTTTGGCAGATCGAGCTGGATGACGATCTGGCCGATACCAAAGTGATCGCCGAGGCCTGGGACGCCGCCGGCCTCTACCAGATCGGGCATTTTCCAGGGGATCGATGGGCGGAGTGGAACGGCCGCTATCGCGACGATATCCGCCGCTTCGTCAAGGGCGATCCGGGTTTGGTGGGCGCCGTGGCTTCCCGCCTGGCCGGCAGCTCCGACATCTATCAGGAGCGGGGACAGTTGCCGATCAATAGCATCAACTTTGTAACCTGCCACGATGGCTTTACCCTCAACGACCTGGTCTCATATAACGACAAGCACAACCAGGCCAATGGCGAAGGCAACCGCGACGGCATCGACGATAACCTGAGTTGGAACTGCGGCGTCGAGGGCGACTCCAGCGATCCGGCGGTCGAGGCGCTCCGCGACCGGCAGGTGCGCAACTTCGCGGCCCTGCTGCTGCTCTCGCGCGGCGTTCCCATGTTCGCCGCCGGTGACGAGGTGCGCCGCACTCAGCAGGGCAATAACAACGCCTACTGCCAGGATAACGAGACCAGTTGGTTCGATTGGACGCTGCTCGACCGCAACCGCGATCTGCTCCGCTTCTGGAAACGCATGATCGAGTTTCGCAAAAGGCATGCCGCGCTGCGGCTGGGGCGGTTCTTTACCGGTGAGGTGAACGAGCGCGGGCTGACGGACGTGACCTGGCACGGGACCAAACTCGGCGCTCCCGGGTGGTCCGATCCGGAAGCCCGTGCGCTGGGAATGACACTGGCCGGCTTCAACGGCGCCCCCGACCTCCACGCGATGCTTAACATGCATTGGGACAGCCTGGAATTCGAGTTGCCCGCGGTGCCCGGCCGGCGCTGGTCGATAGCCGTGGACACGGCCCAGACGTCACCCCATGACATCGCGGACCCGGGCGATGAGTCGCCAGTCAGTGGAACCACGTACGCCGTCGAGCCGCGGTCCGTCGTGGTCCTGGTCGACAAGACGCCGTAGGGGCCCGGGCACGCGCGGCCAGGCGTTTGGCGCATACCTGAACCAGAAACACGATGCCCACCACCACACTGTTGTGGTTCCGCTCCGCGGCCACAATGCGCGTTGTATGTTCGCCGCCGAGCCGGCGCCGCCCATTCTATTCTCCAAACTGTAACTATTTTCGGATCACGCGTTCTTTTTCTCGCCAGAGAAGTTACAATAGCCCTTTGTCATTGGATCGGATAGCTTAAGGAGAACTCCATGCAACGTGCCTCCGCACTGCGAACGCTGCTGATCGTAGTGCCCATCGCCCTGCTCTTGGCTGCCTCGCCTGTCGCCGCCCAGCAGACCTATGTGACCCAGTTTGATGCTTACGCGGGATACGCCTTCCTCGACAGCCCCCGCATCAGTCTCTTCGAAAACGGTTTTCAGGCGCAGTTCGGCTACCGGCCGAAACCCTGGTACTCGCTGGGTTTCGACTACAGCCATTCCACCGGCGATCTGGTGCTTACACCGAACCTGCTGCCAACCGCCTTGCAGCAGCAACTGAGCGGGGAACTCGGCCAAATGATAGCCGCCCACCTGATCCCTGCCAACTACGCTTTGGCCGTGTCCACGCATTCCACATCGCAGACCTTCGCTGTCGGCCCGCAGCTTGCTTATCGCCACTTCTCGCACCTGACGCTGTTTATCCGGCCATCGCTCGGGGCCATCCACGAGGTCGCCGTTCCGCACCCCGCCGATCAGATCGCCACTGAAATCGCGGCGCAACTGGCGCCAGCCGGGAAGAAGACGGATTGGCAAGGATTCTATGGATTCGGCGGCGGCTTCGACATCCTTTTCTCCAAGTACGTCGGCATACGCACCCAAGCCGACCTGGTGCACGATCACCTGTTCAACGATCTGTTGGCGGATGGCCGCTGGACCGTGCGCTTCTCGATTGGCCCGTGCTTCAACTTCGGCAAGAATATCAAGTGACTCCCGCGTAGGGACCGGACCCCCCGTGTGCCAGGCGCCGGGGTGCAAGGTGCCCTTTGGGCCCGGCCGTGTGCCGCACCGAACCTCGGCGCTTTGGCATCGATTCCGGGAAACCGCCTGGAGCCGCTGAAGACCGGGCGCAAGGGCCAATACAGTATTCGGATCAACCTGAAATACAGGGTGTGCTTCCGGTGGGAATTCGACGGCGCGTATGATGTCGAAATCACGGACTACCACAGGGGATGAACGTATGACTACCAGGCACCGTGCGCCTCTCCATCCGGGAGAGGTGCTGCGCGAAGAAGTGGTGAAACCGCTGGACATGAGCGTCAACCAGCTTGCTCTGGCACTGGGAATCGGCGCTACCCGGCTGAACGAGGTGGTGCGCGGCCGGCGGGGCATCACGGCCGACACCGCTTTGCGTTTGGCGCGATACCTGGGCAGCGACCCGCAATTCTGCTGCAAACGCAGTACGAATTGGATCTTACGGCAGCCTCCAAGCTCGCGGAGATCGAGCGCCGGGTTCAGCCGCGGGAAAAGACGGCCTGAAGATTTGCTGCTTCAGTCTTCCGCCACCGAGCGCTGCGCCAGTTCCCCGAACAGAGGCAGCGGGTAGGCCTCTTCGTGGGCGGCTTTCACCATCATAAAGATCGACATGCCCAGCAACAACGCCTCGATGATCCCGTGAATGTGGAGCTCGGGCGCCATCCGGAACATGGGCCGCAATACCCAATCCTCCATCAGCCACGCCACGAACAGGTACAGGCCTTGGAAGGCGTGGAACCGGACCGTGCGGTCGCGGCGGAACTTCTCCGATGCCAGGACGATGATGGATGCGATCCAGCCCAGCCCCGGGATATAGCAGAGGATCGACGCGGTCCGCGGCGGGAGTCCCGCCAGCGGGTCGGCGCCGGATGGAAACGCCGCCGGCCCCACCGGCTGGCGTTTGCCGCACTGGCGGCAATAGGCCTCGGTTGCGCCCACCTGGTTCCCGCACTGGCTGCAAAACGGCATCTGCTATCTGATACGTTATGCCAACGCGGCTTGTTCCGGCAAGCATCCCGGCGCTACGGCGTGCTAACATTCCGCCATGAATAAACTGTTTCCCGGCATCCTGTTCCTGGCCTGCGCGGCCGCTTTGGCGGCAGCCGGGAACCTCGAGATCTACTTCATCGACGTCGAGGGCGGACAAGCCACGCTGTTCGTATCGCCCGCCGGCGGATCCATGCTGGTGGATACGGGCTGGGCCGGGTTCAACCACCGCGATGCCGGGCGCATCGTCGCCGCGGCCAAAACGGCAGGCGTGAAGAAGATCGACTACCTGGTGATCACTCACTATCATGCCGACCACGTCGGCGGCGTGCCGCAGCTTGCCGAAAAGCTGCCCATTCGCAATTTTGTGGATCACGGCGCCCAAACCGAAACCACGCGCGATGCCCAGGTGCTCTACAACGCGTATATCGCGTTCCGAGACAAAGGCAATCATATCCAGGTCAAAGCCGGCGACGTTATCCCGATTAAAGGGATCGACGTGAAGGTGCTTTCCTCGGCCGGCGATCTGCTCGCGTCTCCGCTTCCCGGCACGGGCCAGCCCAATGCGGAGTGCGCCAGCTTTCAGCGGCACGACGTGGACACCACCGAAAACGCGCAGTCCGTGGGCGTGTTGATCGCCTATGGCGGCTTCCGCATGATCGACCTGGCGGATCTCACCTGGAACAAGGAATACGACCTGGTTTGCCCCGTCAACAAGATCGGCACGGTAGACCTGTACCTGGTCTCTCACCACGGCTTGGCCCAATCCGGCTCGCCGCAACTGGTGCATGCGCTGCACCCGCGCGTGGCCATCATGAATAACGGCGCGCGCAAGGGCGGCGCGGCTGAAACCTGGCAGATTATTCATGACTCGCCCGGCATGCTGGACCTCTGGCAACTGCACTTTGCCGTAGCCGGCGGCCAGGACCACAACTCGGCCGCTCCGTTTATCGCCAATGTGGACGATCCGTGCGAGGGCAAGTGGCTTCGCGCGACGGTGCGGAAGGACGGAACGTTTACCGTTTACAACAGCCGCAACAAGTACGAAAAGAGCTACTGAGGCAGGCTACTTCTTGCTCGGCTTCGGCTGGGTTGCAGGGATCTCTTTGGTCTTGTCGTCCGGCAGCGGCGGTATGGGATCGGTGTCGTACGTGATATCGGCTTCCGCCGAGTACTTGCGGTAGAGGCGGAACTCCTCGTCGAGCCTTGTCAGAACGTCGCCGCCGCTCATCAAGACCTGCGACTTAAGCGGCAACAGAAAAGTATGTCCCGAGATCTCCTGGTAATCGTAGAAGAGGTCGTCTTCCGCCTTCCGGATGGGGAAGTCCGGCGGAATGTTCTCCGCGATGGTCGTCACCCGCATCACTACGTGCGTCTTGGGGTCCACTTCCACCAGCCCCCGGTATGCCGTGATGATGCTGAGTTTGGCATCCTCCACCACCAGCCGGTACTGCGAGCGGGACTGCAACACGTGGTAGGCGAACGCCATGACCGGCTTTCTGCGCAGAATGCCCCAGTGGTCCCACTCGAAACGGGCTTCGGTGGAGGGTTCGAAGATCTCGCGCAACATGCTGCCGAATTCGCCGAACGACTTGCTGCCGCCCATCTGTTCGTAGTCCTTGTTGACGATGGCGTTGTTCGCCAGCACTACCAGGTACTTTTCCTTCTGCTCGAAGTAGCTCAGGCGTATCTGCAAAACGTCTTGCGCCTGCCAGGAAGGCTCGCTGAGGGCGCTGCCGCCCCACCGGGTGCCGGGCATGGGCGCCGCATACCGCCGCGTCACCTGCGTGCAAATGAAGTCGGGCAGGTTTTTGCTGTAGTTCAGCGCATACTCGCGCACGTCCGAGAGGATGGCCGCCTGTTCCTCGGAAGATGGCGGCGCGATGGGCGTGGGCGGGGCTTCGGGCACGATGGGCTTGGCCGCCATCAGGTCCTTCGTCCGGTCTCGCAACGCCTCGAGCGCCTGCAAGGTCTTCGCCCCGATGCCTTGGCCCTGCAAATCTTCGATCACGCGGTCGTCCAGGCGCTCCGTGAGTTTCACCTTGGCGAGGTATTTCGCCAGTTCGCCATCCGTCTGCTTCCCCTCCTTGATGAGCCGCTCGGAGGACTGGACAAAGCTGACCAACTCCCGCAAAGTCAGAGTCTGGGTCTGGGCCGCTGCGACCAGGCAGACCGCGAACACGCCAGCCAGAAGCCGGTAATGCATACGTATCCTCATTTTCTCATGACGCACGGCGGGCGTGCAGGTTACCGGGAGGTTTGGCAGTCCGCGTAGTGCGCTTTCACGCGGCGCGCGGCGGCGCGGCCCACCACCGCGGCCAACTGGTCCTCCGAGGCCGCGCGCACCAGCTCCGAGCTGCCCAACTCCTTCAGCAGCTTCTGCACCGTCCTTTTTCCCACGCCCGGTATGGCGTCGAGCTCGCTCGAAAGCTGCCGCGCGTTCCGCCGCGAACGGTGGAACGTCACCGCGAAGCGGTGCGCCTCGTCGCGGATGGATTGAATCAGGTGCAGGATGGGCGAGAAGCGGTCCAGCACCACGGGCTCGTCCTCCTGCCCGTAAACGTAAACGATCTCCTCGCGTTTGGCGATGGAGGCCAGCGGCTGGTCGGCGATTCCGACCGCCTCCAGCGCCTCGGCCGCCGCGTGCAACTGCCCGATTCCGCCATCGATCAGCACGAGGCCAGGCATGGGCCGCTTCTCTTCCTGAAGGCGCGAATAGCGTCGCGCCACCACCTCGCGCATGCTGGCGAAATCGTCGTTGCCGATCACCGTCTTGACGATGAATTTGCGGTAGTCGGATTTCTTCATCCGGCCGTCTTCCCAAACCACCATGCTGGCCACTTTGTCGGTGCCCTGGATGTGGGAGACGTCGAAACACTCGATGCGCGCCGGCGCCGCGGGCAGGTTCAAAGCGTCTTCGAGCGCCTTCTGAATGGCGCGGGACGATGGTTTCAGCACGTGAAACCGCATGTCGAAGCTGTGTCTGGCGTTGTTCCGAACCAGGTCGAGCAACGCTTTCTTCTGCCCGCGCTGGGGCGTGCGGATCTCCACGCGATGGTTCCGTTTCTCCGATAGCAGTTCCTCCAGCGCCTCGCGATCCTCGAACTCCACGGGCACGTGGATCTCCGCCGGGATGAACTGCTGGTCCAGGTAGAGCTGCTTCAGCAGCGAAGAGAAGAACTGCGGTTCGTCGAAATCCGGCTGGTCTTCCCAGAAGAACTCGCGGCGGTCCACGATCTGGCCATGGCGCAGGTGGAACAGGTTCAGGGCCACCAGGGGCGGCTCGGCGTAGCAGGCGAAGATGTCCACATCGTCGGCCTTGGCGGCGGACATCTTCTGCCGCTCATCGATCTCTTCCACCGTGGCCAGCAGGTCGCGCAGCGACGCGGCTTGCTCGAAGCGCATCTCTTCGGAGGCGCCTTCCATGCGCGCGCGAAGGCCGCGCGCCAAGTCGCCGTGCCGGCCTTCCAACAACAGTTTCACGTCGCGCACCGCGCCGGCGTAGGCATCATCGGTGGTCAGACCTTCGACGCAAGGTCCCAGGCAGCGGTGAATGTGATATTGCAGGCACGGCTTGGGATGGTAGCGGGTGAGATCGACCTTGCACGACGGCACCTGGAAATGCCGGTGGATGAAATGCACCAGGCGGTGCGCCAGGCTGGCCGGAAAGTAAGGGCCGAAGTAAGTCGCGCCGTCCTTCCGCAGCCGGCGCGTCACGTAGACCCGCGGGTACTTCTCATGCGTGAGCTTGATGTACGGGTAGGTCTTGTCGTCGCGCAGCAGGACGTTGAAGCGCGGCTGGTACTGCTTGATCAGATTGTTCTCGAGCGCCAGCGCCTCTTTTTCGTTGTCGACCAGGATGTACTCGATGTCCCGTGCTTCCGCGATCAGCGTTCCAGTCTTGACGTCGGCCAGCTTGTCCTCGGAAAAGTAGCTGCGGACGCGGTTGCGCAGGCTCTTGGCCTTGCCGACGTAGATGACGCGGCCTCCGGCGTCCTTGTACAGATAGACGCCGGGAACGAGCGGAAGCTGGCCTGCCTTGTCGCGGAGTTCCATGGGAGGGGAAGCTATAATTGAATTATGTCACGCTGGATTCTGGCGCTGCTGGTGGCTGCGGTGGCCCTCGTCCACGCACAAGATCAGCCCGGCCAACTGAAGAAGGACCGGTCTCAGCCCACATCTGGCAAGCAGGAGGTCCCTCCGGAAGAAGACACATCGCTGGCGGTGAAAGAGTATTCCTTCAATCCCCTTCAGGCCGAGAAGGAACTGCAAATCGGCAACTTCTACTTCAAGACGGGCAAGTACCGGTCCGCCGCCATGCGGTTTACCGAAGCCACCAAGTGGAACGACGGCAACAGCGACGCCTGGCTGCGGCTGGGTGAGACCGAGGAGAAGTTGAAAGATCCCAAAGCCGCCAAGGAAGCTTATACCAAGTACCTGGAGCTGGCGTCCGACGCGAAGAATGCGGCCGAGATTCGCAAGAAGCTGCAAAAGCTGAAGTAGGGCAAGCTAAAGCATGCCCTACCAAAAGGCGCGGATCAGGCCCCAACAGGCCAGGCAGATCCAGAAATCCACCGCCAGCCCCCAATCGATTTGATAGAGCTGGTGTTGCGCCCGCGGCGGCAGGAACCGCTCCACGCCGAAGTAAATGGCGTTGCCCGCCACAACCGCCGCCAGCGACCGCCAGAAGTCGCGCTTCATGAGGGCCCCGTAACCAGTGTACGATTAGCACATGATGACACGGCGCGATGTATTGGCAACACTGGGTACCTTGGCCTCCACTCTGGGCCGGGCAGCCGACCGTCTTCCGGCCAACAAGAACGTCAAGTGGGGGCTGGGGTCGAATCTCTGGAATTCCTTCAAGGGATCGAGGTTCACGGACATCCTCGACGTGATGCACGATACCGGGTTTATCGGTCTACGATTGACGCAGTTCCCGAGGATTCTGGAGACCTACGGCATCACCACCGAACAAATGGCAGCCGAAGTCTCCAAGCGCGGGCTGAACGTGGTGACGATTTCGTTCAACGGCCCGGCGCAGGACCCGGCCCGTCGCAAGGAAGTCCTGGATAGCGCCAAGGCGGACATGACCTTCCTCAAGAATTTCGGCGCCGAGCGGTTGGTGGTGTTCTCGCCGAACCGCAACGCGGGCTCGGCCCCGGACGCTTTCAAAACCATGTGCGAGTGCTACAACCAACTGGGCGACATGGCCGGCGAAATGGGCTTCAAGGCCGGCCTCCACAACCACATGGGCCAGATGGTGCAGAACGAAGACGAGTTGGACCGGTGCATGCAGATGACCGATCCCAAGCTGTTCTGGCTATCGCCCGATACCGCGCACCTTCACCTGGCCGGCATGGACTCGGCGAAGATCCTCGAGCGGTACAAGGACCGTCTGATGCTGGCCGACTACAAAGACGCCAAGCGGGGCACCGGCGGCTTCATCCAGAATATCTACGACCTGGGCGACGGCGACGTGGATTTCCCGGCCTGCCATCGCGTGCTGAAGGCGGCTTCGCTCAAGCTCTGGCTGATCGTGGATCTGGACATAGCCCGCAAAGGCCCGCGCGTCAGCTATGAGCGGTGCGGAGCTTACGTGGTCAACACCCTGGAGCCGATTTATGTCTGACGTATCGCGCCGGACCTTCATCGGGACCACGCTTGCCATGACCACGCTCGCGGCCGCCGACTATCGCATCGTCGATTCCCACGTCCACACGTGGAAACACGACCCCGAGTTTCCGTTCGCGCCAGGGGCCAACGTCCCCGCGCGCGACGCCGCGCCCGAAACCCTGCTGGAACACATGAAAGCCAACGGGGTTGCGAAGACCGTCATCATCCAGGTGATTCATTACCGCTTCGACAACCGCTTTCTGGCGCATGTGCTGAAGCAGTATCCCGGGACTTTCCAGGGGGTGTGCCGAGTGGACCCGCTGGACGCGGCGGCGCCGGACCAGCTTTCGCAGCTCACGGAGCAGGGATTTCGAGGAGTGCGGCTGAGCCCAGGGAACGGCGCTTCCGGCGACTGGCTGACAGGGTCGCTGATGCCCCCGCTGTGGAAGCGCTGCCTGGACCTGAAAGTGCCCATGACTGTGCTGGCCGCCATCGGGCGCATGCCGCAGGTGGCCCAGTTAATGGAGAAGTTGCCCGATCTGACGCTGGTGATCGACCACATGGCCGATTGCCCCGTGAGCCAGCCGCAGGAGCTCGAAAAACTGATCGCGCTGAAGCGCTTCCCCAATGTATTCGTCAAGATTTCGCACACCTGGTCGCTCTCGCGCCAGCCATACCCGTGGCTGGATTCGCAGGAGCTGGTGAAGCGGCTGTACGACGCCTATGGCCCGCGGCGGCTGATGTGGGGCACCGACTGGCCGATCATCGAGCCCCTGGCGAAGTATGAGCAGGCGCTCACCGTGGTCCGCGACGACATGAAGTTCCTCAACGCCGACGACAAAAGCTGGATGCTGAGCAAGACCATCGAGCGGGTGTGGCCGTTTCCGGGGTAGCGGCCATGACGAATCCCCACACTCTGCTTAGCTCTGGCCGTCGAGCAGAGGCTTCCGCGGGTCGAAAAGCAGGGGATGCCGGGTATGCTCTCCACCTGACGGATTGCCTGGTTTGGATGGATGCCCAACCGGAATGTTCCGTTCAGGCTATCGTCACTGATCCGCCGTACGGCCTCCGGGAATATACGACGGAGGAAAAGCGGAAACTGCGAAACCGAAGGGGCGGCGTCTGGCGGATACCGCCGTCTTTCGATGGTTGCCAACGCAATCCCGTACCCCGTTTCACTGTTCTGACCGAATCGGACCTGCAGCAGCTCAGAACTTTCTTCACATCCTTTGCCGGCAAGGCCCTGCGCATTCTGGTGCCCGGAGGCCACTTGTTTATTGCCAGCAGCCCGCTGCTTTCGCATCTCGTCTACACGCCCCTGATGGCGGCTGGTTTTGAGAAGCGCGGCGAAATCATAAGGCTCGTCCAAACACTGCGTGGCGGGGACCGGCCGAAGAATGCGCACAAGGAATTCTCGGATGTGACCGTTATGCCGCGATCTGCCTGGGAACCGTGGGGCCTGTTCCGAAAGCCATGCGAGGGCAGGGTACAAGACAACCTCCGCAGATGGAAGACCGGAGGACTCAGGAGGGTAGCGGCCGATGCTCCGTTCTCGGACGTGATCCTTTCATCTCCCACTCGTGCTGAAGAACGCAAGATCGCTCCGCACCCTTCGCTGAAGCCGCAGGCGTTTATGCGCCAGATCGTCAGAGCTTCCCTCCCGCTCGGAGTCGGCACCGTACTTGACCCCTTCATGGGCGCGGGGTCCACGATAGCCGCCGCCGTGGCCGTTGGGTATACCAGTATAGGGGTTGAATTGGACCCGATGTTTTTTGCCATGGCGGAGAAGGCTATCCCGGCGCTTGCTTCCCTCCCGGCTAGCGGTACAATCCGTGTGATTAGGGTCAACGGCGTTGTACCAGACCCTGGGCCATCCAGTCGCACTACAACCACGCGGGATGGTACATCGTCTGGCGCTATGCGATTGACCCCACCAAACGTATGAAGCGAGGCAGGCCGGCGCTGGTCTGGCGTGTGGACATACCGTTTCTCAAAGAAGAACACTGGAAGTACGAAGGTAGCAAAGCTGCCGAAGGGCAGGGCGGCCGGACTCACACTTTTGGAGTCAAGAACCCAGCCAGCGTGATTTCCGGTGCGATCATTTACCAGACCCCAGGGATTGTCCTCTCCAGGGGCGGCCCGACGCTGGTGAACTCATCCGCTGGCGGTTGATTTCGGAGACCGAGCGCGCCTCAGTGCAGCGAGACCGGTGCTTCTCCGACCAGGCGCTGGCGCATGTGGACCCCCAGAAGGTCGGCGAAGCTGTCGCCGACCGTGGTGTTGAAGAGAACGACGCCGGCGCAATCGTTTTGCGGATCGAAGAAGACGTAGCTGCTATAGCCGCCCGTGCCGCCGTTGTGCCAATAGTATGCGCCCTTGTCCATATTCAGCCACGCCAGGCCGATGCGCATGCCGGGCCCGGCTTCCGAACGCAACTCATGGGTTTGCGCGATGGCCGCGGCGAGCGCCGGGAACTTCTCCGGGTGCAGTTGAGCTTCGAGGTAGGCGAGCATGTCGGCGGCCGTGGAGCGGATGGCGCCGGCGCCGGCCAGCGCGTCCAGATCCCATGCATGGGCGGGGCGGTGCTCCGCGTCATGGCCTTGAATGAAGCGGGTTTGCTGTTCCTGGGAAAGGGACACGACGGTGTCCTTCAGCCCCAGCGGGCCGGCGATCTCCTGCTGCAAGAGAGCCGCGTAGCTCTTGCCGGCTCGATTGGCCAACGCCTGCCCCAACAGTCCCACACCGAGGTTGCTGTACAGGAATTGCGGAGCGGCCGGTTTGGCCACGCCGTGGGAAGCCAGGAAGCGATAAAGATCGGCGGGGCGATAGTCCGCGTAAGGATTCTGGGGATCGGCGGGATGGAAATTGTCAGGCATGCGCGGGAGGCCGGAGTGTTGCGTGGCGAGATCCAGCAATGTGATTTCCGCGCCCTCGGGTTTGGGCACCGCGCCATCCGGCAATAGCTCGCGGACAGGGTCGTCGAACTTCACTTTGCCTTCGGCAACCATCCGCGCGAGCAAGAGGCCGGTAAAGGTTTTCGAGATGGAACCGATTTCGAAGATCGACCCGGGCTTGGCGGCGCCGAAAGTGAAAACACGGCGAACACCGCCCTGAACCACGCCGATGGCGACGCCCGCGCCGGTCCCTTCGGAGAGCGGACCGGGGCGGAAGATCGGCGTGCGCGTAGCGGCCAGGTCGCGACTCAGTACAGATTCTAGTTCGGCCGCCTTGACAGGCGGCATCGCCGCGTCCGTGGCAAGTGGCGAAGCCTTTACGGCGGCGGTCTGCCTGGAGAAATTAAGTGCCACTGTGCCAGCCTGAGTCCAGGAACCCGTGAGAGCCTGGTTATCGGCCGAGAGCTTGCCGCTCCAGCGGCCGTGAACCTTGGGAATCTCGAACGAAAAATCGGTTCCGCTCAGGCTCACATTGGCGCATTCCCAATCGAGCACGCCCTGATCCAAGCTATCGAAGGTGCAGAACTCGCGGCCCGAGCGGTCGCTTTTCACCTTGATCTGTGCGCGCAGCGAACGGCCGCCGGCATCGACGGCGCCCAACCAGATGCCATCGACGGTAGACGGCTTTTCGGCGGGCACGAAGGTATCGCGCGCGAAGTTGAGGGCCATGGGGGTTCCCTGGCTCCATGTGCCCGTGAGCGATGCGCCATCGGCGCTGACGGTGCCCTTCCATGTGCCGTTGACCGCGGGCACACGGAAGCTGAGCGTGTTGCCGTCGATTTGGAAATCGGCGCAGGGAATCCCGATGGCGCCCTGGTCGACGCTATCGAGCGTGCCGTTTAGCGAGCCATCTGGCGCCGCGGTAATGTGCAGCTTCAGGTGCAGCGCGCCCGCCAGGATGCCGGCATAATCTCCGGCAAGGGAAGACTTGGACTGCGCCGATAACCCGCACGCGAACAGGACGGACAGCGTCAGCAAGCCCGTCCAGGAATGGTGAATTAAGCTCATAGAATCCTTCCTCTTCGTAGTCATAATGATAAGCCTCCAGGCCGCGAAGGCGGCGGTTGCGGCATCCGCCGCCGCACTGCTATAATCGGTCTTACGAAATCCGTAGGAGATTCCTGTATTTATGGCACAAGTTTGCGAAGTGTGCGGCCGCGGACCTCAGTTCGGTAACCGGATCAGTCACGCCCATAACGTCACCAAGCGGCGCTGGAACCTGAACTTGCAGACGGTTCACGCGGTGGTGAACGGAGCCAACCGCCGCATCCGCGCCTGCACGTCGTGCATCCGTTCCGGCAAGGTTCAGAAAGTCGCGTAAGAATTGGCCGAGTGCCTTCCGGTCAGGGGGCCGAGTGCCACTCGGCCGCAGGTTACAAACCTGCCCCACAAGGCTCAGAGGCTAGTAGTGAAAACCTGGTCCAGGTGGTGCTCCAGGTGCTTCAGGTAGTCCTCGATCAGGAAGGATAGTCTCACGGGCGGCTTGCCGCCGATCGCGCATTCGTGAGCGAAACTGGACTCCGGGATCGCCTCGATGATGTGCACCAGGTGGCGGTTCAACAGGAGCCAGAGATTCACCAGGTCCGGCCATGGTTCGGTGGCGTAGGCCTGAGCGGCGACCCACTCTTCCTGCTCATAGCCGGGGAACTCCAGAACCGGCACAAACTGCGCGCGCACGAAACGCTGGTGGTTGTTGCCGGCGGAATCGATCAGGTGGCCGAGGATTTCCTTCTTCGACCAGCGGCCGGGCGCTGAACGGAGCGCGGCATCGGAATCGGAAATATTGCATAGCCGGGGCGGAACCGATCCCAGTATCCGCGCCAGCCGGTTGGCGGCTTCCATCATTTGAGTATCACCTTGGCGACGCCGGTGTTGTTGGCGCTATCGGCGGCGCGAATCACCAGCAGGTGCTCGCCGGGCGCCAGGCCGGTGAGGTCGAGCACGAATTTCTCGCGTAGCGAATCGATGACGCCATCGGCGGCCGCCACGGGCACCCAGCTTGCGGCGTCCAGAGAGTACTCGCAGCGCCGCAAGGCGGAGGCGGCGTCGGCGGCGTCGAATTCAATGTGGGCGGTGCTGCCGGAGTGGCGCACCACGGCGATGGTCACCACCGGCGGCGTGTTGTCGATCATCACCGGAGCGCTCACCAGTTGCGCTTCGCGCGCAGTAGCCGGCGGGTTGGCTTCACGATCGGAGGCCACCACGCGGAAGAAGTATTTGCCATCGGCCAGCACGTCGGCGTCGAAGGTGACCGAATTCTCGTGGGTGTCGCCGCGGAGCAGCTTCCATTGAGTCTCGTCTTCACCGCGAAAGTAGACGCTATAGACCAGGCGGTCGCCATCGGGATCTTCGGCCTGCCAGGCCACCGTGATCTGCTGCGTGGCGGCGCGCGGCAGCGTCTGCGTGGGCGTGCCGGCGGGGGCCGCGGTGTTGACGTCCCCGGTGTCGCTCACCGTAACGCTGTAGGCTGATGAAGGCGAAGTGGCCGCCGGCCTGGCGGTCTGCGAGGCCGCCACGGATTGCATGACGACATTGATGCTCTTCACCACCGGAGGCGAGTTCTGCGGCAGGTAGGCCAGGGTGACGCTGTCCAGCACCGGCGTGACTCCGGACGTTCCGCCCGCCAGTTCCGCTTTCCATTGGATGTAGCGCGCGTTGGGGCTGGTGATGCGCGATCCGGATGCGTCGGCCAGCGGCTCAGACCAATCGCTCCAGGTGCGGTCGGGCTTGGCCGAATTGCCGGAACGCGTGCGGAAGCGCACCGAGCAGCCGGCGGGCGCATCCGCGCGCCAATTCAGACTGCCCCAGCGCGAGGCCGTGCCGGAATCGTGCACGGGGGCTTCATAGGAGCCGCTTGCGCCCGGCGTTTCCCCCAGGCGAAAAATTCGGCCCATGTTGCTCGTGGCGGCCAGCACCGAATGGTCCGAGGGCAGCAGCCGCGTGGTCTCGCCCTCGTTGGTCTGCGCCACCAGCGTGACGCGGCGGTCCGGCGCCAAGCCGTAGATGCGGCCGTTATTGTCGGTGGAGAAGAGAATCTGCTTTTCGAGCGCCAGCAGATCGTAGACATTCTCCTCTTTGGAACTCCACAGCGTCTCGACGGTGTTGTCCGGATTAATGCGATACACGGCGGATTTGTCGATGCCGCTCACCTCCGTCACTGGCGTGAACTGAGTGCTCACCTGAGGAGTGGAAACCGGGGCGGCCGATTGCGGCTGCGGCTTGGCGGGCTCGGGCGGCTTGATTTCACCGGGGCCGGTGTTCTGGGCTTCCACCGTGATGGTGGTGGTGGCCGTGGCCGCGCCCGCGCCACCGGCCAAGCCCTGCGCGGCCTGCGCCGCGCTCTGCGCCCGTTTGGCCACCGAGCCGCCCAGCGCGGCCGCGTACACCGTGCCATCCGGCATGGGCACGATGGCGCGGATTTCCGGCAGGCTCGCATCGTAGAGCACGAAAGCCTTGTCCCTGGCGGAAATGCGGTAGAGAATGCCGTTGGGCTCGGTGCCCGCCAGCACCCGGCCTTCGGAATCCACGGCCAGGCCGGTGATGTGCGACTGGCCGGTATCGTAATACAGTTCGCCGCGGCCCACGCCGGTTACGCGGAAAACCTTGCCCTGGTCGCCCGTGCCCACGTAAAGCGCGCCGTCGGGCCCCGCTGCCAGCGACCAGATGTAGCGCGTTTTGGGCGCGAAGTATTCCGTGGCTTTGCCGTTTTCGATACGGTAAACCTTGCCATCGGGCGAGGTGCCGGCGTAGACCGCGCCGCCGCGGTCTACCGCTACGGCGAAGACTTCCGGCTGCTCGGCGGTCCATAGCAGCGAGCCTTTACCGGCGCGATCGATGCGATAAACCCGGCCGCGGTGGCCAGTGCCCGCGTAGAGCGTTCCATCGGGGCCCTCCGCCACGCTCCAGATCACCGGCTGATCCGACGTGAAGACAGTTTCCATTTTCGGCGCGAGCGAGAGACGGCCCTCGCGGCTGAGCGAGATGCCATCGAAGCGGCCGCGGACGAAATCGCTGTACGCGCTCATCTCCCAGGCTTGCGTGCCGCTCGAGAATGCGCAGGCGGCGAGCGTGGCGGCGATTGCGGCATAGCGGACGGAATAGCGCATGGCAACGATCATTCCTTAATTTCCACCTGAATGGTTTTGGAGCCGGAGACCACCATGTCGCCCGCGTCCACCTCCATCGCTACTACTTTTGAGTTGCGTGTCTGGGTGATGCCGGCAAGACTGGATTGCGAGCCCGCCAAAATGAGCGCCACGGAGGCCGGCGGGTCCGGCAGGTCGGCGCCTTCCAGTTGAAATGCGGGGTTGGCGCGCCACACGCGGATGTAAGCCTTGGTGTTGGGGTGCAGATTGTTCACCGTGGCGATCAACTGGCCGGCGCTGCGGGGGCTGGCAGTGAGGATCTGGCGGAAATCCGCCAGGTTGGCCGTGTTGGCGTCGGCCACCGTGAAGTACAGCGGTCCAGGTTCGGCGCCGATGGGCACCTGGTATTCCACCTGGCGCGTGGTCTCGGCCCCGTTCTCGCCCGCCAGGACGACGTTCAGCAGCACCTTCTCGCCCGGCCGCGCTTCGCGCCGCGAAACCGAGATGCCATCGATGGTCAGTTGCTTTTTCTGGGCGAAAGCTTCGATATGGATCTCCACCTTCTTGAGTTCGAGCGTACTGAAGCCGCCTTGCATCACGTAGGCCACCGGGACGGCGGCGGAGAGCGAAACCAGCATGGCGGAGCCGTTATCCGCGGCGTACATGTTCTCGAGCCGCACCGGCGCCGGGGCATTCTGGAATTCCACTTCTCCGGTGACGCGGACGCTGGAGGCGCCCACGGTGCGCTCGGTGGCGTCGATAGCGGAGTAGACCGCCATTTGCAAGAGCAGCGGCGAAAGCAGCGGATCGTTAACCATCTGCACCCGGTAAGACTCGACCGCGTGGCCCGCTCGCGATACGCCGATCGAGACCGGCACCAGGGCCGCGCGCTTGCCCAACTCGCCGGCAATGGCGGTGTCGTGATCCTGCAAGATGGTGCCCATCCATTCCCTGGCCGAGGCCAGTTTGAAGGACGTGTTGAGGTTGGGCAGCAGCGCGATGACATCGGCGCGGGCAAAGGGCAGCGCGGTCGCCCCGACGGCCAGGAACCGGTGCCCGAAGGCCCACACGCGATTGCCGTCGATGTGGGTGACGGTGCCATCCGCGCCCACGCTGAGGTCTCCGGCCATCAGCTCGACGCTGATCATGGAGCCGGGCTTGAGATCGGCGGGGTTGCCCATGCCGGGCTCGACTTTTCCGCCCGCCGTGATGCCCTGGCGCGGCTCCAGGCCCAACGCGCGCAGTTGCGGCGCGAACGCCTCCAGGGTGGCGCGGCTGAACCCGCCGAAAGAGATGGGAGTGGCGATATCCACCATGCGCGCTTCGCCGGCCAGGGTCTGCTCGGGTTTGGGGAGGACGCGCGTGAGGTCCCGATCCGCCAGCGCGATGGCGGCGCGCTGGACCGGCCCCGAGCCGGATGGCAATGCCGTGGCGGGCCGCATCATGTCCTGGATGGGCCGTATGCCGGCGATGGGATCTTTGGCGAACGGAAACGCCATGGCCACCGCGCCCACCAGCCGTCCGTCGATATATACCGGGCTGCCGCTCATGCCCGCCATGACCCCGGTATGTTCGAGCGGCCCGCCCGAAAGCCGCGCCAGAATCAGGGATTCCTTGGGGCCGACGTTATCCAGCACGCCCAGGATCTCCACCTGGAACTCATCGACCTGGCTGCCCGAGAAGACCGTCCTGCCGGTGCCGCGCATGCCCGGCTTGACGTCCTGCAAAGGAAAGAAGCCGGTTTGCGCGGCGAGAGCCGTGGCTAGCGCGAAGACAGCCGGGACCACGAAGCGGGGCACACAACCATTGTAGCCTTGCGCTGGAGCGCGCCGTGGAGTAGGATGAAATTGCGGGGTGGAGCAGTCTGGTAGCTCGTTGGGCTCATAACCCAAAGGTCGGTGGTTCAAATCCACCCCCCGCAACCAATTTTTTCAATAGGTTACGCGGATTCCTGAGCGCGATACCAACTCCCATTAGCTCCCAATAACCTTCACTGGCTTCTTTTGACCGCCGGTTTCCTCCGTTTTGCTGGACTTAAGAACCAATTCAACCACCCTCCGGTGAGCCTGGCGCTTTGTGTCGGTCATGGCTTTGCCGTAGACGTTCATTGTGGTCTGGATGCTGGCATGGCGCATCAACTCCTTTTGGACGGTGAGAGGCGCCCCGGTTTCGTCGAGCCACGACCGGTAGCTGTGCCTGAACGTATGCCAACCGATGTCGGAGCCGATCTCGGCGGCTATGCCAGCTTTGCGGATGTACCGCTTCTGAATCTCCTCCTGGTGATAGGGTTTGCGGGTCACCGGATTGGTGAACAACCACCCTTCCGGTGTTGAGATCGATCGCTTCTTGTGCTGCACCAGTGCTTCCACGAGGGCTGGATCCAACGGAACGCTGTCGCGTGAATACTCCGTCTTCACCTCTCCGATCCGCCCGTGCACACTGCTCCGTTGAACCAGCAGCGTGAGACCTGAAAAATCGAGGTCCGCCCACTGCAGCGCGACGATCTCGCTGACGCGAAGGCCAAGACATCCAGCAATCAGGACCATCGTCCGGAATGGCTCCCGGATCAGCGGCAGCAACAATTCGAACTGCTCAGGAGTGAGGACGCGAGGCGTTTTGAGGCGCTTCGTCCCACCCTTCACCCGAACCAGTTTGATGGGATTTTTGGCCGTCAACTGCCACCTTTCCGCACACTGAAAAATCGTGTGCATCAGGCTTCGAACGTGGCTCTTGGTCTTTGGGGCGAGATCCAAGTTTTTTAGCCAGTCCTCTACAGCCATCGGTCGTACAGCACTCATCGGGGTGTACGGTTGGGTCCGACTCCGATATCGATCGACCGCGGCTGCGGCTCTCGCCCACGCAACGTACAACCTGGCACTCTACCTCAGCTACTGGAGCGGCCTTTCGCGCTGACCCGCCGCCCGGTGGGAACAGTGTACCCTCCCGGTGATCCGTTTGTTGTCGCCTTACGTTGACAGCGTATCTGTTGACAGTGTAGATTGTCTCTGAGATGATGGAGGTGGCTTTTGATTCCGGCATTTGATCCCCGCACGGGCGCGTTACCCCCGGGGAATCATCAGGCAACCGTGGAGCACATCCGGAAGCGCCTCGGTTTCACGCCCCGTCGTCGATGGTTGTTGAAGGGGCTCTGCACCGCCGTCGAGACTTTTTGGGCGGCCGGAATTGAGAAGATCTACATCGACGGCAGTTTCTGCACGGAGAAGCCGGATCCCGGTGATGTCGACGGCTATTGGGTTGAGCCAGACGAGGGCGTCTATGATCGCATCGATCCGTACTGGATCGACTTTGAGCCGGTCTTGGTTCCGCATCTGCGGAAGTGGAAGTGGAGGATGTGGGCCGACTACGGCGTTGAGTTTTTCATCCATCCGGCGATGCAGGCGACGCTGGAGTTGGGATTTCCGGAGTTCTTTCGATAGGACCGCGATGTTCAACCTCGCGGCGTGATTCAAGTGGTGAAGGCGGTACGAACATGATCAAGAGCGACGCGCAACGAGACCGGACACTGGCGCAGATCGAGGGCTTCCGGCGAGCACTCGCGAAGGCGGAGCAGGAGAAGCCAGGCAAACGCTCCGCCGCGATCCTCGGAAGCTACGAGGGCATGATCCGGCAACTCGAAGACGAATTGCGCGAATACGATCAGTTGAAGTCTGGCGAATTGGCTCTGCCGCATGTGGAGCGGCTCGATCAAATCGCCCCGTTCGTCGCAAAACTCCGAATCGCCAAGGGCATGTCACAAACGGAACTGGCCCGGCGACTGGGCGTGAGCAAGCAAGTGATCAGCCGGTATGAGGAGAGCGACTATCAGACGGTCGCGATTGTTCGACTCCAGGAAATCCTGGATGCGATTGGGATCAAGACAGTGGTTACCCTCAGCGCGTAAACTGTCGGCCCGGCTGACGTCGAGTGTACGGAATTTGATCACACTGTCTCGATAACGGTCGATTGCCCTGCAAGTACGAGCTTAGTCCGGGGATAGCCATGCCTCGGGCGTGCATCTTTCCTGCGTGCCTCTTTCCTGCCAGCTCTGTGAGATGGTCATGCAAGTGCTTCGAGTTTCCCGGATTCTACCGCCCGTAGAGCTTCGGATAAAGGGACTACGAACTGGCGAAGGCCGGCATGGATCAACCTCCAGCCATCACAGTACGGCGATTGGCTCCGAGCAGAGCTGGAATTGTGCAAACGCCGGCCCCGGCAAAGGAAATGAGCATAAAGAGCCGCAGCTTGACGCCGCGTAAGAGCGAGTGCATCGGCATATGGTTTGGACCGCTGGTGTTTGCGCCCAGGCTTAGCGAGGCCTGTCGGAGGCCAAAGCCGGAACTCGGAACCTGGAGAATAGGATGGAAATGAAGCCGCAAGCGACGCGCCCAAAGCCTGATCGAGACGATCCGTGGACGCACCGTTGGGCCGTGATTCTCGCCGGAGGTGACGGAAGGCGTTTGCTCCCGCTGACCAGGAAGATCGCCGGCGACGACCGCCCCAAGCAGTTTTGCACCATTTTGGGTAATGAAACACTCCTGGACCAGACGCAACGCAGAGTCTGGCGCATGGTTTGTCCTAGGAAAACCATGGTCGTACTGACGAGAACACACGAGCGTTTCTATGCCGATAACTTAGCTGGAATTCCATCCTCATCCCTGTTGGTGCAGCCTTACAACCGGGGCACAGCGGCAGCGATCGCATATAGTCTGCTGAAGGTCCGGGAGTTAGATCGAAGCGGCGTTGTTGCTTTCTTTCCTTCCGACCACCATTTCGCGGACGACCAAGCGCTGAGGGTTAGTATCGATTCAGCGTTTGAAGCAGCCGAATCCGGGTCCGGACCGGTAGTTTTGCTCGGAGCAACACCTGACGGCCCACAAGTGGAGTATGGCTGGATTGAACCCGGCGCGCGCCTGACGGGCTACGCTTCTGTGTTTCGCGTGAGCCGTTTCTGGGAGAAACCCTCAGTCGCGCTCGCCTCCGCATTGATGGAGCGTGGCTGCCTTTGGAACAGTTTTGTGATGGTCGGCCGGATTGACTCCTTCCTTTGCTTAATCCGACGCGCACTTCCGGATCTCGTCCGATCCCTGGAATCGGTTCACAGGACGTTCTTCACCGGCTCGGAGCAACAGGCCTTACTCGATGTCTATTCGGAGGTTCGCGCGAGCAACTTTTCGGAAGAAGTCCTCGCAGGCTGCCCCGGTAATCTTGCGGTAGTCTCCGGAGATAATCTCGGCTGGTCCGATTTGGGCGAAACTGACCGGGTGCTGTCGCTACTTGGACGTAAAGGCGCTCAACCCGAATGGGCTGCAGGTCTGCCAGGTTGGCCGGAGGCGTATCGCGCAGCGGGTTAGCTTCATTGAGCGACTGGAACGAGCAGACCCGCTTGGTAACAAAGGAGGTGTTTAATGGTGCCGTCCGCAAATATTCTCTTGCCTGTGGATTTCTCCGAACGTTCACTGGACGCCGCGCGCCAGGCGGAGGTGTTGGCCCGCCATTTTCAGTCCGCGGTAACGGTACTGCACGTGGTCGACGGGCATGAACAGGAGTTCGGCCGCTTCGAGCCTGGCGGGGTGAAGGCGCGGGAGCTCGAGACGTTGCTGGCCCGCGACTTCACGGCAGGCTCGATTTCACGAATCGTCCGCGATGGCAATCCCGCGCGGGAGATCTTGGATTTCGCCGCGGCTAACCATACGGATCTGATCGTGATGGCCAGCCACGGTTACGGACCATTTGAGAGCTTTCTCATGGACTCCGTAGCAGCAGAGGTGTTGAGAGATGCAAGCTGCCCTGTCTGGATTATGGCCCATGCACAAGAGGGATTGCCGCCGATGTTCCGCAACGTGCTGTGCGCGGTGGATCTCGGCCCCCGCAGCGAGAGGATAGTGAAGTGGGCCTCGCGATTCGCCTCGGCGTTTATGACTCGTCTCTTCGTTTTGCATGTGTTCCGGAGCCTTGAACCGGGAGAACAGGCGGACTCTCCGGATGAGTGGCTCAGCCAGATGGATCGCGACGAGATCTGCAAAGTCGAGCGAGAACTCGGAAAAGAGGGCCAGATCCTTTTTGCGGGTGGAAACGTTCCGGAAGCCGTCTGTTGCCAGGCCAAGAAGCTCCACGCCGATCTTCTCGTAATCGGCCGCAGTCCCGAGCCAGACGACGTCGGGACTGCACGCACAACTTCCTTCGCCATCGTTCGCGAATCACCCCGCCCCGTCGTATGCGTCTAGCGGAAATGGGATGGTCCTCGAAGTGCTTGATCTCAAACAGGAGATCATTATGCTTCCAATTTCCCGGATTCTACTGCCCATGGATTTCTCGGATCGGTGTATGGTAATGCTGCCGTACGTCCAAGCGGTTGCCGCGAGGTACGACGCTGAGCTAATTCTGCTTCACGTTGAAAAGGACGACGAGCTGGCCAAGGCCGGCAGAGACCAACTTCAAGACTTCGACGTGCGGCGCGTGCTATATGACGGCGATCCGGCAGAGGCAATCACCGAATTCGCGAAATCCGAAAAGATCGACCTGATCGCCATGCCAACCCACGGCTATGGCACGTTCCGGCGATTTCTCATCGGCTCGGTCACGGCGAAGATTCTTCATGACGTCACCTGTCCGGTTTTGACGGGCGTTCACATGGAAGAAGACCCTGCCGTAAACCTTGCGAAGTTCTCAAATGTCCTCTGCGCAATCGACCTGGGCCCGCAAAGTGCAGACGTTCTCAACTGGGCATCTCAACTTGCTACCGACTTCCAGGGCCAATTCGGCATTGTGCATGCCGTGCCGCCGCCCAGTCCCGGATTGGAACTTCTCTTCTCGGGCGATTGGAGGGCGGAAGTTGCGAACATGGCGCGGAAGGACATCGAGACGCTTCTAAGCCCGATCAGACCCGCCGGGGCGACCATTGACATCCAGGAAGGCGAAACGCCAAAGGCGGTGTGCTCCTCCGCAAAGAGTGTGGGGGCCGACGTGCTCGTGATTGGCAGGGGTCCTCGAGATAGGATGGCCGGCAGGTTGACAACACACGCCTACGCAATCATCCGTCAGTCGCCGTGTCCCGTGATCAGCGTCTAAAAGGTCACCGGCTTCGCGAGGCAGTGTCCAGGAATGACCTACTGGGAGGTGTGAAATGCGAACGGATATCAAACTCGGCCGCGTCTTCGGCATCGAGATCGGACTGAACTATAGCTGGTTCTTGATCGCCTTTCTGATCGTACTGTCAGTCGCAGGCGAATTCAGCGCTGCGCACAAGGACTGGAGCCAGGGCCTAATCTGGTCGCTCGCGGTGGTCACGGCACTGCTGTTCTTTGTGTCTCTGCTGTTGCATGAGCTGGCGCACTCGCTCGTCGCAACATCGCGGAACTTGCCCGTCCGTTCTATAACCCTGTTCGCACTCGGAGGCGTGTCTCAGATTGAAAAGAACCCAGCCGACGCACGAACCGAGTTTTGGATGGCCATCGTCGGTCCGATTACCAGTTGTACGATTGGCTGTATGTGCCTGGGCGCCGCAATGTTGTGCGGGTGGACCCCGCGCGGCAGCGCGGCCACACCTGTCGTCGCCGTGCTTGTGTGGCTCGGCTACATTAATTTCGGCCTCGGGATCTTCAACCTGATTCCGGGCTATCCGTTGGACGGAGGACGCGTTCTCCGCGCGATCTTATGGTGGAAAACCGGAAACGCCGATCAATCGACACGGCTGGCCGCACGAATCGGCGAGGGCGTCGGGTTCGCTTTTATCGCCATTGGTGTGATGGAAATGTTCAGGGGAGCCGGCTTCAACGGGCTCTGGATCGTTTTCATAGGCTGGTTCTTGACGCAGGCGGCCGCGGAAGGCTACCGTGAGGTGGAAACCGTCCCATTTCTCACAGGTCGGCACGTGGCCGACCTGATGTCAAGCGAGTGTCCAGTTGTGGACGGACACTTGGACGTTCAGCACTTCGTAGATGAGGAAATGCTTCGTAGCGGGAAGCGATGCTTCCTGGTGGAGGAGGATGGCGCATTCGCTGGTCTGATCACTCCCCACGAAATCAAGCACGTCGAGCGCAACCTGTGGCCATCGACTACGCTCAGCAGCATCATGCTGCCCGCGGCTCGATTGCGCACGGTGACGCCGGAAACGTCCTTGAAGGATGCGCTCGAAGTGATGGCAACCAACGACCTGAATCAACTGCCGGTCCTCGCCAATGGCCGTCTACGTGGTACGGTCTCGCGGAGCCAGGTGCTGCAACTGTTTCAGACGCGCGCGGAATTGAAGGCGCAGGCATAAGGAGGATTCTTGAAGTTCGGGGTGCTGGCGCTCGACTACGATGGGACGATTGCACGCGATGGAATACTCGATGCCGACGTGCGGACCGCCATCGCAGAGGCACGGGGGCGCGGAATCGTGGTCATCCTCGTGACCGGCCGCATTCTCGCGGACCTGAAGCGGGTAGCGGGAGATCTAAACTTCGTCGACGCCGTGGTAGCGGAAAATGGGGCTGTACTGGCATTCCCGAGCGGTCATTCGTGGCCGGTCGGCCATCCTCTGCCGCCAGTGTTGCTTGGTGAACTCCGCCGTCGTGGGATCGACTTCGCTGCCGGCCAATGTCTAGTGGAGACCGATGCGACATTGGCTCCCCGGATCCTGGCCGTCATCCGCGAACTCGAACTCCCGCTGGTGCTCTTGTTCAACCGTGGCCGCGTCATGGTGCTTCCGCAGGCGATCAGCAAAGCCACTGGGCTTCACCGGGCCCTCACCGCATTGCGTCTGTCGGCTCACAATGCGATCGGTATTGGCGACGCGGAAAACGACTATGACCTCCTCGCGGCCTGCGAGATCGGCGCCGCGGTCGGCTGGGGAAGTCCGGCTCTTCAGAAGAGCGCGGACGAGGTCATACACGGAGATGGTCCCAGTGCCGTTGCCCCATACATCCGGCAGGCCGCAAAGAGCATGCGGCTGCCGCCCGATCGGATTGGCAGGGATAAGCTCATAGTGGGCGTGACAGACAGTGGCAGCCCGCTCGGGTTCGCGGTCCGCGGCCGCAACCTGCTCATCGCCGGAGACCCGCGATCCGGAAAATCGTGGGCTACGGGGCTCTTCTGCGAACAGCTCATGCTGCACGATTACTGCACGTGTGTAATCGACCCGGAAGGCGATTACGAGCAACTAGAGGCTCTACCCCGCGTGGTCGCATGGGGAGGTGACGACCCGCTGCCATCGCTGCCCGATCTAGCGCGGATGCTGCGGCATCCGGACATGAGTGTGGTGATCAATCTTTCCCACGTGCAATACAAGGAAAAGGTCGGTTACCTGAAATCCCTTCTACCCATGCTTGCGTCCCTCAGGAGAAACACGGGCCTGCCTCACCGGATCGTCGTCGATGAAGCTCATTACTTCCTGAATGATTCAAACGTTGGGCAGTTGTTAGACCTCGACTTGGGCGCGTACACGCTTGTTACTTACCGGCCATCCGACCTTCACCCCGACGTTCGCAAAGCCATGGAAGTGATATCCGTGACGCGCATTACAGATTCGCAAGAGGCCAAGGCGCTGCAGACCATGTTTGGCAATAATACCGAAGATTGGAGCGCTACGCTGGCAGGATTGGCCGATGGCGAAGCGGTTCTTCTGCCAAGCGCGCAGGAAGCAGGAGGGAAGTTGCAGCGCTTCTCGTTGAGACCCCGATTGACCGCACACGTCCGTCATAGGTCCAAGTATCTGGACGTACCAATTCAGAGTGGACATGAGTTTGTGTTCACGGCAGATGGCAAGCCGATTGGGTCGCCAAGTAGAACGTTGCAGGAGTTTGAGTCGTCACTGGGGAGCGTCTCAAGCGGAGCGCTGGATGGACATGCACGTAGAGGAGACTTCTCACGATGGATTGCGGAGGTGTTCCAGGATCATCCTCTCGCATCGGATGTTCGCAAAGTGGAGCAGCGATATCGTCTCGGGTACGTTGAGGACCTGCGCGGCGAGCTCGTAACGGCGATTCGGGAGCGGTATGAAGTTGAATCCGAGTTGGTCCTGTAAGCAGCAGATAGTAGCTCGTGCATGAGAATATTCTCCTTATTCATGGTGGGCGAGCCGGTATGGAAATGGATCCGCCACCTGGGAGGACCCGGGTTGATCCTGCTTGGCCTGGCCGACAACACCCCTTTCGTCTCCGCCCCGGCGGGAAGCGAGGACGTATTCCTAATCGTGCTCTCGGCACACCAACCAGAATGGTGGGCCTATTATGCCTTCATGGCGACAGTGGGGGAGGTGGCCGGTGGCTATCTGACCTACCGGTTGGCCGAGAAAGGGGGCCAGGAGACATTGGAAAGAAAAGTGGGGAAACAGCGCGCCGAGAAGATTTACAAGCGCTTCGAGAAACATGGCGTCATAACGATGTTAATCGGCTCTATTCTGCCGCCGCCGTTCCCTTTCACTTCCGTCCTGATGGCCGCCGGGGTCATGCAGTATCCGCGCAAGAAGTTCTTGTCCTCGCTGACGGCGGGGCGTGCCACGCGGTTCTTTGCCGTGGCCTATTTTGGCAGGGTCTACGGCCAGCAAATCATCGGCTTCTTCGCGCGGCACTACCAGGCGATGCTAGATGTGCTGATCGCGCTGGCAGTGGCGGCCGGCATCGGCGCCCTGGTCTATTTCAAATGGTACCGACCCCGGCGGGAGCGAGTGAACCACCACGAAGACTGAACGAGAGGGCGTGGTGTGATTTATGCGCCGTGTGGCCCATATCACCGCCGGCGGCCGCCTCTGGATGCTCCGGCGCTGGGCGCTGTTCGCGGCATACCACCGCCGATGCGCGATCCGAGACTGCGAAATTCATTCGAGCGGGATTGGCCGAGCGAGCGCGATTGGCGCTGACTTTCGAGCCCCGGCTCGGGTTTGGACCGTGTCCAGTTGCCGGTGTTGTTCTGCTTATACCATCCGTCCTGGCGATGTTCCCAAACCTGTCCGTTGCGGCCGGCGTAGACGTCTCGCGGCTGTGCCTGCCGTGCGAGGCTCGCGCCATTGGTTGGACGGACTTCCCGCGCCACAACGGAATTACCTGCCCAGCGATTGTAGATATTGGTGTTGTAGTGAAAGCGCTCGGCGTCGCCGGGGTGCCATTGGGGATTCCAGTGCTCGCTGTACACGCGGTGCATGTACCAGGGATCGTGATACCACCAGTAATTACCGACCGGCCGCCAGAACCATCCACCACCCCAGTAGCCGAAGTGGAAGCCGAATCCCCAGGTCCAAGGCCAGCCGAACCAGTAGTCGCCGATCCAGGGCGGATAGAACCAGCCGGTACCGAATACGACGACGCCTTCATACACATACGCGCCCAGATACCCGGGCGTATAACCGAAATAGACCAGGTCGGGCGTCGCGCCGTAAACATAGACGTACCGGTCGTGGAATAGAGGACTGCTCGGCGGAATTCGATAAATCTCCGCCGGAATTGTGTCGGCGACCACCCAGGGGCCAGCCGGCGCATCGGCCACGAACCATATGCCATTGTGGCACGCGTAGTAATTCGCTCCCGCGTGAATCACATCGTTGGCGCTGTTCACGGCGTACTCCAGAGACGTGCCGTCGATGGGCCGGAACTGGGGCGTACCGTCATAACGGACCTCGAGTTTGGCTTCGGCCCGCCGCACCGCCGCGGTTTGCGGAATCTGATTGGCGATCACCGCTTCCCTGGCTTGTTCCGTGCCGGGAACGGATGCCAATACGGCGGCCTTTGGACTATTGGGAGAGATCTTCGCGAAATCGCGGGGAAGCCGGTTCCCGGACACCCAAGTCCAGGGCCCATTCAACGATTTCCCCTGGTACCAGCGTCCGGACAACAGCACGTAGTAATTCTGTGTGGGCACATCCAGGAAGATATCGTGCTCGGTGTTGGTGACGTAGAGCAGCTTGGTCCCCGAAATGGGCGAGAGTTGTGGCGCGCCGCGGGTTACCAGTAATTCCGCCGGCGTAGTGCTCACGAGTACCGCCGGAGGCGAACCACTCGTGGGCGGCAGGCCGGCATCCTGGGAGTGATCGTGGGGATCCTTCTCTTCGGTTTGATCGATCTGCGCTTTGGCCTGATCGAGACCAGGGGGTGGATTCGTCGCGGCTGTCCAAGGCCCATCCAGGGTGGATGCCGCCATCCAAACGCCATTACCGTCAAGATAATACCGAGAGGCGGACGTATCGTAGAGCAGCGTTGCCGGAGTGTTGATCACATGCTGAAAGGGTGTGCCCTGTAAGCTGCGCAAGACCGGCTGCCCGTCGACCACCACCAACACGGCCGGAGTGGCGCTGTATATAATCTTCGGCGGGTCATTCTTAACGGCGACGGATTCGTTTTCGCCCTCGGCCTGGGTCATGGCCAAGTCCGCGAGCAAGCGATCCAGGGTGATTGTGCGCGGCCACTGCGGCAGGCTGTCGCGAATGGCTCGCTCCAGTCCGGACTCCTGCGATTTCGCCGCCGGAAAACTCACTGAGGACACCTTGAGATCTTCCAGAGTGACCACGCGGCTCTCTTTGTTGACATCGGTGCGGGCGGTCAAGGCGACGATGCCATACAGCGACGTCGAGGCGCCGGCCGGGATCAGGGTTACCGCGGCGCGGGCCTGAAGACGATCCTTCTTCCATTGATCGACTTGAGGCTCGTAGATGACGAAGTGGAAGCCGCCTGCGTCCAATTCCCGGGGCCAGCCCGGATCGGCGTCGGCGGGCATCTGAGCCAGTCCGGAGGGCAAAAGCAGGGCCAGGAAACAGCACAGAACCATAGCTCTGCTTGTGATTCGAGTCCTTGACGAGTGATTACACATGTTCTTCTCCTCCAACTCGCTACTGGGCTTACGAGACCGAAATCGGAACCGTCAATACTGGACAGGGGCCGAGTTGGATCACCCGATAAGTGGTGGAACCAAACACCTCGAGGTTTAGCGAGTTGCGTCCCCGCACCCCAGTGACGATCAGATCCGACTGCGCCTCCTGGGCAAACTTGAGGATTTCCTGATAAGCCTTACCCAGACGCACCTCCAGATGAGTCTTCGCGGAGCGGGGAGCGGCAGGCGGGAACAGTTTCTCAAGGTTCTCCATTGCCGCCGCCGTTTCCTTTCCAACATCCGCCGAATCGGGCTCGTGGTCCAAGACGTGAAGGACGGTGACCTCGGCATCGTAGGCGTCCCCCGCCGAGAGCGCATATTCCAAGGCTCGCCGTGAGTGCGCCGAGAAATCGACGCAGCAGAGAATTCGCCTAATCGGGACGGGATCGTCCGTCGCACCCTGCGTGCCGGAACCCGGCGCCGTTCGGCGTACGGTCAACACAGGGCAGGAAGCATGTCGCAACACCCGTTCCGTGACCGACCCTAACATCAGGTGATCAAAGCCGCGCCGGCCGTGGGTTCCCATTACGATCAAGCTGATTGCACGCCCGCGGGCAAAGGACAGAATAGCATCCGCAGCCATGCTCTCCTGCACGATGCATTCTGGCTGAAGGCCGCCCGAGGTCTTTACGAACTGCTGCAACTCGGCCTCCGCGTTGGATATAAGCGTCTGGCGGAAGCCTTCAAAGAGATCTGGCGAAACAGCCCAATCGCCGGATGGATGCTGCCATAGCTCGACGACGTGCTGTACAACCAGCTTTGCTCGATAGTGGCCGGCGATCGATTGTGCGTAGCGGTAAGCCTTCACCGAGGCTTCCGAAAAATCGACCGGACACAGGATGCGTTCGATTCGCGTCCCTGTTCCCGCGCCAACGAGTGTTTCAACGTCATTCACTGGATCCATTTGGAATCCTCCTTCCGAGTTCCTTGGATGTGGGAATCTGTGTGGCGTCCCATCCGCCGCCTAGCGCTTTGATTAACTGCACGCTTGCTACCATTTGTTGCATTCGAAACGTGACCGCCGCTTGCTGGCCGGTTAGCAACGCGGTCTGAGCAGCGAGCACATTCAGGTAGGGGTCGATGCCGGCCTGGAACCGGACACCGGCAACCTGGAGGCTTCTCTCGGCAGACTCGACTGCGGAATCTTGTTGCTCGACGACTTCTTTAAGGATCCTAAGCGCCGCCAGGTTATCTTCGACCTGTTGGAAGGCTGTCAACACGGTTTGCCGGTAATTGGCGACGGTTTGATCGTAGGATGCCTGGAACTGTTGGACCGTGGCCTTACGCAATCCCCCATCGAAGATCGTCTGCGCCAAACCCGGGCCTACGGACCAAACCCGGCTGGGCCATTCGAGCCATTTTGTAATCGAGAGGTTCTGGAGTCCGGCGGACGCGCTCAACGTGATTGCGGGAAAGAAGGCCGTCTGGGCTACACCGATCTGCGCATTTGCCTGGGCCACCGCGCGTTCGGCCGCGGCAATATCGGGGCGCCGCTCCAAAAGCTCGGAAGGAACGCCGACCGGAATCGACGGTGGACTTGCCTTTAGCACCTCCACGGGAAGTGCAAGCGTCGATGCGGGCTGGCCGGCCAGAAGCGCGATCGCATGCTCATACTGAGCGCGAAGAATGCCAAGATTAGTGTCTTGCGCCTGGGTGGCTTTCAATTGGGCCTCGGCCTGCGCGACCGCCTCATCGTTGCCGACGCCGGCCTTCAGCAAGTCGTGCGTAAGCTCAAGGGATTCCCGATAGGCGTTCACCGTGGAGTCGAGTAACTCTTTCAGTGCATCCTGCGCGTGAAGCTCATAATAATCGGCGGCGAGCTCGGCTTGAGCGGACAGACGAACATTCTGCAGATCCGCCACGGTCACCTGCGCCGCAAACGAGTTCGCTCCCACGGTGGCTCGAACACGCCCCCATAGATCCGGCTCCCAAGACGCCTCGAACGGGAGGGAATAGTTCGTATAGGTGATGGCGAGCGGTTTGCCGAATCCAGTGGACAACCGTGAGTTTGTAATGCTGGGGCTACCCGTAACCGTCGGGAAGTACTGTGCCCGAGCTTCCCGGATCATGGCCCTGGCCACTTGGACATTGGCGGCCGCCGAGGCGATGTTTTGGTTCGAAATATTCAGCTTGTCCTCGAGATCGTTCAACTGACGATCATTGAACCTTTCCCACCACTTGCCACGCGCTCGATCGTCACGCGGTTGAGCCGCCTTCCAATCGCCATTTACATTCGGCGCTCCGAGCTCCTTATAAGCGGGTGGAACCAGCGCCGAAGGCCGTGCGTATTTTGGGCCAACGCGGCACGCCGTCAGCAGGGCGACCACGGTCACGAGCGCGAGCCTTGCCAGGCGTAAGGCGATCTTAGTGGAACCTGTGGCCATAGCTCACTCGGCGATGTATACGTCAACCAGTTGACCTGGATACAGGTTCAGGCCTTTGGGTTTTTCAAGCCGGAAAATGACCGGTAGTACCCTGACATCGACCTGTTCCAACCTCTGATCGGAGAGTTCGATTTTGGGAGAGACGAATGGCTGCATTCCGACGTACTCAAGCGGGATCTTGACGTTGGATCCCCGTACCGACATCTGCGCCTTCATCTTGGCTGGCGCTGGAAGCCGCGGCACCAGAATTTCGTCGACATAGCAACGCACGTTCAGGCGGGCCTCGGAACTTCCCAGCACGAGTACGGGAGCCATGCCCTGTGTATAGGTGTCGTAAACGCCTTGGGTCGAAACGAAGCTGCCTGGTGTAGGATGGATGGCCAACACAATTCCGTTCCTGGGCGCTCGCAATATGTACTTGGCGAGCAATGCCTTGGAGGCATCGGAGGCTTTTTGCAGCGCGTTGTATTGCCTCTCCTGGTTTCGTATGTCGTAAACCCAGGCTCCCGCTTTGATAAGCTCGCATTGCTTTTGGGTCACTGCGAGGTTCGCCTGCGCAACCGCAACAGTGTTGGCCGCGCTGTCCAAAGCGTCCTTGCTGATCGACTTCGGATTCACGTCATACGCCGCCTTCTGTTTATCGAAGGCATCCTGGGCGGTTTTGAGCGCTGCCTGTGCGGCGGCGGCCTGGGCACCCGCAACTTGGAGGGTTTCCTTTCGAGGCTGGGCTCTCAGCTCTTCCAGTACCGCGAAGGCCGCCTCGACCTGCGATTCCTGCTGTTCGAAGGTCGCTCTCTGGATTGAATCGTCGATCATCAGCAGAGGTGTCCCCGCCTTTACCTCCTGGCCCTCGGAGACCAGGACCTGTTTCACCGTCCCGGGCACTTCCGGGTAGACGTTGATATTCTCTCCACTCGGCTGATCGCTTTCCAGGATGCCGTTCGCATAAATCCCATTGGAATAAGGATTAGTAGTCGGATTGAAAGCCGGCGGCAATGGGGGCTGGGTGCGGCCCGATAAATAGGCAACTGCGCATCCGGCGAGCAGGCCGGCTGCAGCAAGAGCGAATAGCAGCTTTCTCACGAAGGGCCTTTCTTCACAGTTTCAGTTAGCACGCCATCCTCCATCTTCAGAATTCGAGTGGCGAATTGGTTGATCCTGTCATCGTGCGTGACGATCAAGATGCAGCGCCTGTCATTGAGGATGTTCTGCTTCACAAAACCAACGATGGCAACGCCCGTATCGCCGTCCAACGAGGCGGTGGGCTCATCCATGATCAGGATGTCCGGTTGTCCGGCAATTGCACGGGCGATGGCAACGCGCTGCTGTTCTCCGCCGCTTAGCTTTACGGGCGGAAGGTCGGCGCGCCCTTTCAAACCGACGATCTCCAGGTATTTGGTGGCCTCACCAATGGCTTCGTTCCAGGGTTTTCGCTTGAGGATCAGGGGAATCGCCACATTTTCGGCCGTGGTCAACCGGGGAAACAGATGATAGTCCTGGAAGACGAACCCGATCTTATGCAAACGAAAATCGGCGAGCTTATCGCTGCCGAGATTCCAGATGTTGGCGCCCTCCACGGAGACGCTGCCGGAATCGGGCCTGAGGATCCCCGAGAGCACGCTCAACAATGTCGTCTTGCCGCTCCCCGACGGGCCGACAATGTACAGCATTTCGCCGAAATAGGCCTCGACGCTGACGCCTCTAAGGGCCTGCGTCTTGGCCTCGCCTTCGCCGAACCACTTGACCACACCCGTTGCTCTGATGGCTGGATCGGGCATCTCAACCCCGGAAAATCTCGAACGGCTCGATTCGCAATACCTTTCGGACGCCGAAATAGCTGGAAATGGCGGCAATGACGACAACCATCACAAAGGCAAGTCCGAGATTCCAATACGTAATCAGCGCGGCGTAGTCCGGAAGCCTCAACCTCGCCAACGCGATCAACAACACGCATAATCCGATTCCCAAACCGTAGCCCGTCAGCGCAGCGAAGCTTGCCTGAAACAGAATCATCAATATCAGTTCGCGGCTCTTGGCACCGATCGCCTTCAGCGCGCCGAACTTGTCGAGGTTCTCCAGGACAAACGTGTAAAAGGTCTGGCCCGAAATGGAAAGCCCGACGATGAAGCTCATCGCCGTCATAATCAAGAGGTTTGTCCCCATGCCCGTTTGGTATATGTAGAAATCGGAAATCCTGTCTATGAATTCTTCTTTCGTCAACGCCAGGTAGCCGAGCGCCTGTACCTGTTGCTTGATGTGGATCACGTCCGCCGGGCTCTTGGGCTCGACCAGAACGTAGGCGATCGTGAACCGTGGGTTGGGGAGGTATTGAAGCGCTCTTCCGTACGTTGTGTAGAGCGTTGGAACGCCAAAGAGGCCGCTGCTGGCAACCTTGGCAATGCCAACAATCACCCCCCGGTGATCATTCACCTGAAACTCCGTTCCCACGTGAGGATTGCCCAATTTGGCAAACTCGGGATCCTGGACTACGATGAAAGCGTTCTCCGCGTAGATGTCCTCGATCTTGCCCTGAAGGAGTTGCGGCCTGCCGAACAAGGTCGCGTCGTCGAGGCCGATCACCGTCACGTACTGATAAGTGCCGTCAGCCAACTTGACCAGAGCCGCTCCGGAGTAGACGGGGACAGCGTAGCTAACGCCTTGCATGCTCCGGGCTGCGTCCAACACGTAATCCGGCATGCCGGTCGTTTGGGCCACCGTTTGGACGGCCGGATCCATGACCCAAACGGAGGCTCCGAGGTTGATCACGGTCGCGGACGCGCGTTTCATGGTGCCGGCAAACATTGCAGTCATCTGGACTATCAGAAAGACGGCAAAGGTGATACCCACAAGCAGCGCCGTGAACTTCGCTTTATCGTTGACCAAGAGCTTGTAGGCGAGCTTGAATATTCCCTTCACGGGCGGTTTCCTCGAAAGACACGGAGGGCTTGACCGTTCCTGCGGAGCACGCCACTCTTATCGTTCATGTCGCTGCGTGCTCCTGCACTTCGGGTACCAGCAGGCGAGCCGACCAGGTCATGGGCGCTGCCCCGCGAGTTCATCGGCCAACGCCGCAGCCGCCGGCCGGTAGCCGCTCCAAGTGGTCACACTGGCCTGTTCCGTGGACATCCAGAGGAGCGAGGCCTTCACTGCCACGGTAAAGCGACTCACCAGCCACACGGACGAACTGACTGGAGCCATTTGCAGCTCCATGTGTGTCCCGGGCAAGACTCTGACTGCAATCCCGAGGATCGAGACGGGCTTGAGTACTTCAGCTTCCGCCTTCAACCAATGGAAGTCCTGGTTATCGACCCACATACGGCCCTGCATGCCGGTAAGAATCCTAGCCACGCGATTCGGCGGCCGGTAATCGAGCCTGGGTTTCGCATCTAGAACACAGGCCAAATGGCCGTCTACGGTCTCCTCGCCGACCGGCGTGAAATCGAATGCTTTGACATACTGTCCCAGCAGTACTCCCGTTTGGTTCCGCTCCTTCCAATAGCGGTCGGATCGGCGTTGTGTTTCCTTCGTTGTCTCGTGGCTTCACCGGCCGATCTCCTCCAAAAGCCTCTGATGTTCTTGCGCCAATTGCTCCGCCGTGTACGGCTGGTCATTGAGGGCAACGGGCATGTAGTAGTCCGTACCACCGATCATGAAGACCCGGTGGGTTTTCAGCGTTATTACGCCCTTGGATGTCTCCGAATCGCGCTCCACGAAGGCAAAGCCGGGAAACGCGTTCCAATCCGATTGCATGGCCACCGTGGCGCGTTGGAGGATGTAGGGCACGTTTTCCGGCTCGCACTGCGCCCTCGCGTGACCACGGAGGCACAGTGCTACGATTGGTAACGTAATCGCCTGAAGCAGCAAGGAGCGAGTTGGGAGTGACATGTCAGCATCCCGGTACTCTAACCGACCGTGAGCAGATTCTCGACGTGGAGGACGCCCGGGGCGGCCCAAGCGGCGCGCTCAGCCGCCATCCGCTCCCCTAATGTGCGGACGGTGCCCCGCAGCATCACTCTGCCCTCGTTGGTTTCGACCGTGATGCGCCGGGCATCGACTTCGGCGTTGCGTCTGAGCGCCTCCTCGATCTTCGCCTGGATGTCCGTGGGGGCGGCCGTCGGCTTGAGCGTGATTTCGTTTGTAATTCCAGTTACGCCGCTCAGGTTCCGCACGACTCGTTCGGCTTCGTTCTTCTGGTACTGCCACTCGACCTCGCCGTGCAAGGTGATCCAGCCCTCGCTGACCTCAACTGTGACGCCGTCGAGCCCGGAAGCATTCCAGTCAAGCGTGTTCCTTGCCGCCCTTGCGATATCCTCATCGGTGCGCTCTTCCGACACCGGCAACTTGACCTTGATCTCGCTGGCCAGCGCCTTGACGTTCGCAACCCGCATGGCGGCGCGCTCGGCGGCCCACTTTGCGGCGTAGGTGTCTACGTAGCCAGTGAGTTCCACGACGCCGCCCTTGACGGCGACGCCGATCTCTGAGGCGTTGAGGCCCGGTTCCCAGGTCAATTCCTGTTCGACATCGTTTTTCAGAAACTGCGATTCATCTCTCATGAATGGTACTCCTTTGTCTTTGAAAGGCCCTTAAACTGCCTTTGACGACATCTCGATCACAGGTATGAAGTAAGCAATGAAGTGGCCAACCGGTGAAATCGCATGGCTAATGAGGTAGCTTGGGCCGAGCTTCGGCTGGCCTGTTCAATTCTTGTACAGTGTGTTCGCCTTATGGACAACTCGGATATGGGGCTTGGCCTATGGATTTGGCTCGGGCAAGTTGCGGCAGACTAGAATAGGAGAGAAAGGTCGCAAGCCGTATGGCAGATAATTTCGCAACAGAATCGGCAGACCCGGCAGGCAGGCTGCGGACGCTCGAAGGTGTGATCGAGGCCTGCCCGCTGGCCGTCATCGCGGTCAGCCCCGAAGGCATCGTCCAGATGTGGAATCCGGGAGCCGAAACCCTATTTGGCTGGACCGCCGCCGAGACACAGGGGCATCATCTGCCGATTATTCCCGCGGGCCGCGAGACCGAGTCCCAGTCGATACTCGACTCCCAGCTTCAGGGCAAGCCGTGCTTCGGCCTGGAACTGCGCCGGCGCCGGAAGGACGGCGGCTTGGTCGATGTAAGGTTGTGGAGCGCTCCGCTTCGGAATTCCAATGGAGAGATCGTTGGAGTGGTGGCGATTTACCTGGACATCACTGCTCGGAAATCCGCCGAAGAGGAGCTGCGTGCCACTCAGTTTGCGGTCGATCACGCCGAGGATCCGTGCGTTTGGCTCAGTTCGGATGCGAACATCATTTACGCCAACCATGCGGCTTGCCGATCACTGGGGTATTCCCGTGACGAACTGCTTTCGATGAAGGTGCATGCGATCGATTCGAAATATTCTCCGGAATCCTGGGCGGATCTTTGGAGCACGATCAAGGCGCATGGGGCTTTCAAATTGGAGTCCGTCAACCGCAGAAAGGATGGAACGGAGTTCCCGGTGGAAATCACGGTGAACTATCTGCGCCATCGCGGACAGGAATACATCTGCGCGTTCGTGCGCGATATCAGCGAGCGCAAGCGGAACGAGGAGCAACTGCGCCATGCTTACGCTGAATTGGAGGACCGCGTTCGGGAGCGCACGGCTGAACTCACCAGAACCAATGATGCTCTGCAAGGCGAAATCAACGAGCGGAAGCACTTCGAAGAGAAACTGCGGAAGAGCGAAGAACTCTTCCGGCTGCTGGTCGATGGCGTGGAAGACTACGCCATTCTCATGCTCGCCCCGGATGGAACGGTGGCAAGCTGGAACTCGGGAGCGCAGCGCATCAAAGGGTATCGCGCGGACGAGATCCTCGGAAAGCACTTCTCGTGTTTCTATACTCAGGAAAGCATCGAGCGGGGCGATCCGGAAAGAGAGCTAAGAGTGGCCGCGGCCGAGCGCCGTTTTGAGACCCAAAGTTGGCGGGTCCGGAAGGATGGATCGCGCTTTTGGGCCAACGTGGTGATATCGGCGCTGTATGACGCGCAAGGAGAAATCCGGGGATTTGCCAAGGTAACGCAAGATATCACGGCCAAGAAGCAAGCTGAGGAAGAGAGCGAACGGCTATCCAGGGCGATTGACGACCAGCGGAGGCTTTTTCAGGCAGTCATTGAGCATGCCCCGGCGGGCATCGCGATCTTCGATGGACAGAGCCTTCGGGTCAAATGGGCCAATCCGACGTTCCACGGGATGGTGGATGAGGCCTACCGCGGTGTGGATATTACCGGCTTGCGATTGCAGGATCTGTTCGCGGTAGCGGAGGAATCCGGGTTCGGGGAAATTTTTCGCAAGGTTGCCAGTACCAGCCAGCCGTTTTTCGATCCCGAACGCAGACGCTTTAATCAACCGGCATATTGGAATTGCGCGGTATTGCCGCTCCCCCGGGACGATCGAGACACGCCCGATCTCATGACGCTGGTGCTCGACATCACCGATCAAGTGGTAGCTCGAAAGGAGAGAGAGAAACTCGCGGCGCAAGTGTCCGAAGAGCGGCGCGCACTGGCGTTGGCGAATGAGGAACTGGAGTTGCGGAATCGCGAGATCGAGCGCGCCAACCGGCTGAAGAGCGAATTCCTGGCCAGCATGAGCCATGAATTGCGGACCCCCCTGCATTCGATCATCGGTTTTTCCGAACTCCTCGCCGAAGACGGCGAGGGAAGGCTCGGCGACAAGCAGAAGCGCCAGTTGGGCCACATCTTGAAAGGCGCGCGCCACCTGCTTTCGCTGATTAACGACGTTCTGGACCTCTCCAAGATCGAGGCCGGCAAATTGGAGCTACATCCGGAGAGTTTTGCCGCGGAGGCGGCGCTGGCCGAGGTTCTTTCCACCGTCGCCCCCATGGCTATGGCAAAGCGGATTCGCATCGACAGCGCGATCGATCCCTCCCTGGTCGTCTGGGCCGACCGCCTGCGTTTTAAGCAGATCCTATACAACCTACTCAGCAACGCGGTCAAGTTCACTCCCGAGTCGGGAAGGGTATGCATCTCCTCTGCCAGGCAGGAGAAATCCATTGAGATCTGTGTCAGCGATACGGGCGTTGGGATTCCGCCCGAGGAGCTGAACGCCATTTTCGATGAGTTCCATCAGGCAAGCGCTACTACCAAGGGGGTAAAGGAGGGGACGGGTCTGGGCCTTGCGATTACACGTCGTTTGGTGGAAAAACACGGCGGCGACATATGGGTAGAGAGTGAGGTCGGGACGGGCAGCCGCTTTACCTTCGGCCTGCCACTGGATGCGCACGAGAGAAAAACCTCGGAAACATCGGGTGCTCCTCGTTCCGCCGTGCGCAGGAAGCCGCAAATCCTGATCGTCGATGATGAATTGCCCGCCCGTGAATTGCTGAGCAGCTACCTGGAAGCCGAAGGTTACGGCACGATAACAGCCAGGTCGGGAGAAGAGGCTGTGCGCAAGGCGCGCGAATTTCGTCCGGCCGCCATTACCCTGGATGTGCTGATGCCCGGCAAGAGCGGGTGGGAGACGTTGCATCAATTGAAAAGCAATCCGCTGACGGCTTCGATTCCAGTGATCATTGTGTCGGTTGTGGATGAAACCAAGGCGGGATTTGCATTGGGCGCCGCGGAGTACCTGATCAAACCCGTTTCAAAGAAAGCGCTGATCGAAGCCATCCGGAGGCACGTGCGTTCCCGGCTTGAGGGATCTCGACGCATCCTGGTTATCGACGATGAGACCGAGACGCTGCAGCTCGTGTCGGAGGTTCTGAAGTCGGCCGAATACCTGCCGTTGCTGGCCGCCAGCGGAAGAGAGGCTTTAGATATTCTGTCACGGACCTCCGTCGATGCAATCCTGCTGGATCTGCTGATGCCGGAGATGGATGGCTTCGAGGTGCTCCACCGGATCAAGGCGGACCCCGGACTCCGGGAGATTCCGGTCTTCATTCTGACCGCCAAAGATCTGGACGAGAACGAAATGGTGGCGCTGCGGACGCATGTGGACGCCCTCTACTTTAAAGGAACTCCCTGGCGGCAGGAGCTGCTCGCTCACCTTCAGAAGGCGGTCGGTGCTATGGCCGCCATTCCCTTGAAGAAGATCCTCGTCGCCGATGACAACCTGGAGAGCCGGGAGTTTATTCGGGATAGCCTGGAATCGCAGAACTACGAAGTGGTTGAGGCCTGCGACGGAAGGGACGCCCTGACGAAAATCGAGAAAATAGGGCCGGACCTCGTTCTGATGGATATCCAGATGCCCGTAATGGACGGCTACGCCGTGCTGAAGGAGATTCGCCAGAACCCCCGGTTCTCAGCTCTCCGCGTCATCGCCCTGACGGCGTTTTCTATGCAGGGGGATCGCGAGAAGGCGATTTCGGCAGGATTCAGCGGCTACATCTCGAAACCGGTGGACCCCACCTCGCTTAGAATGCAAATCGAGCAAATGCTTGGCAGATAAGCCCTCGGCAACCCCAGGCATGGAAGAGATCCGGTTGCTATGATGGGCTGTCGGGAAGGGGTGTTTTCCATGGCTGCTTCAACGGGTCCACCCATCCAGCTGGTGGCGATCGACGATGAACCGGAGAGTCTTGAGCTCATTGAGGATGCCCTCACGCAACCCGACCTCGAGGTCTTGACCGCGAGCAGTCCGGAAGAAGGATGGGACTTGGTGCGGCGGAGAAATCCGGAAATCGTCCTTCTCGATCTGATGATGCCGAGGATCGGCGGGATGGAATTGCTGGAGAAAATCGTCGAGTTCGATCCCGGTATCGATGTGGTTCTGTTGACCGGCCACTACTCCACGGAGTCCGCTGTCGAGGCCATCCAGAAGGGCGCCTGCGACTACCTCACGAAACCATTCTCTCCAGTGCTTCTGCGCGGACGCATCGACAAGCTTCTACTGGACGCACGGAAACGCCATCATGCGGTGGAACTGGAAGGGGAGCTCCTGGAGGCATCCCGGTTTGAAAACATGGTGGGGCGCAATCCTCAACTGCTGGAAGTGTTCTCGCGCATTCGCCGCGTGGCGCCCCACTACCGGATTGCCCTTGTGACCGGAGCGACCGGCACCGGAAAAGAACTGGTCGCCCAGGCGCTGCACCAATTAAGTCCGGTGGCCTCAAAAACCTTCGCCGTGTGCAACTGTTCCGCCGTGGTTGAAACCCTGTTCGAAAGCGAGTTGTTCGGGTATGTCAAGGGCGCTTTCACCGGGGCGACGCAGGACCACATTGGGCTTTTTGAGTACGCCAGCGGAGGCACGGTGTTTCTCGATGAGATCGGGGATATGCCGCTGGCGACCCAAAGCAAGCTGCTTCGTGTGCTTCAGAATCAGGAGATCCAGCGCGTAGGCTCGCCTGCCGTTCGCAAGGTCGATGTCAGGGTGGTGGCAGCCACGAACCAGGACTTGAAAACCATGATTGCGGACAAGCGGTTTCGGGAGGACCTCTATTACCGGCTGTCCATGGTGGAACTCAAACTGCCGCGCCTGGCCGACCGGAAAGAGGATCTCCCCCTTCTAGAGCAACACTTTTTGGAGCGCTTCGCTCGTCAGTACAACAAGCCTATGCGGAATCTTTCCCGGCGCGCGCAGGCGCTACTATCCCGTTATTCATGGCCGGGCAACATTCGCGAATTGGAGAATGTGCTCGGCAATGCGTGCATGATGGCGCAGGGCGACACGATCGACGTCCGCGACCTTCCGCAGCCCCTCCGCGAGCAGACACCACAGGCCGGAGGGGATGAAGAGAATCCCACCTCAATGGCTGAGATGGAGCACCAACACGCTTGCCGCGTGCTGGAGTGGATGGGGGGTAACAAGGTGAGGACGGCGCGAGCGCTGGGGATCAGCCGGGCAACTCTGTATCGCATCCTCGGCGAGGATCATCCGGACCCGGACGATCAGGTCCCCGAGTCGATCACCGGCGCAGAAAGCTAAGCAAGAAACACGCGGCGGCCACGATGACGATGAACGGGCCGGTTTCGCGATGGAGCGAGTAGGCTAGCCAGTTTCCGGCAACTGTCGCCACAACCGCGATACCGGCCGCGAGCACCAACATTTCAGTCAAGTTCCGCGCCAGGCGCTTGGCAGTTGCCGCGGGAATGATGATCAAGGCTCCCATGAGCAGTACGCCCAGGAATCGCAACCCGAGCGCGATGGTGAGCGCGAACGTTTCGAGATACAGCAGATCGAGCCGCCGGACATCGATACCGGCCGTGCGCGCTACGTCGGGCGAGACAAGCATGACCACCAGTCTGTTCTTCTGCGTGACGACGAAGGCGACGACGGCGCCCGATGCGATCAGGCCGAAACAGATTTCCGGCCAGCTCAAAACGCCAGCCCCTCCGAACAGCGCATCGATCAGTTCCTCTCCGGAAGTCATCATGCTGCCCAATGCCAGCGCCACGGAAAACAAGACGCCGATGATCGCCTCAGTGCCAAGCCGCGCCTTTCCTTCCACCGCCCAGACAAGCAATGCGCCAAATAATAGCATTGCCACGGCTCCGAAAAGCGGGTTGATATGAAGCGCCAGCGCTATGCCGATGCCCGGTAACGCGACGTGGGACATCGGGTCGGCGGCAAGCCCCATCCGCCGCATCACGGCGAAGGACCCAACCAGCCCCGCGGCGACCGCCATCGTGATTGAGAGCAACAGAGTTTCAATGGTCATGGACGTGGTAGTCTACCGTGCTTCCATAGATTTCAGAGAGCAGATCGGGCGTGAGGACCTTCCTGGGCGGCCCAAAGCACGCGTGTCTATTGCCCAGGCACAGCACGTTCGTGGCGTATCGATAAACGACCGACAGCTCGTGCGAGATGAAGAGGACGCTGAGGCCCTGTTCCTCCTGAAGGCGACGCACCAACTCATTCAGGAGCTTCTGGCCCGGGCCGTCCACACCGGCCGTAGGCTCATCGAGCAGCAGGACCGAAGGATTGCCCAGGAGCGCGAAGGCAACCAGCAGACGCTGGAACTGCCCTCCCGAGAGGATACCGATGCTGCTCTCGCCGGCCTCTTTCGAAATGCCGACCAGTTCCAGCATGCGCGAGATTTCGGCATCCGCTCTGCGAGCCGGAGTCGGGTGCGCGCGAAGGAAGTCCGTCCCCGTGACCGGCACGTCGCGATCGAGATCGAGCTTCTGAGGAACGTAACCGATTCGGACATCCGGCGCCCATCGGATAGTCCCCTCCGATGCAATTGAGCCGATGAGCGCGTGAAAGAGGGCCGTTTTTCCCGCGCCATTCGGTCCAATGACCGCCAGCGACTTTCCTTTCGCGACCTGGAAGCTCAGATCGGTGAAGACTTCGACTTTCCCAAAACGGATCGACAAGCGATCGACTTCAAGCACGTTGTCCAAAGCTCTTCCCCTTTTTCAATGCCTTCACTACCTCCCCAAAGCACTGACGACTCTTGAAGAAGTCCTGCCACGGGTCGGGACCCGCGAGGCGCTTCTCGAAATTGCCCAGGTTGAAACTCGACGGATCAAGCGACGGTTTCACATCCTGCCAGCGAAGCGGCATTGAGAAGGGCGCCTTCTCGCGGCGGCGTGCAGAATAGGGCGCCACCACGGTTGCCCCAAATGCGTTCCGCATAGGATCCAGGTATACACGGCCCCGTCGAGCCTTCAGGCGTTGCTCGACGGTCAACGTGTCCGGATGGGCTGCCGCCAGCCGCTTGCCAAATTCCTCCGCGAAGGGGAGCACCTCATCGAAGTCCGGTCTCACTTGAATCGGCAAGAAGACGTGTAGTCCCCGGCTGCCCGAGGTCTTGGGAAAAGAGACCAGGTCCAGTGCTTCGAGCGCGTCCTTCAATAGCAGGCCCGCCCTGGCAGCGTCGGCGAATTCACCAGAACCCGGATCGATGTCGAAGACCACCCAGTCGGGCTGATGCGGATGGCTGGCGCAACTACCCCAAACATGCACCGGGATGCAACCAAGATTCACAAGCGCGATTTCCGTCTCGATCAGACCTCCAACCACATAGTGAACGGAGCGTTCCCGATGACGGATCAACTTGGTAGGAGTGCCCGCGGGCATACCCTTCGGCGCTTCCTTCTGATAGAAGCATTGGCCGCGCATTCCGTCCGGACTGCGCTCCATTGTGAGCAGGCGATCGGCGACGTAAGGCCTAAGCTTGGGAAAGACGGTGGCGTAGTAGCGGGCGAGGTCCAGTTTGGTATAACCCTCGTCGGGCCAGAAGACCTTGTCGGGATGGGTGATCTGCTCCAGGGTCACTTGGCCTCCGGGAGGGTGACGTCTTCCGGGCGCTCGTCATCACGCAGGCCCAGGAAGACCGGCTGGCGGAGCTTGCGATCGTCGGTCAACTCTTCGTAGGCGATTTGAGCGACCAGGCGGGGAGCCAGGAAGGTGGCGTCTTTCTCGCGCGGCGGATCGGCAACCGGCGATTTGGTTTGGACGAACGGTTGAAATTTGCGATAGATCTGCGCGAGCGATTGCTGGGAGAAGCCGGTTCCAACTTTACCGACGTAGATCAGTTTGCCATCCTGATAAGCTCCCAGCAGGAGCGCGCCGAAATGCCGGCGAGAACCGGCGGGCGCTGTGTAGCCGATGATGACAAACTCGTCTTCTTGATGGACCTTGAACTTGAGCCAGAGCCGCGAGCGGCCTTCCACATAACGGGCGGAAGCGTCTTTGGCGAGCACGCCTTCGAAGCTGTTTCGCTTGGCCGCCTGGAAGGCTTTCAGGCCGTTATCCGCCAGGCGGGCCGAGGGGAAAATGGTCGTGCCCTTGGCGGCGGTTTTGCCGGCCACTTCTTCGAGCGTCTCGCGGCGACGGGTGAGCGGCTCGGAGCGCAGATCGCGGCCGTTCCGATATAGACAATCGAAGACGGCGTACTCGGGTTCGGATTCAAGATTCTGCAAAAGCTGGAAGCGAGAGACATTGCGGCGATCGAATACCACCACCTCTCCGTCAAGCAACAGCGATTTCGCCGGCAGCGCTGCGACCGCTTTAGCGACGCCCGCAAAGCGCTGGGTGCGATCGTTCTGGTTTCGCGAGAGCAGCGTCACTCGATCTCCTTCCTTGTAAGCGAGGATGCGGTAGCCGTCGTACTTCTCCTCGTAAACCCAGCCTTGCCGATCAAAAGGCTCGCGGACCAGCGTGGCCAACATGGCCCCGAAACGGAATGCGATCGCTCACCGCGCTCGACTCCCGGTCAGATCGGCCTTGGCGGATTTGGCGACGTCGCCGCCTTCCTCGCGCGCGATGCCGGCCAGGGGCCGGTTGGAGACGGCCGAGCGAGGGAACTCGGCGGTGACATCCCTCGTAGAGGCGAACTGGTCGCGGTGCTTGATGAGCAGCCATTGAGGCTTGGCGGAAGCGCCATAGCCAAGCTTGGTGCGGACGAGCACCCACGAGCCGCGAAGCTTCTTGCCAAAGAGCGAGAATTTCAAGTCGCCTTTGCGCAGGGCGGCGTCGACGTCGGGAACTTCGGGAGCCCAGGTCCCACGGTCCCAGAGCATGACGGTTCCCGCTCCGTACTGGCCCTCCGGAATCACCCCCTCGAAGTTGCCGTATTCGAGCGGATGATCTTCCACCTGCGCCGCCAGGCGCTTCACCGAAGGATCGAGCGACGGGCCTTTGGGGATCGCCCAAGAGAGCAGCACTCCACGCCATTCCAGGCGGAAATCGTAGTGCAGGTGCGAGGCCTGGTGCTTTTGGATCACGTACAGCAGCCGGTTCTTCGAGGAGGCGTCCGGCGCGGCATCGCCGGCGGGCTCGCTTGTGACCTCGAAGTCGCGCTTTCGCCGGTAGTCGCTAAGAGGCGCTCGTCGCGGGCGCCGGTCCTCTTGAATCTGGGCCATCGGGATACCCACCTTTTATAATTTTGACGCTCACCAGCAGTTGGCGATAGGGTAATGCGGAAGGCGCGGTTCCCGCCACATGAGGGGACCGCGCCTAGGCACGCCCACCCGCGGAGCTGCCGAACTAGCTGATCGTGATGAGGTCTTCGACCCTCGTAACGCCCGGAGCTGCCCAGGCGGCCCGTTCGGCTTCGTCCCGCTCCGCCCACGAGCGGACATACCCGCGAAGCGTCACTTTGCCGTTGGACGTCTCCACCTTGATGTGGTTGGCATCGGTCTCCGCGTTGCGTTTCAACGCGTTTTCGATCTTGATCTTCACGTCGACGGCGCTGATTTTCGGTGTGACAGCGATCTCGTTGAAGACCCCCTTCACGCCCTTTAGCGACCGCACCGCTCTCTCAGCCTCTTCCTTCTGGAATTGCCATTCGGTTGGGCCTTTGAGCGTAACCCATCCGTCGGTCACCTGCACCTTTACGGTATTGGGCACTAAGAGGTTCCATTCCAGATGGTTCACGGCGGTACGGGCGATGTCTTCATCGGTTCGGGTCGCCGAAGAGGGCAGTTCGACTTTGATCTCGCTGGCGACCGCCTTGACGTTGGAAACGCGCATTGCGGCGCGTTCGGCAGCCCACTTCTCATAGTAGGCGTCGACATGACCGTCGAGTTCCACAACGCCATTCTTAACCGAGACGCCGATCTGCTCGGCGTGAACGCTGGGTTCCCAACGCAACTCCAATTCGACGTCGGACTTCAATTCTTCATCGCTTTTCATAAGTAATCTCCTATCCTTCGGACCTTTGCTGCGCCGCCCATTTTAAAAAGCCGTTCGGTGCCCGTCACCGGCCGGGACTTTTGTGAACGTGGCGCAAGCATTGTTATAGATGCAATCCGAAGGCCGACCAGCGAGTGCTACGCAACACCTCCGGCCGCTTGAAATCAGGACCCCGGGCAGGGTTGGCGTCCAGGAGTGTGGTTGAATCGTGAGCACGCTGTCTGAAGATTGAACAGCAGTTTGGCCCGGTATGCCTGTGTCCCTCGTCCTTCGTGCAGCCACGCGGTGGAAGGACGATTGCTCTATGAGTGCTTCGGCTCGAAGTGTTTGCAAGGAGGTTTATGGGCGTTCAACGGATGTCCTGGGCTACCGAAGAGGGTATCGGCTACCCGCGTGGTGTATCGTGGATCGAAGCGGAACAGGCGTACAACTTCGTCCTGTACTCGAAGCACGCCGAGACCGTTACTCTCCTGCTCTACCGTCAAGACGACATCGTTACCCCTTGTTTCACATATACCCTCGATTACTTGAAAAACAAAACCGAACGTACGTGGCACTGCCGAATTCCGAAAGCCGCAATCGGAGGAGCGAAATACTACGCCTACTCGATCTCAGGCCCGCGTCCGAACTGGCGATTTCAGTGGCACAGCTTCGACCCCCAGAAGATTCTCTTGGACCCGTACGCGAAAGCGGTGTACTTTCCCCCGACGTTCGACCGCGCCGCCGCGGTACGTTCAGGCAGCAACGCCGGCTTGGCGCCATTGGGCGTCATTACGGCGGACGACCAGGGCGCGTTCGATTGGGGCGCCGACAAGGCGCCAACTCACGAAGCCGATTTGATTATTTACGAACTGCACGTAAAGGGTTTCACTGCCGATGCCAGCTCCGGCGTGGATGCAGGCAAGTGCGGATTCCGAGGGATGCCGATCAGCGTTCCGAGGTGATGGCGATCACGATTCCGGACTCATGCCGATCACGATTCCGAGATGATGGCGATCACTGTTCCG